>Ga0335078_10013084_pt1 | contig 12298 bp, 10 predicted proteins | sample Lox_Sample_32_FD_206711 | JGI IMG/M metagenome (GOLD analysis project Ga0335078, IMG submission 206711) | Soil microbial communities from Loxahatchee National Wildlife Refuge, Florida, United States - Lox_Sample_3.2 | ecosystem: Environmental > Terrestrial > Soil > Wetlands | place: USA... | reverse complement strand
GGGATGACGCCCCCCCCCCCGGCTTTCTCCCCACGCCCTCCTTCAAATTCCTCCGCGCCTGCCGCCATTGCGTGTATAAATCGTAGGTACCGGGTCATTGCGCACCAACTTCCCTTCGTGAGGTCGCAAAAACCATGCGGGTACGTCTCGCTTTGGCTCCGCTGGTGCTCTCCGCTGCGCTCGCCTCCGCCCAGCAGAGCCGTCTCTTGCAGGTTACGGTGCTCGATGTTCATGTGGACCCATCAAAGCCTCTGCCGCACGTCCGGCTCCAGATCGGTACGCTCAGCGGCACCGCGATCGTCTCGCAGGGCAAGCTGCTCACCAACGACCGCGGGCAGGTTTCCGTCCCCATTGACATCGAAGCGATCGGCAGCGGCAAGATGGTAGTCTCCATTGAGCCGGCAGACGCACCCGGCCTGGCCATCTTTGAGCCGGCAGCCGGCGTTGTCGAGGCTTTGTCTGCCCAGCTCACGGTAAAGCTCATGCCCAAGGGCTCGCCCGTGTTCAAGGGTCCGGCGTACATCGAGGAGCTGCTCTTTGGGTACACCCAAAACATCAAGTCCCTGAGCGCCCAGAACACCTCGCTGCGCACTCAGCTCAGCGAGGCCGAACGCAAGCTCGAGGCCGCCAACCAGGCCAAAGAAGAACTTCAAGAAGCAGAGGCCGAATGGGCACATGAATACGGCTTCTCCGTCGATGAGTTCCGGCAGAGCATCGCCGACTGGGCTGCCGGAGTGCGTGCTCAGCAGGATAAGGCCACTCTGCGTCAGCGCATGTTGGCTGCCTACGCCTACGGCGACTACGCCGAGGCCGCGCGCCTGGCCCAGCAGGGTGAGGCCGAGAGCGATAACGAGCTCGACAATGAGAAGGATGCCTACCTCAAGTCCCTGCGCAAGAACCTCAGCGACCGCCTCGAATTCGTCGGAACCGACGCCAAGGCTCAGCAGGCCCAGCTTCGCTATGACTTGGCCAGCGCCGCGTTCGATGCCGCCCTCAAACGCGCGGCTGACGCTCACAGTACATTTCATGACGACCCGGAACTGCGCGGCATCTGGATGGATGCGACGATTCTGGATGCAACCGCCAAAGCGGAGGAGGCCGGGGGCACGGATCCCGCGAAGTCCCAGGACCTGCTTCAATCGGCTGCAACCATGTTGCGATCGCTGCTCAGCGAACTCAAGCTTCCGGCAGAGGCTGCACAATGGGCAAGGGCGCAGAACAGCCTGGGCTTTGCGTTGGCGGAACAAGGCTATCGGGCGAGCGGGGACGATTCCGCGCGCTTACTAGGGGAATCTGTGGCGGCCTTCCGGCAGGCGCTTCAGGTCTATACTCGGGACGCGCTGCCGCAGGACTGGGCACAGACGCAAAACAACCTAAGCCTTACATTGCTGAGGCAGGGTGAGCGGACAGGCGGGGATGAATCCATGCGCCTGCTGGGGGAGGCGGTCGAGGCCCTCCGGCAAGCGCTTCAGGTGAGAACTCGGGAGGCGCTCCCCTTGGATTGGGCACAAACGCAGAACAACCTTGGGCTTGCGTTGAGGGAGCAAGGCGAGCGGGCGAACGGAGAGGATTCTGTGAGCTTGCTGGGAGAAGCGGTCGAGGCCTATCGGCAGGCGCTTCAGGTGAGAACCCGGGAGGCGTTGCCGCGGGACTGGGCCACGACGCAGGACGGCCTGGGCCTTGCGCTGACGGATCAAGGCGAACGGGCGAGCGGGGGGGAATCCGCGCGCTTGCTGGGAGAGGCGGCAGAAGCCTACCGGCAGGCGCTTCAGGTCTTCACGCGCGAGGCGCTGCCGCAGGAATGGGCTGCGACCGAGAACAACCTGGGCATTGCGCTGAGGGACCAAGGTGAAGGGACGAGCGGGGAGGAGTCGCTGCGCCTGCTGGGAGAAGCAGCGGAGGCCTATCGGCAAGCGCTCCAAGTTTTTACCAACGGAGCAATGCCGCAACAATGGGCCGGGACACAGAACAACCTTGGCCTTGCCTTGATGAGACAAGGCGAGAGGGCAAGTGGGGATGAATCCATGCGCCTGCTGGGAGAGGCGGTCGAAGCCTACCGACAGGCGCTTCGGGTCTTCACGCGCGAGGCGCTGCCGCAGGACTGGGCCGCGACCGAGAACAACCTGGGCATTGCGCTAAGGGACCAAGGCGAAGGGGAGAGCGGGGAGGAGTCGCTGCGCCTGCTGGGGGAAGCGGCGGAGGCCCACCGGCAGGCGCTCCAGGTATATACCCGGGATGCGCTGCCGCAGGACTGGGCCATGACGCAGTACAACCTGGGCATTGTTTTGATGGATCAGGGCGAGCGGGCGAGCGGGGAGGAATCCGTGCGCTTGCTAAGAGAAGCGGTCGAGGCCTACCGGCAGGCGCTTCAGATGAGAACCCGGGAAGCACTGCCGCAGGCCTGGGCGCAGACGCAAGGTAACCTGGGCATTGCGTTGCTGGATTTGGGAGCCGCGCAGAGTGGGCAGGATGGAATTACAACTCTTCAGCAGGCCAGGCAGGCCTTCCAATCCGCCATGCAGGTGTTCGATGGCACGAATTATCCCCAGTACCAGGACTACCTTCAGACCCAGTTGAAGAACATCGGCGATTTGATCGGGCAGAAGCAAACTCACTGATGACCCGCTATGACTAGGCCCTCGACCTCCATATTTCTCCGTGCCCGCTGCAATTCCGTGTATAAATCGTAGGTACCAGGTCATTGCCGACCAACTTCCCTTCGTGAGGTCGCAAAACCATGCGGGTACGTCTCGCATTGGCTCCGCTGGTGCTCGTCGCTGCGCTCGCCTCCGCCCAGCAGAGCCGCCTCCTGCCGGTTACGGTGCTCGATGTTCATGTCTACCCGCCCAATCCCGTGCCGCATGCCAGGCTGCAGATATGCTCCCTCAACGGCGCCGTGACACTCTCCCAGGGCGTCCTGCTCACTAACCAGAAGGGACTAGTCAACGTCCCTATCGATGCCGAGATCATCGGCAGCGGCAAGTTCGTTATCGCCATCAACCCCGAAGACGCCCCCGGCCTTGTCATCTTCGAGCCGGCGGGAGGTATTGTGGAGGCTATTCCGCAGAGCCTTGCCGTCAAGCTGCTGCCCAAGGGCTCACAACAGCTGCTGGGTCCGGCGCACATCGAGGCCATGCTGCTAAAAATGTCTCTCCAAATCGCCAGCCTCGAAAAGAAAACTAGTACACCGCCGGGGCAGCCGAGTTCGACGCAGCAGCAAAAGCCTGACCTCGGCACCGCCATCGCTGACTGGGCTCTCATCAACGGCTTCTCTGAACACCAAGTCAATCAGCAGGTCCAGCAATGGGCTGAGGGAATCGAGAAGGCATCAGGCGAGGCCACAAAGGACCAAAAGGCCTTGGCCGAAATGGCTCTGAGGCATTACGCCGCCGCCGCGCAACTGTTCAACGCGGCGGGCGACGCCGACAAACAGCAGCTTTCCGCCGAAGACGCCGAGGAGCAGCGCGTCGAAAAGCAGGTCAAGGCGCTGGAGACTGGGCAACAGGCGCTGCTCGACAAGGCGCGTGCCACGCTGCGCCAGCTCCTCGACCACGCACAACAGGCTGCCGGAGCCGACCAGCTCAACCTGCAATACCATCGGGCCACGCAAACGCTCGAAGACGCCGAAGCATCGGCCCAGGACGAATACAAGAAATATCCCGACGACAAAGGCTTCCACGAACTCTGGCTGCAGGCCGCATCGAACGCCGCTAGTGCGCGCTGGCGTGAGGGCCAAGCTGCATCAGCAGATCAGAGCCTTTCTCTCCTGGCGAAATCCGCGGACGATTTCCAGTCGCTTGCGCAGGAATATGCCGCACTGGGAGATCACCAGCAGGCAGCGTCGGCACAGCTTAACCTCGGCAATGCACTCATGCTCCAGGGCGAGCGTGCCAAGGGCGAAAAGGCGATTGCTTTGCTCGATCAGGCCGTCGCTGCCTATCGCCAGGCACTCGAAGCCCGCACCAAAGCCACCTCTCCCGAAGACTGGGCTTTGGCGCAAATGAACCTTGGCTTTGTCCTGACCGAAGAGAGCACCCGCGTCATGGGCAACAAGGCGATGATGCTGCTCGATCAAGCCATCGTCGCGTACGAAAACGCCCTCGAAGTTTACACCAGGGCGGACCTCCCTGAGAGTTGGGCCACCACGCGAATGGGTCTCGGGGTTGCGCAGACCTATGAGGGTGAGCGTGTCGTGGGCGAAAAGAGGACGGCCCTGCTCGATGAGGCCGCCGCGACCCTCCGTAGCGTGCTCGAAATCGAAACCAGGGCGAAGCAACCTTATTATTGGGCAATGGCGCAATCGGACCTCGGCGATGCGTTGGTCGAGGAGGGCGAAGGGGTGACCGGCGGCGAGGCAACGGCCCTGCTCGACCAGGGGGTCGCGTCTTTCCGCAACGCGCTCGAGGTCTACACCAAGGCCGATCTGCCCCAGGACTGGGCCAGAACGCAAGCGGATCTCGGAAACGTTCTTGTCGACGAGGCCCAACGCGTCTCAGCCGATAAAACAACCATCCTGCTCGATCAGGCGATCATGGCCTTCCGCAGTGCGCTCGAAGTCTACACCAAGGAGAACCTGCCGCAGCCTTGGGCTTCCACGCAAATGAACCTCGGCAACGCACTCATAGCTGAGGGCGAGAGCGCCACTGGCGACAAGGCAATGACGCTGTTCAACCAGGCAGTTTTGGCCTATCGCAGCGCGCTCGAAGTGTACACCAAAGCCGACTTGCCCCAGAATTGGGCCATGACGCAGGCGAACCTCGGTGATGTACTCTCACACGAAGGCGAGCGCACCATCGGCGACAAGTCAATGACGCTGCTCGATCAGGCGATCGCGGCCTACCGCAACGCGCTTGAGGTCTTCACGAAGGCCGATCTGCCCCAGGGCTGGGCTAGATCGCAAATGAACTTCTGTGTTGTACTCGCAGACGAAGGCATGCGCACCACAAGCGACCGGGCGACCAGCCTGTTCGATCAGGCGGTCGCGGCCTGCCGGAACGCGCTCGAGATTTACACTAAGGCCACTCTGCCCCAGGACTGGGCTAGCACGCAAAACAATCTGGGCGTCGCGCTTGACGCTGAGGGCGAACGTACAAGCGGCGACAACGCCCTGGCCCTGCTCGATCAGGCCGTCTCTGCCTACCGCAGCGCGCTCGAAGTGCGCACTAGGGCCGATCTGCCCCAGTTATGGGCACAAACGCAAACCAACCTGGGCAACGCTCTGCTCGACGAGGGCACGCGCGCCAACGGGAGCCAAGCCGCTGCCTTGCTTGATCAGGCAGTTCAGGCGTATAAGAACGTGCTCCAAATCCGCAGCAAGACGGCTCAGCCTCTAGACTGGGCTGCTGCAGAATTGAGCTTGGCCAATGCACTGTTGAATGATGGTGAAATCATCGGCGGCGAAAAATCCATACCGTTAATCGACCAGGCCGCTCAAGCCTTCCAAAGCGCCCTCGAAATCTACACCAAGGCTGATTGGCCCATCCAGTGGGCCGAAACCGAATTGAACCTAGCGGAGGCGGATTTCACAGCGGGCCGTGCGGGTTCCTGCCAGCAGCACGCTGAAACACCCGGAGATGCCGACCTGCCCAAGCCTATGCTCCCCGACAGATCCGCCTTCGTTCTCGCCTGCGCATGGAGCGCAGGCGACAAGAGCGCGGCTCGGGGTGCAGACAAAGCGCTCCTCGCCAATATCGCCCTGGTGAACGCCGGCACCTGGGACTTCACCGGTGTCAACCACTACATCTCCAGCGCGTCAGCATTTGCCACAGGACGCGGTTCCTGGATCTCCCTCTTTACCGCCCTTCAAAACGGCGATGCCGCAGGGATGACCGCCGCACTTCAACAGCTTGAGCCGATTTTGCAACAGTAGCCCGCGAGCCATGGCCAGATACGACATCTTCGTCAGCTATTCCCGCGCTACCGATGATCGCGTTCGGCCGCTGGTGGACTTGCTCCGCGCACGCGGCTACCGGGTCTTCTACGACCAGAAGGAGATCCAAGTCTCTGACAAGTGGAAGGAACGGCTCAGCCGCGGGGTGGCGGCAAGTCGTGTCATGGTCCTCTGCTGGTCCCAGGAAGCTGCCGCGTCGGAATACGTCCGCTACGAGCTCTTCCGCGCCGAGGGCCTCAAAAAGCCGGTGCTGCCCTGGCTGATGGACTCCACCAGGTTGCCCAAGCTGGTTGAGATTGAGGGAGTCATCCATCAGGACCCGATCGAGGTTTTTGCGCGGCTCAAGCCCAAGCTCGGCATGCAACTGCGGTGGCGGCGGCTGGTTCAGGCCGCGGTTCTTGTGCTCGCCCTGACCGCGGCCTTTGCCGGCTACCGTTACGAGCACCGACCATGGCTGCTTTCCGGCATTGTTCGTACCACTGCCGGCGAGTCGCCCTTGGCCGGCGTTACTGTAGAGGTCACTACCCCCGACAACCGCCACTACCAGGGCTCCACCCAGTCTGACGGCCGCTACTCCATCCCCATCCCGCTCCCTAAACCCGCCTCTGTCGACGTTCTTTTCCGCAAGGCCGGCTTCGACTCCGACCACGAGACCGCCGTCACCACCGCGCGTGACTACATCATGTACCTGCGCCCATCGCCATGACAGCAGGTGGCGGCATTCGCGAGAAACGGGGCCAGCATTCCCGGAGAATTCACTCGTATCTGGTCGACATCAGATCAGCGAAATAGCCCACCTTATGCAGCCGGCGCTTGTTGTAGCTGACCCCGGTCTCCAGCAGGAGCCCCGACACCCGATTCTTCATCTGCACCATCTGCTTGACCACCAGGTTCCGGTAGCGCAGCGTACGGCGCCGGTCCCGGATCTCGGTCGAGGCCATGTGGCACTCCGGCAGGAAGTCGCAGCGCAGGCAGTCGGCGATCTTGCCGGCATCGATCCGGTCGTTCTTCTTCTTGGCCGCCGCAATCGCCTGTCATTCGGCGGCGAAATTGGGGGCGGATTCGACTTTGCTGAAATGCACATTTCATAGGAACGACGGGTGTTACAATCTCGACCACGTCAGAGAAAGGGATGCCGAGTGGTAATCCTCCTATTCTTTTTCTTTTGCATAGGCATCTACGCGTTTTCTCGGGGACTTAAAATTCACCGCGAAATCGAAATCCTCAAGAGCACCCCCGTCCTTCCCATCCGCAACCTTCCGCTGGACTTAGTGCGAATCCGCGGAAAAGCCTCCGGCGACCGGCTCGTGAGCGGGCCGGTCTCGAAAACGGCGTGTCATTTCTACTGGGTGCTTATAGAGACCATGAGTAACAAGAACTGGGGAAGGTACGCCACTGATGCGAATGGTCCTCTATTCAATTTGGAAGACGACACCGGTAAAGTGTCCGTGGACGCTCGGGACGCCGAGTACGACCTGGTGCAAAGTGCGCAGCTGACGATTGGCAAAGATGCGCGAGGTTGGACAGGCTCCCTGCATCCCGATACGTCGGCCGCAAGTCTACTGGCCTATATTGGGGGAGTTCACGCGCCGCATCCAGGCGAATTACCGCTCGTGAAGGACTCGGAGGGCCTGCCGTTGGGCTGGTTTCGCCTCACGGAGTACCTGATTCTTCCCGGTCAATCGTATGAAATCGTCGGGACCTGTACAGAGAACCCCTCTCCGACGGAACTGCATGATCGCAACCTGATTAAAAAGGGACAGAAGGTGCCCACCTTCATTATCACCTCGAAGACGGCGGAACAGGAGGAGTCCACTCTGCGGAGGCGCGCTATGGGCCAGATGTTCGGCGGCGCTGCGATCTCCGTTTTGATGCTAGTGATATTTTTGGCGAAGCATGGCTGGCTGTTTTAGGGAAATTCACGTCAGATTGCGGATTGGCCCGAGACAGACCCTCTTCTTCCGGAATCTGACAATCGGCTCGAATGGTGGCTCGGGGGCTTCCGAAGAGCCGGAAAGCCTGGATTCAGCAAGTGGCGGGATCGAGTTGCACTGAGTAGCCATAGCCGGACGCTTTCTCGTCGGCAACTCTCCTGGTGTTTCTCCCTTCCCAGGAAAGTCTTTTACGCTGCCGCGGTAGATCTGAACTCCTCGGCGGGCACGAAATCCTGTTTCCTGCGCTCTACTGCGAGCAGATAAGAAACCATCTTCCTGGCCACGGCCAGCGTGGCGCGATTAGGGTTTCCTTTCTGCAATTCCCTCTCATGCGCCATCGCCGGTTCATGGCACTGTCCGGGAGCTAATTTCGCAGCTTCCACCAGGACCTGTTGGATGTGCTTATTGCGCTGTTTGGAAAGCGGCATGCGCATCACCTTGTCGGCTAAGCTTTTCTCATCTCCGCACAGCCCACAGTAGCTGATGGCCTGCTTGATCGACCGGGTGAAGTCGCCGATCCCCTCGTGCCCAGTCGGCTGTCTTGGCTCTCCGTAGGCGGCATCCAATCCCCATACATCCACCGCGCTAGCGGCTTACTGCAAATCGCCGTATCCACACCGCTCCCCAACAAATCTTCAGGCAAACGGGAACTTTCTTCTTGCGGAGCGCTGTCGATACGGCACTAGAGATTTGGCGACAGGTACAAGGCTCGCACGTCCGAGCCAAAGGAGCCATCTCGAGCCGAGTCATTCCTGACGTAACGCGGTTGTCGGGTCCACGCCGCTCGCGCGCAAGGCGGGAATGAAACCTGCCAGGCCCGCGGCTAACACAAGAACGATTGCGGCCCCAATAAGCGTCGATGGATCGTGCGCATTCAGTCCATAGAGTTGGCTACGGATGAGGCTGGCGAGCGTCAGTGCAAGCACGACCCCGGGCTGCGAGGCCGCATCCGATGAGAAGGAGCACTTCGCGCATCACCATCGCGACTATGTTGCTGCGCAATGCCCCGAGCGCAATGCGGATGCCGATTTCGCGGGTCCTCCTCAGGACTGCGTAGGCCATGACGCCATAGAGCCCAACGACGGCGAGCAGCGTGGCTACGCCGCCAAAGACCGCGGAGAGGCTGGCGACCAGCCGCTCCGTGCGCAGAGAGAATCCAATTTGTTCGCTTACAGTCTGGGGCTGCGCCACGCGGATAAAAACCGTGACTTCAATAATGACCAACTCTTTGGGCTTGGAGATGATTCCCAAGGAAACGATCAGCGTAGTGGCGCCGGCAGGTGGATGATCGGCGCGCAACAGAACCATGAAGGCTCCGGCGGCGGAGAGGGAGAGCGCAGCGGATAGGATTCTGGGCCAGTAGTCGCCGGGATGCACGCCGTAAGGTACGCTGGCGGCGCCGGTGACGACGTAGGCGCCATAGCCGCAGGCCAGGCCAATGGCGTGGCCGAGGATTGTGTTGCGCGGGCTGGAGTTCTGCTGAAGAGGAGCGATAAAGAGCAAGTAGGCCGTTGGACCGAGCGAGGGGAAGACAAATGGACTGCCGGTGACAACCGCGAGCAGTGCCAGGAGGCGATGGTGAGAAAGCCATTGATGAAGATGTAGAAGGCCCAGACCACGCGGGGCGGAAAGTGATTGAGCAGCCACGCCAGCCGCAGTCGCCCCAGCAGCACGGCAATGTGCTCAGGCCCTCGACCATTGCTGACGACGTTTTGTTCGTGCAACGCAGATCCCTCGAAGGCTCAGATGTTGGGTAGAAGATCGAAGTACTCGTCGTCTTCGTTCTTTCCGCCTTCTCCCTTGCCGAGTTTCTTTTCCGATTCGACAAACTCGATGCGCTCGATCCACTTGACCATTTTGTAGCCGAGCTGGTTTTCAACCCGCAGCCGCAGCGGAGCGCCATAGACTTCAGGCAGCGGCTGTCCATTCATCTCGCTGGCCAACAGGCATTGCGGCTTAAGCACGTTCTCAAGGCTTTGCGTGTCATAGTAGGGCCCGCCGTAGAGTGCCTCGCCGAAGGAGAAGAAGGCCACGGTGTGCGCCTCCGGCAGAGGGCGAACAAGTTCGATCAATTTCTTCATGGGGATGCCGCCCCATTTGGCGATGCCACTCCAGCCCTGGATGCAATGATGCATGGTGATGTGATCCACTTCGCCTAGATTGCGAAGATCGGCGAGCGAAAGCTCGACCGGGTTCTCGACCAGGCCGCTGACCCTGAGCTTGAAATCGCGGAAGCCGCCGTCGGCCAAGTGCTTCCAGTCGTCGCGCACGGGGACCTTGCCGTTGGGCCACATGTAAGGCGAGATGTCCTTCTCCGAATACATCTGCTGCGGCATGAGCCGGTTGAGCGTGAGCAGTTGCATGGGATAGGTAACGAACTTGAGCACATGCTGCAGCGCGCGCGGCTGATGCCAAGAGAGATAGTGTGCGACGATCCAGCAAAGAAACACCGCGCCAATGCCCACGAGGCCCAGCCAGACGCCCAGTCGGCCTTGGTCGTTGGTACCAAGCACGATGTGGTTCATGTTGCGTGCGAATCCAGTCATGACCACAAGTGTGATGTGCACAAGTAGGAACGCCAGAAAGCTGAGCATGGTGAGGAAATGGATAGAGCGCGCTGACTGACGACCACCGAAAAGCTTCGCGTACCAAGTGAAGTGATTGACCACAGCAGGCGACATGGCGATACCGGTGAGGATAGCCAGCGGGCCAAAAATGAAGACCACGGTAAAGTAGGCGATCTGCTGCAGTGCGTTGTAGCCGTAAAAGCCATTTGGCTCGGCCGGCAGATGGAATGTGGCGTAGTGCACCCAGGTATTCCATGCCTGCAGAATTACGGTTGGCGACGTGGGGATCAGACGCTTCCATTGCTCTGTTGTGCAGAGCATGGCGACGAAGTAAATGCCGCAGAGGATGAAGCCATGCACGTTGATGAAGTGCCACACGCGTGCCACGCCGATGGTGTGCCGATAGCCGGGCGTGCCTACCAGCGGCGTTAGATATCGGGCATCATCTTTGGCCGTCCACAGCCGGTCACGTGGGACTTTGATCGGCGTGAAGCGGATCCACTCGCTACCCGGGGTGCAATCATCGTTGAAGTAGAGCCGCGGATGATCGGCCAGGATGGAAAGGCCGCTGCGGATTAGCATGGTCACAAAGAGGAAGTTGAAGAAGTGGCAGTAGCGGACCCAGAGCGGAAATCCGTGCGGGCCGGCAAAGTTATTGGGATAGACGACAGGGACGGGCGGAATGTGCGGCAGGCCGGCGGCGAGCATCTCGATCCAGGCGGCGGCCACGAGCGCGACGATTACAGCTGCGATTCCGATCAGAATCGAAGGACGAACCCAGAGGCGGTGGCGGCGATCGGGAGGGAAATGCACCGCCGCATGCTCAGCATCAAACGCTATCATCCATTGACCCCCTCACATGATAATGCTCGCTACGACCCTATCGGCAGCATATCCGTTACCGATGGGATAACGACGCCTCCAACTCGACGGCTCGCGGGAACAGAATATTGTTCTCAAGGTGGATATGCTGATGCAAATCCTGCTCGAATTCGCGAAGACCCTCATAGAACGCGCGGAACGTTGGGCAGGCACCGTCGGGAGGCGTGTAGTCCTGGCTTAGCGTCCGGATCTCTTCCATAAGATTCCCGGCAAAATCGTGATCACGGGTCATCATCTCAATCGGGTGAGTGATCGATCCGAAGCAGTTGCGCGGCATTGTCCCATCTCCCGCCGCGAACCGCTCGAGTTTGCCAATGTACGGGAAGAGCACGACTTCTTCTTTCCCCTGGTGCGCGATCAGTTCCTCCCCAAGCTCTGCCAGCTTCGACTGAATTGCGGGAAGTTCTTCGCGGGTATCGCCGTGCCGGCTCACGACTTTTCCCGCGAGTTCATTCAAGCGGGGCACTTCGTGACTTACGTAGGCATGGTGGGTATCCACGATGTGCGCGGCCAGGCTGGCCAGGGACTCCGTAGCCCAGTTTTTTTCTTCTGAAGCTAAGGGCGCCATGGCAGCTTCCAGGGATGCGATCACCTCATCGACGTTCAGGCCCCTGGATGCGCATGCATCGGCCAGCGGCACTTTGCCTCCGCAGCAGTATTCAATTCCGAATTTCTCAAAGACGCGAACTGTAGCGGGATTCTCGGTAGCTATGTCACGGACTGTTTGGGTCGTTGCGGTCATGATGATCTCCTTCGATTTTGAAAGTAAAGGAGATGGGATTCACCTCGCAGGGACTTTAGTCACAGGAACCGCAAAGATTGCAAAATATCGATTTCGATCTTTCCGACTGTGAATGACATTTGTCATAGGGACGGGTATGGCTGATTCATTGCCTGCCGATCATTTCAGGCCTATTGATAAGGCATGCACGAGGGTTAAGCGAATGCCGCCAATAGAAAGGCGCGGCACGATGATACGGACAGCTCGGACATGCAGGGGTCTTCCAGGGCGCTGTCGAAATCGA
>Ga0335078_10013083_pt1 | contig 12299 bp, 9 predicted proteins | sample Lox_Sample_32_FD_206711 | JGI IMG/M metagenome (GOLD analysis project Ga0335078, IMG submission 206711) | Soil microbial communities from Loxahatchee National Wildlife Refuge, Florida, United States - Lox_Sample_3.2 | ecosystem: Environmental > Terrestrial > Soil > Wetlands | place: USA: Florida... | reverse complement strand
CGATCCGTGGTAGTGATTCCAAGATACGAACAGCCGCCGGTGCCCCACGCCGCAGGTAGAGTCGTGATCATAGATTCAGGCACCGTCACGTAGGAAGGCGGCAGAGGGGCGGCCGCTCCGCTCAGTCGTGCCGGGCTGAAAGCGTCCGTCAGGTTCGAGATTCCCTGCACAAACAGATCTTCCGGCCCCAAATCGGCTTGTCCGAATTCCCGCTCGCCTAACACGCGGCCTTTGATTTCGTCAGTGTTTCTACTCGGGGGGCGTGACAGTTGTGTGAAGAAGTCTTAAAGAATGCGCGAATCCGTGCGGTGCATCATGGAGTGCGGCAGTGAAGCTGCCGGCCTGGAGTTCGATATGCCAGTTTGGCCGAGAGTGAAATGCTCTGGCAGATGGAGGGGTTCGTTGAGAACGATTCGAGCCCAAAGGGGCGGGAGACTAGTGGAACCGCACCAGTCGCGGCCACGCCTGCTGCAAGCTCATGACCGGGTGTCGACAGAGCAGGATCTGCCCGTTCAGCCACGGTGGGGCGTATGGCACCTTGACCTCAGCTCCAACCTCCACTGACGCGTATCCCTCTTCCGCGCCCCGCTTCGACATCCCGATCAGGATCATCGTCTCACCCGTGTAATTGCGCGGCCCCCACAGCCCGTAAGTCTGGTGCCCGCTGATCGCCTTCGGCAGACCCAGCCCGGGCCCGTAGTAGTCGATCGCCGCGGCTTGAGCGTAAGTGTTGCCGTAGATCGCCGTATTCTTCCGCTCGGACTCCGGGATGGAGAAGTAAACTCCTGCCACCGCCTTGGCCAGTTCCTCGTGCCCTAGCATGTTGCCGAAGACCGTTGGGATCTCCTGCCCGACATCGCTTTTCTCCATGCGCGGCTGGTAGAAATCCATCAGCCTGTGGAAGCGCGCGAACTCCGGCAGCGGCAGAATGGGGAGATAGAGCGGCACCCAGGCCGCGCCTCCCACGGCCAGTGCCGCCGTCACGGCCGCTTTCTGCCACCTCCAGCGCCGCCGCTCCGCCCAGATGCCGGCCATCACGGCGCCGCCCGCCAGCACCGCCGGATACGCTCCGCCCAGGTAATAGGCTTTCCCGTTCATCACGGCGAGCAGCACCGCCACCACGAGGAACGCGATCCCCAAGGTCCGGTACGGCCGGCCCCGCCTGTTGAAGAGATAAAACCACAGCCCTGCGAGCCAGATCGGGACGGTGAAGGGATGGTTGATGACCACGTTCGTCATCCAGAACGCCACGCCCGAGAACGGCTCGCGGTTGAATTGCCGCATTTGGTCGAGAGCGGTCAGTGTCACCCAGTGATGCTGCTGCTCCCAAATGAAATTCGGCAGAAAGATCAGCCCGGCCAGTGCCCCGCCGATCCACACCCACTTGCTCTTCAGCAGCGGACGCGCCGTCAGCAGCAGGCCCACGGCCAGGCCGAATCCCCAGAACAGCATCGAATGCTTGTTGAGCAGGCCGAACCCGGCCGCCGCGCCGAAGAGCAGCCAAAGCTTCGCGGTGCGGCCGTTCAGCATCAGCACCAGGATGAATGTGCACACCGACCAGAACGGCTCGAAGCCTGTCGTCAGCACGTTGCCGCAATACAGATACACGGGTGAGATCAGCACCGTCAGCGCCGCGATCCCTTGGGCCCACCGGCCGCCACCCATCTCGCGCGCCAGCCAGCCCGTGAGGAAGATCAGCCCAGCATGCGCCAGGGCCGGGTACAGCCGCAGCGCAAAGAGCGACTCACGCAGCAGTGCGCGCGAAAGCCAGGCGATGAAGGGCACCAGCGGCGGGTGGTCCACGTAGCCCCACGCCAGGTGGTCGGCGCAGGCGTAGAAGTACAGCTCGTCGCCGTGAAAACCGTACCGCCTGTTGAATAGGACGTGGAGTACCAGCGCGACGCCGGCCAGCGCCGCCAAGAGTTGAATGTCTCCCTTTCTCTCCCGCGCGCCATCGCTCTGCGTCACCGCCGCTTCGCTCATCTGATTCACACCGCCCTCCCGGGATGTCCATTTCGAGATTCCCGGGACGGGGGAGTATACATCCACTCGCTGCTTTTCGAGCCGCAAATCCACGCCAATCCGCAATTCCTTCTTGCCCATAGTGCCTTTGTGTCTCTAAAGGTGAGATTCGGTCCGCTCCCAAACTTCAAGAACGCTGGACAAAATATGTCCCGGGCTCGGGCCACATCATTTCCGGGGTCAGCGAATCACCGTCGCCGCTGCCCATCGAGCCGTCGTCGATCTCGTGCGACCACGTGTAATTCATCCAGGACAGCAGGGCTCGGCGGGAGGAGCGCCCGAAGCTCACTCCCAGGCCTTTATTCGTGCTGTTGCTCTGGTTGCAGGCAATTTGCGACTTGAGAGTGGGAGAGTAGGTAGGCAGGCTCGTCAGCGGGTCGATGACGTTGACGTAGGACAGGGACAGCAGATGGGTGCCCTTGCTGCCAACATAAGAGACCGTTCCCAGAAAACCGTCCGGCAGCGTCTGACGGAAGGTGGCTCCATTCTGCCAAGCTTCCTTAAGCGTGTCCAGCACGAAAGTTCAAGCCTGATACGGCCTCCGGATATTCCTGGCGCCTTACGGTCTCCGGCGCTAAACTAGGGCGGCCAGGGAGGCACCGGGGGCCCCGGCGTTTGGGCTTGAGACGTATCGCGTTTGCCATGGAGATCGGTAGTGCGGACCCGCGGTTTCGGGGTCCGTGGATCGTCGATGTTCTCACGGAAGCGCCGCGGACCCGAAACCGGGGATCCGCTACCAGACGCCGGCAGCGCCTTGAAACATTCAGGAAGGAAGGGTCAAACCGTGAAATGGGGAAATCGAAAGACGATAACAGCAGCATCAATTGTGCTTGCGGTTGCGGCGATGCTTTCGCTGGCCGGCGGGGCCGCGGCGCAAAGTTCCAAGAAAGTTTTCGTCATTACGGACATGGAAGGCGTGTCCGGCATCTACGACTCGGATCTGCAGGTTTTGCCCTATCAGAGTCCGCGCTGGGAAGAGTCTCGCAAGCTGCTCACCGGCGAGGTGAACGCCGCGGTCGAAGGCTTGCTGGCGGGCGGCGCCACGGACGTGGTGGTCTTGGACGGGCATGACTCCAGCCGCACGCTCTCCGTGCTGGATATTCATCCCAAGGCGCGCTTGCTGACGGGCAGGCCCATGTCCCGCACCCTCGAACTCGATTCCTCTTACTGCGCCATCATCTTTATCGGGCAGCACGCCATGGCCGGGGCGGACAACGGAATCCTCAGCCACTCTTATGACTCCCACAACATCCAGAACATCTGGGTAAACGGCAAGCTCACGGGGGAGATCGGCGGGCGGCTGCTGCTGGCGGGCACCATGAATATTCCCGCCATCATGCTCTCCGGCGACACTGCGGCCTGCAAGGAAATCCACGACCTTGTCCCCGAAGCCGAATGCGCCGAAGTGAAAGCCGGAGTCGGCCGCAACGCAGGATTTATGCTTTCGCATCAGGCGGCCTGCGCCCTCATCCGCGAGAAAGCTCAGCGAGCCATCGAGCGCCTGGCGGAGTTCAAGCCCTACAAGATTACGGGCCCGGTAGAAGTTAAGGTCGAATTTACCACGGCGGCGGGGAGGGTTTACGACCTGCGCGAGGGCGTCGAAAGAGTGAACGAACGCACCTGGGCGTTTCACGGAAAAGATATTGTGGATGCCTGGCTGAAGTACAGCTCGTTCTGATCAAGTAGCGCGGACCTCCGTTTTTGAGGTCCGCGGTTTTTCGGTGTCTGTCCCCATGGGCCTTCGGCCTGCGAAACCCCATGAAAGACAGTCCCGCGTGGCGCAGCCGCGCCGTAGTTCGGCATGTCTCGGCCACCCTGGTTTTTCGACACAGCGAATCAGATCGGCGGTCATGCTGAGCGAACCAAAGCATCTGCAGTACCGCTCCGAAAACAAACAACTGCAGATCCTTCGCTTCGCTCCGGATGAGAGCCCGGCGTCCGGATGTGGATTGTGGGGAACTGAGAGAAGGGCCGCGGACGCCAGAATCGCGGGTCCGCGCTACCACTCCCCTTTAATACGCTCCTGTGCCCGTCGCCGTTTCGTGCAACGTTCCGAACTTTTCCGCCACGGGCCTCAGCGTGGGATAGAACTGCACGTACGTGCTGTCGACCCCGCCCTGATCGTGGTGACACTCCCAGCACGCGGCTTTGGGATTGGCGTGTGCTGTCTGGGCGGAGGAATCGAAGCTGAAGTAAGCCCACTTATCCGGGAACCGCGCGGTATCTTTCACTTTAACGCTGATACCCACCAGGTCGGTTTGAAACTGGGCCGCCTTATTGAGAGATCCCTTGTTTGACGACGATCTCTTCTCCTCAACCAACACGGTTTTGTCTGGCCAGTTTCCGGTTGCGAGAAACTGTTTGTAGGCGGAAGGATTGACGAACACGTTCGTAAAGGTCGCTCCCTCGGCGGGCCAGGCATTGCTGGTCAGTCGGAACCCGGAGGAGACGTAGACCCACTCCCGATAATCCTGGGGCCGCACGAGCTCATCCCCGCTTGTGAATTGAGGCAGATCTGCGGGCGCGGCCGGGTTCGAGACCAGGAACGAAGCTGCGCAAAGCGAAACCAGACCCAAACCTGCGAGTAAAATAGAATTCCTCACTTTAACCTCCCCCGTATGAAGCGAAACCGGCGCTGGGAAGGTTATCCTTCCGAGGCCCACACTGCAAGCTGCTTTTTACCGCTCCCGATCCGTCGATAACTGCCCCACCGCAGGGGGGAGGCTTGCTGTCCCCGCATTTCCGCTGGCACTCCAAGACGCCTTCGGCGCGAGGATTTCCAAAGCGCTGCTTGAATGAGGAGAATCACGACACAATAACATTCCGATGCCATGTCTTGTTGAGATCTCAGGAGACGCCCGATGACCCTGGGTGAGGCATTGATTTCCGCCTGGCAACAGGCGCTCGGTGAGAGACGTGACGAGATTGAATTGGAGAGCCGGAGGTATGGCGTGAACGTTCTGGGGTTCAAAGGCTCTCTCGAACGTCTGTCATTCTGAGCGAAGCGAAGAATCTGCATTAGTTCGCCAGGCCGGAACTTCAGATCCTTCGCCCTCGCTCAGGATGACAGGTTGAGAGGACCTCACCCTGAGGAGCCGAAGGCGGTTCTAAATGCAACGAAGGAAGGATCTCTATTTTCTCGATTTCACGATGCCCGGCGAACTGCAGGAAATCCGAGTCATCGATTCCTCGGGAACTAATTCGCAGCGGCCGGCGGATTAGGCTCGGAAGGCAGAGGCGCGCCGCCTGGGTTGGGAGTCGAAGGCTGAGCGCCTGCGTCCGGATTGAGAGTGACAGTCACAGGATTCTTCAAGGTGAAGCTAAGCCTGGTTTCAGACGGGATTTTCACCTGATCGCCGTGGGTGCGAGCTTCCACGGCGGCGCCTGTGCCCGCGCCCGCGGCGGATCCGATGGCGGCGCCGCGCCCCCGCCCGGCAATCGCGCCGATGATGGCGCCCACCACCGCTCCTCCTCCCACGGCTTCCGCGGTACGTGTGCTGCGGGACTCGCCAGCTTTTTCGTGGTAGTCGGTTTCCAGAGGATAGGTGTGCCCTTCTGCCGTTACGCTGACTAACTCAACTTTGAGTTCGGAACGGCCGCTCATGCGTCCGGCGCTCGAGGCCTGCACCAATCGAACTTTCGCATCGGAGTGGCGCGGCAGCACCACGCGATTGTTCACCACCAGAGGTACGTCCAGGGTTGCCGCGAACTCGTCGCCCGCCTGGTTCCGGCGCGAGTCGATACTGTCGACCATGCGAACGGAGAAGAAGGAGCCCGCGGGAATGGTGACCTGCTCGGGTGGTTTGACCACGGGAGCAGCGGGTGGAACCGGGGACGGTGCGGGAGCAACCGGCGCCGGTGGCGCGGCCTGCGCTGCGATCGCTGCCTGGTTATCGGCGGGGGTTTCCGGTACGGCAGCTTGCTGGGCGGGCGCTTCATTCGTGCTTGTAGTGGCGGCTCGGCGCTCCGGCCGGAATCTCTTCCAGCGCCGCGTTTGAGCCGTGGTTTTGGCCGGCGGCCGGGGTGTTGCCGGCTCGGGGCTTTCTGCGGCCTGCGTCACAGGTGGCTGCTCCGCCGTGGACGCCGGGGACACCACGAGTTGATTCACGACGCTCTTGGCGCCCTCAGTACCGCTGGCAATGCGCTCTGCCGCGGCTTTCTCCAAATCCGTGTTGACCGTCCCGGTCAGCGTAACCCTGCCCTTGTCGGAAACCACGTGGATATCGCGCAGCTTCAAAACCGAGTCATCAAAAAGTCTCGCCTGGATCTCGGTAGTGATGGATTTGTCGTCCGGAGCCGAGCCCAGCTTGAAGGTGTTGCATCCCGTAAAGAGAAGCGCGCCCGCCATCAGGAAAACGCCCGGCATCAATCGCGGCCGCAATACTTCTATCCTGTGCATCGGTGTCCTCCCCAAGGCTCTGTTATAGCGCGTCAATCTGCTAGGATTCAACTCCTCACATTTTAGATGCATGGATTCACGCGCGATGGCACGAGGTTGTACCCGGGCGGTGTAGGAGTAGGGTTTGCCCTACCCGCGCCGGGGCCGGCAGAAATGCGGGGACGGCAAGCCGTCCCGGCGGAGTGGCGGCGTAAAGCCGCCTCTACTTCAAACGGCGACGCTTCCCGAAATCCACATATGGCCAGTCCGGGCATGCTAGAATTACACAGTCCGATGGCGGAAAGTATCGAACTGAGTGTCGTCATTCCCGTTTATAACGAAGCGGAGAATATCCGGCCGCTCGTGGAGCAATTAGGGCAAGCTCTTCGCGACGTGGGCGGGCCAGTCGAACTTCTGTTCGTGGACGACGGAAGCACGGATCGGACCCTGGAGCTGCTCAAGGAAGCCCAGGCGAGGGATGCGCGCCTGCGCATCGCGCACTTTCGCCGCAACCTCGGCCAAACCGCCGCCATGGCCGCGGGATTTCAACTGGCGCGAGGGAAAGCGGTGGTGACGATCGACGGGGATCTCCAGAACGATCCCGCGGAAATACCGCGCCTGGTTGATATGCTCGCCGAATGGGACGCCGTCTGCGGCATCCGTGTTCGCCGCCAGGATACCCCCTGGAAGCGCATCTCGTCACGCGTCGCGAACGGCTTTCGAAACTGGATGACGGGCGACGACATCGTTGATACAGGATGCACTCTGAAGGCCTACCGGCGTGCGTGTCTGGAGCGGCTGGAGCTTTATCAGGGCATGCACCGGTTCTTGCCGACCCTCCTTAAAATGCGCGGCTTCCGCATCACGCAGGTGCCGGTGACCCACCATCCGCGCCTGGGCGGAAGAACCAAGTACGGCACTTGGGGCAGGCTTACGAAAGGCCTCGCCGACGTCTGGGCAGTGCGCTGGATGAAAAAGAACTGGATTGAATACCGGGATGTCCTCGATGTGGTTGAGCCCGGGGTCAGTTCAAGCGGAGCCAGGCATTTCGCGCTGCCTCCGAGTGGGCCGCCGGAGAGCTGACCAGGGCGGTACTCCTTCCTTGGGAAGGATGCGCCAGGAATTGTGACCCCGGCGCGGTGGCAGGACAGTGACAGGTGGTCGGCCAGATCGCCTGGTGACTTGTGTCGGTGCCGAATTAAACTCCCGGCCCCGCCGCTGCACCCTGTCGATGGATTGAGCCCCGGCGAGGTTGGCTGTGAGTGACAGAATTGCGAACGTTCATTGCGCCCCGCTCTCGAAAGTCTGTCATTCTGAGCGAAGCGAAGAATCTGCAGTCGTTTGCCTCGAACCGCAACTACAGATCCTTCGCTTCGTTCAGGACGACAGCAACCTTGACCTCCATGGGTAAGCCGCAGGTCCATGGACACTCAGAATGACCACCAACGGCCTCGCAATAACAGCATCGCGTGAAGATCCCGTAGTGCGATTGCGGCGAGCCCTGACTTTTCTCCCGCTTCTCGTCCTGGCGGGAGTTCTTTTTTTCGCTGGCCTGGGAAGCTTGCCTTTACTCGAGCCCGACGAAGGGCGAAACGCTGAGGCGGCGCGGGAGATGCTCGCCTCGGGCGACTGGATCGTTCCGCATTACGACGGCTTGGCTTATCTAGATAAGCCGGTGGTCTTCTTCTGCATGGTGGCCCTTTCGTTGAGGCTCGGCGGCCTCGACGAGTGGGCGGCGCGAGCTCCCTCCGCCTTGATGGGATTGTGCCTCCTGCTGCTTGCCTGGATCCTCACGCGCAGGATGTGCGGCAATTCTGCAGCGTTGCGCGCCGTTGCGATCATCGCCACTGCGCCGCTGGTCGTGGTCTTTTCCCGGCTCGTCATCTTTGATATGACGCTCGCTTTTCTTATGACCCTTGCCATGGTGAGCTTCTGGTTCGCGGAGGCTGCCGGGTTCAAGCGCCCTGGTATGGACATCCTCATGTTCTTTGCCTTGGGGCTCGCGACCATCACCAAAGGGCCGGTCGGTTTTCTGCTTCCGCTGCTCTCGATCGCTGTTTATGAAGCAGTGCGCGGCGAATTGCGGGAATTGAAGCGCTTGCGCTGGGGGCTTGGAGTCGCAGTGTTCCTTGCTGCTGTGCTGCCGTGGTTTATTCTCGTTTCAGTCCGACACCCGGATTTTCCTCGCTATGCGCTTCTCGAGGAGAGCCTCGCCAGGTTTTCCGGCGGACTGGTGCATCGCCAGGGCGGACTGCTCTACTACATTCCGGTATACCTGGCAGGGTTCTTCCCCTGGAGCATTTTTCTGCTTTGGGCGGGCTGGAGCCGGCATAAGCGGTTGAAGGAATTTCGTGATAGGTCGTTCTCCTCGAATATGTATCTTCTGACGTGGTCGGCGGTGACCTTCGTCTTTTTCTCGCTTTCGCGCTCACAGCTTCCCGGCTATTTCCTTCCGGCCATCGTGCCCTTGGGCATTTTGATGGCGAAGGCCTGGAACGATGTGGGTGAACCGGGTGCGAAGCGAGCCCCGGATTGGCTAACGGCGGGATTCGCGTCGCTGCTGGGAGTAGGACTTATTGTCGCTGCGTGTTCACAACTGTCGATGTTCAGTTCCGCGCATTCACATCTAGCCAGCAAGCTCCATCCGGATGTTTTCTCCATGTTCAAGCCGTCGCTCCTTTATACGGGACTGATTCTTGCGGTCCTGGCCGTGGTGGGCAGGAACCTGGCGGCCCGGCTACGCGGAAAATGGTTTTCCGTCCTCGCGCTGGCGCTGCTGGCGCTGACCACCCCAGCGCTTTTGGCACGCTGGATTGGCCCAATCAGAGCGTACGCGGACACAAACTCCAGCCGGCGTTTGGCCAGTACGATCCTCTCGAGTCCTGAGCAAGACCTGCCGATTTACGGGTTCTATTATTTCCGCACCGGACTGCCGTTTTATCTTCGGCGGCCTGTGGGACTCGTGACCACAGACGCGAACGAGTTGACCAGCAACTACCTGGCGTGGCGAGTGGCCAAGGTTCGGCGCGGGTTATCGCCGGAAGATGTTCCCGGCGCCCTGTCGCGCACCTTCCAGGATCTTGATCCCGTGCCGGTGGACCAAAGACGCTTGCTGGATATCGCCCAGTTTGTCGAGTTGATCCGCCGTTCGCCTCAGCCCCGGCTGGTTCTGGTTCGCAACACGCATGTAGGCCTACTGGCCAGGGACCTGGATCGCGTCGAGCCGTTGTGGACGGGCTGGGGGTATTCGGTGTGGGAAGTCCCCGGAAGGGCAGTGACGGGTGACAAGTGACGAGTGACGAGTGATCGGCCCGCTCGTCACTTGTCACTGATTTACCATGTGCGGAATTTGCGGTCTCCTCAATCTGAAACTCGAACCTGTGGCTGGAGGCGAGCGAATCGAGCGGATGTCCGCCTGTCTCGAGCATCGCGGCCCCGACAGCCACGGCAAGTTCGAACTGCCTTACGTAACACTGGACATCAGGCGGCTCAGCATCATTGACCTCGAGACCGGAGATCAGCCTCTCTCAAACGAAACCGGCGATGTCACCCTGGTCTTTAACGGCGAAATCTATAACTTCCGCGAAATTCGCCGCCGTTTGGAGCAACGGCACACGTTCAAAACGCGCTCCGACGGGGAGGTCATCGTTCATCTCTACGAAGAGCAGGGACCTGATTTCGTCAGCGAGTTGAACGGCATGTTCGCCCTAGCGCTTTGGGACGACCGCCGGAAGCAACTGGTGCTGGGGCGCGACCGGGCCGGGGAGAAGCCGCTTTTTTACTGGCTCCGGGACAGCACGCTGGTCTTTGCGTCGGAAATCAAATCGCTGCTCGCTTACCCCGCGGTTGGCCGGGATCTCGACCGCACGGCCCTGGCGCAGTATTTCCTCGACGGTTATTTCCCCTCGCCGCGCTCGGTTTTTGCTGAGATCCGGAAACTGCCCGCCGCCCATCGCATGGTGATCCAGGGCGGCAAGGTGCAGGTCGACGCCTACTGGCGGTTGCAGGACCATCTTCTGCCGCCGGGCAAGCCCGGAGTCACCGTCAGGCAGGAAGCTGAGCTGGTTGAGGAACTCTCCCAGAGGCTACACGAGGCCTGCGTCTCGAGGCTGGTCAGCGACGTCCCTTTGGGGGTGTTCCTGAGCGGCGGGATCGATTCCTCTACACTCGTCGCGATGATGAGCCAGTTGACGCCCGGAAACGTCAACAGCTTCTCCGTAGCCTTCGAAGAGAAGTCGTTCAACGAGGAGCCATACGCGGATTTTGTGGCCCGGCATTTCCACACCCAGCACCACGTCACCACGGCCAACGAGCCGAGCCTGCGCGAGGCCCTGGATATTCTTGCCGGCCAGCTCGACGAGCCGCTGGCCGACCCTGCCGTTCTTCCCACCTACCTGCTGTCGCGCTTTGCCCGGCAGCACATCAAGGTGGCTTTGAGCGGCGAGGGCAGCGATGAGCTTTTCGGCGGTTACCCAACCTACATCGGAGCCTGGCTGGCAGGCCATTATCTGCGCCTTCCGCATTTCCTGCGCCGCGAGTTTTTCGCGCGCCTCAAACGATTCCTCCCGTTGTCCACCGGTGCGGTGCCACTGGGCTGGTACCTCCGGCAGTTCTTCGATTACGTGGAAATGGCGCCTGCGGAGCGGCATGCCATCTGGTTCGGAATGACCAGTCCCGAAGCGCTGGATCAACTTTTTGCGCCGGACTGGTGCGGCCCGCAATCTCCCAGCCGGGAAGCCTTGGCGCCGCTCGAACGCGTCTTGCACGGCGCCACCTTCGAATGCGACCTGGCCGAAATGCCTTACCTCGATTTCCGGCTCTATCTTGAAGACGATCTCCTTGTGAAAGTCGATCGCGCCAGCATGGGCTGTTCGCTCGAGATGCGGACGCCGTTCCTCGATCACCGCCTGATTGAGTTTGCGGCCGGCCTCCCCGCAGAGCTGAAAGTCCGCGGCTTCGAGCTCAAGTATCTGCTTAAGAAAGCAGCCGTAAAGTGGTTGCCGCGCAAGATCGTTTGCCGCCAGAAGCGCGGATTCTCCGTGCCCATCAGCCGCTGGATGCGTAAGGAATTGCGTCCCCGGCTGGACGAGGCCCTGGGCGAAGAGCGCTTGAAACGGCAAGGGCTGTTCAACGCTCCCTTCGTGCGTCGGCTACTTGCCGAGCATTGGAGCGAACGCGCGGACCACCGGAAATTGCTTTGGGCGCTCTTCTGTTTCCAGCTTTGGCACGACCGGTGGGCCGCGTAGCGCGGGCGCGCGTTTCAGGTCGGCGGTTTGTGGCTAAAGACGGGGAAGTCGTGAAAGAATTTCAGACGTGTCATCCTGAGCGCAGCGAAGGATCTGCATTTTCTTGGTTTCACGAGGCTCGGCGAACTGCAGATCCATCGCGGAGTTTGCCCTGAGCGGGCAAATTGCAGACCCTTCGCTGCGCTCAGGGTGACAGGTTGGTCGGCTGGCTCTGCCTAAGTGCCACGCAGGGTCAAGAAACCAGGGTGGCGCATATGTCCCGCCGTACTCTGGTGGGATGTATGCGCCCTCCGGACAGTGGCCGAGACATGCCAAACTACGGCAGGTGTGCGCTACCTGTGATAGGGAATTTACGAGGAGGCGATTTGGCAGCGAGTAAACCCTCACCTGGCCCGCGACGGCTGATGAAAGCGCCGTCGCGCGCCACCCTCTCCCCAGAGGAGACGGTTGTCTCTCCGCACCAGGCGGACTTTCGTCCCAAAGAATGGGTGGTCATTCAGAAGTACCGGACCCCCCGCCAGGTCCAGGCCTTTCTTCGGGGTCTGCCTTATAACTGGGAAAAGGGCGGGGAGACGCTGCGCACGTTTCGCGGCGTGGTGCGGCACTGGAACGCTCATTGTCTGGAGGGCGCTCTCTCGGCGGCGACGATTCTC
>Ga0335078_10013082_pt1 | contig 12301 bp, 8 predicted proteins | sample Lox_Sample_32_FD_206711 | JGI IMG/M metagenome (GOLD analysis project Ga0335078, IMG submission 206711) | Soil microbial communities from Loxahatchee National Wildlife Refuge, Florida, United States - Lox_Sample_3.2 | ecosystem: Environmental > Terrestrial > Soil > Wetlands | place: USA: Florida... | reverse complement strand
TCCTTGACGCGTTCGTATTCGATGAAGCGGCCGGGCTCGAAGCGGCCGACCTTATAGGCGCCGGAGCCGAGCGGCACGTCGAGGGTCGATTCGTCGAACGGTTTTGCCGCATAATAGGCGCGCGAGAAAATAGGCAGCCCGGCGACGAACAGCGGCACGTCGCGTGCGCGTTTCGGCGCAAAGTTCGCGACAACGCTTGCATCATCGTTTGCTTGGGCGCCGGCAAAGTCGCGCAGTAATTGGGTGATGATCGGATGGCCCTTCGCCTTGAGGATGTTGAGCGAGAATGCGACGTCTTGGGCGGTGAGCCGGGAGCCGTCGTGGAATGTCGCCTCCGGGCGGATGAAAAACTCATACCTCAGCCCGTCGGCCGAGTGCCGCACTTTTTGCGCGGCAAGTCCGTACATGGCGTCCGACTCGTCGCCGGAGCGCGCCATCAGCGCGGCGAAGGTCAGCTCCATGCCCTGCGCCGCGTCGCCCTTGAGGATGTAGCTGTTGAGCGAATTGAAGGTGAGAAAATTCTGATTGTATTCCCGGTTGGGGCCGATCTGGGAAAACGTACCGCCTTTCGGCGCGTTCGGATCGACATAACGGAAGTACCGGAAGTCGGCGGGGTAGGCGAGGTCGCCGAACGCGGAGAGGCCGTGGGATTCGATGACTTCATCCGCCCGCACCCTGTTTAACCCGGGGCTCGCCGTTGCAGCCGCGACACCAGCGGCGAACGAAAGAATGCGTCGGCGCGTCGGGTGCATCATGAGATTGCCGCTGTCGCCGTCGTGCTGGCGCCGGATTTAATACGCCTCACTGGCGGCTTCCGGCCTTTGCCGCTTTCTCGGCGTCCCACCACCACACGGTCGGGAACCCTGACATGCCGTATTTCGGCAACGGATCGGGATGGCCGAAGCGATTCCACCGGGCGCTGCGCATCTTGCCGTAGGTCCATTGCGGCACGACGTAGTGGTTCCACAGCAGCACGCGGTCGAGCGCGTGGGTGGCGGCGACCAGATCGGCACGGCTCTTGGCGAAGATGACCTGGTCGATCATGGCGTCGACCGCCGGGTTCTTGATGCCGATCCAGTTGCGGGAGCCCTGCTGATCGGCCGCCTGCGAGCCCCAATAGGCGCGCTGCTCGTTGCCCGGCGACAGCGATTCCCCCCAGGACGCGGTAATGATGTCGAAATCCCAGTTGCGCAGCCGGTTCTGGTATTGCGCATCGTCGACGGTGCGCACCGCGACGGTGACGCCGAGCCGGTCGAGCGAAGGCTTGTAGAACAAAAACACGCGCTCGAAGCTCGGATCGTCGGCGAGGAATTCGACCGCATAGGGCTCGCCGGTCTTGCTGTTGACGAGTCTTTCGTTGCGCACCTCGTAACCCGCTTCCTTGAACAGCCGCACCGCCTCGCGCAGATTGCCGCGTACCGCCTGTGGATTGCCGCCGACCGGATTGGAATACGGCATGGTAAAAAGCTCGGGCGGCACCTTGTCGCGCACCTTCTCCAGGATCTCGAGCTCGCGGCCGGCCGGCACACCGGACGACGCCAGCTCGGTGCCCTCGAAATAGCTGGCGATGCGCTTGTACTGGCCGAAGAATATCTGCTTGTTCATCTCCTCGAAATCGAACGCGTAATTGAAGGCGAGCCGCACGCGTGGGTCCTGAAACTTGGCGCGGCGGATGTTGAAGGCGAAAGCCTGCATCACGCCGACATTGTTGATGGGAAATTCCTCGAGGATCACGCGCTTCTCGCTGACCGCGGGGAAATCGTATGCAGTCGCCCAATTCTTGGCGCTGTTCTCGGTGCGCCAGTCGACGGTGTCGGCCTTGAACGCCTCCAGCGCGACCGTGGTGTCGCGAAAGTATTCGAAGCGCAATTCGTCGAAATTGTCGCGGCCGACGTTGACGTTGAGATCGCGGCCCCAATAGTCCTTCACGCGTTCGTAGGCGATGTTGCGGCCGGGAGAGAACTCTTTGATGCGGTAGGCGCCGCAGCCGAGCGGCGGCTCGAGCGTCGTCGCGCCGATGTCGCGCTTGTTGCCATTCTTGTCGGTGCCCTGCCACCAGTGCTTGGGTAGAATCGTCAGCTGGCCGACAATCTGCGGCAGTTCGCGATTGCCGGCCGAATCGAAGGTAAAGGTGATCTCGTGATCGCCGGTCTTCTCCAGCTTGGCGACGTGGCGGTAATAGGCGGCGAATTGCGGGCTGTGTTTTTTGAACGCCTCGAACGAAAAGATCGCGTCCTCCGGCGTGACCGGCCTGCCGTCCTGCCATCGCGCTTCCTGACGCAGCCGATAGGAGGCGGCGGAGAAATCGTCTGCATAGTTGACGGCTTCGGCGAGGAGCCCGTACTCAGCCGACACTTCGTCGAGCGCCGACACCAGGAGTGTGTCGTAGATAAAATCGATCCCGGTCGCGAGCGTGCCTTTCACGCCGGCGACTACCAGATTGAAATTATCGTAAGTCCCGATGGCGATCTCGCGCACCACTCCGCCCTTCGGCGCGTCGGCGTTGACGTAGTCGAATCGCTTGAAGGCCGGCGGGTATTTCAGCTCGCCGAACAGCGACAGGCCGTGCCGCCAGCCCCGTTCCTGCGCCTGCGCCGGATCGGTCCACTGGGAAATCGGAAGCCCCCGCGCGGCGAACGCAACGGCGGCGGAGGTGAGCAATGTTCGGCGGTTCACGAAGTCGGCTCCAATCAAAAAATAGTGGCGGCAAATCCCGTCCGCGCCACTGTTATCACGGCGGCAAACGGGCGAGTTTTGCCCCTGCGGAGCAACCGAACCAGGGCGCTATGCCCACCGCAGATGCCGCTGATTATGTGCTTTTCCGCGGCGGCGCCAGCTTGCCGGCGCGCGCCGCGACGAAATGGACTTCACATCCGCGTGGGTCGGCAGTGAGCGTCAACTCAGACCGGAAACCTATTGCGGCTTCGCCGGGGCTGCGGCCGGTGGATTGGTGGCAGTCGGAAGCGGCACCGGAGACTTCGAAAGCGTGTCAAGGTAAGCGATGAGATCGGCGCGCTGCTTCTCGTTGGCGATGCCGGCAAACGTCATGGCCGTGCCCGGAACGTCGGCGCGGGGGTTGGTCAGCCACGCGTTCAGCGCCCCGAATGTCCAGGTGCCGCCCTTGGCCTTTAACGCGGCCGTGTAGTTGAACCCGGTCACCGACGCCACCTGGCGTCCGACGACACCATAAAGATCGGGGCCAACCTTGGGTCCCTGGCCCTCCTGCAAATTGTGGCAGATCGTGCACTGCTTGGCGACTTGTGCGCCGTGTTCGGCCGAAGCGCTCGCTAGCAGGGTCTCGATCGGCTGGGCGGCCGGCGCCGCCTCGCCTCCCTTCGCCGGCTGCTCCTCCTTCACGGTGACTTCGTAACCCGGCTTCGCCGGCACCGGCGGGCTGAAGATCGCGCCGGACGCGATGTGGACGGCCAATAGGAACAGGCAGGTCCCCAGCACGGCGCCGAGAATCTTGTTGATTTCGAATGAATTCATCGCTGAATGGCTCCGCGACGGCAAAGGAGGGCGGTGGACAAATAGCCGGTTTGCCGCGCGTTTTGCAACCCGTATAAGCGCGCTTTAGCAAATGGCCGCTGTTCTCATCCTGATTCCCGCCCGGATGGCCGCGACCCGGCTGCCGGGCAAGCCGCTTGCGGATATCGCCGGGGCGCCGATGATCGTGCACGTGCTGCGCCGGGCCGAGGCCGCCGCGGCCGGCCCGGTCGCGGTTGCGACCGATTCGCCGGAGATCGAGGCGGCGGTGCAAAAGGCCGGCGGGCGGGCCATCATGACCCGCACCGACCATGTATCCGGCTCGGACCGGATTTTCGAAGCGCTCGGCAAGATCGATCCGGATCGGCGCACGGCGATCGTCGTCAACGTGCAGGGCGATCTGCCGATGCTGGAGCCTTCACACATCGCCGCGGCGCTCGCGCTGCTCGCCGACGGGGCGGTCGATATCGCTACGCTGGCGGCGGAGATCACGCGCGCCGAGGAGCGCGATGACCCAAGCGTGGTCAAGGTGGTGGGCACACCGGTGGCGCCGTCGCGGCTGCGGGCGCTCTACTTTACCCGCGCCACCGCGCCTTATGGCGACGGGCCGCTCTATCATCATATCGGGCTTTACGCTTTCCGCCGCGCGGCGTTGGAGCGATTCGTCAAGCTGCCGCCGTCGCCGCTGGAAAAGCGGGAAAAACTCGAGCAGCTGCGCGCGTTGGAGGCCGGTATGCGGATCGATGTGGCGATCGTTGGCGCCGCTCCGCTCGGCGTCGATACGCCGAACGATTTGGCAAGAGCGCGCGCCATGCTATCGGGTCGGTCATGACGCGACGCAGAAAAATAGCATTCCAGGGCGAATTGGGCGCCAATTCGCACATCGCTTGCAATCAGGCCTATCGGGGCTACGAGCCGCTGCCCTGTCCGACCTTCGAGGACGCGTTCGCCGCAGTGCGCACCGGAAGGGCGGAGCTGGCGATGATCCCGATCGACAATTCGGTCGCCGGGCGGGTGGCCGATATCCATCACTTGATGCCGAAGTCGGGGCTCCACATCGTCGGGGAGTGGTTTCTGCCGGTGCAGCATCAGCTGATGGCGCCGAAGGGTGCCACCCTGAAGACCATCAAGACGGTCGAGAGCCATGTGCATGCGCTCGGCCAGTGCCGCAACATCATCCGCACGCTGCGCATCAAGGCGGTGGTTGCCGCCGATACCGCAGGCGCCGCGCGCGAGGTAGCGGAGGCGGGCGACATTTCGCGCGCCGCGTTGGCGACCAAGCTCGCGGCGAAGATCTATCGGTTGAAAATCCTGAAAAAGGACGTCGCCGACGCCAAGCACAACACCACGCGCTTCGTTGTGCTGGCGCGCAAGCCGAAATGGGCGAGCCGCAAGGAGCGGCGCGTTATCACTACATTCGTGTTCGAGGTGCGCAACATTCCGGCCGCGCTCTACAAGGCGCTGGGCGGCTTCGCCACCAACGGCGTCAACATGACCAAGCTCGAAAGCTATATGGTCGAGGGCAGTTTCGCCGCCACGCAATTTTATGCCGACGTGCAGGGTCATCCCAAGCATCGCGCGCTTGAACTGGCGCTCGAAGAGCTGGAATTCGTCTCGCAGCCGAAGTCGCTGAAAATTCTTGGCGTCTATCCGGCGCACGCGTTTCGTGACACCTTTAAGTAGCCGAGACGCCCATGGGGCAGGCTGTTCGGCCGCGATTGGGGGATGCAGGCGATGGGCAACGATGAGCCGAAGGTCCGGCGTACGCTGCATTTGCGGTTCACACTTCCCGGCGCGGATCCGGATCAGCTGGTCGCGATGATGCGGGCGTCGGCGCCGTTCTACCAGGCGTTCGGCAACGCCGAGCTCAGGCTACTGCGCAACGCCGACGATCCGGCGAAATTCATCCAGGTGATCGAATACGAAACGCCCGAATCCTTCGAGCTCAATCGGCAATCGATTGCCGGCGACATGCGGTTCCAAACTTTTTTGCAGGCCTGGCGCGCCATGCTGCCGGGCGGGGTGGAGATCGACGTTTATCAGGAAGTGTAGTTCTCGACCGCTTCGTGCTGCGACGGTAGGGGCCGCAACCGCAAGGATGTCCGGATTGGAAAGTGCCGCAGCCCGGCTGGAGGTCTGCTTTCCGGCGAAAAACCAGACGTGGAATGCGCGGATCGCCCTGAATTAGCCGTCGACTTCCCAGAGGGTAATGATCCGGCTCCGAACCGGAGGGTGACGGGCGCGCAACTCAATAGTTTCAGCCTTCATCTTTGATGCGAAAGCATGCCTCGTCCACCCTTTCGTTCCCGATCACGGGGGCCACCAGTGGCGCCGATCACTTTGTCGGGTGGCCCTCGACCTTGATCGAAATCAAGGCATGCTGGCGACCGGGATGATTTTTACATCAGCCCGCAAAAGGTAAGAGGAAGAGACAGATGATCAGGCCGGCAACGTTTACTCGTGCTCTGGCAAAGCTCATTGCATCGAGCCTATTCGGTTTCGCGAGCTTTTCGGCCCACGCGGCCGAAGAGGCTTACACTTTCAAGTCGGTACTCTCTACGCCAAGTGCCAATTGGTGCATCAACGTTCCAGCCCTTGAATCAAACACCCATCTGGTGGTCGCGGCCTGCGATGGAAAGCCCCAGCAGACGTTTGGTTACGAGGGCGGTGGGACTTTGACAGCCGGCGGATTTTGCCTTGGCGGTCTGCCCGGCGGCTCCAACCAGCCTCCCGGCGCCGGCGACCCGGTCGTCATTGCCGAATGCAACGGCAGCGATCAGCAAGCGTGGGATTTGCAACCGTTTAAGGATAAGCCGGATGTGTTCGCGATCGCCAGTCCGGACGGGTTGTGCGTGACCGTCGACGGCGCCACGATTGGCGACGGCACCCCACTCGTGTTGGCGCAATGTGCCGAGCTGCCAACCCAGGGATGGGTCAGAAGCACAATTGCCGGTGCCGAACCTCAACCGGAATTTTATTGGTACTCCGGTCATCGCTATTGTTGGTACGACGCCGGTTGGCACGGCGCCGGCTGGTACTGGTGCAATGAAAACTTCCATCGCGGCATCGGCTGGGGCGGGCCGATTGGCTGGCACTGGTGGCATCACCACGGCCATCCGCCGCATTTGCATCCGTTCCCGCATCCTGGCCCCCATCCGCATCCGGGCCCATTCCCGGGTCCGCATCCGCACCCTGGTCCCCATCCGCATCCGGGGCCATTCCCGGGCCCGCATCCGCACCCGCATGTAGGGCCCCATCCGCATGCTGGCGGCGTGCACCCGGGCGCATTCGCGCACCCGCAGGGCGGTCCTCACCCTGGGCCTCATCCGCATCCTATGCCCCATCCACATCACTGATAGGGGCCATTGTTGGAGCGGTCATCGTGCAGTGTTAGTTAGGCGGCTGCCGCCACTGATCGATTGGTTGCCGCAGCAAAAAAAAGCCCCGGGCAAGGTCCCGGGGCTTCCTTTGTTAGGCGACCCTCGGCCCGCCAATCGCAGTTCGGCGACGTCAGTCGGTTCAGAACACGGGCGTCCCGTGAATCGCTCAACAAGAGACCAACGCTTAAGCTTCAAATCGTCTGGTTATAGGCGCCGACTTCCTTGTGCGTGCGCAGCACCGCATCGACGGCCGTGAACATCTCGCGCATGCGTGCCTGCGAGACCGGGCTTTCGACCACGACCACCAGCTCCGGTTTGTTCGAGGAAGCGCGCACCAGCCCCCATGTGCCGTCCTCGACCGTCACCCGCACGCCGTTCACGGTGACGAGATCGCGGATCGGTTGGCTGGCAACTTTTCCGCCTTTCTTCCTCTCGGCCTCGAAATGCCTCACCACCGCGTCGACCACGCCGTACTTCTCCTCGTCGGCGCAGTGCGGCGACATGGTGGGCGAGCCCCAGGTTTTCGGCAGCGCGTTTTTGAGGTCGGCCATGCTCTTTCCCGGGTTACGATCGAGCATGTCGCAGACCGCAAGCGCGAAGATCAGCCCGTCGTCATAGCCGCGGCCGAACGGCTTGTTGAAGAAGAAATGGCCGGATTTCTCGAATCCGGCGAGCGCGCCGATCTCGTTGACCCGGCGCTTCATGTAGGAATGGCCGGTCTTCCAGTAATCGGTCCTGGCGCCGTTCTTGATCAGCACCGGATCGGTCATGAACAGCCCGGTTGATTTCACGTCGGTGACGAACAGCGCGTCCTGGTGCTGCGCCGAAATATCGCGGGCCAGCATGACGCCGACCTTGTCGGCGAAGATTTCTTCGCCCTCATTGTCGACCACGCCGCAGCGATCGCCGTCGCCGTCAAAACCCAGACCGACATCGGCCTTGTTTGCCAGCACGGCGTCGCGCATGGCGTGCAGCATTTTCATGTCTTCGGTGTTTGGATTGTAGTGCGGGAAGGTGTGGTCGAGCTCGCAATCGAGCGGCACGACCTCGCAGCCGACCGCCTCGAGCACCTGCGGCGCGAACGCGCCCGCGGTGCCGTTGCCGCAGGCGCAAACCACCTTGAGGCGGCGTTTGAGCTTGGGGCGCTTAAGCAGGTCGGCGATGTAGCGCGCCGGAAAGTGTTCGACGAAGGTGTAGGCGCCGCCGTCTTTCATCTTGAAGCGGCCGTTGAGCACGATGTCTTTCAGCCGCGCCATTTCGTCGGGGCCGAAGGTGAGCGGGCGGTCGACCCCCATCTTCACCCCGGTCCAGCCGTTGTCGTTGTGCGAGGCGGTGACCATGGCGACGCATGGCACATCGAGATCGAACTGGGCGAAATACGCCATCGGCGTCAGCGCCAGCCCGATGTCGTAAACCTTGACGCCCGAGGCGAGCAGGCCGTTGACCAGCGCCATCTTGATCGAGGCCGAGTAGGAGCGGAAATCATGGCCGGTGACGAGCTTGGGCTCGCGGTTGAGTTGGTGAATGAGCGTGCCGAGGCCGAGCCCAAGCGCCTCGACGCCCATCAGGTTGATCTCGCTGCCGAACAGCCAGCGCGCGTCGTATTCGCGAAAGCCGGTCGACTTCACCATCGGCTCGGATTCGTAGGCATAGGTGTTGGGCTTGAGTTGCGGTTTTGGCTTGGGAAACATTCAATCCTCGGTGCGGGGGCGGCCGACCTGGCAGCAATAGCCTAAACGGCGCGCGTCCGGAATGGTTGCCAGCTTCGCCGTTGGTGACGATGAAGCAGCCCTGGCAGCGCTGGCTCCAATTCGAGCTTCGCACCGCTGTGTATTTTTGCACCAACAGCCCGTCAGCCGATGTCGCCACCAAAGTCTCCGGGAGAGTAACGTAAATTGTTGATCGGCTGACCTGTTGGGCGGGTGAGTACGGTAAGAGGTCAAACGGGGGTTTCAGCCCTTATTTCGTGACTATTTGAATTGTTTCCTCCTCAGAAGCCGCATTAATCGTACTTCTGGGGCGCCAGTCATCGGATGACGGTATCCGGATAACGTCGTTTTTGATCGATCGCCTTCGATGGGCAAGCGCCGCTAAGTTCAAATAGAAACTCGTCAAAATCAGCCAGTATGTGCAATCGAATACAGCCGGGCCGATACGCTTCTGTTCTAATTATGACAAGAGGTAAGAATGCCGGCAACGAATAGATCCCCACAAGCGGCGAGCCGTTTTGATCCGGCGATGTTTTTCGCAACCATCGGTCGCGGTCGCATCATTTCCAACTATCCAAAGAAAGAGCTCATTTTTGCTCAGGGCGACGACGCGGATTCGGTTTTCTACATCAAAAAGGGCAGGGTTAAAGTCACGGTCGTGTCCAAGCAGGGCAAGGAAGCCGTTGTCGCAATCCTCGGCAAGGATGAGTTCATCGGCGAGGGATGCTTGACCGGACAGCCGAAGCGTTTGTCGACTGCCATGGCCATGACTGAATGCGAGGTCATGCGCGTGGATAAGGAAGAGATCGTCAGGGTTATTCGAGACGAGCCCGCATTTTCACAAATGTTCATCTCGCATATCCTTGCAAGGAACGCCCGGGTTGAAGAAGACTTGGTCGATCAACTGTTCAACTCAACCGAAAAGCGGCTGGCGCGGGTGCTGCTATTGTTGGCCAATTTTGGCAAGGATGGTCGGCCTGAGCCAATTCTCGCGGAGATCAAGCAGGACACCCTTGCGGAAATGGTCGGCACGACGCGAGCGCGCGTGAACCACTTCATGAACAAGTTTCGCGACCTTGGATTTATCAACTACAACGGCAAAGTCGAAGTCCATAGCTCGCTGGGGAGCGTGCTTCTGGCCGGGAAGCGAAATCACAAGTCCACGGAAAGGGCGCCGTGAGCGTTCCGGCCGCGCCGGCTGCGCGCGGCATCTTCGGCTAAGCCTTGCGCGGCTTGGCACGTCTGGTCGGGGCGGCCGCCATAGGATTCTCCGGCCAAGAATGCTTCGGGTAGCGGCCGCGCATCTCGGCGCGGACCGCGGCGTAGCTGCCACGCCAAAATCCCGGCAGGTCGCGGGTCATCTGCACCGGCCGCTGCGCCGGCGAAAGCAGCTCGATCAACAACGGGATTTTGCCCCCGGCGATCGCTGGCTGGCGGTCGAGCCCAAAAAGCTCCTGAACGCGGATGGCGATTTTTGGCCCGCCGTCCGCTTCGTAGTCGATCGGCACATGCGATCCGGTCGGCGCGGTGAAGTGCGTGGGCGCCTCGGCTTCGAGTCGCCGCTGCAGAGCGAACGGCAGGCGCGCGGCGAGCGCAGCGGCAAGTTCGTCGGTCGAAAGCTCGGCCAAAACGGTCTTTCCCGCCAACATCGCCGCCAGCCAATCGGTGTCGGCCGAAAGCGCGACGTCGGACAGGTCGGGCCAGACGCCGCCCTCGGCGCGACGAAGGAACAGGACCCGGTCGCGCCATTGCCGCAGCGCTTTCGTCCAAGGCAGCCGCTCGATGCCCAGCCGCAAGATGCCTTCCGCAAGCATGCGCGCGGCCGCTTCATTCGGCGCCGCCGGCATCGGCTGTTCGCTCAGGGCGATGGCGCCCAGCCGCCGCAAACGGCGCCTGCGTAGGCTTGCGGTCGCCGGATCGAAGGCGATCTCCTCATCTGCGGCGATGCGGTCGGCAAAGCGCGCCTCGATCTCGGGAAGCGTGATCGGCGCCGCGAGCAAGATGCGGCCGGCGGCGGCGCTTCCGGTCAATTCGGCCACCGCGAGGTATGACTCGCGGGCGAGCGGGGAGGCGGGATCAACGAGGGCGCCGCGGCCATTAGCCAGAAGAAATGCGCCCGCCGCGCCGCCGCGATTTTTCGCGATGCGCTCGGGATAGGCGAGCGCCAGCAGGCCGCCGGGCGTTGGTTCGGCCCCCGCCGCAACGGCGGCAGCAGGCGATGCGGACGGCCCATGCTTAGATGTCGCAATCTCGGCCCAGCGTTGCGCCATGGCGCGGGCGTCGCGCCCGCGCGGCGAGCGGTCGCGACGAAGTGCGTCGAGGCGGACCGTAAGGTCGACGTTATCGCCGCCAAGGCCGCGCTCGCCGATAAGGACCGCGATGTCCGCAGCCACCGGCGCGGCGCCTTCTGCGGCGGCGTCGACTACCATGCGCGCCAGCCGCGGCGGCAGCGGCAGACGACGCAGCCTGCGTCCTTCCTCGGTGATGCGGCCATCGCCGTCGATGGCGCCGAGCTCGACGAGCAAAGGCTTCGCTTCGGCGAGCGCCGGGCGCGGCGGCGGATCGAGGAACGCAAGTTGCTCCGGGCCAGAGCCCCAGGCGGCGAGGTCGAGCACAAAAGACGACAAATCGGCCGAGAGGATTTCCGGCCGCGAAAAAGCTTCGAGCGCGGCGGTCTGCGGCTCGTCCCACAGCCGGTAGCAGATGCCGGGCTCGATCCGCCCGGCGCGGCCGCGGCGCTGATCGGCGGCAGCGCGCGATACGCGCACGGTTTCGAGCCGCGTGACGCCGACATCGGGCTCGTAGCGCGGCACCCGGGCCAGCCCGCTGTCGACCACGATGCGCACGCCCTCGATGGTGATCGAGGTCTCCGCGATCGACGTCGCCAGCACGATCTTCCGTCGCCCCGGCGGAGAGGGCGCGATGGCGCGATCCTGCTCCTCGCCGGCCAACGCGCCATAGAGCGCGACCACATCGACTGCGGCATCGAGCCGGCCCTCGAGCAGCGCTGCCGTGCGGCGGATTTCCGCGGCGCCGGGAAGAAACGCGAGCAGCGAGCCCGCATTGCCGCGCATGGCCCGCACGATGGCGTCGGCGATTTGCGGCTCGATTGGCCGGGCATCGCGCCCGACATAGCGCGTCTCGACCGGAAAGGCGCGGCCTTCGGCGGCCACGAGCGGCGCGTCGCCAAGAAGCGTCGCCACGCGCGCGCCGTCGAGGGTCGCCGACATCACCAGAAGCTTTAGGTCCTCGCGCAATCCCTGCTGGACGTCGCGGGCGAGCGCCAGCCCGAGATCGGCATCGAGCGAGCGCTCGTGGAACTCGTCGAAAACGACGGCGGCGACGCCCTCGATCATCGGATCATCGAGGATCAGCCGGGTGAAGATGCCTTCGGTGAGGATCTCGATCCGCGTCTTTCGCGAGACTTTCGAGCCGAATCTCACCCGCAATCCGACCGTATCCCCGACGCGTTCGCCAAGCGTCTTCGCCATGCGCTCCGCCGCGGCGCGGGCCGCGAGCCGGCGCGGTTCGAGCACAAGGATGCGGCGGCCTTCGGCCCAAGGTTCGCCGGCGAGCACGAGCGGCACGCGCGTGGTCTTGCCGGCGCCGGGCGGCGCCACCAGCACGGCCGCATTATGCACGCGCAGCGCCGCGGTCAGCTCCGGCAGGGCGGCGTCGATTGGCAGTGGCGAGGAAAAGGCCATACGCTCTCTCAATGGCATTCCG
>Ga0335078_10013080_pt1 | contig 12301 bp, 11 predicted proteins | sample Lox_Sample_32_FD_206711 | JGI IMG/M metagenome (GOLD analysis project Ga0335078, IMG submission 206711) | Soil microbial communities from Loxahatchee National Wildlife Refuge, Florida, United States - Lox_Sample_3.2 | ecosystem: Environmental > Terrestrial > Soil > Wetlands | place: USA... | reverse complement strand
ACACCGGCAACTGCAGCTGTGGCATGGCCTCAGTTTCCCGCCCGGCACACCTTCTCGCAAGCCCATTCCAGGTCACTCGAATTTCACCACAGGCCGGAAATCACTAGCCCGGATCAGGAGTTCGGAGACTCTTCTCGGCGCTTGTGGGCGCCAGCAGGCATGGGCGCGCCGGCAGAAGTGCCGGCGCGGCCAGGCACGAGTGCCCGCGCCACGTCACGTAGTGTACAATGTCAAGTTATTTTTGAGGCGATCCTTAGTCCCGGTTAAAGCGACGGCATTCGCTCTGGGTGATACATACTGACGGAGCCGTAGCCTTTTGTGACTGTCGAGAGCCGTTCGGGTTTTAGCTGAGGATCCCGCGACCCCTCGCCTTCCAGCTCCAATAAGCCTCATTAGGCCGCGAGCCTAACGAAAGGGGAAGCCGTGTGGGGCGTCAGGCACGATGCTCTGTCGGCCGGGCCTGTTGTTTCCCGGACGCGCTGGGATCGAGCGAGTTAAGGCGGCTGCTCGACGCCAAGATCTCACTCACGCGGGCGAGCAATTCCCGCGGAGAAAATGGCTTCAACAGCATCACCAGTGAGTTGCATTTGGCGATGCCCTCCACCACGACGCTTTCCACCATTCCAGAGACGTAGAGGACTGGGAAACGGAGCCCCATAACATCCAGGTCGTTTACCAGGTCGAGTCCGTTTTCGCCCGGCATTCGAATATCGCAGACAATTAGCTCGATCGGGCTGCTCGCACGGCGCACGGCCTCCTTCGCTGATCTCGCTCCGTCCGCTTCGACCACTTGATAACCGGCATGCGAAAGAACGCGCACCATGAACCGCCGAATCGCGGGGTCGTCGTCCACGACAAGAACAGTTACTAAGGAATGCCGGCTTTCTGACATGGGTTTATGGTCCAGGAAAGGACGTGCGATCCTCAGGCCACCCGCGGCAGATTCGAGCCTCGCCCGTTGGACCTTTGTGATCCAACGGGCTTGCGGGGAATGTTGGCGAACGTCCGCCCGGGCGCCGCGGTGGCTAAGAGGTTCACCAGGTCGCGGTGAGACGCCCAAACGCCACAGCGCTCGACCTGAGAGCGGTGAAGCAGTTCCAGCGATTGAATCGCACGGTCCAGCCGCCTGCGGCGACGGTAAAGTGCTCGAAGAGTACCCGAAGAGATTGTGATAGTTCTTGGCCCGACGTAGGAGTAATCCGCAGGAGAAATCGGCATGATCTCCTATAGTAGACATCGCCTACGAGGCTCGGGACAATCCTCCTCTTGTAGGTATCCGATTGCAATTGCGGGGGGAAGGTGGATACTGCGAGTACTATCGAATCTCCCAACGTTGCTGCTTCGGCGGATTCAGGCTATAGCAGTCTCAATACTTTAGTCCTGGCGGCACTTTGCGTCGGAAAAAGCGGCCGACCAACAGATTATCGTGGTTGTTCGGCAAAAGGCTGCAACGCCAAGCGGTGCAGCAGGCTTTGATCCGCGCCTATGATCACGATGCCGGGGAAATCGCCATGATGCAACACGAGACCTGCTGGTATCTTGCCTGCCGGCAGGCGAAATGGCAAGTAGACGTCAAACGATTCGCCCGGGCCGAGTTCATCGGAAAGCAATCGAATTGGCTCGGCGCCGCGGGATAGGGCGGGAGCACAGGGCTGGTACCTGGCTTCCTGCTGGTCTTCCAACTCGGCCCTCGCATCAAGTGCGCGCTGCCGGACACGTTTCGCATCGCTCGAAACCTGGATGGTTGCGATCCAGGTACGGCCACCCCGATCTGCCTGACAAGGCACTCCAGTCGAGCTGTCCGCCATCTTCGCTTCGATAGCTGACACGCACCAATCGTCGAAGCATCGGCGTGCACCCGGGGCGTACAACCGCCGTGGGAGCACCATCGCGATGGAGATCAAAGCCACGGCATAAAGAGCTACGAACCAGCCGAAAAGCCGGCCCAAGCGGCGGGTGGCCTCGCGCCGCCGACGAAATGCGGAAATCGTGATGCCGACACACAAAATGACGACAAATAACACCGACGCGAGGAAGAACAGATCGCCAATCACCATAAGGGCTTCGGCCTGTGTAAAGTACTCTGCATTGTAAAGCATAGCTTGTCAAGACCGCGACCTCAAATGACCGGAACGGGTGGGGCAAATCCCCCAATGCCGGCGGCGAAACACATTCCGGGTGTCGGCCCGTGCTCAATTCTCCAAATTAATGAGTATAAAGACCTTTTGTCCTGATATACGCCTTTGGCGTTACACGTGCTACGTCCTCTCCTTAAATACGTAAAAATCTCCCAGCCTCTGACGGGCGGCCGTTGGAGTACCTGCGACGTTTGCGATGCCAAAAACATGGACAAAGCGATCCGCCACCGCCCGGTATGCGATGGCTGTTCTGGCGGTTGCAGCCGAGGCAGTCCTCCGGCTCGCCCTCCAGCCGATCCTGAAGAACAACACGCCGTACCTGTCCTTTTTCGCGGCTGTCGTCTTAGTCCGGCTGATGTGGGGTCGCGGACCGGCATTGGTTACAACCTTCCTGGGCGCCCTGACGGCATGGTACCTGTTCCTGGAGCCGCGATATTCGTTTGCCGTGACGGATTTCTCCAACGCTGTCGGGCTCGCCGTGGTCACGATGATTGGAGTGGGCATCAGCCTGGTTCCAACAGGCAACTGGCCCGCGCCCCCCTCCTTGGCGGTGTCGACGTTGGAGCAGCACGTGCCGGAGCTCATCCGCGGCTCGGTTCTGCGCCGGCTGGCGATGTCAGCCGGGGCGGCATTGGCGCTTGGGACCCTGGCATCGTTGCTCTGGGCCGACCTGCGAAGAACCGTGAATGCCGAACAGTGGGTCCGGAATACCTATCAGGTGCTCAATGCGGCCGAAGCCGTCCGCTCGTCATTGGCGACGGCGGAAACATCGCAGCGCGGTTATTTGCTCACGTCGAATCCTCAATACCTGGACGCGTACGAGTCAGTGCTGTTGTCCGGGCGGAAATCGCTGGCAACCCTCCGGCAGCTAACGGCAGACCACCCTGTGCAACAGGCTCGCCTCGATGAACTCGAACAACTGCTGAAGGCGCGGCTCCAGCAGCTGCAAGACGGCATTCAGACCTACCAGAATCATGGGTTGCCGGCGGCGATGGATCTGATCCGCAACGGTTCCGGTAAGGACCTCATGGACCAGCTGCGGGCCCGGCTGAATTCCGTTGAAGAGGAAGAACGACAGCTCCTGAATGAGCGAAATGGAGTCGCGAACTCCGCCGATTCGCGAACACGATGGTTGTTGGGTCTGGGAAGCGGCTCCCTGATTCTTGTGCTGCTGATGGCGGGCTACTCCCTGGAGCGGAATATCCGTCGCCTCAACGCGGCCAGGAATCTTCTTTCCCGGCAATCTCGCCTGATCGATCTTTCCCACGATGCGATTATCACAACGGCAGCCGACGGGTCCATCATCGGATGGAACTCCGGCGCTCAGGAAATGTATGGCTGGACGGCGAACCAGGCGGCGGGAAAGGTGCTCCATCAATTGCTCCAGACGCAATCCTCGGTGCCGATCTCTGAAATCGACCGTGGGCTGCATATTCAGGAGCGTTGGGAAGGCGAATTGGTGCATCGGCGCGCCGATGGGCGGCAGATCGTTACCGAGAGCCGCCATGTGGTGGATCGAGATCGAGACGGCCATCCGGCCGGTTACCTGGAAATCAACCGCGACATCACCGAACGCAAGCGCGTCGAAGAGGCGCTGCGTCTTTCCGAGGAGAAATTTGCCAAGGCGTTCGAAACCAATCCGGCGGCGATCGCAATCACCACCCTGGACGACGGCATATTCGTCGACGTCAACGACACGTGGCTGACGATGTTCGGCTATACCCGCGATGAGGTGGTCGGCCGTTCTGCGAAAGATGTCCGTATCTGGCCGACAGCCGAACCCAGGGAAGAATGGGCTGCCACGCTGCGGGCGATGGGCACAGTCCGGACGTGGGAGCAGACCTTTTCAAGCAAATCCGGCGCCGCGGTTCCGACCATCTTTTCCACGACCATCCTGGAGATTGCCGGCCAGACCGTGGTTCTATCGACACTTCTTGATATCAGCGGCCGCAAGATGGCGGAAGAGAATCTGCGAAAGAGCGAGGAGCGGTTCCGCGCGCTCACCACCGCCAGCTCCGACGCGGTCTATCGAATGAGCCCGGACTGGCGAGAGATGCGGCACCTGGTTGGACACGGGTTCATCAATGACAGCCAGGAGCCCAACTGCAACTGGCTGAACGAATATATTCATCCAGACGACCAACCGCTGGTGACGGCTGCGATTCACGAGGCGATCCGGGCCAAAGGCATCTTCGAGCTGGAGCATCGGGTGTTGCGCGCGGACGGCACCTTGGGATGGACATTCTCCCGCGCCGTGCCCCTCTTGGACGCCGGCGGAAATATCGTGGAATGGTTTGGAAGCGCCAGCGATGTGACCAAACGCAAGCGGGTGGAGGAGGCCCTTCGCGAGAGCGAGGCTCGATTCCGCACGCTCGCGAACGCCATCCCCCAACTTTGCTGGATGGCCAATGCCGATGGCTGGATTTTCTGGTACAACGATCGCTGGTATGAGTACACCGGGACAACGCCCCAACAGATGGAAGGTTGGGGATGGCAATCGGTACATGATCCGGAGGCTCTGCCGGATGTGCTCGTTCGCTGGAGAGACTCCATAGCTCGCCGCAAGCCGTTCGACATGGTTTTCCCGTTGAAAGGCGCCGATGGCGTGTTTCGGCCGTTTCTGACTCGGATCGTGCCGGTTCTCGATGAAGGTGGAAATGTTGTGCGGTGGTTCGGCACCAATACCGACATCAGCGAACAGCGGAGAATCGAAGAAGCGCTGCGGGAAAGCGAAGCGACCCTGCGCACGGTAACCGATCACGCGCGGGTCGGGCTGGTGATGATCGACGCGGATCGCCGTTACGTTTTTGCGAACAACGCCTACGCCGAGGTGTTGAAGCTGCCTGGCGGCGAACTTATCGGCAGACGGGTTCCCGACGTGATGGCCGGCGTTTACGACCAGATCAGCCCGCGCCTCGACCGCGCGTTCACCGGCGAATCCGTCCAATACCAATTGACCGTGCCGGATGGGCCGGCGGGCATCCGCCACTATGCCATTACCTACGAACCGAGGCGGACCTCGGGCCACGTCGCCGGCGTGGTGGTAGTGGTGGTGGACATCACCGACCGCATCGAATTCGAAGTCCGGCTGGAAATCCTGAACGCCCGGCTGGAGGAGCGCGTTCGCGAAAGAACTGCCCAGCTCGAGGAATCGAACAAGGAGCTGGAAGCCTTCTCGTACTCGGTCTCCCATGATTTGCGCGCTCCCCTGCGTGGAATCGATGGCTGGAGTCTGGCGCTGGTGGAAGACTATCGGGACAGTCTGGCGCCCCGCGCCGTGCAATATCTGGACCGCGTCCGTTCGGAAACTCGGCGCATGGGCAATCTCATCGACGATCTGTTGCAGCTCTCACGCATCGGGCGGGCGAAAATGCATTGGGAACGGGTAGATCTGACCGCAGTGGCCGAAGCCATTGCCGCCAGGCTTCGGGAAGCTCATCCGGATCGGAATCTCGGGATCGCGATCGAGCCCGGCATGGACGCCTTTGGCGACCCGCAGCTCCTGGAAATCGCGTTGACGAACCTGCTGGATAATGCCGTAAAGTTCACCGGCCTGGTCGCGGATGCGCACATTGAATTCCGGGCTATCGAATCTGACGGAGAACCGGCATTCCTGGTCCGGGATAACGGGGCCGGTTTTGACATGGCATATGCGAGCAAGCTGTTCGGAGCGTTCCAACGCCTGCACAGCGCCGCCGAGTTCCCGGGCACCGGTATTGGATTGGCCACGGTACAACGTGTAGTTCATCGGCATGGCGGCAAGGTCTGGGCAGACGCGGCGCCGTATCGCGGCGCCAGCTTCTATTTCACGCTCGAGGGGGTGGAACAGGAACGGCAGGAAAATCATTCTTCTCATGGAAGATAACTCCAGCCATGCGCATCTCACCGGCAAATCGCCCGCGACCCACGATGAAGCTGCGGTGCGTAACGGTTACGCCACTGTAAATTCCGGGTTTTGAGCACCGCCACGCTGGATTTCCGTGATACCTTCGCTCGTGAATTGACGGCCTGTATTCGCATTCTTGCCGCGCTCCTGGCTCTCATGCCGATTGTGGGACAGGAGCGGCCGTCCAGACCTTTGAAACGGCTGCTGGCCATCGGCGACGTCCACCGCAAAAATTATCAGCACGACGCCGTTTCGTACGCGCTGGCGACCATCGAGCGGCTCGGCCGCGCCAGCGGCATTTACGAGACATATATTCGTACCGACATCCAACTTCTAACCAAGCATCCCATCGAATTCGCCGAGAAGAGCGCGGTAACCGGCGCGCATTACCTCACGCTCAACGATTTCGACGCCATCTTTTTCTATGGCATCGGCGAGCTGGAGCTGACCGATCAGCAAAAGGCCGACGTGCTTTCATTCCTGCGCGACGATGGCAAGGGTTTCGTGGGGGCGCACACAGCCGTGACGGCATTCTATACCTGGCCGGAATACACGGATTTCATCGGCGGCCACTTCGACGATCATCCCTGGGAAATATTCAACGCGCCGGTGATCGTCGAGGATCCGTCATTTCCCGCAATGAAGGCCTTTCCCCGCGAGTTCGTGGCGCGCGACGAGATTTACCGGATGAAGGATTTCTCCCGCGACCGGGTCCGGGTGCTGGCGCGTCTGGACGATACCAGGGTGGACCTCCGCAATCCGCGGGTCCATCGCACCGATCGCGACTTCGCGCTCGCCTGGGCGCGCACGTACGGCGAAGGACGTGTCTTCTACTCGGCTTTCGGCCACACCGATGAATCGTGGGATGACCCGGCTATGCAAACGATGTGGCTGGAAGCGATCCGGTGGGCGATGAAACTTACGGAGGGCGATGCGACGCCCGGCCGCGGCCCGCGAAGTGATGTCTACGGAAGGCCCAGCTGGTCGAATCGACGCGCAGACAGATCAGCTCAAAACACCGGTCCTGGAAAGCCCGGCTCAGCCATTGGAATCCGTCGTCGGTCTGGTCGAGCGCGAAATGGATGGAGGCCAGTTCGAAAGGCGACACGTGCCGTTTCGCCGATAGTTCCGTGAGATCGCGCAGAATGCGGCGCGCTTCGGCCTGCTTCCCGGAAAGCGCCAGGCTCCGGCCCAATGCCGCCCGCATCAGCGGACTGCCAGGGGCGAGCTGGATGGCGCGCTGGAAGGCCGCGGCTGCTTCATCGAACTCGCCCCGCTGCTCCTGCACCAGTCCGAGGATCCAGTACGCCGGCGAGAAATGCGGATTCAGCTCGATGGTGCGGTCGCACTGTTCGAGCGCCGATTCGTAGTCCTCCTGGTAATAATAGATGCGAGCCAGATCGCGGCCGATGATGGACGACACCGGATCGAGCGCCTGGGCCAGCAGCATTTCCTCAGAGGCTTCGAGCCTGTCCAGCGCCGTGAGGCAGGACACCGATATTGTCATGGAATTCGCGGGCCATCCGCAGGCCTTCAACGAGGGCCTTGACCTGATCCGCCGCGGCGGACGATATGTCGTCGTCGGCCAGCTCGGGTCGGGGACGGCGACATTTCGGCCGTCGTTGATCGTGGCCAAGCAGCTGAAGATCCTGGGATCGCTCTCCGGCCGCGCCAAAGCTTACTGGAAGGCGCTGGAATTCATCAGCGCTCACCGGAACTCGATTCCATTCGAAAGAATCATCTCCAATCGATACCCATTGGACCAGGTGAACCTCGCCCTGGAGCGAATGAAGCGTTACGAAGAGATCAAGCCCGTTATCCTTCCGCCCACGCTATAGGCAATATCGCGCAAACACGGAGCCGCGGCTCACGCTTCCAGAATCTTGCGAAGAAAGACCAGCTGTCCCAGGTGGTACGCGTTGTGGTCGGCGGTCAAGAGCGCTTCCCGCAACAAAGTTTGCCCCTGGCCGTGCGGGATCGCCGCAAGCAGGTCGTTCTTGGTGTCCTCGACCAGCGCCTGCAGTTCTTTCAGATCGGATCGAAACTGCCGGATGCTGGTATCCCAGGATTCTTCGCTTGGAGGCGCTTCACCCGCGGGCCAGTAGTCGTTGGGGAACTTCTTGTCCCGGTATCCGGGGTTGCGGCTGAAGTCCAGGATATCTTCCTGCGCTAGGCGCATATGTTCCAGCAACTGCCACGCCGTATGCGGAGCTCCCGGCGGTTTTGCTCCTCGAAGGTGCGCCGGGAAATCGGCCACCGCTTCGTCGAAGTTCAGGTGCGCGCCCTTCATGCGGAGCAGGTTGTCGAGATGCTTGCGAAGGGAAGTGTCTGGTGGGTGCTTGGCCATTCCCCCAGTCTCCCACCGGACGGTCCGGCGCGGTGATCGCGGCTGTCGATCGGAACTCACATGCCCTGTTCCTTCAGGAACTCCGCCGCAACCTGCGACGCGGAACGATGCTCGCCGTCCACCGCGTAGTTCAGCGCCTGCATCTTCCGGTTCGTGAACCTGTTCGATAGATCCAGCAGCGCCGCCTTGAGGCCCGGGATATCGCGCAGACTATCCTCGCGCACGGCTATGGAAACCTGGTAGGGCGGAAAGGCGTGCCGGTCGTCCGTCAGGACCTTAACGTCCAACTTCGAAAGCAGGCCATCGGTCGCGTTGGCCGCGATCATGTCCACCTGGTTGTGTTCGAGGGCCTGGTAAAGCAGTCCCAGGTCCATGCTCCTGGGCGCCGACAAGAAACGCAGATGGTAGGTGCTCACCAATGCCGCCAGGCCGTCGGGCCGCTGTTCGAATTCGTAACCCGCGCCAAGCGTCCAGCCCTGGTTGGCGCTGGCCGCGTCCGATAGGGATTCCAGCCGGCGCCGCAGCGCATCCGGACCGCGCACCACCATCGCAAATCCGTTGTCGACACCCAGCGGATCGAGCCACTCCACGTGGAAGCGGCGCCGGTACTCGGAACGGACGCGCTCCAGCACGGCGTTTGTGTCCATCGCCGCCGGCGGCTCCTTGAGAATCGCCGTCAAGGCCGTCCCCGTGTATTCGGGATAGAGGTCGATTTCCCCGCTGGTCAGCGCCCGATGAGCCAGCAACGTCCCGCCGAGGTTGAGACGCCGCTCCACCGTCCGGTGCAGCTTATGTTCCAGGTGTTGGGCCACAATCTCTCCCAGCACCACCTGTTCGGTGAAGTTCTTGGACCCCACCCGTATGGCGCGATCCGCGCTCGAATGAGAGCATCCGCACAGCAGAAGACACGCGATCAGGCCGGCGCCAGCTTTCGTTCGATCCATCCCAATCCTCCATCCGCCAGCAAAGCCAACAGAGCCGCGGGTACGGCGCCGGCCAGAATCTGCGCCGAATCCACCGACGCGATGCCGCGAAAAATGAATACTCCCAGTCCTCCGCCGCCGATCGCGGCGCCGATAGTAGCGGTGCCGATGGTGGCCACCGTCGCTATCCGGATGCCGGCCAGAATAGTCTGCGCGGCCAGCGGCAATTGCACCTGGCGCAGAACCTGCCCGTCGCTCATTCCCATGGCCACGGCCGACTCGCAGACCGCCGCATCCACGGTGGCGATCCCGACGAACGTGTTGCGCACAATCGGCAGCAGCGCATACAGCGCCAGCGCCACAATGACCGTGCGCGGCCCGATGCCTCCGATCAGCGGGATGGGGATGAGAAAGCCAAACAGCGCCAGGCTCGGAATCGTTTGCATCACGCTGGCGAAGCCCAGGAGCCATTTTCGAAGCCCGGCGCGACGGGTAAGCAAAATGCCGGCGGGCACTCCCAGCAGCAGGGCCACCGCCATCGAGCTCGCCACCAGCACCAGGTGCTCGGCCGTCAGTTGGACAACGTCGTGTACCAGATCCGGACGCATTGCGCCTAATCCTCCAGCCCCGCCAGGAAAGCCCGCGCCTCTCCGGTCTCCGCGCGGCGAAACTCCGTCGGCGCGGCGATGGCTTCCAGACGTCCGCTGCTCAGCAGCGCGACGCGGTGGCCGAGCCGAAAAGCCTCGCGTATGTCGTGAGTGACGAAGATCGAGGACTTATGGGAATCGCGAGTCAGTTCAAGGAACTGTTGCTGGAGTTCATTCCGTGTGATCGGATCCAGCGCGCCGAACGGCTCATCAAAAAGGAGCAGCGGGGGTTCGGCGGCCAGCGCGCGCGCCACGCCGACGCGTTGCCGCTGGCCTCCGGAAAGCTGCCGGGGATAGCGGAGGCGAAACTCGGCGGGTTCCAGGCCGACCTTGCGCAGCAGCTCGTCCACGCGCCGATCTATCGAGATCTGGCCCCAGCCCTCGAGTTTTGGCACCAGGCCGACGTTTGCGGCGACCGTGAAGTGAGGAAAGAGGCCGACGTCCTGGATTACGTAGCCGATGCGCCGCTTCAGGCGGATCGGATCCCAATCCACCGTCGCCCTGCCTTCCACCAGCACCTGTCCCGAGGTGGGAAACAGCATTCCGTTGGTCATTTTGAGGGCCGTGGTCTTGCCCGACCCGCTGCGGCCCAAAAGCACCACGGTTTCGCCGGCCTCTACCGAAAAGCTGATGTGCGAGAGGATGGTCTTGCCGGCGGTTTGATACCCGACGTCGCGAAATTCCACCAGAGGCATCGAGAAGCATTGTACACAGGAATGATCCCGTCAACCCGCTTGTTCGGACCGGAATTGTGGTATCCTGCCCGCGGACGCGTCCAGCCAGGCTCGGTGGAGTTCCTCATGCGCTTGTTAGCTGCTCTGACGCTGCTCTTCCAACTCCCTTCCCTCGCCGCCAGCGCGATTTTGCCGGCTTCGAACGTCACTTTCGAACCCAATGCCGGCCAGGTGGCCCAGTCCGTCGAGTGGGTCGTTCGAGAAGGCTCGGGCACGCCGATGTTCCTGCGCGCGACCGGCGCCGCCATCGCGCGATATGACAAAGGCCGCGCCGATTTCACGGTGGTGCGCTTCGATGGCGCGCGCCCCGATGCTCCATCTGCCGGTGAATCGCCCCTCGCCGGCTATTCCAACTACTATCTCGGCCGCGACGAACATAGTTGGTTTACCGGAGTCCCCCACTTTGCCCGCGTACGATACTACGATGTATACCCCGGCATCGATGTCGTCTACCATTCGGGCAGCGGCGGCATCGAATATGATTTCGATGTCCGCCCAGGCGCCGACCCGTCGCAAATCCGCATCAGCTTTCGAGGCATCGACAGCCTCCGAACAAGCCAGGGCGACCTCATCCTGACTTCGGGTGGCCGCGAGCTGCGGCAGCGCCGCCCGCGCGTCTTTCAGAACGGGAGCGAGATCGCGGCAGGCTACCGGATCACAGCGGACTCTCACCTGGAGATCGCTCTTGCCGCCTACGATCCCACCAGCGCCCTGCTCATCGACCCCACCATTCAATTCGCCTCGTATCTCGGCGGTCCCGGCAGCGAAAAAGTTGGAGCTATCCAGGTAGACAGCCAGGGCTACATCTATATCGCCGGCGCCAGCGAATCGATCGTGTCCCCTGGTCTCGACCCGTTCTCCCAGTCGGGGGTGATCGTGGATTCGCCGGTGATCTTCAAGTTCACGCCGGATGGCCAGAGCCTGGTCTACTACATCACCATGACTGTGGACAATAAGACATTCGCTGAGGGCTTGGCAATCGACAGCGCCGGCAACCTGATGATCGCCGGTGAAACCGCCGCGCTCCAGTTGCCCTTAAAAAACCCGGTGGATTCGACCTTTAAGGCCCAGGTGGCGACCGCCTTTGCAACCAAGTGGACAGCCGACGGCCGCACTCTCGTGTACTCCACTTACTTCGGCGGCACCGGAAGTGAGCACGCTCGCGCCGGCGCGGTAGCCGACGCGGCCGGCAACCTATATTTCGCCGGGATCACCAGCTCCCGGGATTTGCCGGTGGTCAACGCCTTGCAGCCCAAGTTCGGGGGTGGCGGCCAGGGATTCTTTCCGCTCGGGCTCATCTGGGACGGCGGAAACGGAACACCGCTCGATTGCTACGTCACCAAGCTGTCGCCCCAGGGGCAGTTAGTCTTCAGCACCTATCTCGGCGGCAGCGACGACGATTATTGCTTTGGTCTCGCGCTGGCGCCTGATGGAGGGGTCGTGGTGGGCGGCAAAAGCGGCCAACATTTCCCGATGGTAAACGCCATCCTCAAGCCGGACGAGGGTGTAAAACAATCTGTGTAAACGTTCTCCGCATCCAATAAGGAGAACGGAGAATGGAAATCAAAAAGGAACTGATTGACGAACTGCTGAAGGACTACAGAAAGCCCGAGGATGTGATCGGGG
>Ga0335078_10013079_pt1 | contig 12303 bp, 6 predicted proteins | sample Lox_Sample_32_FD_206711 | JGI IMG/M metagenome (GOLD analysis project Ga0335078, IMG submission 206711) | Soil microbial communities from Loxahatchee National Wildlife Refuge, Florida, United States - Lox_Sample_3.2 | ecosystem: Environmental > Terrestrial > Soil > Wetlands | place: USA: Florida... | reverse complement strand
TCGCATGGCACAGTTATGCTTCGAGTGAGTAAGTAACCTATGCCGAAGTCATGCCGCGGTATCGCCGCATTACTGCCAATCCTTCTATTGTGGGCGGCATCGCCGGGAGCCGCGCAGACGCCGGCTCTGGTCCGGCGAGGCACCTCGCCGGGCGCTCCCACGGCACATCTTGATTACCCGCCAGGGAAGCAGCCGCCTTTTCTCTCCGTCGCGCTGGCGGATTCGATCCTGGCCCGCTATCCCGATTACCGCGAAGCTTACTGGAAACCCTGGACCTACGTCCACGGCTATGTGTTTCTGGCTCTCGAACGGCTGTCCCGCGACACTGCCGATGACAGATACCTCGACTATATCCGCCGGTATGTCGATTCCTTTGTCGACGAAAAGGGCGGATTCACCGCCAGCAGACTCGACAACCTGGATGACCTGATGGCCGGCAGCGCCATCGTCGGGCTCTACGAGCGCACGGGCGACGCGAGGTACCGGACGGCGGCAATGGCATTCCGGCACGCGCTCGACAATTATCCGAGAAGCTCCGACGGCCAGTTCTGGCATGGCAGCCGCGCCACGAACATGTGGATCGACGGAATATTCATGGGGCAAATGTTCCTCCTCCGCTACGGCCACTCCATCGGCGACAGCCAATACTGCTGGGATGAGGCGACCCGCCAGATTACGGTGTTCGCGAGACACGCCCGGAAAGGCGATACCGGTCTGTACTATCACGCCTGGACCGAGCAGACAGCGCTTCCGGCATGGGCCGACCCGGCAACCAGGGTCTCACCCGAAGTCTGGAGCGAGGGCCTGGGATGGTACGCCCTCGTCATCTCCGAGACGCTCGCGGTTCTTCCCAAGGATCATCCCCGGCGCGCCGCCGTGGAGGATATTTTCGGCCGGCTGGCGGCGGCTCTGAAACGCACGCAGGACCCCAAGACGGGGGGCTGGTACATGATCGTGGACAAGGGCGATCGCCGCGGCAACTGGATCGATCCTTCGGGAACCGCCATGTTCGTGTATTCCCTGCGCCGCGGCATCGGGCTGGGTTTGCTCGCCCAAGAAGAATATGGCCCCGTCGCGGCCAAAGGATATCAGGCGCTGCTGAGCTTCGTATCCGTCAATGAACGGGGGCTGGTGGATGTGGCCGGCGGCGGCGATGGCATTGGGGTAAAGAACGACTACGACTCCTACGTCTCTTTTCCGCGGCAGGTGAATGCCAAAGAGACGGTGGCCGGGGTCCTTTGGGCCTCCGAGATCATGGAGCGGGCACGGTTAGCGAAACGGAAATAATCTGCCGAGATAGAACATGCGATCCTCTGATTTCCCCTGCACGCGGCGCGGATTCCTGGCCGCGGGACTCGCCGCCACGGCTCTCAACGCCGATACGGACCGGGTTGACACCAGCCACTTCGACTTTGCTCCCGCCGAGCGAAATGTTCCTCTCGGCACGGCGCGCGGCATCAATCCAGGCCGGGTCGTGTGGGCGCGCGATCCCACGGCCGCCAGATGGGCAGGGCGCTGGAAATTGAACGACGATCAATGGTGGACCGACGCCAACACCGACCAGCACCGAGTGGACGCGATGCTGGCGGCGTGCCTGCGGAAGCTGACGAGCTCCGCGACGTCCGAAGAAGCCTGGACGGCGATCTTCCGCTACTACCACCACCGCGCCCTGGGATCCGCGAACGGGCGGTATCAGCCGGGCGAAGTGGTCGCGATTAAGGCGAACTTCAACAACAGCCACACCGACAAGGTCAACAACCTGGTCGATGTCTCGCCGCAGATGGTGCTGGCGGTAGTTCGGCAGTTGGTGTCCCATGCTCGGGTCGCGCCGCAGGACATCCTGGTTTACGATGCGCGCCGCAACATCGCTCCCGTGGTGCTGTCAAAGGTCTGGAGTGAGTTCCCGGATGTCCGTTTCGTACAGCAGGATCCGCCCGACGGCAAGCAGCCGCATCATCCCGTCCGCGGCGGCTACCATGGACTCGAAGCAGCCCAATGGGTCGAGGGTATGACGTTTTCGGCCGGCCAATATAAGAATGCCCGGATGATTCCCCGCCAGGTCAGGGATGCGGCTTATCTGGTCAACCTGGCGCTGATAAAGGCTCATTCGTATCCGTGGAACTTCATGGAAGGGGGCGAGGAAGCCAGGTTAGGCGACCAGGGACAAACCGGCGTCACCATGACCGGGAAAAATCACTTCGGTTCGATTCTGGGCACGCGGGAACTGCACGATGCTATCGACACCAATGTCCTGGCAAAGGGCGGGACTTACTCGCCCATCGTAGACCTGGCGGCGTCCCGGCACCTCGGCGCGAAGACGATCCTGTTTCTCCTCGACGGGCTGTACTGTGCCCGGAAGCACGAGTCTTTTCCGCTGCATTTCCCGAACGCCCCGTTTCACAACCGCGTGACTCCCTACGAGAATCCCGATTGGCCGGCGAGCATGCTTGTCTCCCTCGACGGGGTCGCGCTCGACTCGGTGGGGATCGACATCCTGTATTCCCAGACGACCGGCAACGGCGACCCCAAAGACCACAACCGGCCTCGCATCCTGCTCCGCGAGCATGCGGACGACTACCTGCGAGAGATGGCCCTGGCGGATAATCCACCGTCTCGCACCGTCTACATGCAGGACGATAAGCGGGTCGCCAGCCTCGGCGTGTTCGAGCACTGGGATAGCGAAGCCACCCGGCGTTATTCGCGAAACCTGGACCGCGAGCGTGGGCAGGGCATCGAGTTGCTCTATCTGCCCATGACCGAGGCGCCGGTGCAAGCCCCCATGTGCGTGGTTGATGCGGGCGCGGACCGGAAGTCGAGGACGGTACACATACGGTCGGCCACGCATCATGCCCGAATCTATTTCACGATCGATGGCTCGACGCCAACCGACCGTTCCTCGCGCTACGCCAGCCCTTTGACGGTCCCGGTTGGCGCCACCATCCAGGCCGTGGCTATGACGGACGACTTGCCGGACAGCTCCGTGGCGACCCTGCACGTAATTTGAACGTCCGGCGGTAACGCTGGCGCCGGGCAGGTTCCGATCACTTCATCAACTCAGCTAATTTGTCCTTCACGGCGGCGCCCCAGATGTCGTAGCCTTTGGCTAGCGGGTGCAGGTTGTCGGGCCGGAAGGCCTCCGGAAGGAAGCTACCCTTATCGTCGAGGAACCGGGCGCCGATGTCGAGATAAAAGACGTGGCGTTGGTCGTCCAGTCTGGCGATGATCCTGTTGATCTCCGCGATCTTGTCGCGCACCGAATCGCCGGGGAGCCCGCGCGGGAAAATCCCGAGCAGGAGGATCTTCGCCTGCGGGAAGTCGTTCCGCATCTCCAGCACGACCGCGCCCACGCCCTCCGCGATTTCCGCAGCCGTAGCGGTGCCGGCGTTGTTGGTCCCGCCGGTGTTGTTGGTGCCGATCATCAGCATGATCGCTTTCGGCTGGAATCCCTGGCCTTCGCCGTTCTTGAGGCCCCAGAGAACTCCCTGGGTTGTATCTCCGGCGATGGCGAAGTTGGCGGTCTTGATATCGCCGAAATACTTGTCGAACATCGCCTTGTTTTCCTCGCCCTGCACCCACCAGTCCGTGATGGAATCGCCTTCCAGCAGGAGATCGATATCGCCTTTCCTGGCGGTCTCGACGAATCCTTCGTGCCGCGGCCCCATCCTTTGCTGCGTCTGAGTGTACGTGGCCGCGACGTTCAAGCGGGGCGGCTGCAGCATCAGCAGCGATTCGTATTTCGTCAGAAGCGGCTTGGCCGGGGACTTATCGGAGCCGATCAATCTCGTCAGCGCCTGGTTGACCTGCGCCAGTTCCTCGGGCGTTGGACGCGGGATCGCCACTTCCGGCGGCACCGGCGCCGGCGGGCCGATCACAATGGGCGCAAACCCTCCGCGACCCATGCCTGGCCTTGCCGGCGCACTCCCGGCCTGGGCGAATGCGAAACCGGTCACGGTCAGAAAAACCACAGCGGCGCGATACGGGCGGATCATGGCAGTCTCCTTCTCTCGATACGGCATTGCTTTTCGTTTCACGACTGATTTTATGTGACCGTCGCGAGCGGCCGCAATACACTTGAAGAGGATCGAGCCGGGCAACGTCAGTAGCCCAACCGCCGCAACAGTTCCGCGGCCTGGCGGCTGACGGCGGGATCTCCGCTCTCCGCCGCCTGGCGCAGATGCGGTTTCGCGCCGGCGCGGTCGCCCTGCGCGGCCAGGATCCTGCCCGCGTTGAGATGGGCCAAGGCAAAACCGGGGCGCAGCCCAATTGCCTCCAGAAACTGCTCCAGCGCCTCTTTGTGCAGACCCTGCAGGTCCAGCAGCGTGCCTTTGAAGTTGTGCGCATCGGCCGAGCGCGGATCGGCGCGCAGCGCGCCGTCGATCTGCTGCTGCGCTTCGGCGAGCCGCCCCATTCCAGCCAGCGCGACGGCATAATTCGTCAGCACATCGGCATCCCCCGGCTTCAGCCGCACGGAGCGCGCGAAATAGTAAGCAGCCTGGGGATAATCGCGCCCGATGGCGAGGATGTGGCCATAATTTCCGAGCGCTTCGGCAAAGTCGGGTTCGATTTCGAGGGCCGCTTCAAACTCCTGGTGGGCCCGTTCCAGATCGCCGGAGGACGCGAGTCTCTCGGCGAGCAGATTGTGGGCTTCCGCCAGGTCCGGATCCAGACGCAGGCACTCCTGATAGGCCTGGATGGCCTTCGCATCATCGCCCGCCGCCGTCCACGAAATCCCCAGTTGATACCGGAGCAGCGGATCGGCGGGCGCCGACTGGACCGCGCGCTCCAGGACCGCGATAGCGCCAGCCGCATTCCCTGATTCGGTCAGCGCGTCGCCCAGGTTCAAGGCAACCGAAGGAGAATTCGGCTTGGTTGCGGCAGCCTGTTGGAACTGCGCCGCGGCGGCAGCGGGATTGCCCGAATTCAACAACGCCTGGCCCAATTCCACGTAGAACTGCGCTTGCGCCGGTTTCTGCTGCAGGATTTCTGCGGCCAGTTGTCTCAGCCCGGCGGGATTGTTTTTCTGGGCGACCTGCGCCACCGCTCGATACAACGCGTCTTCTCCCGATCGGGCGGCCGGCGGGTAATACGGCACCACCTCCCCGCGATACGGGTTCGCGAAGAACTCCGGCCGTTCGGCTATAGGCGCCGGCGGATCGCCCGCGGGCGGGCGGCGCTGGATGAAATGGTCGGTCATGACCGCGTGGACCACGTCCTCGGTTCGCCGCTTCGGCATATGGCAGCCGATGCAGTCCGTCTTGGCGGTATGTTTTCCGGCGGCGATGGCCGCGGGCAGGCTGGCGCCGTGGCAGCGCGCGCAAACGGTGTTGTAGTGCGCGGCGGCGGCGGCGCCGCGAGGGATATCGTGCGGGTTGTGGCAGGTGGTGCAGGCCAGTTTGCCGCTGCTCCCGAGAAAGCACCGCGACTTTCGCAAACGGTATGCCGAGTGGGCGATCTCGAAATCATCGTCGCGCCCGCCGCCCGGTGCACGATCGAAAAAGATCTCGAAATTCGCCAGCGGCTCACTCGGCCGGTAGGAGAACGGCCCGCGTCCATAACGCACGATGGAATGCGGCAGCGGCCGGCTGGTGGTTTCCAGGTGGCATTGCAGGCACACTTCCATCTGCCGCTCGGCGCTCAATCGCGCGGGATTGACGATGGCCTGCCGCACCCTTTCGGCATTCGCGCCCTGCTCCGCGGCCCGGACGTGATCGCCGCCGGGGCCATGACAGCGCTGGCAATCGATGCCTTCCGGCAACTCGCCCGCGTATAGCGGCTCCGAGCCCGGTTCATCATGGCCGGGCGGAATTCGCGGGTACGCGTTGTGGCAGAACATGCACTCGTAGGCGATCTGCCGCGGCGGCGGAAGAGAGTCGCGGTCGTAACCCGGCTCCATGGCCCATGTGCCGCCATTCTCGCCGTACCAGGCCAACGGGAGTTCGACCAGCGCGCCGCGGGCCGTGCGATGCAGATAGCTCTTTACGTGATTTCCGGATCCCATCACGTAGTCGACGCTCGATTCCTCCCGCATGACCTGGTTGCCGTTCGGACCGACGCGCCAGCGCCGTTGAACGAGTTTGCCCTGGGCCCGCTCCATGGCGTACCAGGTGTCTGACGGTTGGTGGTGAAAGCGAACCTCGGGGGACTCCTCGACGCGGTGGAAGGACCGCGCCATTCCGGTCAGGGCGTAGGTTCGCGCGATCTCCGAATGGCAGCCGGCGCAAATCCCGGCGTCGACGTATGGAGTTTGCGCGCGAGCCGGTCCCGCCGCCAGTGCCACGAAAAAGAAGCAGGGCAGGCAGCCGGGCCGCCTGCCCATCGAGGCCGTGCAAGTGAACAAGCCGATATTCTACTGAACGACTGGCTAGAACTCCAGCCGCACTACAGTCTGCAGGATTCGCGAGTATCCCAGCGCTCCCGGTCCCACCTGGGTGACGGTGCCGAAACCCGTCACGTTGAAAACCCCGTTGGGATTTCGCCCGAGAGTGGTCGCGGCGAGCGTCGGCGCGCCGCTAACGATGCCATTGGCGGTAGTGGGATAGGAGTTGTAGTTCAGGGTGGCGTTGTAGCCCGTGAAGTTAGCGTGGTTGAAGGCGTTGAATGCGTCGAGACGAAGTTGCAGGCGGACGCGCTCCTTGACCGCGAAGTTCTTCGTGACGGAGATATCCCAGTTGCCCACACCCGGCGCGTACAGGTAGTTGATGCCGGATTCGAGACCGATACTTCCCGGCATCGGCGCAAAGAAGCAGGCGGGATTGAGCCGGTTAAACGGGTCGCTCGACCCGGTATACGGATTGCACCCCGCCACTACGCCAATGCGGGGGCCTTCCGTGTTCGAACCGGTGATGTTCTGATTGCCGGCCCCGAGGATGCTGAAACCCGGAGTGAACGGAAATCCGGTTTCATAGGTCGTCACACCGGAAAGCTGCCACCCGTCCGTGATCAGGCGCGTGAAAGCGTTCCCCCAGGGAAGCTTGGGCGTATTGTAGACGTAATTGACCGCCAGCACCTGCCGCCGGTCGAAGCTGGAAGGCGCGTAGTACGCCTCTTTCGTATACTGGTCGGGCCGCACGTAGGAGTTGTCGTTGGTGCCGCCGCTCTGCGCGGTGGACATCGACTTACTCCAGGTGTAGGCCGCTCCGATCAGCAATCCGCGGGCGGCCGGCCGCTGGATTTGCACCTGCAGGGCATTGTAGTTGGAAGTGGCCTCCGACTGATAAATGGCGATCGTGCCGTAACCCTGGTACGCCTTCAACAGGTTCGCCGGCAGGCAGTTGTTCCCCAACAGCGCGTTGGGATTAGTCTGCTGCAGATTGGGATCCTGATTCTGCGGCAGGTAGCACTGGCCGAAAGCGTTGTAGTTGAGGTTGCGGTTGTCCTGCTGGTGGCGCGCCTGGGTGCCGACATACGCCACGTCCAGCATCGTGCTCTTGGGAAGGGCGTACTGAACCCCGAACTGATATTCGTACACAGTCGGCAGCTTGCCCGTGGGATCGACGGCGGAGACGTTGGACGGTCCCAGCAGCACATTGTTCGGATTGATGTTGTAGGCGTACCCCTGGTTCAGCGTGGGAGCCACGGCTTCGGGCGGATTGGTGACCATGTCGAAGGTGCGGTTGCCCTGAATGCGGTCATAGTAGATGCCGGCGCCGGTGCGCACCACGAGTTTCTGATCGCCCTTGACATCCCAGGCGATGCCAAAACGCGGTCCCCACTGCAGGCCGCGATCCTCCATCAGGTACTTGCCGTTGGGGCATTGCGAAGCCTGGCAAATACCATCGAACGGGCTGCCGCTGTTGGGGACCTCCAGGCCGATATCGTACGAGGGTAGATAGGTGTTGGTCACCGGATCGAACGCCGAGCGCGCGCCGGTGGCCGGGTTGGTGGCGGGCCGGTACAGGCGCACGGCCTGCGCCGGATTCCACAGGGATGGAACGAAGGTTGAGGCCTGCAGGGAGGCGTCGTATTGCGGCTGATACCAGGAGGCGCGCACGCCGTAATCCAGCGTGACGCGCGAGGTCACTCTCCAGGTATCCTGCAGGAACTCTTCGATGTTCCAGTAGCGGTACAGACCGTTGATATGGTTGGCGGCCTGGTTAAACGTGTTATATACGCCCAGCAGCGCGTTGGAGAAGCCGTAGCCGGTATCGAAGGGGTTGGAAGGGCTGTCGCCGAAATTGTAGCTGCCATTGAACGCCGCAAACGAAGTCTGATCCTTGCGGCTGCGCTGCAGGTAAATGCCGCCCTTGATGGTGTGGCTTCCCCAAACCTTGGTCACGCTGTCGTTGGTGTCGATGGTGGTGTTGTAGTTGATGAACGGCGCATCGCTCGTGCCCAGGGCCGGGCTGGCGCTGATGTGCGTGCCGTTGAAGGTCACGTTGGGGATATAGTTGTCCTGCACCGCGCTGGGATACAGCACCGGCAGATTGATGCCATCCTTGGTGGAATTCAGGACATTGCCGTTCTCGGCGATCAGGATCGAATTGTGAGTGAAGCCCCAGTTGAATTCGTTGGTCATCGTCGGGCTGATCATGTAGGTCATGCCGGCGGCGACGCTGCGGCCCGGAATGGGGTTGGCGATCTGCGTGATCGGCAGGTTCAGGCCGAGCACAAACGATCCGTAGGGCGCGACCGTGGGCTGCGTGTTGTTGACAAAGTGGCCGAAGAAATGGATCTTGTCGGTGAGGTTGTAGTCGCCGCGCACCAGGGTTTCGGTTCGCGGCGCCTCGCCCGGCGCCTGGGACGTGTAGTTATAGTTCGTCACCTGCGGGGTGTTGGGCGTCGGGAAAAGGTTCAAGAGGGCCTGTCCCGGAGCATAAATGCGGTTTTGAGGGATGATCATGCCCGGAAACGGAGCGCCGGTGCTGGGATCGGTAATGACGGTGAGCGGCGCGCCGTTGCTGTTCTTGCTCTGGCTGAAATTGCCCTGCCGCTCGAGAGCCGTCGGAACCAGAACATTGTGGATGGTGCCGGGCGATAGCTGTTTTTGCCATTCCTGGCTGACAAAGAAGAATGCCCTGTTGCGGATGCTTTTCAGGTGGGGGAGCCAGACAGGGCCGCCGAACGTGAACCCGGGATCGTTATAGCGGAACAGCGGCTTGGGGAGCCCGCGCACGTTGTTCAGGAAGGTATTGGCGTTGAGGCCGTCGTTGCGGTGATACCAGTAGCCGCTGCCGTGAAATTTGTCGGTGCCGGTCTTGGTGACCATGTTGATTTGGGCGCCTTCGCTGCGGCCGTATTCAGCCTGGTAGACACCGGTGAGGATCTTGAATTCGGCGATCGAATCGAGGCTGACGGCCACGTTCATGCCGCCGTTGTTGCCCGTGTCCACATTGCCGATGCCATTGAGCATCAGTTGATTCTGCGACGGCCGCGCGCCATTGACCGTGAAGTCATTCTCGCCGTTGGACGAACTCCCGATCGCGTAACTGGTTCCGGTGGTCACCTGCACGCCCGGAACGAGTTTGACCAGGTCGAGAGGATTGCGCCCGTTTACCTCGATGTTCTCCACCTGTTTGCCGACAACGGTGGAGGAGCGTTCGGCGCTTTGGGTTTCGAGCAGCGCGGCCTCGGCGGTGACGGCCACCGAATCGGTCACGGCGCCGACCTCCAGCGTCACGTCGCCGATGGCCAGCTTATCGTTGGCGTTCAATGGAACGTCCCCGCGGATGAACTTTTTGAATCCGGGCGCTTCTACCGTGACGGTGTAGATTCCAGGAAATAGTCCGGCTGCCAGGAACTCGCCGTTAGTGCCCGATTTGGTGGCCACCGAGACGCCCTTGGCTTGATCCTTGACACTGATGGTTGCGTTGGCAATAGCCGCTTGTTGTGGATCGATGACGCGGCCGCTGATGGATCCGGTAATGGTCTGCGCAGAACTCACCGCTGTGAATGCAGCGAGGCAGACCAAGCTCTTCATACTCCGCATGTGTATCCCCCCCACCTCGTGAAGTCTTCCAATACCCACGACTGCCGAGGGCCTCGAACAGCATAGCTGTACACAGGGAGCAACCTGCGACCCGGCAGTATTTTATTCAGGCCTCAAACTTAAGGCTGGATGATATTACTATGGCCGCCCGCTGCCGGTCAACAACCTAACTGCTCCTGGCCGTTAGGTTACCGGACTTGCGGTTTACTTGCTACGAGATACACTATTGTAAATAGTAGAATCCGGGCGTCGGGTCCGGCTAATAACTGGCCCAGTGTCCCGATGATCACCCTTGCACCGGCGCCAACGGGCCAGTCCCGCACGGACCGGGTTTGAGAATGCCGGCATCTGGTGTTACCATGCCACGTTACTCGGTATATCTCATGCCATCGTCGTATTTCGCCGAGAGCTCGCGCGGCCGGCTTCCAGGCGCCGACCTCCCCGGGCGCCTGGTCTGCCGCCACTGGCGCAAAGCCTGCCTGATTTTGGCCGCCGCGGCGCTTTGCCTGGCGCCGGCCGCGCCCCCGGACCGGCCTCGAACATTCGCCAATCCCATCAATATCGACTATCGATTCATGATCGATCCGCCCAGCCGGCGGGAAGCCGCGGATCCGGTCATTCTGGTATTCAAGAACGATTACTACCTGTTCGCGTCCAAATCCGGCGGCTATTGGTACTCGACGGACATGACCGACTGGAAGTTTGTGAAGCCGGATGGCCTGCCCATCGAAGCCTATGCTCCAGCCGTAATGGAGTTGGACGGCGCCCTGTACTATACGGCCTGTAATGTCGGCTTGTATCGCAGCGCCGATCCGAAGAGAGGTAAGTGGGAGTATATTGGCAAACCTTTTGATGTGGGAGATCCGGACTTGTTCGTGGATGACGATAGCCGCGTGTATCTGTATTACGGTCTCTCCTACAACGGCGGGATTTCCGGAATGGAATTGGATCCGAAGAATCAGTTCCGCCGGATTGGTGAGCCGTTCCTTTGTTTCCGCGCCAATTATGCCCAGCACGGCTGGGAGCGGCGCGGCGACGATAACCTGGGAGCGCCGAACGGCAGCAGTTTTCAGGAAGGCCCCTGGATCGAAGGTAGCTGGATGACCAGGCACGGCGGCACCTACTACCTTCAATATGCCGCTCCCGGAACCGAGTTCCGCGGTTATGCCGACGGCGTCTACACCGCCCCGAGTCCGCGCGGTCCGTTTACATACGCGCCGTACAGTCCGTTCTCCTACAAACCCACGGGATTCGCTACCGGCGCCGGCCATAGCGCCACCTTTCAAGACAAACACGGCCATTATTGGCATGTCGCCACCATGCGGATCTCGACCAAACATCCATTCGAGCGGCGGCTCGGCATCTTTCCGGTGGAGTTCGACAGCGACGGCCAGATGCACGCGAATACGTTGTTCGGCGACTACCCGCAGTTTGTGCCCGCGGAGCGGAAGAACGACGGTGTGGACATACAGCCGGGCTGGATGCTGTTGTCGTATGGAAAACGGGCGCAAGCGTCTTCCAGTCTGGACGGCCTGCTGCCGGAGAACGCGTTCGATGAAGACATCCGCACCTATTGGAGCGCGCGGTCGGACAAGCCCGGTGAATGGTTAAGCGTGAATCTGGGTAAGCGCTGCCGGATCGACGCCATCCAGGTGAACTTCGCCGAACACGAAGCTACCGCCCTGGGCCGGACTGCGGACTTGTACCAGCAATACCGTCTGGAATGGTCCCTCGACGGCAGGAATTGGGAAATGCTGGCCGACCGGTCCGGCAATCGCACGGATGTGCCTCACGATTACATTCAGCTTACGGATCCGGTGGCGGGGCAATACCTGCGAATCACCAATGTGCACATGTCGGGCGGAGGTCCGTTCAGCATCCGGGATCTGCGAGTATTCGGAAGCGGTCAAGGCAAACCTCCGGCACAGGCTCCGCGGTTTGAGGCGCACCGCGACAGCAGCGATGCGCGGAATGCGGTCATCCGTTGGGAGGTGCTGCCCGACGCCGAGGGATACGTGGTGAGGTATGGAATCGCTCCCGGCAAGCTGTACCAGAGCCTGGAAATTCGCGGGAAGAAGGAGGTCGTTCTCCACGATCTGAACGCGGGGACTACCTATTACTTCGCAGTGGACGGGTTCAACGATTCCGGCCGCACCCCGGGGACTCCGGCGATAGCCCGCTAGCGGGTTAATTTCCCGACACGTTTTCGGATTTTCCGTGGCATCTCATTGATTTTTCGTGAGAGGCGTCCGACAGAGTGTCGGCTCAGCTCGAATTCCGCCTCTGTCAGCCATCGGTTGCCAATCGTGTCCGGTGATACGTGCAGGTCTGGAACCAACCACGGTCTCTAACCGTTAGGCGGGGGTTAACCGGCGGAA
>Ga0335078_10013078_pt1 | contig 12304 bp, 8 predicted proteins | sample Lox_Sample_32_FD_206711 | JGI IMG/M metagenome (GOLD analysis project Ga0335078, IMG submission 206711) | Soil microbial communities from Loxahatchee National Wildlife Refuge, Florida, United States - Lox_Sample_3.2 | ecosystem: Environmental > Terrestrial > Soil > Wetlands | place: USA: Florida... | reverse complement strand
CGTCGCGCGGTGGAAATACGAGCCGACCATTCTCGACGGGACGCCGGTGCCGATAGAGATGCAGGTGCAGGTTCACTTCAGCATGCACTAGATTTTGCGGAATGGCATGACGAATCAAGGTTGGTTATCGCTCACAGGCTCTGGCTCCGCCCTCATTGGCGTGCCTTCTCCAATTTCATTACGGCCTCATGGGAATCACGCGGAGAGAATATGAACGAGGAATCCCTTTACCGACGATGAACTCCGCCATCCTGGGAGTCGTTCGAAATGCGCCCAACTGGCAGGGCGGAGTTTTCGGCGCACTCGCTTTCGTGGTTCCGGGGCCGGCAAGAAGCAAGATCGCCCTGCGATCCGAAGCGCTGCAGGAACCGCACCATTTGTGTAGCTGACGAGGTTCAAAGGATGGGGAAGGTTACGACCGACCGTGCTCTGGGAAGTCCGCTGCGAGGCGGGCTAATGCGGCTTCAAGCGTGACCTTCCCCTCAAGATGAGGCTGCCAATCGGCGACGAGAACTTCCTCGAATTGCGAGGAGAAACCGTGCTGCCACAGGTCATTGCGATCGGCGTAGGGAACATAATCGGGGCAGATCTGATGAACGTAATAACCGGCAGTGAAGAAAAGAAGCGCGTGCCAGAGATCGCGAGGGGCCGTTTTTCGATGCGCAGCGAAATCGCGAATCAGCGTGTCGCCAACATTTTCGATCAGCGTATGCGACGCTTCGTGAAACAAGATTTCGAGTGCGGCGGTCTGCTGATTGCGTGCGTCGAGGCTGGAAACGGTGATGCGCGAAGGGCGCAGAGTCGTATAGGCGCCTGCCCAGTTGGCGTAGGCCACGACGTCCACGCGCAGGGGCTGCTCGGGCCATGGAGTGCCGAACGCTTTTGAGAGATCTTCTGTAAGCGCCCGACCGTGCTCGGCAACAAGCGGGCTGACGGAGTCCATCCACGCGTGATTGGCGCGATCGTGCTGAGCCCACCAATGGGCGCGGTAGATTGGCGCGGCGCGGTTAAGAACCGAGATCAGAGCGGGTTCCATGTGCGGCGATCGGCTCAAGGCATCCGCATCTTTGGCCTGTTCCAGCTGATTCTTGATATCGCGCATCGCATCGTTTGCGAGCAGGTCTTTGCAGATCAGATTCGCCTTGTAATACGCAATCGCTGCATTCCAAGTCTTCTGCTCTTCCGGAGTGAGAGTCGCTTCGACAGCGGAATCATCGGCCGCGATCAGTTCGTGGCGGGCCGGGTGCGGGCCATTGTCTTGTAGTGCCGCTGCTTCGTACAAGAAATGATGCAGATTGATCCAGAAGCCGCTGTGAAATTCGAAGATCGGGCGGCGCGACGTGGAAGACAATTCCTCGGCGGCGCGCGGATGCGCCAAGCAGCGCGAAGGCAGCATCATTGCGAGCCCGAGCGTCAGCAATAGCACCAAACACGCGCGAGAAATCTTCACGATTCACCTCGCTCGCGCATCAGTTTTTCAACGCGTTCCACATCCGCGGGAACGTCTACGCTGACCGCGTCGTATTCGGTTTCGATCACGCGAATCTGAAATCCGTTTTCGAGCCAGCGAAGCTGCTCGAGCTGTTCGAGGTGTTCAAGTTCGCCCGGTGGCAGCGTCGGGAATTCGAGCAACGCGTCGCGCCGAAATCCGTACAGGCCGAGATGTTTCCAGTGGCGTGCCGCGACGGACTCCTTGCGATCGCGTACCCACGGGACCGGCGCACGAGAAAAATAGAGCGCGTTGCCATCGAAATCGCGGACGACTTTCACAACATTGGGATCCATGATGTCGTTGGCGTGCGAGATGGCTGTACATGGCGTGGCAACGCGGACGGAGTCGTCGTCCGCAATTGCCTCAACCAGCGAATCGATCGTCCCGGGATCGATGAGCGGCTCATCGCCCTGGACGTTGATGTAGATTCCGGCGGGAAGATGAATCGCGACTTCGGCAACGCGGTCGGTGCCGGTTGCGTGGTCCTTTCGGGTAAGGATCGCTTCCCCACCGAAGGCCTGGACGGCATCACGAATGCTCGGCTCATCCGTGGCGACCACCGTGCGGGTCAGCCTCTCGGCGCGGCGGACGCGTTCAACCACGCGCTGGATCATCGACTTGCCGGCGATCGGCGCAAGCGGCTTGCCCGGGAAACGCATGGAGGCGTGGCGGGCGGGTATTACGGCCAGTACGTCCGTGGGTTTGGCTTGAGGCATTGGCGCGGAGTCCAGTTTCGCAAAAGATGCTAGCATGCCGTCCAGCACGATGGCGGCGGTGAGGCGAATGCGACAAGACTGGCCGTCGGGCCAGGGCGCCCCTGAACATTTCGCCCCGTGCTCGCTACGGCAAATGATGTACCCGCCGCACAATTTAATCCAGATTCACAACACAGCTTGATTTGCCCAAGTGCAGTGGTAGTATGGCGGCTGCAGGGCGTTGGGGGTAGCTAGATGCACTGGACCAACCAAGTGCGCCGCCGGTTCGGCACACTCAGCGCCTGCGCCTGCCTGGCAGTTTTCCTCATAGCGATCCCATTTAAAACGACTTTTGCGCAGGAAGCGCCCAGCGGGCCGGAGACTCCTCCGCCGGGCGACGAACCCGCCAAGATAAAAAAAGGAAAACCGCTGCGCGCCGAGACGGACATGACCCTGGTCGGCGCCACGGTGGTTGATCCAATGGGACGTCTAGTAACGGGGCTTGAGCAAGAAAATTTCCGCATCTTCGAAGACGGCGTGGAGCAGGAAGTGATCCGCTTCTCGAGCCAGGACGTGCCGGTTTCAATCGGCGTGATCTTCGATATGAGCGGGAGCATGGCGGACAAGATCGACAAGTCGCGCCAGGCGGCGGTGCAATTCTTCCGCACCGCGAATCCGCAGGACGAATTCCTACTGGTCGATTTTAACGATCGTGCGCAGCTGGTGAGCCAGTTCACGGAAAGCGTGGACGATTTGCAGAATCAATTGATGTACACCGGCGCGCACGGACTGACGGCTCTTTACGACGGCGTCTATCTCGGGCTTAGCGAGATGCGCGGAGCACACAACACCAAGAAAGCTTTGCTCATCATATCGGATGGGGGAGATAATCATAGTCGGTACAGTGAAACGGAGATCCGCAAGTTTGTGCGCGAGGCGGATGTCCAGATTTACGCGATCGGGCTCTTCGAGCCGGATGGCGGACCGACCCCGGAAGAACGGCAGGGCCCCGGCCTGCTGGCCGACCTGACGGCGATGACAGGTGGCCGAGCGTTCGCGGTATCGAACCTGAATCAGCTGCCGGACATCGCGTCAAAAATCAGCATGGAGCTGCGAAATCAGTATGTTCTGGGATACAGGCCGAGCCACCGGGAACATGACGGGAAATGGCGTAAGATCAAGGTCAAGCTTCGGCCGCCGAAGGGACTTCCCCCTCTCACCGTTTCGGCAAAAAGCGGATATTTCGCGCCCGGGCACTAGCGCCATCGCAAGGCTCACGCTACTTCTCCTTTTGGCGGCGTTCGTCTTTGCGGCCACGTTCGCCCACGCGCAAGAAGCTCCGGCTCCGCCGCCGATTCCCACGCCGAATGGTCCTCCTCCCCCTCCGGGCGCACAGCCGCAAGAGGGTCATCACATCAAGAGCGATGTGGACCTGGTGGTTCTGCACGTGACTGTCGCGGACGATCGCGGACAGTTTGTGCCGGATTTGAAGGAAGGCAACTTCAAGGTTTACGAGCAGAATATCGAACAGAAGATTGCGTTTTTCTCGCGCGAGGACATTCCGGTCACGATGGGACTCGTGATCGATAACAGCGGCAGCATGCGCGAGAAGCGCGAACAAGTGAATCGCGCGGCGATGACTTTCGTCCAGACGAGCAATCCGCAGGACGAGGCGTTCGTAGTGAATTTCAACGATGAGTATTACCTCGATACGGACGGCGATTTCACGAACGACCGGCAGAATCTCAACGACGCGCTGAACCGGATCGATACGCGCGGGAGCACAGCTCTTTATGATGCGGTGATCGGATCGCTCGCGCACATCAAGAAGGGGCACAAAGACAAGCGCGTCCTGCTCGTGATCACGGATGGCGACGACGACGCGAGCCAGAAATCATTCGAGGACACGATCAAAGCGGCCGAGGAATCGAGCGCGACAATCTACACGATCGGCGTCTTCAGCCAGGATGACCGCGAACACGAAAAGAGGATGGTCCGCCACTCGAAAAAGATCTTGCAGGAACTCGCCGAAGCGACCGGCGGCGAAGCGTACTTTCCGGACAATCTCGATCAGGTCGAACCGATCTGCCAGCAGGTGGCGCGAGAGATTCGCAACCAGTACACGATCGGCTACTATCCCACCAACACGGCGAAAGACGGCACGTTTCGAGCGGTGAAGCTCAACGTGATCCCGCCGAACGGCCGCGGCAAGCTCAGCGTCCGAACTCGAACGGGCTATTACGCGCCGACGACCCACTCAGCACATGATCAGCACGCTTCCGTGCCCCAGGGGCAATAAAACACCGACAGTTGGTCCCGATTACTTCGATCTCATCGGTAGGAAATGCTCAATAGCTGTTGGTGTGTCCGACGATGCCGGCGGTTGACGACAGCTTGCTTTTCCCTGAAGATGCGTGGTCCCGGGAGGTTCCCATGAAGAGAGCTTTCGCGAGTGTGATCGCTGTGGCAGCGGCGGTGCTTTTCGCAGGCGCAGACGCCGCGCGCGGGCAGAATGCAATCTTCTCGGTGCGGGTTTGCGCGAAGGATCCCGTGGCGTTGGCGAGATTCTACGAAGCGGCATTTGGGATGTCCGAGACGCTCCGCCTCGATTCACCTCAAGGGTCGGAGGTGATCCTGAATTTCGGCGCAACCGTCGACGCGGCGAAGGCCGACCGGAACGCGCCGCTGGTCATCTCGCATCACGATTCCGACGACCCACAAGACCCGACGGCCCATGTGGTCATGTACGTGGCCGACATGGCTGCGACGGTCGCGGCGATCAAGGCTGCCGGCGGCACGATCGCAAGCGAGCCGCGGGATATCGGATACAAGGGTTACGTGATTGGCGTTGCCCTGGATCCCGTCGGCAACCACATCGAGATTCTTCATCATCCGTGAGCACCCTACCCAGGCTGGTGGCGAAACATGCCACGCGATGACATAAAGAAAAAGAGACCGAGGGTGACGCTGCATATGGTCGCGAGCCTTGACGGCATCGTCGCCAAAAAGGACAACACCGTTTCATGGCTCGATGGTTATGCCGACGTCTACGAACGCGGAGTTACCGAAGAGAGCGCTCGCGCGCAACAAGCCCTCAACCCGATCGATTGCTTTGTGCTGGGTTCGCGCACGTACGAGCACGCGCTCGAACTCGGCTGGCCGTATGGCGAGACCCCGACGATTGTGCTCACGAGCAGAAGACTGCCATGCACGAAGAGCAGCGTCGCATTCTACGCAGGCGATCTGCCGAAACTCGTCCATGAGGCTCTCGCGCCGCGGTATGGGAATGTCTGGCTCTGCGGCGGGGCGATGCTCTGCCAGAATTTTCTCAAGCTTGACCTCGTGGATGAAATCCGATTGATGGTCGCGCCGATTCTGTTGGGCGATGGTTTGCGCCTGTTTGGCGACTTGTTCACCGAGCAACGATGGAATTTGACGAACGTGACCGCGTACAAGAATGGATTTGTTGAGTTGTCGTATCGCCTGCCAGCGCGTGAGCTGTCTAGCTAACCGGGACACGGTCGGCGTGGCCGATCGCGCAAAAGGCAAGAGCCGGGGGGACGGGTGGGAAATCTCCGCGCCGGCTCCTTTGCTGCAGCAAGTGCGATGCGGCGTCTCTTCTCTGTCGCCTAGCCCCTAGAAAATGAAATGTACGCCGAACTGAATCAGCCGCGGATTCACGTTGGTTACGGTAATCTCCGAAGCTGTCGGGGTCGCTATGTTCACGAATCCGGTCGTCGCAAAGGAGCTGCCACCGGGATCGGCAAACTGCGGATGATTGAACGCGTTGTAGAAGTCGGTCCGGAATTGCATATTCACGCGCTCCGTTAGTTTCGTGTTCTTGAGGATCGAAATATCCCAGTTGAACTGGCCTGGACCGAGAGCGACGCCAACTCCACTATTGCCGAAATCCGTAGCGCCGGGGTCGGTCACAACTCCGTCAACGACCGTGGGCCCTTGGCCATACGGCACGATGGGCGCGGGGCAAAATGCCGCCGGGTTGTAATAGTCGTCCAATCGCGACTCGACGCGCCCGCGCGTGAGGACGTTCGAGTTGTTGAAACCCGGGCAGTATTCGGCGGTTGAGACTCCGTTCACACCGGCCGTTGTGCTTGCGCCATACGCTGCGCCGGTCACCAGTGCCGCGTTCGTGCTTCCAGACGCCGCGATGAAGGTAAGGGGGTCGCCAGATTGCACGATCGTGATTCCCGAAACGTTCCATCCGTTTATCAGCTTCCCGGCGAAACCCTGCATATTCCGTCCGAACGGCAGATCGTAGCTATAGTTCACCACAAGGCGACGTGGCCGATCGAACGAGGCGAGGCCGTACTGGCATTTCAGGCACAGTGCCTCATTCACGTTCGCGCTTGACCCTTCGCCGGTGAAGAAAACATCAGTCAAGTCTCTGTTCCAGGTAAAGGCCGCTTGCAATGAAAGGCCATGGCTAAACTGGTGCCGGACGGTCACCTGCAGGCTGTTGTAACTCGAATAGCCGTCATTCTCGTTCGCCTGCAGGCCATACGTCGTGTACCCGGGATACGGAACGCGGAATTCTGCATTAGCCTCCGTGTTGCAGATCGGCGGCGTGCCAGTGCAGAGATCACTGAACTGGTTGTCCGGCGTGGCCAGTAGCGCCTGGTTGTGGTTATGGTTGAAGTCAGAAAGGTTGATGCCACTCGATCCCACGTAGGCGAGGTCGAGAACCCAGCCCGGGAGGAATTCATACTGCGCATCCAGGTTGTATTCTCGGATCAGTGGGGTGTGGACCGAGTTCGGATCCAGTTCCGCGCTCAACCCAGAATCTGCACCCGTGGTGGGGTCAGAGAAGCGTGGCGCAAAACCCTCGCCGTAATCTGTGTTGCAGTTCGGATCCGAGGGCATGCAGATGAGGGCAATGTGCGGATAGGGCGCGGCTATCGTAGCCTGTGTCCACCGGCTGCTGCCGAGTGGATAGTCATACGTGGCCGCGTAGGGTGATCCAGTTTCGTAAGCGTGAACGACAAGGTCCAGGCCAGTTCGATCGTAGAAAATGCCACCACCGCCGCGCACAACCAGTTTTCCGTTACTCAACGGTTGCCAGGCGAATCCGAACCGCGGGGCGAAATTGCTGTACGGTGCGTGTCCGGTAATCGTGTGGACGTTCGGCGCGAAACCAACACCGGTCGGCGGTTGGCCGAAATGCGCCACGAAATTGCTCGGCACAACGTATTGCTGAATGCCGATCGGATCTGTAGAAAAGGCCGTGGGCACATCCTGGGCTGACGCCATCCGTTCAAGCCAGACTTGCGTGAGCCGGCCAAGCCGGTCGCTGAGAAGCCCATTGAATTCCCAGCGCAAGCCCAAATTCAAGGTCAGGCGGGGGGTTATCTTCCAATCGTCCTGCACGAAAGCGTTTCGATTATCCAAATCGTAGAAGTGGATAATTCCGTTTTCGCCGGGCACCGAACCCTTGAGCGTATAGATCAATCCGACGTTCCAAGCAGGTCCCGATGGCCCGAATCCACCTTGCTCGAGTCCGTTGAGCCCGGGAACGGCTCCATCACCCAGAGTCAGCAGCAGGCCTTCCTGAAGGCCTGCATCAGTCAGAGGCCAATTGGTCCATTCGTTTTCGAAGCCGGCACGGATCGTGTGGCGTCCATGCTGCCACGAGATTTGATCCGCGACCTGTGCCTGGTTGGTCGGACCCTTAAAGGGCAAGAGCCCTCCAAACATCGAAAAGTTGTCGATGATGTCGATAATCGTGGGCGGCTGGTTGAAGGAAGGAGGCACCTGCAACATGCCCAAAGCGGCGGGCGTGCCGCAATCAAGCGATGACGCCGTCGGGCACCCGCCCGGGACCACGCCGACGCTCGCACTGCCATCGTTGCGCTGGTAGGAGACCCGCGCCTCGTTCACGAATGTGTTCGTTACAGTTGAGGTCAGCTTCAGGACCGCCGCCTGGTTCCCCCAAGGTGTCTTGACAGGAGCGCCGGGCAGGTAACCTCCCGCTTGTCCGAGGTATAGAGTCTGCGGCGAGGCTTGATAGAAATATTTCGTGGTTAACGTGTTCTTGGTGTTGATGATGTAGTCGCCATTCGCGACGTACTGGTTTTCGTTGTAGATCGCCGGAACGCTGAAATCGCACACTCCCGAGTTCGGGTCACAGAATTGTGGATCCGAGGCGGGAGCGGGGATGTAATAGTTAGTCGGAACGCCCGCTCCACTGCCCGTGGTGAGTTGGAAGATTCTGAGACCCACCACATTGGCATTTGGAATTTGCATGGCTGCGGCGAAAGCTTGGGCGGTGGCATCGCACTCGGAACTAATCGTGCCGGTATCCGGTATCGAGCCGGGTGAATTGCACGTGCCGCGTGATCCTGGGGCCGCATAGAGATTCAGAGCGGTCGGTAACAACGCCCCGTCAGTTTTTCCCTGCGCAGCTACACCATTCTTCGCACGTGTTCCGCGATAGCTGAAGAAGAAGAAAAGCTTGTCGTTCTTGACAGGGCCGCCAATCGTGCCGCCGAACTGATTCTGGTTCAGCACCTGATGGGGTTGCTCAGGAGTTTTGTTGTAGAAGAAGTCGTCGGCATTGAGAACGGAGTTGCGGAAGAACTCGAACGCAGTACCGTGAAAGCCATTCGAGCCGGACTTCGTGCTCACGACGACGTTGGCGCCGGGATTGCGGCCAAAGCTAGCGTCATAAGTGGATGTCTGCACTTTGAACTCTTGAATCGAATCGGTGCTGGGAATTGGAATGCCCGTATAGATCGTGCCGTCGTTGGCGTTTCCTGAGTTGGCGATATTATTGATCGCCACGCCATCCATCTGGAAGTTGTTCGATCCCGGATTGACGCCGTTCGCGCTGATGTTCTGCGTGCCCTTGCCCACTGCGGTGGCGTTATCGACGCTTGCGCTGGTGCCTGAAGAAAGGCTCAGAATCTCCGTGTAGTTGCCGTTGGCCATGGGGAGTGCGGTGATTTGGCTGCCGCTGACTGTCGTGCCTAGCGTCGAGCTTTCCGTCTGCAAAGTTTCGACGGTACCTTCGACTGTGACGCTCTCTGTCACGGAACCGACTTGAAGGACTTGATTGACGCTCGCCGTCTCCGTCACATTGACGGTGACAGATTCGACCGTAGCAGACTTGAATCCGGAGGCGGCGAACTTCACGCGGTAATCGCCGGGAGGCAGAAGCGAGAATTTGTAGACACCGTCCGCGCCGGTCTTGTCTGTGCGCTCTTGGTTGGTGCCTTTGTTCGTAGCCGTGACCGCGACGTTGGCGACCGCGCCGCCCGAAGAGTCGGTTACCGTGCCGGTGATCGCGCCAGTTGCGGCCGTTTGGGCGTGAGCTAGGGCCGAGCCAAACAACAAGAGCACTGACAAGAGGGCCAGGTACAGGAACGCGAGTCGCGTTCGAAACTCGTCGCCCGCCCGCCTAGAGGTATTCTGGGATTGCCGACCTGATTCTCGCGTCGAACAATGCGACGCACACCTAGCCCTGCTCACGTTCTTCGACATGTTATGCCCCCCCGGCATGTAGGTATGGAGAGACCCAATGGTTGTCGAGCCGTGAGTCAACAGGCAAATTCTGATCAGGCGCGCAGATAACCTTGGGTTGCCCCACCCGTGGTAGCAGACTGCCCGTCCCCTTCACCACCCCACTGCCTTCACGTCTGGTTGTTGCTGTTACCCGTGTCTGCGAAATTCACCCTGCACACAGGCAAATGTTGGCGGGACTATCCCATCGAGGAGTTCTCTTTGTCTTGGACGGACGCGCAGTCGCTGACCGGACAAATCCGCAGGTCAGTTGTGCTTGAGGCGGCGGTAGCGAGAGGGACTCATCCCGAAGCGCTTTTTGAAGCGTCGCGCAAAGTAGGCTGAGTCGTTAAAACCAAGTTCGAAGGCCAAATCGGTGATGCTGCCAAAGTCATCGCCGCTTTTCAGGATGTCGGCGGCCAGGGCAAGTCTTTTCGACAAGATGAAAGCCGTCGGAGTAGTGGCCATCGTCGCAAAAACATTCTGAACAGAACGAGGGCAGAGGGAAAGAGACTCCGCGATCATCGCCGTCCGCAGGTCGCTGTTTGCGAGGTGCTTCATAACAAAGGAGGTGACTCTCTCTCTGGTGGCACCGACGCATTCGGTCGGATGGGGTGAGCGCAAATGCAAACATCGTGCGACGAGCTTAAGCAGAACATCGCCGAGAACTTCGAGATCTGGTTGTTCGGGCGCATCGGGCCAGTCTTGGTGAAGGAGCGACCTCAGAAAACTGCAAAGCATCCGTACAGCAGGCACTGATCCGTCGATGCACTGAGCCACTGCATGATACGGCGCGGTCGGAAGCGAGCCCGCCGGACAATCGATCACGAACGATTCATTTCCTTCGGAAACTGCGATTTGATAGGGCTCCCCTCCGAAAAGAACCGTGAGGTCGCCAAGGGCCACCGATGCCGATCGCTGCCGCTGCGATATCAGGAAGTGTCCCCGTTTCGGTATGAGGCAGTGAAATCGCTCTGACCGTGGACCGGAGACCGTCGAACCTACATCTCGTCGATCTACCAGCGCCCGCTGAGAGCAAACGTCCGCCAGACGCACCTTGCCAAGCCAGCATTGCGACCAGCTGGCCGCAATATCACGATCCGCCGCGACGGTCATTCCCTGATAGACGCGACCGATCACCTCGTTCCAATAATGCAAGCGGAGTTCGCGCGGCTGGGTGAGTGTCGAGAAGCGCGAGAACATGGCCGGTGTTTGGCTCGACGCCATAATGCGCCCTCCAAGAATCATTGCTTCCGTGATCGGCCCAGGCTGCTCACCTTCGACGTTGCGGGCCGAATTTACCACAACTGTGACTTTCTCTCATCAGGGCGGAACAATGTACGGCCAAACGCGCCCCACCCGCGCCCGACATTTGCCGGGGTTGACACCACGGCGTATAATTTTCTGTTTACGCCGATGGCAACAGAACCCACTGAGCATGCTGTAGCGACGGACTCTGCCGCCGGCGTGGCGCCGGCTGCGGATTCGCAAGGTGACAGCGCGGAAGCGATCCAGGTCCGCGGCGCTCGGGTCCACAACCTCAAGAACATCAGTGTAACGATCCCGCACAACGCGATCACCGTGGTCACCGGGGTTTCGGGCTCGGGCAAGTCGAGTCTCGCGTTTGACACGCTTTACGCCGAGGGGCAGCGGCGATATATCGAATCGCTTTCCGCGTATGCGCGACAGTTTCTTGAGCGCATCGAAAAGCCGGATGTGGACGAAATCACCGGCATCGCGCCCGCGATTTCGATCCGGCAGAAAAACTCGACGCGCAACCCGAGATCGACCGTCGCCACGGCCACAGAAATCTACGACTATCTGCGCTTGCTCTACGCGCGCGCAGGACACACCTTTTGCACGCGCTGCGGCGAGGAAGTTCGCAAGGATACGCTCGACGAAATCGCGACGCGGGTACTGGCGTTGCCCGAGGGGCGGCGCTTTCATGTGCTGTTTCCATTTGTTGTTCGCGCCGAGGCAGCCATCGGCTCTCCTGAAGGCGCGGCGGCCAAGTCGCGAAAATCGGCCCGCCCGGGTCCGGAAGCGATTCGGCAGTCGCTTATCAGCTTGCGCAAGCGCGGGTTCAATCGCCTTTATCAAGAAGGCCGCGTCTTCGAATTCGCAACGCCCGAGGATTTGCTCGATCTCAATTTCATGAGGCCCGTTTTCGTCCTCGTAGATCGGCTCGTGCTCGGACCGGACATTCGTTCGCGGCTTGTGGACTCAATCGAGATTTGCTACCGCGAGGGCGGGGGCGGGGCGATTCTCGAATTCGTGTCCGACGATCCGGCCAGACCCGCGCCGGAGCGAATGATCTTCAACGAGCGCTTTGAGTGCAAACAATGCGGCGCCTTGTATCAGGAGCCGGAGCCGCGGCTTTTCTCGTTCAACAATCCTTACGGCGCGTGCCCGCGCTGCCAGGGGTTCGGCAACACGATCGATTTCGATCTTGATCGCGTGATTCCGGACAAAAGCAAATCGCTCGCCGAAGGCGCCATCGAGCCATGGACCAAGCCGCGTTATCGCCCGCTCGCCATGGAAATGCGCAAATTCGCGCGCACGAAAGGGATTCCAGTCGACGTTCCCTATCGCGATCTCACCG
>Ga0335078_10013077_pt1 | contig 12305 bp, 10 predicted proteins | sample Lox_Sample_32_FD_206711 | JGI IMG/M metagenome (GOLD analysis project Ga0335078, IMG submission 206711) | Soil microbial communities from Loxahatchee National Wildlife Refuge, Florida, United States - Lox_Sample_3.2 | ecosystem: Environmental > Terrestrial > Soil > Wetlands | place: USA... | reverse complement strand
CTGCTTGAATTCGCCAGCAGCTTAAGTTGTGCGTTAGTGCCAACAACAACAGCACAGAAATCATATTGCTTTCGGCTTTTGCAATTCGGCGGGAGGCGGTCAAATTTCGCTTTGCTCAGGATCAGGGTAGGCATTGGGGCCCTACTAAGCTTCTATAAGGTCCCGAAAACAAATCCGTGATCGAGGGTTCTCAGCGCCACACTACTGCTGCGCTGACAGCAATGCCGACGATCACTTCGCTACCGCGCTTCGCGAATGCCTTGCTCTTGCTGCCCGGCACGAACAGGACGTCATTAGGTTGCAGCTCGGTATCTTTAACTTTCGCTGACAGGATGGGTTTCAGCGGCACGGGAATCTCTTCAATAGTCTGCGGCGTCCTGCGCAGGATTCTTGCCCCGTTTAGCGCCGCAGTCGAGGATACGCCGCCCGCCATTGCGATCGCTTCCAGAACTGTCATCCGGTCATTTTCCATGATGATGCCAGCGGGTCGATTGACGTCTCCCACAACGTAAACCATAGCAGCGCGAGGAACGACGACCGTATCTCCCGGCTCGATTGTCAAGTTGGAAGCGCGGGTCGCCGAGTCAACGTCGAGTTGAACCTTTGCCGGGGGGCCGGGATCATCGCGATGGGCAATGAGGACAGTCTTGCCGGCCCTAGGCGTCATGCCGCCGGCGGCCGAGATCTGATCCATCAGGAGCCGCGAATTGACCGGCGGGTACGTGCCTGGTTTCGTGACCTCGCCCACCACTGACACGGTTTGGCCAGCCACGTCTTTAGCCGTCAAGGTGACATGCGGTTCGTTGACGAAGCCCTTATCGCGAAGTTTTTTTTCGATTGCCAACCGGACTTCCTCGATCGTTGCACCCACGGCGTGCACAGCGCCAATCCACGGCAGGTCGAGTACGCCGTCATCGTTGACGGAAACCTCCTGGCTCAACTCGGGAACACCGAAGACCTTCAAATCCAATGTGTCGCCGACGTGTAAACGGGCGGCAGCGCGATGGATTGCCTCGGGCGGTGCTGTTACCGCAGCGCTGACTACGGAATGATCAGGCGCCACCTGACCCATCGCACGCGGGATACTGAATCCTGTCACCACCAGCAACGTGCCCGTGGTAAAGCAGAGCGCAACTTTAGAAAGGCAAGATCTCATCGCCGAGATTCCTTATCCGTACGAGCTACTCGCGAGTTTAGCACAGGGAGTTGCTATGTTTAACAAGGGGAAATGCCATCTGGCGTCTCAAACTAGTTACCATTGGGCTCGCCACATCGGGAGCCTCGCCACCGTGTTCTAGGACTTGCAACTCCAGGGAGTGTTTGGGAAAGGCATGCCTGCGATGGCCGGAGGTAAGTCGCGCTTGACCGTTCAGGCGCACCGCGACGCAGCACGACGGGCGCTGCCGGGCATTTCAGCCGAGGCAATGACTTTCGGACTCGGCCGAATGGTAGGCCTTTTCTCGTAATTTGGGCGTACGGACGTGGAACTCCGCGCTCTTCCTGCAAAAATGCTGACGCCTGCGCAGCTGATCCGCATCTTAATACCAAAGAGCTAGATGAACGGTTTGTTGTTGATTTTCAGAGCAGATACTTTAAAATCTTGAGTGATGAATCTGGATTACTAGAAAGTCGCGGAGAGGATAGTGTTTCCATCGCGGAGTTTACCCCTGGACTTGCTGCTTTTTGAACGGCCCATCGTGGGTTACGGGTTGGCAGCAGTCACCGGCCTGAATGCTTTGCTGCTGACGTTGCTGGTGACAGCGCCGGGCGACAAACCGCTGTTCTTCGCCTTTTTGGCGGCAATCGCGATCACCAGTTGGTTTGCCGGCTGGCGTCCGGGCCTGGCATCGATGCTTTTTAGCTTCGCGATGGTTTCGGGCTTGGAGTTCCACTTCGTCCGGGTTCGTACGACCGCATCAGTCGCACTCGATATTGCTTTTGCTTTCACCTCGGTTCTCATCTGGATAATCGCCTCGGCGGCGCACTCCTCGACCGCGCAGTTACGAAAATCGAACAGCAAATTCAGCGGCGTGGTGCAGATTTCCGAAGACGCGATTATCACAACGGACGAGACACATAGGATAACCCTGTTCAACCCCGGAGCGGAAAAGATCTTTGGCTATCCTGCCGAGGAAGTGATCGGCAAGCCAGTCCATTTGCTGCTGCCGGAGCGTTACCGGGCGATGCATGCGGCGCATGTAAAAGCGTTTCTCGCCTCCGATGACAGCCTGCGAGCGATGAGCGAACGCACCATGATCTATGGTCTGCGCAACGGGGGAAGAGAATTTCCAGCCGAGGCTTCGATTGCGAAATTCCGGGCCGGTTCGGAGACGGTCCTTACGGTCAGGTTGCGGGACATAAGCCAAAGCTTGCAGGCCGAAAAAGGACTTCGGCAACTAGCCGCGATTGTCGACTCTTCCGAAGACGCCATCATCAGCCAGAGCCTTGACGGGGTCATCACGACGTGGAATTCCGGCGCGGAAAAACTGTTCGGTTACGCGGCTGCGGAGATCATCGGCCTGAACGCATCCATTCTGCTGCCGCCGAAGCTGCGCGAAGAATTGTCGCGACAGGTTGAACAAGTGAAGCAAGGCGCATGCTGGAGGGGCGAGACGGTGCGGGTCCGCAAAGACGGCAGACACATCGAGGTGGGACTCAGCATCTCGTTGCTGAAGGGGGAAAAGGGTACCGTTCCCGGGCTGTCGATTATCGCGCGTGACATTACTGAGCGAAAACGGCTCGAAGAGCAACTGCGACAATCGCAAAAAATGGAGGCGGTCGGCCGGCTTGCCGGAGGCGTGGCCCATGACTTCAATAATCTGTTGAGCGTCATTGTCGGCTATGGATACCTCATTCACGCCAACACGACCCCTGATCAGCCGGCCCATTCCTCGGCGCAGGAAATCATGGCAGCCGCCGGCCGCGCCGGAGCTTTGACCCGGCAGTTGCTGGCATTCAGCAGAAAGCAGGTGCTGCAACCCGAGGTGCTGGAGCTGAACTCGGTGCTGAAAGAGATGGACCAGATGCTGCCCCGGCTGATCGGCGAAGACATTGATTTGCGCATCGTGCACGGCCAGAACCTCAGGCGCGTCGAACTCGATCCGGTGCAGATCGAGCAGGTCATCATGAACCTGGTGGTGAATTCACGCGATGCGATGCCGAATGGCGGCAAGTTGACGATTGAAACGGGCAACGCCTCTTTCGACCAATGGGACGCCACGCACCACGGCGTTCCACCAGGAGACTACGTTATGCTGGCGGTGAGCGACACGGGCGAAGGCATCGACGAAAAAACGCAGAAGCTGATCTTCGAGCCGTTCTTCACCACCAAGGAACCGGGCAAGGGAACAGGGCTCGGGCTCTCAACTGTCTACGGGATTGTGGCGCAGGCAAAGGGTCACATATCGCTTTACAGCGAGCCTGGCAACGGCACCACCTTCAAGATTTATTTCCCCGCAACCGCGGCAGCAGCCGCGGAGCAACCTGCGGTTTATGCTTCCAAGCCGGCGCTGTGCGGTACGGAAACAGTACTGGTGGTGGAAGATTCGGAACTGCTGCGAAACCTGGTTGCGCAGTTCCTGCGCGATAGCGGTTACAAGGTCCTGATCGCCTCCGATGGCCAGCAGGCGCTAAAAATCGCCGACGAATGGAGTGGACTTATCGACCTTCTGCTCACCGACGTAATCATGCCGGTCCTGGGCGGGCAGGAGCTGGCGGCTAAACTATCGGCCAAATATCCCAAGCTCACGGTCCTTTTCATGTCTGGATACACCGACAGCGCCCTGCTGCACCAAGGCGCCATAGAAGATGGCAAGTCGTTTCTGCAGAAGCCATTCTCCCCCGACCTGTTGCTGTTACGGGTTCGCGAAGCACTGGACCGCACACGGGAAAACGAAGCCAGCAAACGACTTGCGGTGTGAGGCGGTGGCCTATCGCGGGGCTGCCGAGCATGCGTCAATCGTCACATCTATACGTGATTTTCATCACCAAAAGGCCCGTCCAACAATAGTAATAAAAGATATCAGGGCTAGTAATTAAAGATAACCAGGGCTCCCCGCCATGGTTTACGATTCGTCTGTCGAGAGTAGCTCGCGACGAATTAGTTTGCGGCTAGACCAGGGCGTTTATTGTTGGCAGTCGACTTCCACCCCACTACGCGTAAGCGTGCGCGGGGGCGGCTGAAGGCATTCCGACTCCCGGAGAGCGTCCTGGTTTTGCGATAGCAGGTTGCTGAAGTCGCGTTAAAGCCCTTCTCGGCAACCGATTAGGAGAGGTGGACGCAAATGAAATTGATCTCCTTGAACCCTGTTGTCGACCAGGACGCATGCAACGGCTGCGTGGTATGCAGCAGCGTTTGCCCCACGCTGGCAATCACCCTGGTGGACAGGAAAGCCGTTGTCAAAGAAGAAGATTGCCGGGGTTGCGGAGCTTGCGACCAGCGTTGTCCGGTGTATGCCATCAGCATGCGGAAGCTGGATGCCCCGTATACCGTTGGGGTCGCGGTAGGCGACGTTCCCTACGAAAAAATTGAAGCGCTTTGCCTGAAGGCCAACCTCAATCCGCAGCAACTGGTTTGCTACTGCACTGCCACACGAGCCGAAGAAGTGGCCGCCGCCATTCTGAAAGGGGCTACATCTCCGGAAGAGCTTTCCAGGCAGACCGGCATTCGCACCGGTTGCAAAGTGGAATGCATTGAACCCGCGCTGCGGCTGTTGCAGGCGGCAGGAATTACTCCCCAGCGGCCGGCAGGCTGGCAGTGGTATGGGTTGACGCCCACGGTGTGGAACATCCCGCAGGAAATCAAGGCGAAGTATGGCAGCCGCGGTTTCTATTTCGAAGAAGATATCGAGTTGTTCAAGCAAGTAGCGGCGGCAAAGCCGGCCCCATCGAGCGCAAAAAAGGCGATTGGGGACCCCGAGAGGAGTGATGCCTGATGAAAAGCGAAAGCACGTCCAAGCGTAACGCGATTACGCCCATGCTGCCGAGGGCTTCCCAGTACGGCATCGCGCCGGAGCTGGTGAAGAAGCGGCTGGCGGAATATCCAGAGATGACATCGCTGATGGTGAAGGACCTGTTCAGCGACACGCCGGCGGTGATCTATCCCTCCGAGGCCGGCGTGGCAGCGGTTCGCAAGGCGGCGGAGGAGGCCTTGAGCCGGGTCGATATGTCGATGATCAAACCCGGGCAATCGGTGAACGTGTGCGCCTCGCACCATGGCTTTACGCTGCTCGGCGGCGAACCTTATGCCGAGCTGTTGCGCACGGTACGCGACGTGATTGCCGCCCGCACGGGCACGCAGAACATTCGCCTGCGCGCCGGCGTCGGGCTGCGCTTCCGCGAGACCGAGGAATACATTAAGCGATACCACCTCGATGAGCATTACAAGGGAAAGGCAAGAGGCGTAGCTCCGATTGATGAAGCGGTCGCCATCGAGACGGAAATCGGCACCCTGTACGGCATCAAGGCGATCTACGATGCCGACTGGATTGTGCATGTGCACAACAGCGACGTGCGCGAAGTGCACTTCCATCGCCAGGTCGACCGCGCGGTCAAGCCGTTCGGCATGTCCTACGCCCGCATCGAGACGCGCTCGACTTATCACTGGAACATGGGACCGAGAGGCGCGAATTTTACGGCGCGGGCGATTTTCGACTCCGAGTATGTGAAGAACAAATTCGCCTTCACCGCGTTCCTCAATATGTCTCCCAGTGGAGTAGTCGGAGTGAGCGCGGAAAACAATCTTTACGCCTTGAACGACCAGATCACGGTGGAGGGGCTGAAGTATTACGGTAAAGTCATGACGCTGCTGGGCGAGATCGACGACTGCATCGCCGGGCTGGATTTTCCCTGTCCGGTGCCGTACGTTTTCGCGGCCGGCGTGATCTACGCGAACTTTGTGGGCGCCAATCAGGACCTGTTCGATCTCGATCAGCCGTTGCCGCCGTACACGTGGTACACGGAGGCTTTTTACGGCAAGAATGGCAAGCCGCTGGTGGAGGGGATTCGTCCGGTGAATCCAGCGATCAAGATGGTCGTACACAACTACGCTTGGGGCGGATATCCTAGCGCGTTTTTCTCCGAGCACGTGCCGACCGTGGTGGTAGGGCAAAAGCAGGCCGAGTTGTTCAATGCCGATCCGCAGAATCTGGATTATATGAAGTGGGCGGTGGTGGCGAACCAGCTCGACGATGCGATGCACTTCGCATACAAAGTGGCGAAAACTGACAATGTGATCATCTTCGACGGCGCCATGGGCGGCATTAACGTCAGCGAGAGCCTGGCTGAGCTGCTGGTGCGCAGGGCCCCGGTGGTCTCGGCACGGGTCGATTCGGAGCTGATGCCGAGGTGGCTCAAGCAGCGCGGCGTCGTCGCCAAGGCGGAAGCGCGCGAGTTGGCCGCCGCAAGATAGTAGATTTCTACCCGCTGCGCGTGAATTCGCGTAGCGGGGGAGACCCCAAACGAAGGAGTTGTAGTGCAGACCGCGGCCAGAGTGCAGCAGGATATTCGGGAGATTATTTTTGCCGGAATCAATGGCCGGCAGTTCAGCGCCAGTATTGTCGCCGAAAGAGACGGCGTTGTGGCCGACTCGAAGCCGCCTTGGTTGAAGCGGGAATCAGCGCTGAGTTACTGCTGGCCGATAGCGACGAAGTGAAGGCCGGCTCGGTGGTGGCTCGAATCGGCGGCACGGCGAAGCAGATTGCGGTGGCTGAAGAATTTGCGATCGGCAAGCTGGCCAAGTCGTCCGGCATTGCGAGCGCCGCCCGCCGCGCGGTGCAGCTGGCCGGCGATGAGATGAAAATCGTCTGCGGCGCATGGAAGAAGATGCCGGCGGAGATCAAGTCAATCGTCAGGGAGGCGGTGGTTTGCGGCGGAGCCGCCTTCCGAATTACCGATCAGCCTTTTCTCTATCTCGACAAGAACTTTGTGCGCATGCTGGGCGGAATTGCGGCCACGCTTAACGCCGTGGCTTCGGTTCGCGACAAGCTGAAGGTGATTCAATTGAAGGGTGAGTCCGCCAGCGTCGCGCAGGAGGCGGTCACGGCGGTCACGCATGGGGCGGAGATCCTGATGATCGATACCGGCCTGCTTGCCGATTTCGAGGCGGCGCGCCGGGCGCTGGAGGCTATTGGCTTGCGTCAGCAGGTGAAACTCGCGTTTGCCAAAGGCGTTCGCTTACAGGACATCCCGGCGATGAAAAGGCACGGCATTGACATCCTGGATATCGGTTCGGAAATCGTCGATGCCCCGCTGCTGGACATGAAGCTGGACGTCTGCCTGGTGCCGCCGTGCAACTGAATCTGCTGGAGAAGACCGAACTGCGGATCTACGGCCTCGGCCTGCACGAGGTGAACCTGAGCACAGTGGCTGCCGGAGTCGCCAAGGTTCTCGCCTTGCCCGCCGAACAGGTGCTGGTGGTCGACGTAAGAGAAGATCACATCTGTCTCGACATTCTGGCGAAGACCGTTGATATGCGGCAGCTCATTGGCAAGCAGGACGAATTGCTCGGCGAGTTGCGCGGCATTGAGGGGTTAGAGGTGACGGCGGGCGCCTACGTCGATTCCACGGGCATCATGGGGCTGATTAGCTGCGAACCGGTGCAGTCCGGCGAGATCGTCGCCCGGGCCGCGGCCATGAGCGGTGAAATCGAAGGTAAAGTCTTGCGCCGTGCGCGGGTCTACGCGACAGGCTTTGAAGTCAAGCAGGGAATGATCGAAGACACGAATTCTCCCTACTTGATAGCGCTGCTCGAATCGCAGGGCTACAAGGCGGAGTTCGGCGGGATTCTGGAGGACGATCTTCAGGCCATTGCTTATGCGCTGCGGGATGCGGCCGAGCGGGGATTCGGCTTGGTGATCACGACTGGCGGGGTGGGGGCGGAAGATAAGGATTTCAGCGTCGAGGCGGTGACCAGGGTCGATCCGGAGGCGGCTACTCCGTGGATCGTCAAGTTCGAGGCGGGGACCGGCCGCCACTTGAAAGAGGGCGTGCGCATCGCCGTCGGCCAGTATGGGTTGACGACCTACGTCAGCTTGCCGGGCCCGCATGACGAAGTCGAGGCCAGCGCCATGGCACTGCGCAAGTTTTGTACCGCAGGCCGAGTGGACAAGCTCGCTTTGGCGAATGCAATCGTCGAGATTCTGCGGGAAGAGTTACGCAAGAAGCAGGCGCACTTTCATACCGGCGGCCAAAACACGCGCTTGCCGGGAACTGCGGCGCACGCGCGTCATCACTGATTGCCTGAGGTGGAACAATGGTCATGTCGGCTGTGGTCGAGAAGCGCATTCGGAACGCACAGGCTATGATGCCCGAGCTTGGGCTGGACATTTTATTTGTAAACAATCGTGAAAATCTCATCTACTTCACCGGCCTGACGCAGTTAGAGTGCCAGGCGATTTTGATTCCACGCGAAGGCGAAGCCTGCGCCATCACATTGTCGCTCGATGCGGGATACCTGCGGAGCGAGACGGGGCTCGCCACCTTTGGTTACGAGTTTCCGCGGGAAACGCTGGTCGACAAGTGTATTGAACGAATCAAGGCCTTTGGTTACGCGTCTCCGCGGATCGGATTCGAGCGCTACTTTGTGGCCTTCGGCGTTTACGATGGGCTGCGGAAAGAGTTTCCCGAAGAAAACTTCCGCGGGGCCGCCGATATGTTTTACCGCATGCGCGCCATCAAAGACGATGGCGAATTGCAATGGATGCGCCAGGCCGGCGAGATCGTAGCCGTGGGCATGGAAGCGGCCGTGAAGTCCGTGCATGCGGGTGTAAGAGAGCTTGAGGTGCTGGCTGAGGCCGAGTACGCAATGCTCAAAGCAGGCTCGGATGGTTCGCCATTCCGCCCGCAGGTGGTGTCGGGCAAACGTGTTATTCTTACGCATCCTTGCGCCACGGAAAAAAGGATTGAAGCGGGCGAGATCGTCGTCATCCACCTGGGTGCGGCCTACCATGGATATTGCGCCAAGATGTGCCGAACCGCAGCGATCGGCGAAGTTGCACCAGACTATTGGCAAGTGCACGAGCTGCTGCTGAAGGCGCAATGCGCCGCGATTCAGGCTTTGCGGCCGGGCGCGAGCTCGAACGATGTGGACGCTGCGGCGCGCGCTTTGGTGGTGGCGGCGGGCCTGGAAGCGCAGTATCTCGAGGTGTCGGGACACGGCGTCGGCATCAGACAGTCGGAGTTTTACCCCGTCATCGGCAAAGGCCGAGGCGAGAAGATCGAGGCGGGGATGGTGGTTGATCTGCTGCTGCCGACGATTTACCGCAAACAGGGCGGTGGTCCGCGCATAACGGATTGTATTTACGTTGGGCAACAGGGAAACGAAATGCTCACCCGCTTTCCACGAGAGATGTTTCAAGCTTAGTGCAATCGTGTGCCGCGCTCCACCAAGAGAGTGGTAAATCCCATCGGAGGCGAAGAAAGTGATTCTGGAAAAAGGCTACAAGCTCAGCGAAAGTTTTAAGATTCTTTGCACCAACATCAATGCCGCCGCCGTGGGAACAGGCCTTGTGGCTACGCTGTTCAGCACTTTGGGCCCCGGCGTGATTGTGATGAACGCGGCCAAGCAGGGCGGCTTGACCGAGGCGCAAGCGGTGTCGTGGCTGCTTGCGATTTACGGCTTCGGCGGCTTGTCTACCATGTTCGTGGCTTTGCGCTATCGCATACCGCTGGTCATCGCTTACAGCATCCCGGGGGCAATTCTCCTAGCCAAACTGCTGGCGCGGTTTTCGCTCAGCCAGGCGGTGGGTGCATACATGGTGGTCGGCTTGGCGACTTTGATTCTCACGCTCACGGGGGCCATCAAGAAAGTTGTTGATCATATTCCGGTGCCCGTGATGCTGGGCATGGTGGGCGGCGTGCTGCTCAGTTTTGGCGTTAGCATGTTCAGTGCCGCGATCAAAACGCCTTCGATCTACGGGCTGATGTTGGTGCTGTTTTTGATTGTCATGGGTTTCCGGAAATTCAGCCAAAAGTTTCCGCCGATCATCGTTGCCATGGTGGTGGGAGCGGTGCTGTTGTATTTCTTCGGATTGATTAAGCCGGTAGCGATGAGCTGGCAGTTTGCTCAACCGCGGCTTGCGCTGCCCGCGTTCAGCGTGGCCGCCATCCTCAACATCAGCGTGCCGCTGTTTTTCCTGGTGATTGGCGTGCAGAACATCCAGGCGGTCGGTGTGCTGCTGGCGGAGGGCTATGAGCCGCCCATCAACGCCATGTACCTGATCCCCAGCATCGGCGCTTTCTTCAACGGATTTATGGGCGGCCATCCGGCGGTTACCGCCGGTCCGAGCACGGCGATTTGTTCCAGCTCGGCTTCGGGCGGGCGCAAAGACTTGCGCTTCATCGCGGCGTTTTTTGAAGGGGTGTTCTGGTTCTGCTTCGCGCTCCTGGCTAAGGTCGCAGTCGACGCAGTCAGACTCGTCCCAGCCGAATTCACTGCTGTTCTTACCGGTTTGGCGATGTTCGACGTATTCGGCAGCGCGTTCAGAGGCGCGTTTACCAGCCAGTTCAAATCAGGAGCCGTAGTCGCCTTCTTTATCGCCGTTACAAACCTGTCTATCCTCAACATTGGCGCTCCGTTCTGGTCTATTGTTCTTGGAGTGCTGACGTCGTTGCTGGTGGAGCGGGGAGATTTTAAGTTCTTTCAGAAGGGCAAGCCGGCTAAGGCGGCGACGGCTTAGTGACGTGTCCCGGGTGGGTTTCCACCATATCTCCGGGATGTCATTCTGAACGAGCGAAGCGAGTGATTATTGAGATCGAAAATACATAGACCCTTCGCTGCGCTCAGGGTGACATTTCCGAGTTTTGGCAGGAATTTGCGGGCACGACACTAGCGTGGCGGGGGAATCGGCAAGCTTCGAATATCTACGACAGGCATGGAGACATGATCGTGGCAAAGTCAGAACCGGCAGTCGAAATCGTGGAACAGGCAGCAAGCATATTGTGGTCGGCGCAGCAAGAGCTGCGGCCGTGTGCTCCCGTGCGTGAATTGTTCAGCGGCGCCGGGCCGGATTTTGCCTATGAAGTGCAGGAACTGAACACCGGCAGGCGGCTCGCGGAGGGCGCTCGTCTGGTGGGCCGCAAAATCGGTCTCACCTCGTTGGCGGTGCAAAAGCAGTTGGGCGTCGATCAGCCCGATTACGGCATGCTGTTTGCCGACATGGCGCGAGCCGACGGCGAAAGCGTTTCGATGTCGCGGCTGATCCAGCCAAAGGTGGAGGGTGAAGTCGCATTCGTGTTGGGACGCGACCTGGACTTTGCCACGCCGACCATTGCGGACCTGCTGCGAGCAGTTGATTTCGCCGTGGCAGCGATCGAGATTGTGGATTCGCGGATTCAAAACTGGGACATTCGACTGGTGGATACGATTGCCGATAACGCATCGGCCGCGATGTACGTGTTGGGCACACAGCCAAAACTGCTGGGCGACCTTGACTTAGTCCATTGTGGAATGCTGATGGAACGGGGCGGCGACCAGGTTTCGGTCGGGGCCGGCGAGGCCTGCATGGGCAATCCTCTGGCGGCGGCTCTCTGGTTGGCGAAGACGATGGCTCGCGTCGGCCGTTCACTGAAAGCCGGTGACACGATCCTTTCAGGCGCATTAGGACCGATGGTTCCAGCCAAAGCGGGCGATGCATTCGAGGTGCGCATTTCGGGTCTGGGTTCGGTCCGCGTGGCATTTGCCTAACGAGAGGCCATCCATTGCCTAAAGAAAGTTGTGCTTTCGAACGGCAACAGCCTGCCGCGCGGCTGCGCATACAGGCATTGTCCGCATCACTGATTCGCGAAGTCGCCAATTCCGCGATGAGCCGCCCAGACATTCTGCCCTTCTGGTTCGGGGAATCCGATCAGCCGACACCCGCCTTTATCCGCGAAGCTGCCGCTGCTTCACTCCAGAAAGGCGAGACTTTTTATACCGAAAATCTTGGCCGTCCTTATCTGCGCGAGCAGGTTTCAAGCTACCTGACCGAGTTGCACCAGACACCGATCGGCTCCAATCGCATCGCTATGACCTCGTCTGGAGATTCGGCTCTTATGCTGGCCAGCCAACTGATCCTTGAGCCGGACGATCCGGTTGTGCTGATCACTCCGTTATGGCCGAACCTCGTCGAGATACCAAAGATTCTGAGTGCGAAGGTCACTTGCATCCCGCTGGAAGTGCATGCAGGACGGTGGACTCTGCCACTGGAAAAAGTTCTGGCGGCGTTGACTCCCAAGACGCGCATGCTCTATGTGAATTCGCCCAATAACCCAACCGGATGGACAATTGGCCGCGACGAACAACGCGTGTTGTTCGAACACTGCCGAAA
>Ga0335078_10013076_pt1 | contig 12305 bp, 15 predicted proteins | sample Lox_Sample_32_FD_206711 | JGI IMG/M metagenome (GOLD analysis project Ga0335078, IMG submission 206711) | Soil microbial communities from Loxahatchee National Wildlife Refuge, Florida, United States - Lox_Sample_3.2 | ecosystem: Environmental > Terrestrial > Soil > Wetlands | place: USA... | reverse complement strand
GGCGCTCTCGAACTCGACCACGAAGGCGTCGCCGACCGTCTTCACCTCTCGACCGTGGAACTTCGAAAAGATCGGGCGGAGAAGCCGGTTGTGCCGGTCGAGCAAGGCGAGCGTGGCTCCCTCATCGGCTTGGGCTCGGGCGCTAAAGCCCACCATGTCGGTGAACATGATGGCGGCCAATCGACGACGTTCCCCGGCCACGGGGAGGTCAGACTTCGCTCCCAAGTTAAGTCTCCGTGCCGGGGTCGGGCTGACCGCGCTTGAGGCGTCCGCTCGACCGCGGGCGGCCGAGCGGAGGGGCGGTCCGAGCGCCTACTCGGGATTCGCGACGCTGACCGAGTGGATGCCCGGGAACTGGAAGGGCACCTGGCTCCACTTGTTGCCGCCGTTCGCGCTCACGAAGAGTTGACCGGTCGTCGTTCCGACGTAGATACCGTGGGGACGCAGGTTGTCGGTCGCGATCCCTTCCCGCTGGACGCCAAAGTGCCCCGGGAAATCCTTGGGGCCCAACAGCTTGCGCCACTTTCGGTTCTTGTCGTTCCACTCGTAGACCTGGAAATAGCCGTCGCCCGTGACCCGTGCCATGCCGTCGAGACGGACGAAGTACGCGAGGCCCGGCGCGGACGCCGGGGACGCGACGCAGAACCCGAAGTCGTCGCCGAGCGGCTTTCCGATCCGGGTCCAGTGATCCATTCGGTCGTGCGAGACGTACATTCCGCCGTGGTCCTGGCGGTAGAACGTGTCGGGGTCGCCCGCGTCCATCGCCACGTGATGCACGCACTGGCCGGTCTCGGGGTACTTGTCGGGGAGGAACGGCGTCATCACGCCCTTGTTCCTCGGGATCCACGTCTTTCCTCCGTCCTCCGTGCGGAACGTACCGACGGCCGAGAGGCCGATGTACATCCGGTCGGAGTCCCTCGGGTCGATGAGGATCGTGTGGAGGCAATGCCCTCCGGCCCCGGGGGACCAGTCCTTCTTGCCCGGATGGTTGTTGATCGACTCGATCGGCTCCCAGCTCGCTCCCCGGTCCGACGTGCGGAAGAGAAGGTGCGGGTCGGCCCCGAGGTAGAGGGCCTCCGGTTCGTCGGCGAGGGCCGGTTCGATGTGCCAGAGATTGTTGAGGGGGCGCGGGACGGGAGCGGTCGGGTTCTCGTCGTTGAACATCGGGGTTCGGTCTTTCTTGATCGGGGTCAGCGGGGTGGCGACCTCCTGCCAGGTACGCCCCCAGTTGCGGGAGCGTTGCACCATCGGCCCCCAGAATCCGTTGTTGACGGCAGCGTAGAGGTCCCCCGGTTTTCGGGGGTCGGCCACGACGTGGTAAACTTCGCTTCCTTCGTGGGCGGCGGGGCCGACCTTCCACTTCCGGCGCGCGGCGTCCCCCTCCACGATGTACGTTCCCTTTCTCGTTCCCAGCAGCACTCGGACGTTCCCGTTTTTCGCCATGCGACCTTCCTCCTTAGTTCCTCAACGAACTTCCTGACGGCCTATCCTCCCGCGATCGAGTGGAGGATATCGATGGTTTCGGACCCGGAAAGGCCGGTGGCCACGCCCGTGGTCCCGCTCACGTCCTCTCCGTTCACGAAGACGCGAACGTATCGGCGCAACGCACCGGTCTCGTCCCGGAGCTTGAAGCGAAGGCGCGGGTACTTTTGCTCGAGGGCGTCGATCAGATGGCCGACCGAGTCGGCCGCCATCTTCTCGTTGCCGTGCGGCCCAAACTCGCGGAGCCAGCTGTCGAGATGGACCTCGAGCATCGTTCGGACGCGTCCTCCGATCCCCCCGTGCGGGGGTGTTCGGTGCGGTGGCGAAGTGGCCCCCCCTAAAATACCCGCTCCCGGGTTCACGCGAAGGCATTAGTATCAATCGAAACAGTGTCTCGAGGGTGTCGGTCGAGGGTCTCCCAGAGTTCCTGTTCGAGATCGCCTCGGACGAGCGTCTCGGCATTCTGGCGACTGTCTCGGCCCGCCCGATGAAGCACGCGGAGATCGCCCGGGCGCTTTCGATGACGGGCTCGGAGACGACACGTCACCTTCGGCGCCTCACGACGACCGGGCTTATCGAAAAGAGTCCGGAGGGAGAGTACGGTCCGACCCAGCTCGCCGAGACCCTCCGGACCGGACTTCCGTTCTTCGAGTTCTTGGTCGCCCATCGCCGGTTCCTCCAGCATCATCGGCTGCCCGTCCTGGATCGGGCGTTCGTCGAACGTCTCGGGGAGCTCACGCAGGCGTCGCTCGTGCACGGAACGTATCAGGTGGTGGCGCTCCAGGAGAGTTCCCTAAGAGCGGTCAAGCGGCGAATCTGGGTGCTCACCGAACAACGGTTCGAGCAGGCGCTCCCGATCTTTCGTGAGAAGATGGCTGTCGGGGCCGACATCCGAGTGATCCGCCCGAGGGCCTCGATCACGGAGGAGCGGCGCACGGGGCGGATCGTCCACCGGAACTTCCCGCTCCGCGTGCTTCCGAACGTCGACACCTTCCTCGCCGTGCTCGACGAGCAGGCCGGGCTCTGCTTAGCCGGCCCCGACGGTCGGACCGACATGGGGACGATGCTGCTCGTGACCGACCCCGAAGGGTATCGGTGGGCCGAGGATGTCTTCCTCTGGTATTGGGACCGCGCCGAAGTGTGGCACGCTACGGGGACCGCCGACCCGCCCGGCTAGCCCAAGGGCGGACGGCAACCTCCGCAGCAACCGTCGTGGGCCCGATGCGTTTCCTCGCGGACGGACACCACCGGCACGCCGAGCGCCGGGCGGACGGGTCCTCGTCCGCCGGCTCCGGCCGGGTCGGAACCGACTTCCTCCCGGCTCTCAAACACCCCGAAGAGCGGCTTCGTTTTCCGCACTTTTTCCCCGGTCCGGTCGCCTCCGAGCGGGTCGGACGCGAGCGGTAGCTCTCGGACCTGGACACTATTACTTATGGATTCGAACGCACCCAAGTCGAATCTCGCGATAGGGCAATCGGGGGAATCGGAACGTCCGCGGTCTCGCCGGTCGGGGTAGGTGACACCGGTCACGCCCGGCGCGTACCTTTCGGAACGTAGTCGAAGAAACGCTCCGTGACCCCGTCTCGGGTCCATTCGGCTCGAAGCCGGGTCCGCTTCTCCACACGACGAAGCTCCGTAAGCACGAAGCGATTCAGGTCACGGGCGCTCTCTCCCGAAAGCGTCGCCGTGACCCGGAACTCGTTCGCCGTCTCTCCGGGGACCACCGCGCCGGCACCGAACAGGCGATCCAGGACCGGCGCGATGGCCCGCGGGTCCTCCGTGTTCACTCGTGCGGAAAGGGAGAACGGCCCGGCCCCCATGGCCTAAGTCCAATCGCGGGGAGAGATAGGCCCTTTGGGGCTCCCAGCCGCCGCCGACCGAAGTCGACCCGGCTTGACCTCGAAACCATACCCCTTCGCCTCGTGCTTCTCCCGATCATGGACGCTCGAGCGGTATGGAAAGCCGGCTTCGAGACCCGTCTCGAGGACACCCGCGGCCACGCAGTTACGATCGACGAACCGGTCGACGACGGCGGGACCGACGCGGGGACGTCCGCGCTCGAGCTCACGGTGATGTCGCTCGCCGGTTGCATGAGCACCATCTTCCATATCATCGCGGAGAAGCGGAGGCTTCCGTTCGCCGGGTTCGCGGTGTCGCTGCACGCGGACCGCGCCGAGAACGCCCCGACCATCGAGCGGGTCACCGGAACGGTCGAAGTGCAGACGGACGCCCCGATCGAGGACGTGGAGACCGTGCTTCGCCTCACCCTGCGGACCTGCCCGGTCGGGGTCCTCATGAACCGCGCCCAGATCCCCGTCGACGTGACCCCCCTCGTCGTCCCACCGCCCGCGCATCACGAACACAAGCTGCCCTACGAGGTCCCGGAACCCGAGTGGGCCCTCTGATCCGGCGATCCCGCGATTCCGTTCCGGGCCGAGGGAACCGCCCAGCTTATCTTCCTCGGAACATATCCCATCCCCCCCGAGGGGATATGACAACCACGCAACGACACGCGATCGAAGCGCGCCTTGCCCGCATCGAGGGTCACCTCCACGGCGTACACCGGATGACGCACGAGGGCCGGCCCTACCCCGAACTCGTGCACCAGATCGCGGCGATCCGCTCGTCGCTGGACTCGGTGCTCCAGGCGATCGTCGAGGACCTCGCGCAGGAGTGCGTCCTCACCGCCTCCGCGAAGGGCAAGGTCGGCCCGTTGGTCGAGGAACTGCGAGAGGTCGTCGCCGGCGCTCTCTAGCGTTCCCGAAGGAGACCGACCGGTCGCCCATGACCGAACTGCGCCACGGGGAGGGAGAGGCCGAGCAGCGGATCCTGCGGGGTCTCGGGCTCGCGGTCGAGCTCTCGGCCGTCATCCTCGTGGTCGAAGCGTTCGGCGCTTACCTCTCCCACAGTCTTTCGCTGACCGTCGACGCCGTTCACAACCTCCCGGACATTCTCGCGTTCGCCATCTCCTGGTCCGCGCTTCGCGGCACCGAGGAAGGGTCCTCCGCGGAATTCACCTACGGAAAACACCGGTTCGAAGTGTTCGCGGGCCTCTTGAACGGGGTCCTGGTCCTAGGCACGGGAGCGGTCTTCGGCTACGAGGCGGCGAGCACGCTTCTGAGCTCGTCCTCGTTCGCCGGACCCGTCGACCCGGTGTGGCTCCTGCTCGCCGCTGCGCCCACCCTCGGTCTGCGACTGGTCAACCTGGGCGTCCTCGGCCGCCTTCCCGGACCGATCCGCGACCTCAATCTCCGCAGCGTGATGGTCCATCTCGCGAGCGACGTCGCGATCACGGGCGCTCTTCTCTTCGCCGGCGTGACCCTGCTCGTCCGGCCAGGATACGGCTGGGCGGACTCGGCCGCCGCGCTCTCGATCGCCGCCATCCTCGTGTACGAGAGCGTCCCGCTCCTTCGCAGCGGTTGGGAGGTCCTGACCGAACGAACGCCGCGGGGCCTCTCGGTCGAAACCATCACGCGAACCGCGCTCGCCGTGCCGGGGGTCACCGAAGTCCACGACCTCCATGTCTGGGCCGTCTGCAGCTCGCTCGTCTGCATGACCGCTCACGTGAGTGTCCGCGAGATGTCGATGCGCGAAGGGATGGGCGTCGCCGAGCGGCTGCGCGATACGATGGAACGAGAGTTCGGAATCGTCCACGCAACGTTCGAGATCGAAGTGGACTGACCTCGAACCTCGGAACCCACGCGTCCCTCTCCGGAACGACAAGGGTAAACCCGCGGTCGGCGCTCCCGCGGCGTGCTGGCCGTCGTCGTGGTTCAGGTGCTCGCCGCCCTCAGCTTGGTGGGTATCCTGGCGGTGGTCCTCGTGGGCGGACCAAGGCTCCCGTCAGTCAAGACGCCTCCCCGCATCGTCGCCCGGAGAGCCCCCGCCCGATGGACGGAGGGCGTTTGGGTCGGTGGGGCGGCGACCTCGGTGCTCTGGAACATAGGAGTCCTCGCCGCGCCCCGCTACGCGTACGATTGGCCTTCACTACCCGACGTTTCCATCACCGCGGCGCTCCAGCTGGTCGGGTTCGCCGTTTCCCTCGTAGGGGGTGCCCTCTTCCTCGCGTCGGCTCGAGCCCTTGGCCGGTACCTCACACCGGCGATCCAGATTCAGGAGGACCACCGGATCGTTCAGTCCGGTCCCTACCGGCGCATCCGGCATCCGGTCTACACGGGTATCGTAGCATCGGCGTTCGGCCTCAGCCTTCTGTTTCTCAGCCTTCCCCTGCTCGGGGTCGCTCTCCTGTTGCTGGTGATGGCCGGCTATCGGGCCCGGCTGGAGGAGGACCTCCTGAGCTCACCGGAAGGGTTCGGGCCGGCCTATCGGGAATACGTCTCCCGGACCGGTCGGTTTCTCCCGCGTCTTCGTTGACGGAACCTGACTCCCGACGGCTTCCGTCGGTCGATCGGCCTGGACCAGAGGTCGCTGCCCGGCCTGACGTCACCTCCACCTCGTGGCCCTCGGTTCAGTGCCCCCTCTTAACGCCCCTTGGGCTGCGCCGTGCATGACCGCTGCGACCCAGCCCAGCCCCCTGACGCCCGACCCGAAGTATTCGAACCTCCCCACCGACGCGGCGGTCGAAAGGGCCGCCGCTCACCTCAAGGAACACGGCTTTGAGGTGGTCGTCGTCGCGACCGCCGAGGAGGCGCGGAACGAGGTGTTGTCCCGAATCCCTGCCTCGTCGTCCGTGCTCGACCTGACGTCCCGCACTCTCGAAGAAACCGGGGTTCTGAAAGCCCTCGCGGAGCGCAGCGACATCGACCTCGTGAAGAGCCGGGCGCGCTCGATGGACCGAACGACGCAGGCCGCCGAGATCCGAAGGATGACTCAGGCCCCCGACATCGCCCTCGGTAGCGTGCACGCCGTGACCGAGGACGGCTATGTACTGGTGGCCTCGGCCACGGGGAGCCAGATCGGCCCTTACTCCTTCGGTGCCGGGCGGGTGATCTGGGTCGTGGGCGCGCAGAAGGTCGTTCCGAACCTCGAAGAAGGGTTTCGGCGACTCGAACGCTACGCGCTGCCGCTCGAGGACGAGCGGGCCCGGCAAGTCTATGGGGTGGGGAGCTCGCTCAATCGCGTCCTCGTCTTTCGCCGAGAGAACCAGCCGGGGCGGACGACGCTGATCCTGGTCCGACAGAAAGTCGGGTTCTGAACTCGGGCGTCTACGGTTGTGCGGAACTCCGGTTCCGCACGCTCCGGCGTCGCGCCGATACTCGGCGCTGGCGGTTTCGCGCATTCCGCTTCTTGGACTTCGGGGTTCTCGCCTTTCGTAGACCGCCGGTCATGTCGTTTTCACGGAACGTTGTCGCCTGATAAACGTCCCGGGCCATGAGCCGACCGTTCGAACTCGGATTACCGACCGTGCACATAGGTGACCTCGTACGCCTCGTCCAAGCTTCGACCTGGGAAGGCGGCCGCTCCGTGTCTTCCGGTGATTCACGAGGAATCGGAAGGCCCGACCTTCTGTGTGGTCAGCCCGAACACCCGCTGGAGCCCTTCGGAGAGGAACCGGTACGCCTCGATGCCCTTCGGGGTGATCGCGAGATGGGCACCGTCGAAGGCCCCGTCCGAGACCAGTCCGAGCCGGACCAGAAACTCAAGGTACCGCTGGAATACGGTGTAGTTGAGGCCGGCCCGCTGCTGAAGTTGCGTCCTAAGAAGGGGGGCCGGCGCGAGAGCTTCGAGGATCCGGCCGATCACGAAGAGGTCGGGACGCTCCATCATGGCGCCGGCGGGGCCCCCGCGAAGCGCCAGAGAAATTCGGCCTCGAGGCGCGCGAGCTCGCCGACTTGGCGATCGAGAAGTCCCTGGTACGAGCCGATCCACTTCCGGGCGGCCCGATACATCGGCCAAAGGAGCGCCAGCGAGGCGAGCCCAACGATCGGCCCGATCAGAATGACCAGAGTACTCCCGTTCGGGGAGATGAATTCAAAGAACACGATCACGCAGAATTCGGAGAAGCTGAACAGGCCCAGCACCAGGGGCACGAACGACCATTCGGTCTCGCTCTTCGCATGGGTGATCCGGCGCTGGCACTGCTGGACCGTTTCGGTCCAACCGAGCGTCAATTCCGAGTCGCCGGCCGGTGTCGAAGGCGCCCTCAGCTCCCGTCGTCCCAGGACCAACTCGCGCACGGCGAGCAGCAACAGGCTCACCGGTATCGCGGCGGCCACCGGCAGGTCCCACCACGGGTAGGTCGTCGTGGTCGAGTACCCGCCGCTCGTGGTCGTCGTGGTGACGACCGCGAAGGCGGACCCCAGATACGAGAAGATCAGGAGGCCGGCGTAGGTGCCGAACAGGAAGCCCCAACAGTACCACGAGAACCTGCGACTGCGCCGGGCCGCCAGCTCGATCCGGCGCTCGGCGGCTGAGAGGTGGGCCCCAATGCCGCGGATCGAACTGTCCCTCAACGGGGTCGGGACGTGCGCCACGTCCGGGTCACCGCCCGCGAACGCCATACGCCTTCCTCCGCGACGGTCCGTGCAGCCGAGAAGGCGGAAGCTCCGGAGACCAAATCCCCCCCGCATCGCCCCTCGCTCTGTGGGACTCTATGGGCCGGGCGGGCGCCCTTCATCTACCTCGGGGGCCTTCCCATCCCATGGTCCGCATTTCCGATGCCGAAGGGAGCAAGTTCGACGCGCCGATCGAGGTCGTCTGGAAGTACCTTCAGGACCCCACCGCCCACGGCGGCGCCCACCAAAACAGCCGGAACCGGTCGATGACCCCGGTGAGCGACACGTCGTTCGTGGTGTCCTGGGAGCAGAACATGAACGGCACCTGGGTCAAGGTCGCGAACAAGATCACGGTCTTCCCACCCCTCGGCATGGCCGCCGAGATGACCGAAGGCCCGATGGCCGGTTCGAGAATGTTCACCGTCTACACTCCGCACGGTGCGAAGACCGAGGTCGCCGTCCACGGTGACATGCGAGCGGCCGGCCTGCCCGAGAACCAGCTCGAGCCGATGGTCCGCCGGGCGTGGGAGATGGCCTTCAACGAAGACAGCGAAGGGATTCGCCAGTTCGCCAAGAAGCACGAATAGACGCTCGAGCCCTCGGGGGTTTGGAGCCGTCGGGCCGGCGCCAACCCCTTATCGGCGGTGGGTCTCCGTTTCCCCGATGGCCCTGTCGGCCCAACGTCCCCCGCACCGGGTCGTCACGACTCCCGACCAGATTGACCCGGGGGCGCTCGGCGAGCTCGCGCTCCTCGAGAGGGAACGCATCGTCCGGGTGTGGAAGTCGGGGGCGGGCTTTCTCATCATGACCAACCTGCGGTGCACCGAGATCTGGCGACGGCCGAAGCTCTTCTCTTCAAGCGACTGGGAAGCCGGTCCGAACTTTTTCTTCTACAACCTCGCGACGCCGAAAGTGCAGTTCGGTCGGTTCCTCCGTCTCTCCGAGGACCACGAGCGCAACCCCCAGTCGGTGCGTCTGGTGGTCCACGACCCCCACCGCGTCGCCCAGGAGGTCGCGGACGCACGTTCGGAGGGCCAGGCCGAGTGGCTGCGTCGGCGAGCCGGGGCCGAGGCTCGCGCGCGACCGACGCCGGTGGCCCGGGGTCCGACCCCCCTCGTGATCCGGGAGGTCGTCCGAGAGGTCGTCAAGGTCCCGTGCTCGTTCTGCGGCACGTTGATGCTCGAATCGGCTCGCCACTGTCCGGCGTGCGGTGCCCCGCAGCGGTGATCCCCGCCGGACGGACTGAGGAGCGGCTCCGCGCCTAGTCGTACTCCATCGAGCGCGACGAAGCCGTAGACGCGGCCGGTGCCTCGACCCGCGCTCCGTCCGCGGCGAAGGTGTAGTTGCGCAGGAACGCGCCCAAGATCCCGCAGCTGATCGTCAGGACCGCCCCCAGGGCGAACAGCCACTCGAAGCCGGTGAGCGACGGCAGCTGCACCGGGACCAGGGTCGGCAGCCCGGAGCCCGCGGTCCCGCCCGCCGCCGGGACGTAGTACGTGCCCGTGAAGCTCGCGAGGACGGTCGCCACCAGGACCGGACCGATGCTCGCGCCCAGGTCCTGGAACATCTCCGACATCCCGGTCTGGATTCCGGTCTCCCCCTTGCGCGACGTCAGCACGACCACGTTGGTGATCGAGATGATCATCGTGACCAGCCCGACGAAGGTCGGGACCGGAGCGAGCATCAGCTCGAGGTACGTCTGATGGAACGTGAGCAGCAGCAGGAACCCGGCAGTGGAGAGCGTCGACCCCACCAGGACCAACGGCTTCGGCCCGAATCGGGTGATGCCCCGTCCGACGAACGGTGCGGCCACCAGCATCGACATCGTGGTGGGAAGGCTCAGGACCCCGAACTCGAAGACGGAGCGGCCGAGGCCGACCACCGGTGTCTCCACGATGATGGTGATCCCGACGAACCCAAGGAACAGGGCGACCCCGACGAGCAGGATCGCGAAGTAGCTCACCGCGAGATTGCGTTCCCGGAAGCGCTCGAGATGGACCATCGGGTCCCGGGTCGTCTTCTCCTGCCAGTAGAACAAGCCCGTGAACAGGACGGAGAGCGCGAACAGCTCCGGAACTCCCAGCGGGAGGATGCCGAGATGGACGGCCGACAGTTGGGACCAGCCCCAGGTCGGACCCTCGGACAACCCGAGCAGGAACGTCGCGAGCGCGCCCCCCAAGAGGCCCGCGCCGGCCACGTCGAGGCGAACCCGGAGGCGGTGGCGCGACTCGGGAAGCGCCCAGACCGCGAGACCGAGGATCGCTCCGGCGACCGGGATGACCGTGTGGTAGGCGGACTGCCAACCGTAGTTCTGGATGAGCCAGGCGCCGACGAACAGTCCGAGCGCCGCACCGATCGCGAACATCGCGGCGATGAGTCCCTGCGCCTGGCCGACCCTCGCGGGCGGGAGCTCTTCGCCCACCATCGCGAACGCGAGCGGGAAGAGCGCGAGGCCGAGACCCTGCACGCCCCGCGCGGCGATCAGGAAGTAGACGGCTTGCGAGCCGTTGAACCCGAGGGCCGAGGCGATCTGCGGAGTGAAACCGGAGACGGCTACCGCGACCGCGTAGACCGCAAGGACCACGACGATGATCCGCTTCTTGCCGTAGATATCCCCGAGCTTCGCGAAGACCGGCGTGGTCGATACTCCGACGAGCAGGTAGATGGAGACGACCCAGGCGATGGTCGTGTACGGGACCCCGCCGAAGAAGGCGACCAGCGTGGGCAGGGCCGGCACGAGCATGGTCTCGACATAGTTGACCATGAGCGCCGCCGCGGCGAGGAGGACCAGGATGAGGACCCCTCGCCGGCTCGCGGCCTGCTCGGAGACCTCGGTCGAGATGACGCGATTCGTGGCGACGGCGTCGGCGGACATCGGCGGAGCATGGGCGAGGAGAAGGTCAATCCCTCGTACGAGCCGGGCGGCGTTCCGGTCCGTCGGTGTCGGACGTTGTCCGAATCTTGCGAGGGGCCGGAAAAAACAGGAAGTCTCAAACGAGCGGCCAGCCCTGCCCGGACAGTGTCCGTCCACCCGTTCGAGCCGGGCGAGCTCGACGTCGCCATCCTTCGGGAGATGTATCGCTCCGGCAAGGTCACCCTCTCCGGGATCGACCCGCGACTCAATGCGACGCGGGTGGCCCGGTCCCTGCACGTCGGTCGCGCCCGTGTGGCCGCCCGGCTCAAGTGGTGGAAGGAGAGCGGTTTTGTCCGGAAGTACGCGGTCTGGCTCAACCCCGCGCTCATCGGTTGGCACGGGGCGTGGGCGGGAGTCCAGGTCGACCACCACCGCTCGAAGGACGCGCTGTTCCGGCGGCTCGCGCTGGTCGATGGGGTCGTCTCCGCGATGGACTTCGTCGGTCCGTGGGTCTCGGTCGCCCTGGTCGCCCCGGACCCAGAGACGCTCCAGCGACGGCTCGACCTGATCCGGCACCTGGTCGGCGTGACCGACATCGAAGGACCGGTCCCGTGGAGGATCGCCGAACCGAAGCGGCCGCTGACTCCGTTGGAGATCCGCATCGTGCGCGCGCTGCGCGCCGAGCCGGCGGCGACCTTGAGCGCGATCGCCCGCCGCGTCGGGATCTCGACCCGGACGATGACGCGGAAGTACTCCGAGCTGGTCGAGAGCCTCGCCGTCTGGTTCGTTCCGATCCTCGACTTCACCGCGCTCACCCACCCCGTCGTCTCGCTCAACGTGAAGGTCGACTCCGACCTCGATCGCGCGACCCTCAGCCGGCGCATCCGGAGCCGGTTTCCTTTGACCCTCGACTTTGGCTCCACCGGGATCGGACCCGACCTCCCTCCGCAGGAGCTCCAGTTCTTCGTCACGCTGCCCTCGGCCGCTTCCCTCGAAGAGTTGGAGCAGTTCGTCGAATCGATCGACGGCGTCCGGACGATCGACTCCTACATCATGATCCGAATCTACGACTACCCGGTGTGGTTCGACCAGCACCTCGAGACGATCTCCCGAGACCTTGCGAGCGGTTCTCGGGCGAGGGGTCGCAAGTCGCGATAACCCGGCTCCGACTCTCCCGCGCGCGTGGGGTTCCCGGGTTGGGGTCGCTTCGGACGAAACGGCGCCGCCCTTTCCACAGCCCTAGGGACCCATCGAGGAAATCTCCAGCCAGTCGAGCTTGATCCATCCGATCGACCGTCCGTTCACGAGGTCGAGGTACCCGCGAAGTTCCACGTCGGGATACGGGTACCGCAGCTCGAGCGAGTACTGAAGCCGAGTCCACGCGTGAGGCGACAGTTCGGCCGCCGTCACCGGATAGCGGTAGAAGGACGAATTGTTCTGGATCCCGGTCCACGTAGCGTCGAGATACCCGATCGGGTCCATCGTCGCGAGCGACGAGTTCGACCCACCCTCGA
>Ga0335078_10013075_pt1 | contig 12305 bp, 12 predicted proteins | sample Lox_Sample_32_FD_206711 | JGI IMG/M metagenome (GOLD analysis project Ga0335078, IMG submission 206711) | Soil microbial communities from Loxahatchee National Wildlife Refuge, Florida, United States - Lox_Sample_3.2 | ecosystem: Environmental > Terrestrial > Soil > Wetlands | place: USA... | reverse complement strand
TCCGCGCCTCCTACGACCAGAAGCCCTACCGCCGGCTGCTGATGGAGGCCTACGGGGCGACGGTCCACCCCAGCCCCTCCGACATCACCGCGGCCGGGCGCGCGGTCCTCGCCGAGCACCCGGACTCGACCGGCAGCCTGGGCATCGCGATCAGCGAGGCGGTCGAGGTGGCGGGCCCCGACCCGGCCATCAGGTACGCGCTCGGCAGCGTGCTGAACCACGTGCTCCTGCACCAGACCGTCATCGGCGAGGAGGCGATCAAGCAGCTCGCCCAGGCGGGCGACACGCCGGACGTGATCGTCGGCTGCACCGGCGGCGGGTCCAACTTCTCCGGCCTGGTCTTCCCGTTCCTGCGGGAGAAGCTGGCGGGCCGGATGAACCCGGTGCTGCGGGCGGTCGAGCCTGCCGCCTGCCCGTCGTTCACCCGCGGCGTGTACGCCTACGACTTCGGTGACACCGCGGGCACCACGCCGTTGTTCAAGATGCACACGCTCGGGCACGACTTCGTGCCGGACCCGATCCACGCGGGCGGGCTGCGCTACCACGGCATGTCGCCGCTGCTGTCGCACATCTACGAGCTGGGCCTGATCGAGGCGGTTGCCAAGCCGCAGTCGGAGTGCTTCGAGGCCGGGCTGCGGTTCGCGCGGACCGAGGGCATCCTGCCCGCGCCCGAGCCCACCCACGCGATCGCCGCCTGCATCGAGGAGGCGCTGCGCTGCAAGGAGACCGGTGAGGAGAAGGTGATCCTGACCGCCCTGTGCGGGCATGGCCTGCTCGACCTCCCCGCCTACAGCGCCTACCAGGCCGGCCAGGTGACCGACTTCGACCTGCCGGCCCAAGCCGTGCAGGACGCGCTGACCCGGCTGCCGATGGGGGTGTGAACACCGCCGCGGCCCTGGCTGGGCCGGGCTAGCCCGCCGACGCGGCCCACCCGGTCCACCGCTCGACGTGGACGCGGATCACCGGGCCGGACGGCGGGCTGGCCCCGTAGTGCGGGTAGCGCCGCGCCAGCAGGGCGAGCGGCGCGGCCGTGGTGGCGGGTGCGGCCAGCACGGTGGCGGTGCCGTCGGCGCGGGCCCACCACAGCCGGTCCCAGTCCGCCTCGTAGTGGTCGGCGAGCACGGCCACCCGGGGCTCGGCCGCGATGTTGCTCAGCCGTGCCAGCCGGGTGGTCGTCTTCGGCTTGGCGTCGACCGCGCTGTAGATCACGTCGCCGTCCACGGCGAAGGTGACCGGGACGATATGGGGCCTGCCGCCGGGAGTCACCGTGGCCAGGCGGGCGACGCTGGCGGCGGCGAAACGCCGCCGCGCCTCCCCCGGCTCCAGGTTCAGCTGCCCTCTCCCGTCACGCTGTCCCCTCGCTTCCCGCGCCGGCCCATTCCTGGGCTGGCCCTGTCAGCACGCTGACCCCATCACTCACGCTGCACTCTGCCGCACCGGAAATCTTCGCACGACCGGTCAAATCCCCCAGCTGGGCAGATCTTCCCCAGTGTCGCACTGGCCTGGTGGCACGCGAGTAAGGTCAAATGCTGTCATGCCATCGCTCCCGCTGCTGGCAGGCCGGTACCGCCTGGAAAGCCAGATCGCGGCCGGCGGTGTCGGTGAGGTCTGGCGGGCGACGGACACACAGCTGACACGGCCGGTGGCGGTCAAGCTGCTGCGGGCCGAGTACGCCGGCCACGCCGAGACACTGGTGCGGTTCCGGGGCGAGGCCCGGCACGCCAGCGCGCTCTCGCATCCTGCCATCGCCCGGGTATTCGACTACCGTGACCCGGCACCGCCGGCACCCGCGTTCCTGGTGATGGAGCTGGTGGACGGGCCGTCACTGGCCGCCCTGCTGGCGGCCGGGCGGCTCACCGCCACCCAGACCATGGACGTGGTCGCCCAGGTGGCGGCGGGCCTGCAGACGGCGCACGCGGCCGCGCTGGTGCACCGTGACATCAAGCCGGCCAACCTGCTGCTCGCCACGGACGGCCAGGTGAAGATCACCGACTTCGGGATCGCGCACGTGGCCGGGTCGGTCCCGGTCACCAGCACCGGCATCGTCATGGGCACCCCCGCCTACCTGGCCCCGGAGCGGGTGTCGGGCGCGTCGGCCACGCCAGCGACCGACCTGTACTCGCTCGGCGTGGTCGCCTACGAGTGCCTCGCCGGGTGCGCTCCCTTCACCGGCCAGCCGCTGGAGGTCGCGGCCGCACACCGGGACCGGCCGCTGCCGCCCTTCCCCTATCCCGTGCCCGCCGAGGTGGCGCAGCTGGTCGGGGAGATGACCGCCAAGGATCCCGCCGCCCGGCCCGCCAGCGCGCAGGAGGTCGCCGCCCGGGCCAGCAGCCTGCGTGACGACATGGCCGGCGGCGTGGGCGCCGCCTCCCCCGCGTGGCAGTACGGCATCCCGGCGACCGTGGCCGACATCCCGGTGACCGGCCCGGCCGCCACCCCGGACCCCACGCTCGGGTGGCAGTCCCCGCCGCCCAGCGGCCGCCCCCGGCGGCCCAGGCGGGCCGCGCCAGCGGGGCGGGCCGCGCCCCCCAGCCGGACCGGCCCTCCCACCCGGGCGACACCCGCCGGGCCACCCGGACCGCACGGGCGGGCCACCCGGGGGAAGCGGACCCGGTGGATCGCGGCCGCTGCCTCGGCGGCCGCCGCCGTGGTCGTGCTGGCCGTGGTGGCGCTGGCGGCGCCGAAGCCCTCCGGCGGGGCGGCGAGCGCGGCAGGCCCGGCCGGCACGGGGAGCGCGGGGAGCGCGGGGAGCCAGGCCCCGGCCGCCGCGCCGAGCTCGCCAGCGACGCAGAGCCCGTCACCGTCGGCGAGCACGCACGCCGCGCCGAACACGGTGGAGGTCGCCGCGGGGTCGCTGGTGGGGGAATCCCTGGACCAGGTACGCCAGCAGCTGCAGCTGCTGGGGCTGGTCGTCCAAGTGCAGCGCAACCCGTCGCATCAGGAGACCGGTACCGTGCTGGCGGTGCAGCCGAACGGCAAGGTGCGCCCGGCCAGCGTCATCCTGGTGACCGTGGCCGTCATGCTCCACCGTCATCACCACCACCGGGACGGCAACGGCCAGACGGTCCTGGCCGCCGGGAGCGGCTGACCGGGAACGTTCCCGTCAGGTGACCTCGACGATGGTGGCCGCCACCAGCCGGCCGCCGTCGATCTCCAGGACGCCGAGTGTCCCGTGCGCTTGGCGTCTCCGGTCGGTGGGCGAGCCCGGGTTGAAGATCCGCTGGCCGTCGGCGGCCTGGTCCAGCGGGATGTGGGAGTGGCCGAAGACCACCAGGTCGGCGGACGGGAACCGGAGCCGCAGCCGGGCCGCCCGGCCGGCCCTCGGGCCGGAGTCGTGGATCATGGCCAGGCGCACGCCACCGACATCGATCTCCAGGCTGTCCGGGGCGCCCCAGGCGGCCACGTCCGGGCCGTCGTTGTTGCCGCGCACCGCCCGCACCGGCGCGTACGCCGCCAGCTCGTCGAGCACCGCGGCGGTGCACACATCTCCCGCGTGCAGGATCAGGTCCGCGCCACGCAGCTGGCCGGCCACCCGCGGCGGGCAGGTGCGCCAGCGCCGGGGGGCGTGCGTATCCGCGAGCACCACCATCTTCACGGCACCTATCCTGCCCCGCCCGGGCGGCTGGCGGCCCCGGCGCGGGCCGTTCACGCACGGGCCGTTCACGCACGGGCCGTTCACGCACGGGCCGTTCACGCACGGGCCGTTCACGCACGGGCGGTTAAGGTGGCCCCATGCCGGACCGCAAGGAGATCCTGGAGGTGGCGGGCCGCCAGGTCGTGATCACCAACCCGGACAAGGTCTTCTTCGCGGCCAGCGGCGTCACCAAGCTCGACATGGTCCGCTACTACCTGAGCGTCGCCGACGGGGCGCTGCGGGGGGTCGCGGGGCGGCCGATGGTGCTCAAGCGGTTCGTGCACGGCGCCGCCGGCGAGGCCTTCTTCCAGAAGCGCGCCCCCGACAAGCGCCCCGACTGGATGCCGGTCGTCACGCTGAGCTTCCCGTCGGGCCGCAGCGCCGACGAGATCGTGGTCAGCGACCCGGCGCAGCTCGCCTGGGTGGTGAATCTGGGCTGCATCGACCTCAACCCGCACCCGGTCCGGGCGGCCGACCTCGACCATCCCGACGAGCTGCGGGTGGACCTGGACCCGGTGCCGGGGATCGGGTGGCCGCAGATCCTGCGGGTCGCCCTGGTCGCCAGGGACACGCTGGCCGACTTCGGCCTGACCGGCTGGCCCAAGACGTCGGGCTCGCGCGGCTTCCACATTTACGCCCGGATCGAGCCCCGCTGGACCTTCACGCAGGTCCGCCGGGCCGCGGTCGCGCTGGCCCGGGAGATCGAGCGGCGCGCGCCGCAGGACGCCACCGCGAAATGGTGGAAGGAGGAACGCCACGGCGTGTTCGTCGACTACAACCAGAACGCCAAGGACCGGACGGTCGCGTCGGCGTACTCGATCCGCCCCACCCCCGACGCCCGGGTGTCCACCCCGCTGGCGTGGCCGGAGGTGCCCGGCTGCGACCCGGAGGCGTTCACCATCGGGACCGTGCCGCAGCGGTTCGCCGAGCTCGGCGACCCGTGGCAGGACATGGACGCCGCGGCGGGCTCGCTGGAGCCGCTGCTCGCCCTGGCCGGCGAGCACGAGGCGGCCGGGCTCGGTGATGCTCCCTGGCCGCCGCACTACGACAAGCAGGCCGGTGAGCCGCCCCGGGTCCAGCCCTCCAAGCGGCGCGCGGCCAGCGCCCCGCCGCCCGCGCCGGGCAAGACGAGCGGCCCGACCGGGCGGCGGCGGTCCAGCATGCCGCTCATCGAGGTGGCCCGCGCCGCCAGCGAGGCGGAGGCGCGGGCGGGCCTGGAGCGCTGGAAGCAGCGGCACGCCGACATCTGGCCGCTGCTCGAGCCCGCCGACATCCTGGTCGACGCGATGCGCGGGCGCAGCTCCACCTGGACCCGCATCCGGCTGAACCTGCGGCACGTGCCGCAGGCGCAGCGGCCGCCGCAGGAGGAGCTGGAGGTGGACTACGACCCGTGGGCGGCGTACCGGCAGGGCCCGGCCGGCCCGGCCGGCCCGCCGCGATAGCCTCACCCCGGGGCGGCGAACGGGCAGGAGCGGGCGACCCGACAGGAGGAGCCGATGCGCTTCGCGATCAAGACCAGGCCGGAGCACACCCCGTGGGAGCGGATCCGGGACGTCTGGCTGGCTGCCGACCAGATCCCCCTGTTCGAGTCGGCCTGGAACTGGGACCACTTCTACCCGCTCACCGGCGACCTGACCGGGCCGAACCTGGAAGCCTGGACGATGCTCGCCGCGCTCGGGCAGGCCACCAGCCGGATCCGGATCGGCTGCCAGGTGACCGGCATGATCTACCGGCACCCGGCGGTGCTGGCGAACATGGCCGCGACCACCGACATCATCTCCGGTGGCCGGCTGGAACTGGGCCTGGGGGCCGGCTGGAACCAGATGGAATGCGACGCCTACGGCATCGAGCTGCCGCCGCTGCGCGAACGCTTCGACCGCTTCGATGAGGGCGTGGAGGCGATCGCCCGCCTGCTCAGCCAGGAGACCACCACGCTCAACGGACGGTACGTCCGGCTCACCGATGCCCGCTGCGAGCCCAAGCCGGTGCAGCGGCCGTATCCGCCCATCACCATCGGCGGGCGCGGCAAGACCCGCACCCTGCGGACCGTGGCCCGCTGGGCCCAGCAGTGGAACGCGATCACCAGCGACCCGCAGGACTGGCTCGATCTGGCCGGGACGCTCCGGTCCCACTGCGCGGACCTCGGCCGTGATCCCGGCGAGATCACCTGCTCGGTGAACGTGCGGATCGAGGACGCGGCCGGCATCGGGGCGGCCGCCGGGCTCGCCGCCGCCTACGGTGAGGCCGGGGCCGATCTGGCGATCATGAACCTGCCGCTCAACGCCGACCCGGGCATCCTCTCCCCGCTGGCCGAAGCGCTGACGCCCCTGGTGGGTTAGGCCGCCAGGGGCCGGGCCCGGCCCAGCCTCCCGCGCCCGGGGCCAGCCTCCCTACGCCCGCCGCAGGACCAGCAGGAACTCCAGCACGCCGTGGTTCTGGGTGGTGACGAAGCCAGCGAAGCTGGGATTGGGTATCTGCCAGTCGGCGAACGTGATGGGGATGGAGCCGGAGATCCGGATCTGCGTGGGCGTCCGCTGCGCGCTCAGGCTGAACGTGACCTGCCGGGTGTGGCCGTGCAGGGTGAGGTTCCCGGTCGCGCGGTAGCTCCTGACCTGCCCGGTGGCCGGCACCGGCGCCAGGCTGATGCTGCGGCTGAGGGTGAACGTCCCGGTCGGGTAGGTGGCCACGTCCATGATCCGCCCGTCGAACTGGGCGTCCCGCTGGCTCTCGTCGCTGTGGATGGTGGACATCTGCACGGTGAACGTGCCCGCCGTCACGGTGGTCTGCCTGATGGTCAGGTGACCCGCGACCGAGCTGGTCCGCCCCACCGCGACGTTGTTCTGGCCTGCCAGCACCTCGTTCACCCGGTAGCCCGCCCTGGACCCGGTCGCGACGGTCCAGGTACCGGGCAGCGGCGTGTCCGCGGCCGCCTGGCCGGATGCCGTGCCGCCGGACGGCGCGGCGCTGCTGGTGGCGCCCAGGCCCAGCGGCGCCGGGGCCGGTCCCTCGATGAAGTGGATGTAGATGAACGGCACGCCCACGGCGAGCACCACCACCGCGGCCCCCGCCACCAGCACCCACCGCAGCCAGCCGCTGCGGCGACGATGAGAAACCACCGGGCACACCTCCTGGCCAGCCGCCCGCGCGGGGCGGCGTCTCGCGCTCCTGGACGAGGCTCCCGCCTATTCCTGCACGGATGCTGGTTGTTTCATCTGAGGAAACTCTGGGCCCGCACGGATCAGCGCACCTGGGGCATGACCTCAGCCGCGATCAGCTCCAGGTGGTCCAGGTCATGCAGGTCGAGGACCTGCAGGTACATCCGGGACGCGCCGGCCCCGGCGAAACCGCCCAGCTTGTCCACGACCTGCCCGGGCGACCCGGCCAGCCCGCTGGCCTCGAGCTCGGCCACCTCGCGGCCGATCGCCGCGGCCCGCCGGGCCACCTCCGCGCCGGTCCGGCCGCAGCACACCACCTGGCTGGCCGAGTAGACCAGCGAGGCCGGGTCACGGCCGGCCGCCGCGCAGGCGTCCCGGACCCGGCCGAACGCCTCACCGGTCTCCTGCTGGCTGATGAACGCGGTGTTGTACTCGTCGGCGAACCGCGCCGCCAGCCGGGGCGTCCGCCGCGGCCCGTGCCCGCCGACCAGGATCGGGGGCCGGGGGCGCTGGGACGGCTTGGGCAGCGCGGGCGAGTCGGCCAGCGTGTAGTAGGACCCGTCGAAGGAGAAGGTCTTGCCCTCCGCGGTTTCCCACAGCCCGGTGATGATCGCCAGCTGCTCCTCCAGCCGGTCGAACCGCTCCGCCACGGCGGGGAACGGGATCCCGTACGCGGCGTGCTCGGCGGCGAACCAGCCGGTCCCCAGCCCCAGCTCGACCCGGCCCGCGCTCATCTCGTCCACCTGGGCGACCGCGATCGCCAGCGGCCCCGGGTAGCGGAAGGTCGCGGCGGTCATCAGGGTGCCGAGCCTGATCCGCGCCGTCTCACGGGCCAGCCCGGCCAGCGTGACCCAGGAGTCCGTGGGCCCGGGCAGGCCGCTGCCGTCGCCCATCTTCAGGTAGTGGTCGGAGCGGAAGAACGCGTCGAAGCCGAGCTCCTCGGCGGCCCGCGCGACCGCGAGCAGCCTGCCGTAGTCGGCGCCCTGCTGCGGCTCAGTGAAGATCCGGAGTTGCATGCTCCCATCCTGGCCCATCCGGGCGGCTGGCGCGGCCCTGGCAGGTCAGGCGGGTGTGAGGGCCGCGACGCATTCCACGTGGTGTGTCATCGGGAACGCGTCGAAGGCGCGCAGGCCGGCCAGCTGCCAGCCCAGCTCGCCGCATACCGCGAGGTCGCGGGCGAGGGTGGCCGGGTCGCAGGAGACGTACGCCACCCGCCGCAGGCCGCCGCCGGTGCCCGGCCGGCCGCTGTCCCGGTCCGGGTGCTGCCCGGCCGGGGGCGGCGGCCGCAGCAGCCGCTCGATGACCGGGCGGCCCGCCCCGGCCCTGGGCGGGTCGAGCACGGCGAGCCCCGCCAGCCCCGGGGGCACGGTGCCCCCCGCGAGCACGCTGGTCACGTCGCCGTGGTGGATGCGCGCCCACGGCAGCCGGCGCAGGTTGTGACGGGCATCGCGGACCGCGCGCCGGTCCGCGTCGATCCCGATCACCGCCCCATCCGGCCCGACCGCCTCCGCCAGCACGCCGGCGAACAGGCCCGCCCCGCAGAACAGGTCGAGCGCCACGTCACCGGGCGCGGGGCGCAGCGCCTCCAGGACCGCCGCCGCCAGCGCGTCCGCCGCGCCGGGGTGGACCTGCCAGAACGTGCCGGCCCCCACCCGCCAGGTCCGCCCGGCCGCATGCTGGTGCAGGTAGCCGCGCCCGCGCAGCGGGGTGAGCCTGCCGCCGCGGCCGGCGGCGAGGACCGTGCCGGGCGGGCCGCCATGCCCGGCCAGCATTGCGGCGGCCCGGCCCGCGGCGGTCTCCGCTGCCCCACGCGGGCCGGCCCCGGGCCCGCCGCCGGCCCCGGGCCCGCTGCCAGCACCGTGCCCGCCAGCACCGTGCCCGCCAGCACCGTGCCCGCCAGCACCGTGCCCGCCGTCGCTGGCCTCCGGGCCGCCGCCGCGCCGCCGCCTGCCCGCGGCCGGTGTCACGATCACCGCCCGCTCCCCCGAGCCCGGCGCCACGGCGACCTCCAGCGAGGACAGCCGCTGCCAGCGCTGCCCGGTCACCCCGGTCTCGTTCACCAGCGGGTGCGCGATCGGGCAGGCACCGACGTCGACCACGTCATGGGAGCGGTGCCTGAGCAGCCCGGCGACACCACCGGGGCCGACGGAGAACCTGATCCGGGTCCGCCAGCCCAGGCCGCCGCTGTCACCGGGCAGCGGCTCCACGGTGACCTCACGCTCCAGGCCCGCGATCCGTCGCAGCTGCTGCCTGACCACCTCGGCCTTGAGCCGGCGCTGCGCCTCCGGGGTGGCGTGCTGCCAGTCGCACCCGCCGCAGCCGCCGGGGCGGGCATGCGGGCACGGTGGCCCCGCCCGGTCCGGCGAGGCCTGCAGGATCTCGACCGCCTCCGCGCGGGCGAACCTGGCCGTGGTGCCGGTGACCCGGGCCCGGACCCGCTCGCCCGGCAGCGCGTGCCTGACGAACACCACCCGGCCACCGGCCTGCCTGGCCACGCACCAGCCGCCGTGCGCGACCTCGCCGACGGCCAGCTCCAGCAGGCCCTCGCCGCTGCCGGCGGGCGGGCCATCGGCCGCCGTGATCGAGGTGTCCACGCTGCTCCTCTGTCTTGTTTCTCCAGGTCATGGGCGGGCCTTCGCCCGGATGCGGCCCATGCTGCCCGCGCCGCTCGGGCCTGGGCGGCCGCTGCGCGCAAGACAGGCTGCCCCCAGTATGCCGGCCGGCGTCAGCGGACCGGTCATGGGGGAATACCGTGGCTGAGCACCGTAGTCACTGGAGGGCGGCCGTGCACATCGTGATCATGGGATGCGGGCGCGTTGGCTCGACGCTCGCGCACATCCTGGAGGAACAGGGCCATTCGGTCGCCATGATTGACCAGGACCGGGAGGCGTTCCGCAAGCTGCGCGCGGGATTCAAGGGCAAGCGGATCGTCGGTGTCGGCTTCGACCAGGACGTGCTGACCGAGGCCGGCATCGAGGAAGCGGACGCCTTCGCCGCGGTGAGCAGCGGCGACAACTCGAACGTGATCGCCGCCCGGGTGGTGCGCGAGTCGTTCGGCGTGGAGCGGGTCGTGGCGCGCATCTATGATCCCCGGCGCGCGGAGGTCTACCAGCGCCTGGGCATCCCGACGGTGGCGACGGTCCGCTGGACCGCCGACCAGATGCTGCGCCGGCTGCTGCCCGACGGCTCGGAGCCGCTCTGGCGCGACCCGACCGGCGCCATCGTGCTGGCCGAGGTGGCCTACTCCCAGGACTGGGTGGGCGAGAAGGTGCAGGCGCTGGAGGAGGCGGCGCGGGCCCGGGTGGCGTTCATCTCCCGGCTCGGCGAGGCCATGCTGCCCGCGCCGGGGACGGTGCTCCAGGAAGGCGACGTGCTGTATGTCATCGCGCCAGAGCGCGACCTGGAACGCATCTCGGCGGCGTTCGCCCGCAACATCCCGGGCTCCAGGTCACACGGGAAGGGGTCATAGCGATGCGGGTCGCCATCGCCGGCGCCGGTGCGGTCGGCCGGTCGATCGCCAGTGAGCTGCTGGAAAACGGGCACGAGGTCCTGCTCATCGACAAGAATCCCCGGTCCATCGCGGTCGACAGCGTGCCCAGGGCGGAGTGGCTGCTCGCGGACGCGTGCGAGATCACCTCGCTGGATGAGGCCGCGCTGGAGCGCTGCAACGTGGTCATCGCCGCCACCGGCGACGACAAGGCCAACCTGGTGGTGTCGCTGCTGGCCAAGACCGAGTACGGGGTGCCACGGGTTGTCGCCCGCATCAACCACCCCAAGAACGAGTGGCTGTTCAACGAGTCGTGGGGCGTCGACGTGGCGGTGTCCACCCCACGCCTGCTCTCGGCGCTGGTGGAGGAGGCCGTCAGCGTCGGCGACCTGGTCCGGCTGATGACCTTCCGGCAGAGCGAGGCGAGCCTGGTGGAACTGACCATGGCCGCCGACGCCCCGCTGGCGGGCACCAGGATCGGGGACATCCAGTGGCCGGTCGATACGGCCCTGGTGGCGATCCTGCGGGAGGGCCGGGTGATCGTCCCCAGCTCCGACGACCCGCTCTCGGGCGGCGACGAGCTGCTGTTCGTGACCAGCGAGGATGTGGAGGACGACCTGGCACGGCTGCTGTCCGACGGGCACTGACCCGCCGCGGCGGCAGGGGCGCGGAGTCAGGGGCGCGGGGTCAGGGCCGCGGTGCCGGGCCGGCCACCGGGCCTTCCCCCAGGTCGTAGCGCGGGTTGTAGATGATCCTGCGGCCGCCCTGCTCGCTCAGCATGCCCTCGACCGCCAGCACCCGCCCCGGCTCGATGCCGGCGATGCGGTTGCGCCCCAGCCAGACGACCGTGATCCGGTTGGCGCCGCCGCCGAGCTCCGCCCGCAGCATGGGCAGCCCGTCGCGGCCGCTCGCCCGCACCCGGCGCACCGGCCCGGACACCCGCACCCGCGGCCGGGCCCCGGCCCGCTGGTCCGCTGTGACGATCTTCACAGATCAACCGTAGCGGGTTCGTGCTGACCAGGTGTTACCTGCCGGCTTCTTCTTGTTACAAACGGGTAAAACGCACCAGCGGCCGGCCCGCCGTTACCGGGTCTCGGTGATCTCCGGGCCACGCTCGAACGGGTTCAGCGGCCAGCGGTCCTCCTCGGGCTCTGGCGCCTGCTGGCCGAGCGCCTGCAGCGCCTCGTCGGGGAGCCGGATCTCCAGCAGATCACGGGGCGGGACCGGGTGATCGCCGCGGACCACGACCACGGCCGCGAACACCCGCTCCAGCGGCCTGGCCTGGTCCTGGTAGCTGGCCGCCGGGCCGTTGATGAGGCCGCGCAGGAACCAGCGGGGCCCGTCCACCCCCAGGAACCGGGCCGGCTCCAGCGCACCGCGCCGGTCCCCGTGGACCGGGTCGGCCGGGGCGATCCGCGCCCGCAGCTCCACCCCGAACGGGCCGTCGGCCTCGATGCTCTGGCCGCCGCTCCTGGCCACCTCGGCCGCGATCTCCTGCCTGACCTCGTCCCACAGGCCGCCGCTCTTCGGCGCGGCGAAGGCCTGCAGCTGCAGGCTGCTCTGCCCGCGTATGACGGTGACCCAGGCTGGCTGGTCCTCCACCACGCTGACCTGGACCTGAATGCCCTCGTCCGTGGGGACCAGCAGGCTGCCGAAGTCGATCCGCTCCTGCTCGGGCACGTCCTCATCGGCGTCCCACGGGCCGCCTGCCCCGGCCGCCCCGGGGGCGGCGGCGGCATCCTGCCAGTCCCCGTGGTCGCCCCCCACCTCGTACGGGTCGTCTTCGGGCTGGTCAGTGTCGGCACGACGGCGGCGGAACACTGTCACCCACTCCTTGCCTGTCCATGTCCTGGCTGGTCTGCCTTCTCGCTGGCCCGGGTGTCCCGCTCATCCGCCCGGCGCCTGCGCGGCGGGCTGCCCGGCGGCGTGCCCGCCGGTTGACCCGAAGCCGCCGTCACCACGTGCCGAGCCCGGCAGCGACTCCACCTCGTGCAGCGCCACCCGGGCCACTTGCTGGATGACCAGCTGG
>Ga0335078_10013074_pt1 | contig 12306 bp, 9 predicted proteins | sample Lox_Sample_32_FD_206711 | JGI IMG/M metagenome (GOLD analysis project Ga0335078, IMG submission 206711) | Soil microbial communities from Loxahatchee National Wildlife Refuge, Florida, United States - Lox_Sample_3.2 | ecosystem: Environmental > Terrestrial > Soil > Wetlands | place: USA: Florida... | reverse complement strand
AGTTCTGCCAACGAACCTTGCGGCCGGCGGTGACTTGCTCGATGTGCACCGGCGGTGGGAGTCTGTTGGTTGCGAGATGACGCGGATCGACGACGTTGACGCCGTTTCCCGTCACGAACCACAATTTGCCGTCAGTGGACCTTGCGACCCGCGGACTGTAGCCGCTAGGCGAAGTCGATCGGAGCCTGACGCCGTCGGCAGCATCCCAAACGGTGGTTTCAATCCTATGGTTGGGGTTAGCGATCCAGGCGGATAATTCGGTCCGGGCGATGCGCAGGAGGCCACATGCCGTGTACAACCAGAGCGAATGACTATCATCCTCCATCGCCCAGTGAACGATGTCGCAGGGCAATCCGTTCCTAGTTGTGAGCGTAGCGACGCGGCCGGCTTTGATCCATCCAAGGCCGCCGCCCTCGGTCGCGGCCCAGAGGGAACCATCCTGACCGAGCGTAAGGCCGGCGACAGCGCTTTCGCCCAGCCCTTGAGCTGTCGAATACGTCGCGTGTATTTTGCCATCCTTGAAATAGGCCACCCCGCCGCCGCGCCAGAATCCAAGCCACATTCCGCCTTGACGATCGGGTTCCAGAACCGAAGCATTTTCCTGGCGCCCCAGCTGTGACCAGGGGATCCGCTCGACCAAACGTCCCGCCCGCAGGTGTAAAAGACTCTGATGTTCCGACACCCAGAGGTTGCCCGCCTGGCCGCCGGCGATGAAATGTGCCTCTCCGCCAGGAACACTATTTACCGAAACAAACCTGCCGTTCGCAAAGTAGGCAAGTCCATGACGCGCAAACGCCCAGATTCGTCCGCGGTCATCTTCAAAGAGCGACTGCGCCGCGTCATCCGCCAATCCGCTAGACTTGCGGAATATTGTCACTTGTCCGTTATTCCACCGGTTCAAACCGTTGGCGCCGCCGACCCAAATGCTTCCATCTCTCGCTGCCAGCACGGACCAATCATTGTCGGTCGACAAACCTTGTTTCACCGAAACAGTGATGGCCGGGAACTCTCGGAAACGATCGAGCCCTCCATTGGTGGCGGCCCAGACATTGCCCTCACGGTCCTGGAAAAGACTGAAGATGACGTTGCCTGAGAGGCCGTCAGATTGCGAGAATACCGCCGCCCGGCCCTGATGTACGTGTATGAGGCCCCGGTCCAGTGTTCCGATCCAGAGACTGCCATCGCGGTCCCAGAGCAGCCGATTGGCATTGAACGGCTCCTTAAAACCTTGAACCGTATAGGGCTCGGATCTGCCTTGGACGAGCCGCTTGATTCCGCCGGGCATCGCGATCAACAGTTCCCCCTCGTCACCCTTGGTAAGATCATGGAGCTGCCCCGGGGGCATCGCAAAATGTGTTGGAGGGCCGGGCTTCCATCGCCAAAGTCCGGACTGTGTGCCTGCCCAGAGATTGCCTGTGGTGTCCTCATACAAAGACAAGACCATTTGGCCAAAAGCGCCGTCCCCCCCGTCGCACTGCGTATTGCCGGCTCGGATCGCGCACAGCCGGCCAGTGGGAACCCCCAGCCCGGCGGCCCATACCGTCCCCGTGCGGTCCTCGAGCAGGGATGCCACAAGCTGTGCATCGAGCTCCGGATGCATGGTTAGCTTGGCGCCCTTCCAACTTGCAAGGCCGGCATCCGTGCCAATCCAAAGAGTCCCGTCGCGCGCTGCCAGGATTCTCGTGATTGATCTGCCAGGGAGATGCTGCCCCTCTGGTGGCTGCCAGGGGACGCTGCGATTGCCATCAAAGCGAAGCAAGCCGAACTCGGTGCCGAGCCACAGATAACCATCCGGAGTCTGGGCGATCGAGTAGATCGTGCCTTTGAAAGCTCCCTCGGGGATTCTCCACGAGGTGTGCGCGTATTGATTGATGTTGAGAGCCGGGTTTAAGGCGAAGACACATCGGCCGCAAAGCAACCACAGACCAATTGCGATGATGGCCCGTCCCTTCATGCGAACGATTATCCCGCGTTTCGAAAGGAGAATTCCAATCTGCCTCTTGCCGCGTCAAGTCCTTGGCGCGCTATTGGTCGGTGCGCCGTGAACTTGGAACTGGCCACCTTCATGTCCGGTTACGCCTGGCCATCCGCAAACGGCGAATCTCACTCGGGCCGGCCCTCCGGCTCGATCCCGATCCGACCGCTGACTGCATTCCGCATACTCGGTCTGCAGCTGAGGTTGCCGGTGGTCGATAAAGGCCGTCTCACGGCAATACTGGCTAAGCGAGAGTTCGTTGCTGGCGGTGGGATACTCCAAGGGCGCGAAGATCGCGTCGAGCTGCTGTTCAGTTACATGGACACATCGCGGTTGAACGCGGCCAGTTGCGCATTTCCCGCCACGCGTGGACCCAGTCGTTCCGAAAACGACTCGGTGATTGTCTGCCAACGCTCATTGCCGCGCAGGTAACCGTACTCTATCTCAGGCACAAACATGTTTGCTCCCCGCAGGCCGGATGGCGTACGCGCGCTTAACGATGATCGCTCGACCGTCCGGGCTGATGAACGCCGGGCATTCCGGCCACATGATGCGCACCAGGTCCGTCCACCTTTCCAATCGTTCCCGGAACTTGCGGGGACGGGCATAAACCGCACTCCCGAACTGATGCACCAGGCCGAAGTCTCCAAAAAGGGGTATGCGCTCCTCTCCCCGCGCTGCGAAGCACCGGTACGACAGCCACATGTAGAGGTCTAGAACCGCCGGTGAGGACGACAGAGCCTTGGCCGCCTCCAGGTCGGCAGGGATGGGATGGGTCTGGATTTCCCGGTAGAACTCTTCGCTCAAGACGATCATGTTCTGGCAGTCACTCGGCAGGTTCTGCTGACCAGGATCGCGGGAGTACCAAATGCGCGCCTCGCTCATAAATTTGAACCGCGCGTGGTGGACGACCGCGGCCTTTTCCAGTTGCATCTCGGAGCCGAAGAATATTGTGGCGCCGAAGATGCGCTGGAAAGCGCCGATCAGCCGGCGGTATTGGGAACCGCCCTGCTGCATGCCGAAAGTATCCAACATTTCAAGTGCGCTGGAGAACGTGATAGCTCGGCGCTGCTGCCGGACCGCCAGGGTAGCGAGGAAAAGGGGAACCAAGCGATCCTGGCCCCACGGCAGCCCATAGGTAGGATGACCGGTGACCTGCAGCAGGAATTGTCCGTTCCGGGGCTCGTGCAGCAAGACACCACTGGCTGGTCTCTTGATCGGCAGGCGACATAGAACAAAGGGCCGGGAGGCGAAGCCGAGGGACTGGCTGGCCGAATCTCGCTCCAGGCGGACGCACTCCACGGCTTCGGCCTGACGGAGCTTCTGCTTAGAGATGAAGATCTCGCCAGGCAGCCGCCGCAAGACGGCTGCGGCAGAATCGATGGTTTGCTGGTGTGGTTCTGGTTTTGGCGCTGAAAAGCTGACGTGTCCACCGATCAAGAAATGACCTCGCAAGCTCGCCGGAGAGGTCCGACGAATTTTCTGGGCGAGGTCTTTCAGGCAGGATGGGAACTGGGAGCCTAGAACAGCTACCGGCTCGTTACTGCGATTACTGCGTTAAGCCGGGCTTTTTCGCCAAATACTGATTCTGCATGGTCGTCTATGTACAGGAAATGTCGCCATGGCCGCAAAAGTTCTTTATTGTCAAACGACGACCGTATTCCCAAGCTGGACGTCGCGGGTTCGAGTCCCGTCTCCCGCTCCATCTTTTCAATCACTTCCAAGGGCATCGAAAAATCCAGAGTCCGATAGAGTCCATTAAGCACCAATCGCCTTCTCCAGCGCGTTCACCGCATCCTTCCGGCGCTTGAGTGATGTGATCGTATACACGTTCTCGTTCACATCGATGGTGTGCCCCATCTGCTCAGCCCGTACGTGCGGATCGACATCCAGTTCCTTCAAGAGGGAACTGTGTGTCCGCCTCATCACCTGGAAGTTCGCCCAGGCCAACCCAATCGGCTTGAGCTTCGACAGAAACCCCCGCCTCCAGCAGTTGTCCTTTGCGACCGGCGTCGTGAGTTTCTCCGATGGAAACACCCACGCATCGGCACTGGTGTCGAGCGACACGGCTCGCCAGTCGTCGATGGAGGTGAGCAGCCCATCTGAAAGAGCGGCGTGCCGAACGGATCGAACCGACTTTGGTGAGTCGATATCGCCCCGATAAACACGCTGCCGGATGTCGGCGTAGTCCGCTTCCATCCGCGCCCACTTCAGCCCGAAAATCTCACCGGGTCTCATCCCAGCAAGTAACGCCAGTCTAGCAATCAGCCGTTCCCGAACATCGAGGACCGAAAACAACTGCCGCACATCTTCCACGGTCATGACCCGCGTCGCCGCCCGCCTGCAATCTCTCGGCGTGAACAGCAACGTCGCCGGGTTCCTCCGCAAATATCCTTCTGCAACCGCCATATCGAATATCTGCTTGAGATCCCATCGCAGGTGATCCACCACGCTGAATGAAAGCGTCGTGCCCTTCCGATCAAGCAAGGACTGCAACTCATCTCTGTCAAAGCTGCCCAAAGATCGAGGGGCAAACTCGGACGTTAAATGATGTGCAAGGCGATCCTCGTTTGTCATCACGGTCGAGCGCTTCCACTTTCGCCGGTAGAACGGCAAGTAAACCTGCTCCACGAAATCGCCGAAGCCTCTCTGCTCCGACGGCTCACTACGTGCGCTGTTGATCGGGGCCAGAATAGCTGCCAGTTCGGACTGCGCCTGCGCTTTTGTCATTTGTGAAACTCGGCCTAACATACGCGCCTTGCGCTCCCCGTCCTGCCGCCATCTCGCGACCCATTCACCACGAACTTTCTGCAAACTACCTTTCTGAAACCGCTTACGCATGAATTGTCTCCTTCACGCGTCCGACGGTGTCGATTGCTGACGATGAGGCCATGTTAGCATCCCGGCCGCCGGTTTCATTCAGTTTTTTCCATTGCTCCAAAGCACCCCGCCGCACCAGCTTTCTACGGCCCATAGAGATCGCTGGCAGCGGTGACACGCCTTCCACTTTCCCGGCAATCGCGTTGTACACGTGCGCCTTCGAGCACCGCAACTCTGCGGCGACTTCCACGACGGTAAGAATCTCGTCGCGGATCACAAGTCGCCTCCAGAGATGAGATCGGATGATGGAGAACTGCGCAGCGGGAAAGCGGGCCTTCTCGCCGACAAGACGGGACAAGTGGGGGAGGTTTGCGCCATCGGCGAGTCCCTTCGGGCGTCAGCTACTCCGATTATGCACCAACCCAAGATCGAATGCAATGAGATGTGTCGATACACTTGCATTCGTAGACACCATATGCAATCATGGGATCGATGGAGCGAAAAACCCAGCAACAGACCCTTTCCATTCGGATCTCGGATGCCCTTCGGGAGTACCTGGAACGCGCAAAGAATGTGATGTCGAGCAGCCGTGGCGACGGCGTATCCACCTCTGATGTCGCTAAGATGTTGCTGGAATCCGCCAAAGACGACCGGCTGGATCATCGGCTGGAGGTGGCCGACCTGCAGCAGAACGGCGCCGAATCCCTCTGGAACGTCCGCCGGAAGTGGGAACAGAAGCAGGGACTGTCTCACGCGGAATGGCTCTTCGTCGCCCAATACGTTCAGGTTGGATGCGAGGAACTGGCCGAAGACCCTGAGCGTCCCACGCCAGAATCATTCGCCCAGGTGCTCGAAGCATTTCTTGCGGTGCGTGCGTTGCGGGTGGATCGGGGCGTCGAGCTCGACAGGTATTATCTAGGCAACCTCGGATTGACCGATGGCGCGACACTCAATCAGCGTCAACTCGATCCTGAAGTTGTTCCGAAAGTCACCAGCAGTTTGATCCACGAGCAACGGCAGTCGCCGCAGGCCCCCAAGCCGGTATTCTGCGCGCGCAACTTCTATGTGGCGTTGCGAGACGAAACCCTGCCGGGAATCGCCGCCATCAATGATGCACTCTCACCCTATTTGCCCACCCTATTTCGGTTGGCCGCGCGCGGTCACTGGCTCCGGGAGCGGAAGCCAGTCCGCCCCCCGCGGATTGCACACGACTTTGTCTCCCCAACCTTTCCAGCGGTTACAGGCGATGACTACCGGCTCTCCATTCTCGTGGCGAGCGACGGAGAGATCGAAATGCTGCTTTCGATGGACCGCAAGGACGTGGCTTATCCGCTGACTCGGTATCCGCGAGTTCGTGAGTTCGCAACCATGGTCGCGCGGCTGGAGCCGGGCCGTTACTGGAAGGGCCGGGAGTTCTTCGGGTACACCAACGATGTTGTCCCCGGTCGGGCATCGCGATTCTATTTCCGGCATCGCAGAAATGGCATTGCGATTTCGTTTACCCGCGAGGAGTGGCAATCGTTGAAGGAGCTGTTTGAGAAAGCCCTCGCGATGCCCGAGCTACAACCGGTTTTGGAGGAGCTCTCGCTCGTCTATGGCGAGATTTAGAACAAGCCCAAAGAACGGACGGTGCTGCGCACCGGCTGAAATGTTGACACGTCACCCCTTGCAGGGTGGCGTATGCAAGCGCCGCGATCGCGTAAGGAAACGTGTTGTTGCGCAGGCGCTTGCGCTGAACCAACGGGCTAAGAAGTAAAAGACGCTCGCGTACGTTAACTCATTGACTTAGCGACGGAGCGTTGGGGCAGGCAGTATGCAGGATCGCTCGCAGTTCCGCACGAAAAGCATCGGTGTTCGCGTCTCGGAATCCGATTTCACGCGCCTTCAAGCCTTGGCGGACAGCAGCGGGAAACCGCTCGGCGAATGGTGCCGCGAGGTGCTCCTCAAGGTCGCCGACCATCCTACAGGCAGTCCAGTGGAGCAGGCTCTTTTGGCCGAAGTGATCGGCCTCCGCACCATCGTCGGGAACCTGGTTTACGCTTTCACGAGCGACGGCAAAGTCACCCGCGAACAGATGGCCAGCTTCGTCGAACGTGCTGACTCTACCAAGATCAAACGTGCTATTGAGTTCCTTGCTCAGGTCCAAAACGGCAAGGAACCACAGGCGGCCGGAGGCCGGGAATGAACTCGGACTGGCGGCAAGAAGTGTCCCCACCGCAGCCCGTTCTTACCTGGGGCGTGCTCGTCGTCGCACTGCTTTTCCCAGCCCTGGTTCTGACCTTGGTTGTCGAGCGGCAGTGGACTCCGCTCCAGCGCCACTACCTTCTGACCTACCTGTTTACAGCGCGTGGCGGGACCAACCACTACCGACTTCTTGTAGTGAACTACCCTAGCAACCGAAAGCTCCTTGCGAGCGATGACGACGTAGCATCAGTCGTGCCCCCGCCCGGCATCCCGCCCCAAACTGCCATTCCCTTCGCCCTGACCAAAGCTGCCAGGAAGAGGGGCGCCCAAAGTCTCGAATGGCTGTACGGCGAGTTCGATAACGCTAAGCTCCACAAGCAACTCACCAACTTGATCTACGACGGCCAGAGTCTCTGGGACCTCTCCAGCCGTGCCGTCTATTACGGCCTCGCGCTCCTGCTGTTGTTGCCGTGGGCAATGGTTCAGGACCGCAACGCGATGCGTGAGCTTCAGGAGGGCCGAGTACGCCAAGGCCCCGTCCGGGTGACGCGCGCCGAGTTCAACAAGCTCAAACGCTCCGACGGTGTTGGTTTCGCTACCACCGATCCGCTGACTATCCACGAACGGCTATCGAACCATACGCAGCGGCACATGGTCCGCATCCCGCGCCGCGAAGAGCAGAGCCATCTGCTGCTTCTCGGTGACTCCGGCACTGGGAAATCGTCGCTCATCCGCCAGCTTCTTCCCCAGATCCGCGCCCGAGGGGAAAGCGCTATCGTCTACGACCCGGCGCTGGAGTTTACGCCGCAGTTTTACAACCCCACCCAAGGCGATCTGATCCTCAATCCCGTGGACGAGCGCATGCCGTACTGGACTCCCTCCGATGAGGTTCGCTATGCGCCAGAAGCGCTGACCTTGGCCAACTCCCTCTTCCCGGACAAGCCCCACGAGAATCCATTTTTCACCGAGGCAGCGCGAAGTATCTTTGCCTATTTGGTCGCGCGCTACAAACCCACGCCGGAATTACTGACCTATTGGATGCGCCATTTCGAGGAGATCGACCAGCGATTGGAAGGAACGGCGCTTGCCCCGTTTGTAGCTCCCACGGCGGGAGGCCAACGCGCGGCTGTGCAGTCCACGTTCAACCAGTTTGCCGCCGCGTTTCGTCTCCTGCCAACCGAGCAAAAGGGCCAAGGCCGCTGGAGCGCCGCAACCTGGGCTCACGAGCGTACCGGCTGGCTCTTTTTGCCTAGCCGCCACGAGATTCGAGAAAGTCTGCGTCCGCTGGTGAGCCTGTGGCTCGATTCTTTGCTCCTACGTCTGATGACATCCGCCGAGGGCGGCGCGCGTCCTGTGTGGATCATCCTCGACGAACTGGCGAGCTTGCAGCGCCTGCCCCAGTTGCCGACCGCCATCACAGAAGCGCGAAAGGCCAACCTTCGATTGGTGCTTGGGTTTCAGGGCCGCACTCAGTTGGAAGCCCGCTATGGCGTCGAAGCCGAGACGATGCTTTCGCAACCCATGACGAAAATCTTCCTCCGCACCAGCGAGCCTCGTGCCGCCAAGTTGATCAGTGAAACCATCGGCAGTGTCGAGATCGAGCGCCTTAAGGAAAGCCGCACCGAGCCAATGTCGCGGTCCTTCGACACCTGGAAGCGCAAGAGCAAAACCTATCACCTGGAGCGCCGCGTCGAACCGCTGGTGATGGATTCCGTGATCCAGGGCCTACCCAACCTGAGCGGCTATTTGAAGTCACAAAACCTGGTCGTGCCCATTGCCTTTCCCTGGGTTCCGCCCGAGCGGAAGCAGCGCGGTTTCATTCCACGCCCGATGGAGGCGCACACGCCGGGCCAAGGTATCGCCGCCCAGACACCCAACCGCCCGCAGCCGACTGCGGAAAAAGTGCAGGAGCGCGAGGAAAGCCCCCAGCACTCCATCTTCGATTAACAAATTCTCGGTAGACCCATGGTGACAATCTCCAGACCGCTCAGCGCGAGCCAGGCGCAGGCGTATCACCGCAGCGAGTTCACTTCCGCAGAGCAAAGTTACTACACCCAGAGCAATCAAGTACGAGGTGAGTGGCAAGGCAAGCTGGCGGCGCAATGGGGTCTCACCGGCCAAGTCACCGAGGAACAGTTTGCGCGGCTTGCCAACGGCCAGCACCCAGACACCGGCGAGCAGCTCATTCGCCATCGTGATTCGTTTGAGTATAAAAACGAACACGGCGAGACCGTCAAGACCATGGAACACCGCGCCGGGTGGGACGCTACCTTCAGCGCGCCCAAGAGTGTTTCTCTGACAGCCCTGGTCGGTGGCGATGAGCGCGTGCGCGAGGCGCACCGGGCGAGTGTGCGCATTGCCGTGGACGAACTGGAGCGCTACGTTCAGGCTCGCATCGGCGGCAACCATCCTGCTGCGACCACCGGCAAATGGGCGGCAGCGAAGTTCGAGCACGACAGCGCTCGGCCCGTCGACGGCTACTCCGCTCCGCAGTTGCACACGCACGTAGTGTTTTTCAACGTGACCGAGACGGAGGACGGAAACACGCGAGCCGTTCAGCCGCGAGAGGTCTACAAGAGTCAGCAGTACGCGACCGCCGTTTATCAATCCGAGCTGGCGTCACGGCTGAAAGCGCTCGGCTATGAACTCGACGCCGGCAAGAACGGAGCGCCGGAAATCCGAGGGTACACAAAGGAATACTTGGAAGCCAGCAGCCCGCGCAGCCAGCAGATCAAAGCCCATCTTGAAGAGCAGGGCTTCGAGGGCGCCGCACCCGCGCAGATCGCTGCGCATCGAACGCGCGACGCAAAGGCCTCCCTTAGTCCCGAAGAGATGTTGGAGAAGCATAAGGAAGTAGCCGCAGTCCACGGGAATCAGCCCCAGCACGTTGTAGAGCAAGCGCGCGATAGAGGCGTCCAGGAGGATCGCCCAGACCCGGCCAAGCACGCCCAGGAAGCCGTCACGTGGTCCCGCGATCGCCACATGGAGCGGGAAGCCGTCGTAGGCGAACGCGACCTAGTGCGTGACGCGCTGAAACGATCCATAGGCAAAGCCACGCTCACCGAGGTCAAGGCCAACCTGGACGTGCGGATTCGTGGCGGCGAGTTCCAGCGCGCCGGGCCGATGCTCACGACACGCGAGATGGTTAATCTGGAGCGCGACAACATTGCGCGAATGGAGTCTGGACGGGGCAGCTACGCTCCCATCGCTTCCGAGCCGGACGTCGAGCGCATGCAGAAGCACTTGGCACACCTGAGCGGCAGCCAACGCATGGTCGTGGAGGAGATGCTCACGAGCCGAGATCAGGTGATCGGCTTGCAGGGTACTGCGGGTGCGGGCAAGACTACTTCACTCGCGGCCATCCGCGCAGCCGCAGAACAGCAGGGCTACCGGGTCGAAGGGCTCGCCCCGACTTCCCGCGCGGCCCAGCAACTTGAGGTGGCTGGGATCACCGCACATACTCTGCAACACCATCTGGCCAGCGGACAGAAGGCCGACGATGGACGCCATCTCTACTTCGTCGATGAATCGAGTCTTGCGAGCACTAAACAAGTGAACGGGTTCCTCAAGCGCTTGAACCACCGAGACCGGGTGATCTTCGTCGGCGACACCCGCCAGCACCAGGGAGTCGAAGCTGGAAAGCCATTCGAGCAGCTGCAACAGGCTGGAATGCACACGGCGCAGCTTGATCAAATCGTCCGCCAGAAAGACCCCTTGCTGAAAGAGGCCGTCGAGCAACTCGCGCGCGGCGACGTACACGCAGCCATTGAGAATCTTGCGCAGCAAGGCCGCGTGCACGAGTTCGCTAATCCACAAGAGCGCATGAAAGCAATCGCCGAGCGCTACGCAGACAGCCCAGAAAATACACTGGTTGTCTCCCCGGACAACGCGTCCCGCATGGAGATCAACCGGATCATCCATCGCGATTTGCAAGCAAAGGGCGTAGTCTCCGAGGAAGAGTGCCCGCAAACTGTCCTAACACCGCGTCAGGACCTAACCGGCGCGGATCGGCAATGGGCCGAACAGTATGCGCCCGGCGACGTAATCCGCTACACCAAAGGCAGCCGCGCGATCGGCATCCAAGCCGGAGTGTACGCTCATGTCACCCGCGTGGACGCTGAGCAGAACCTACTCACCGTCCAGCGCGGCGACGGCGAGCAGATCACCTACGACCCGCGCCGCTTGCAAGGCGTCAACATTTACCGCGAGACTGAGCGAGCGTTTTCCGCCGGAGATCGCATCCAGTTCACCGCCCCGTACAAGGATGAACACATCGCCAATCGCCAACTCGGGACCATTGAGCAAATCGACGCCGAAGGCAATTTACAAATCCGCCTGGACTCCGGGCAGAAGGTCGATCTGAAGCTCCGGGAGCATCCCCACCTCGACTACGGCTATGCGGTCACCAGCCACAGCGGCCAAGGCACAACCGCCGACCGCGTCTTGGTTCACGTGGACACCGAAAACGCCCACAAGCAGCTCATCAACTCCCGCCTAGCCTACGTCGCCGTCTCCCGTGGCCGCTACGACGCCCAGATCTACACTAACGATGCCAGCAACCTTGGCAACGAACTCAGCCGCGACGTGTCGCACGCCGCCGCGCTGGAGTGGAACGGAAACGCAGCAGCCGACCACTGGGGCGCGGGGAAAGATCACGGCAACGCTAGCAACGAGAGTTACGGCCACGCTATCGGAGCCGAGCCTGCGCCAGCAGCGCACTCCGCGCACGACCACGGCATGGAGCGGTGACTAGACAGCCCCCTGTTCCCCCTTTCCCTCGCTAAACCAGCGTACTCGGTCGGTCCTCGCCATCAAGGGTCTTCGCTTCACTCCGATAAACGCGCAAAAAACCGCGCGCCCTTGACTGCTCCGGGCGTCCGCACCGAAACCCATGTCCTCACATGAGGAAAAGGGGGTGAACCGCAAACGCAAACCCCTGTCTGTGCGGCAGCCCAGCCGAGATGACGTTATCGGACAAACGGAAGGAGCTCGCATTTTTCCTCCACAAGGATGTCGCTGCACAGATTCAGATTCCCAGCCGGAGGACGTTGAGAGAGCACGCACAACGTCGAACCGAGGCCGCCCGGAAGCAGCGCTGGGCCAAGTACAGGCAAGCGAGGGAAACGGCCTTGGGCAAACCCCTTCGAGGACTCTGGGCGAAGCATCGTTGAACCCTTCGGCGTCGGAGAGGATCTACGGTAGGCAGGACGACATTCTACGATATATGCCCACTTCGCGGGCGTCTCACGAAAATGGCGTTGAAGAAAGCTCGTCCGGCGCGCTGTGGTGGCCTCCTTCGCGCTATAATCTTTCGACAGACACAAACG
>Ga0335078_10013073_pt1 | contig 12306 bp, 12 predicted proteins | sample Lox_Sample_32_FD_206711 | JGI IMG/M metagenome (GOLD analysis project Ga0335078, IMG submission 206711) | Soil microbial communities from Loxahatchee National Wildlife Refuge, Florida, United States - Lox_Sample_3.2 | ecosystem: Environmental > Terrestrial > Soil > Wetlands | place: USA... | reverse complement strand
GACGAGGTCGGACTGGTCGTGAGCGGCCCCGGCCAGGTGATCCTCGAGTCCCATCCGCCCCGCCGGCTGGCCTACACCTGGCACACGATCACCCCGGAGTGGGCCGCGGCGGTCGGCATGGACGAGGCGACCGCCTCGGCCTGGCGCGCCGAAGCCCGCTCCAAGGTCGCCTTCGACATCGAGGACGTCGGCCACGGTGCCGTCAAGCTCACCGTCACCCACGACGGCTTCGCGCCGGGCAGCGCGGTGCTGCCGGCCATATCCGAAGGGTGGCCCGCCGTCCTGGCCAGCCTCAAGACCCTGCTTGAGACGGGGTCGACCTTGCGCACCTCGTGAACGGCCGCCAGCGATGTGATGCGAAGAACTCGCAGAATCACCACTCCGCGCTTCCGGCCGCAGGCTTGCAGCGCCACCCGACGCACCAGGTATCCGCCTCGAGGAAAAGACAGTGGCTGAACCGGAATTCCTGCAAACTACCCGCGCATTTTACGACCACGTGGCGGCCAGCTACGCGACGCGGTTCGGCAGGGAGCTGGCGGCCCGGCCCCTGGACCGGGCGCTGCTTGCGGGATTTGCCGAACTGGTGCGGGCGGCCGGCCCGGCTCCGATCGCTGACGTCGGATGCGGTCCGGGAAGCGTCACAGCACATCTGAATGACATGGGGTCAGCCGCGTTCGGGATCGACTTGTCGCCGCAAATGGTCGCGCAGGCACGCCAAGGCTTATCCGGACCTGCGGTTTGAGGTGGGATCGATGCTTGCGCTGCGCGGCCGCGGTGACCACGGCGCTGCCCGCGATCGCGGTCAGCGCCGCGGCAATCGGCTCGTGATGCGCCGCAGCGAGGTCTACGAGCCGTGGGCAGCCCCGCTCCAGGTAACGCTGAGTTCGAGCAGCTTCTTGTCGGTCACCGGCGCCGCGGAAAGCAGCTGCCCGACGTCAGCTGTCAACCCAGCGAGCGCGTCGCCACCCAGGCCGGTCACGGATCTGACGATGCGCTTGGCGCGCAGGCGGAACCTCGTGGCCGACCGGATGCGCGCGCAGCGCCCGGCCGTCGTGGCGGCTGCTTCGCACCGCGGTGCCAGCAGGCAGACTGTGGGTTGGAAGAGGTCAGTTGAAGCGTAAGCGTTCCGGCCGCGTCGGCCCGTCCGGGCACCAATGCCCCCGACGACGGGCACTACTGGGTGAGCATCGACGGCCGGCTCATGTTCGTCGTCGGCTACACGCCAGGCGGACCGCCGTACGGCGTCTTCGAGGACGAAATGGAGGACTTTGACGCGGGCGGCCGGACCGACAGCGAACCACCTTTCTGATAGGGCGGACCAGCAGTAGCCGCGGCTTGCGCTTCGGATCTGCAAGATTCCGCGCCCGGCCCACACCCGCACGGTCGGCTCTGACAACCCTGTCAGTGCCGCGGCGATGGGCGGGTGAGTACCGCACGCCGAGCCGAGTCAGCAGCTTGCCGCCGACTCCAGCACCTGGGCGCGCTCGTCACCGGGCGGCAGTGCCTCAGCCATCTCGTGCAGCTTGGCACTTACTCGAAAGCGCTGCGCCTCCGGCCACAGCCAGTCATGCAAGCGGACCTGTCCGCCATGAACCCGGGTTCGGTGCGGGTGGCCCAGCCGAGTTCCTGGGTCCGGACCCACGACGAGCTGGTCTTGGCCGGGGCAGCGTGCAGGGTTCGCTTTGCTCGCGTGTCTGCCAGCCGGGCCGTCCCGTGGGCCGCTAGGTTGTTGTCCTGTGCTGGACGGCGATGCGGTATTCGTTCCGGGGGAGATTCCGCGGCTTGGCGGGTTCGCCTTCTGGGGGGCCGGGCCGGGGCCGGACAAGGTGGAGCTGGTCTTCAGCGGCGGGACGTACGGGGTGCGTAAGCGCCTGGTGCCGGCGACGTTCGTGCCTGTGGCTGAGATCCTGCCGGAGCTGGTCTGTCTGGATCCGGCGGGCCAGGCTGAGCGGGGTGTGCGCCGCAGCGTGGCGGTGTGGGCAGCAGCCGCGGCTGCGGGCGTGGGCCTGGTGGCACGCGGCCGCTTGCTGCCGACGGTGACTGCTGATGGTGCCGACGCTTGGCGTGCGGGCCCGCTGGATGCTGCGGACCTGGCCTGGTTGCGCGACCTTGCTGCCTGCTTCCCGGCGGCCGCGCATGCCCTGGCGATTCCGGGTTCGCGTCCGATGCGGCTGCGCAGCCCGGAGGCGCTGGTCCGGGACTTGTGGGATGCGATCGCCGACATTCTGGCGCGGACCGCTGCCGCCCCGTACGCGGCGTCCTCGCCGGCCTTCGCGGCGCCCGAGGCGGCCGATGTTGCCGACCTGGCGGAGTGGCTCGGCGACGCCGCAGACGGGCTTGCCGCGGGGGCGCGGCTTGGGCTGCGGATGGAACCGGTCGCATCTATTCCGCCCGGCGAGCCCGGAGTCTTTGACTGGCCGCAGGAGCCCGGGCCATCAGGCGATGACCTCGAAGACGAGCCGGATGACCTGGAAAACGGGCCGGATGAGGCGGAGGACGGCATCGCCGGGGGGCCGCAGTTCCGGATGGCGCTGCAGTTGCGCAGCACCGCCGGGGAGACCCTGATCGTGGACGCCGCCGACCTGTGGGATCAGCCGGAGAGGGTGCTCACCAGGTTCGGCCCGGAGGCGGAAACGGACCTGCTGCTCGCGCTGCGCCGTGGCGCGGCTGTCTGGCCGCCGCTCGGCCGGGTTCTGGAGCAGGCGCGGCCGTCGGCGATCAGCTTGGGTGATGGTGACCTGAGTGATCTCCTCGGCGGCGTTGCGGAGGATCTGGCCAGTGCCGGGGTTGAGGTGCTGTGGCCGTCCAGCCTGCTCGGTGACGGGCTGAAGCTGCAGGCCGTGGTCAGCCCTCCGGGGAAGGTGACCGAGGCCGGGTTCAGCCTGGAGGCGCTGCTGGAGTTCCGCTGGCAGCTCACGCTCGGCGGGGAACTGCTCGACCCGGACGAGATCAGCGAGATCGCCGAAGCCAAACGCCCGCTGATCAGGCTCCGCGGCCGCTGGCTCACGCTCGACCCCGGCCTGCTGGAGCGGCTGCGCCGCCCGCCCTCGGTGCGGATGCCTGCGATAGAGGCGGTCGGTGCCGTGCTGGCCGGGTCCGCTGAGATCGACGGCGAGACGGTCACGGTCGTTGCCGAGGGCGCGGTCGCCGACCTGGCGGAGCGGCTGGCTGGCCTGGCCACCCAGCCTCCGGCGCTGCTGCCGCCGCCCGGCCTCGAGGCCACGTTGCGGCCCTATCAGCTGCGCGGGCTGTCCTGGCTGGCGGCGATGGCCGAGGCCGGGTTCGGCGGCTGCCTGGCCGACGACATGGGACTTGGCAAGACCATTCAGGTCATCGCGCTGCACCTGCACCGCCGCGCCGCCCGGACCGGGCCGACGCTGGTTGTCTGCCCGGCATCGCTGCTTGGCACCTGGGAGCGGGAGGTCCGCCGGTTCGCCCCGGGCATTCCGGTCCGCCGCTATCACGGCGGCGGACGGCACGTGCGCGGCCTCGCCCCGGATGAGGTCGTGCTGGTGACTTATGGCGTGGTGCTCCGCGACGCGGCCGAGCTGGCCGGCGTGGGATGGGGCCTGGTCGTCGCCGACGAGGCCCAGCACGCGAAAAACCCGCTGTCCCGGACCGCGCGCGAGCTACGGGCCGTGCCCTCGCCCGCGCGGGTGGCTCTGACCGGCACCCCGGTGGAGAACCGGCTGTCGGAATTGTGGGCGATCCTGGACTGGACCACGCCGGGCCTGCTGGGCCGTCTGGAATCCTTCATCCGCCGGATGGCGATCCCGGTCGAACGGCACCGGGATCCGGAAGCGACTGCGCGGCTGTCGGCGGTGGTGCGGCCCTTCTTGTTGCGGCGCCGCAAGTCCGACCCGGGAATCGCACCGGAGCTGCCGCCCAAGACCGAGACCGATCTGCTGGTGCCGCTCACAGCCGAGCAGGTCACGCTGTATGAGGCGGTGGTCCGCGAGACGATGGAGGCGATCGCCACCAAGCAGGGCATCGAGCGCGCCGGGCTGGTTTTCAAGCTGCTCACCTCGCTGAAGCAGATTTGCAACCACCCCGCGCATTACCTGAAGCAGAATGAGGCGGTCCTGGCCGGCCGCTCGGGCAAGCTGGCCGCGTTGGACGAACTAGCCGACGTGATCGTGGCTGCGGGCGAGTCGATGCTCGTGTTCACCCAGTACACCGAGATGGCCACGCTCCTCCAGCAGCACCTGGACGCACGCGGTATCCGCTCGCTGTTCCTGCACGGCGGTATCCCGGTGCGGCGGCGGGAGGAAATGGTCGAGGAGTTCCAGGCCGGAAGGGTCCCGGTGTTCCTGCTGTCGCTGCGAGCGGGCGGCACCGGGCTGACCTTGACCCAGGCCACCCACGTGGTGCACTACGACCGGTGGTGGAACCCGGCGGTGGAGGATCAGGCGAGCGACCGCGCCTACCGGATCGGGCAGGACCGGCCGGTACAGGTGCACCGGCTGGTCGCGGAGGGGACGCTGGAGGACAGGATCGCGGCCCTGCTGGAGAAGAAGCGTGAGCTGGCAGAGGCGGTGGTGGGCACCGGCGAGGGCTGGATCACGGAATTGTCTGACGAGGAACTCAGCCAGCTGGTCACCCTGCAGGCCGCGCCATGAACGGGCCGCAGACGCCCGGCGCTAGAGTCGCGCCCGCGGATCCAGAGGCCGTGGCGTCGGATGATGGTCGCACCTGGTGGGGGCGGGCCTGGCTGGAGGCGCTGGAGCAGCGAGCTCGGCTTGACCCGAACAGGCTGCCGCGCGGCCGGGATTACGCTCGCAGCGGAGCGGTCGGTGAGCTGGTGGTAAGCCCTGGGGAGGCCCGGGCCGAGGTCCGGGGCCGCAAGCGGAGCCCCTATCTGACCAGGGTCCGGGTGCGGCCGTTCACCGACGGCGAGTGGGACCGGGTGCTCGATGTGATCTGCGCCCAGCTCGGCCGGGCTGCCGCCCTGCTGGACGGCGAGGTCCCGCCGGAGGTAGCGGACGACCTGGCCGCCGCGGGGCTGAGCCTGCTTCCCGGGGCCGGCGAGGTGGGACCGCGCTGCAGCTGCCCCGATGAGGCCGATCCGTGCAAGCACGCGGCGGCCGTATGCTATCTGGTTGCCGATGCGCTCGACGCGGATCCGTTCATGGCGCTGCTGCTGCGTGGCCGCACCCGCGGCGAGGTGCTGGCCGGCCTGCGCGCCCGCAGGCGCGGCGCTCCGGATACCGGGGTGATCGGCCAAGGCGCCGCTTCCGGCGCGGCGGCCGGGCATGAAGGGGCCGGACACAAGCTCGCGGCCGGCTGGCGGGCTCCGGCGGGGAAGGCATCTGCCAGCAGCGATCGGGGCGTCGATGCCCGGGCCGCGCTGGGTGCGCCACCGGCGGGCCGGCCGGTCCCGCTGCCGCCGATGCCACCGCCGCGTCCCGGACACCCGGCCGCACTGCCCATCGACCCTCCGCCGTGGCGCCCGGCGATGCGCGAGGACCTGCTCGGCCTTGCCGCCGACGCGGCACATCGCGCCTGGGAGCTGGCGAGCGGGATCAGCCGGGACGCAGGCCTGGGCCTCGATGCCGACGCCGACCTGGCCCGGCGGGCCGACCGCGCGCTCGGCACCCCCGCGTTCGCCGGGCTGGCCGAGCGCAGCGGTGTTGAAGTTCGCGAGCTGGCGCGCCGCGCGCTGGCCTGGCGGTATGGCGGCAGCACCGGGCTCGACGTCCTCGGCATGTCGTGGGAGCCCGCTGCCGACGATAGCAGCGACCCGGCCGAGCTTATGAAGGCAGCCCAGGCCGCGTTTCGGGAGGTGGCAGGCACCGCGGTGCACACAAGCGGCAGCCAGATCACAGCTGGCAGGATCCAGCTTCGGCTGGGCCGTGACCTGCTCTGGTACCCGTACGTGCTGGCGGAGGGCCAGTGGGAGCCGGCCGGCCCACCGCAAGCCGATCCGGCCCGGGCCGTCCAGGCACTGTGAAGCGGCAAACGGAGTCGGCGATTACTGTCGCGAGTCGGGCTGGGCTGGCCGCGCGTACCGGCACCCCACGCGGCCTAGGTCTTCACGGGTGTGCAAATCTGAAGCGCGTAGAACCCGCCAGTTCGGGCTGGCAGCAACCGCGTCCTGGCAGGCGGGGACTTGCGCGTATAGCCAGCGGCGGCTGTGCGTGCCCGGTTTCGGGGAGGGTGCCCGCGCAGCCTTGGCCTGGCGTTCTCTGCCTGGGGCGTCGTCAGGACAGGCTGGCGCGTATGTCTTTCATCCGCCGGTAAAGCCGCAGGGGGTGGCCGGGAGCTGGGATGAACCCGTGATGGGCGTAGAACTTCGCCGCCTGATCGTCGATGGCGTCCACCACGACAAGCCGGGCGGCGGCGGCTTCGCCGGCGGCAACGGCCTTGCGGAGGGCTTCAGCGAGCAGCAGCGCGCCGAGGCCTTTTCCTTGCTCGCTGCGGTCGACGGCGAGCCGGGCCAGCAAGACCATGCCGATCGGGTAGGCGGGAACGCCGCGGGCCAGCTTGGGCGGCGCGTCTGTACGCAGCACCGAGCCCATCGTCAGGCTGAAGTACCCGGCAACGCGGTTCCCCGGGTCCTGCCCCCGGATGACCAGGAAGGTCCTGGCGGAGTCCATCTGCTGGGCGGCGAAGGCGTGCCGGCGCAACCAGGAGTCGAGTTCGTCGTTCCCCGACGTGAATCCCGACACGTCGTGCTGGGCACCAAGGCGCTCCAGATGCAGGTTAGGGGGATTCACGCCTCGGGCACCTTGGGGTGATGCTCGAACAGCGCGGCCAGTTCGGGAACGGGAGCGGCAGGCTTGTCGAGTTCGGCGATGAACCGGTCGAAGTCCTCATTGGCCAGCACCAGGTCCCGGTGGCGCCGGACCACCTGCTCGGCCCTCGCGGTGACGCTGTCCAGCACGAACGCGGTCACCGTGGTGTTCTCCAGGTCGGCGGCCTGGCGGATGAGAGCATCCTGCTGCGGGTTCACCCTGACCTCGACACGATGGCGCTTGCGGAGGGCTTTGACCTGATCGTCCATGCCCCCGAGCATACCTTGTCCGGACATCGTCCGGACACTTTGCTGGTTGACCCAACTCTGGACGTGATCAGGCCTCGGTGGTTCTCAGCTGTAACGACCGGTCCAAGACCGCGAAACTTCACTCAGGCATCTTGCACGGACGCTGTCCGTGCCGACACCGACCGAGACGGCTGTCCGCACGGACATATGACGGACAGAGTCAGGTATTCACGGGGATAGAAGGGAAGTTTGACCAGGTCAGCGGCCATTCCGACGGGTGGGTGAAGCGGCCTGTAAAACCGTCGGCTCAGCCTACGCAAGTTCGAACCTTGCACCTGCCACCACCTGCGAAAACGGCCCGTGAGCTGGGAATACCCGGCATCGCGGGCCGTTTTTCTCTTGTCCCGGCATGTCTCACCGCGTGCCGCCGCGGGCCGCTGCGCGGCAATGGTTACGGACATATGGCGGACGGATCATTGATTAACCAATTCTTTGGCCGTGCGGCTGACCAAGGTCCGCCGCATGCAATCACGGCGAGGATTCCGCCAGGCGAGGCGCCCAGCTGCTGCTCACGGGGGCGCTAAGGGCGCCGGCGCGCGCATGGCCAGAAAAGCCGAAATCAAGCCCTCAGGAAAGGGCGAAGAATGGCCAGGCACGGACGGTAATTGCGCGCTCGCCGCCCGCAAGAATGCCGTAGTAATTAGAGCGGAATATAGCACATAATTGGTTGACTGCCTGGCCAGGGCCGAGATAACGTCGTCGTATACCAGGAAAACAAAACGAAATGCCAGCCGGGTATTTAGCGCCCATGACAATGAGGGAGGCTGCCGGGAAATGCGCCGGTCATCAATTCATTCGCGCAAGGCGGCCGTGACCACCCGGCCCGCAGCCACCGCCGCGCCCGTGCCCGCCAGCCCCGCTCATCCCTGCCGGAGGACATCATGACCGCCACCGCCCCCCGCACGACGGCCACGGGCCGGCTCGGCAACGGCGAGCTGCGCCGCCAGGTCGCTGCCTGGCTGGACGGCAACCCGGGCGCGCATACGCCCGGCACGATCGCCCGGGCGCTGGACCGCAGCGCGGGCGCGGTCGGCAACGCGCTGACGACCCTCGCCGGCCGCTGCCAGGCCGAGCTAGTACCCGGCAAGCCCGCCCGGTATCAGGCCACCCCGGCCACCCGCGCGGCAGCAGGCGGGATCTCCGCCGCCCCCGCACCCAGGCCGCCGGCGTCGCCTCGCCCGGGCGGCCCGGCCCCAGCCGCGCCTTCCGGACGGCCGGCCGGCCGGCCGCCGTCACGCGCCCGAACGGTACCGTGTACCGGCCCCGCGCGCTGGCCGACATGCCTGACACGCCCGAGGCTGCTCGAGCGAATGCGACGAAGCGGTCTTGACGAGGTGCCGCTGACTCTCGGCTCTGCGTCCGAGGCATTCGGCATTAAGCACTACCTGGAGGCCGACCCCACCGGCAGCTCCGGAGACATCTGACTCCTGCGGCTCATGACCTGCGCAATTCGCTCTACTGGTACGGCTGGCTCCCCGAGCGCGGTGGCTGGCACTACTGATTCGTTGCGCGCCCGACCTAGCCGCCCAGCCCGGCGGCCGGTCGCGTTGCCCATTCGCCCGGACCTGAAGCAGACGGCGTGGACGAGACGTTCCTGTGGCCTGCCGGCCCGGAGCTGCCCGGCACACGGCGGGGTCGCGGGTTAGCCAGCGAACTGGTCGGCACCTACCCCAACCGGGCCAGTGTCCCGCGCGAGTCTTGGCTGAGCCTGCTGCAGGAAGCACGTGAGCGGATCGACGTGCTTGTCTTCTCGGGAACTTTCTTCGCCCAGACCAACCCGCACGTCGCCGGGATGCTCGCTGAGCGGGCAGCCAGCGATGTCCTCATCCGGCTTTGCTTCGGCGATCCCGCAGGGCAGGCTGTTGCCATCCGCGGGAACGAGGAAGGCATCGGCGACACCCTGGCCGCGAAGATACGCGCGTCCCTGACGTATTACCGGCCGCTGGTGCCCGAAGAGGGCTGCGAGGTGCGGCTGCACGACACCACGCTCTACAACTCCCTGTTCCGCTACGACGACCAGCTGCTGGTCAACCCGCATTCTTCGGCCAGCCAGCCAGCGCGAACCCGGTCCTCCACCTCCGCCGAGCGGGAGCCAGTGGCTGGTTCGAGAGCTACACCGAGAGCTTCGAGGCCGTATGGGCTCGCGCGCGACCATGGGCTCCGGGTCAGGAAGGAACCCCGTAGATGGGCAGGACCGAGTACTACTACGACCCGCACGCGCCGAAGGCCAACAGCCTCGTCCCGGCCAGCAACCTGCTCGTCGTCGATGAGACTGGCGCGATCTTGCTGCAGCGCCGCCGTGACACCGGCCAGTGGGCCCTTCCTGGCGGTGCCCAGGACATCGGGGAGACAGCAGCCCAGTGCGCGGTCCGCGAGTGCCGGGAGGAGACCGGCATCGTGGCCGAGGTGACGGGGTTCCTCGGCGTCTACACCAACCCGCAGCACATCGTCGCCTACAGCGGCGGCGAGATCCGCCAGCAGTACGAGACCACCTACATCGGCCGGCCCGCCAGCGGCCACCCCACCACCAACGACGAGGCAGACGCCGTGCTGTTCGTCAGCCCCGCAGACCTTGACGGCTACGACATCCACCCGAGCATGCGGCAGCAGATCGGCGACTACCTCGCCGGGACCTACCCGCCCCTCAGCTGACCCGCCAGCACCGTCTCGACCCGCTGGACAGCGGCGTGGATGTCCGGCGCGGCCCGGCGGATGAAACGCCCGACCACGCTGCCCGGACCGTAACGGGCGAGGATCTCAGCGATCCGTTCCGCGGCGGTAGTGTCAAGCCCGTCGGGCGTGGTTGCCATGTCGCACCACACCAGCGCGTCCACGAGGAACGGATCGTCCAGGAGCCCGCCTCTCCCCAACTCAAGCCCTCTGGAGCCTGTGACAGTAATCATCGTGACGGCGGACCGGGGTGCTGGCCAGGGCGCGGTCATACGACAGCCGGCGCGGGCGGCGGGCATTGAGCCTTGCTGCCGCGGCAACAGGGGCTTTACCCCTGCAAAGAAGGGCGAGCATGGCGACCACCGGTGGCAGCGCCGCTCACGAGCCCGACTGATCGAGTGAGGGATCTCGTCGCGGGCCGCGCTGATCGCGTTCGCCAAGGTCCTCACTAATTTTCGACGCACATCGGAGATCCAGCGGATGATCATCGGAAGGGCCGTCACCGGGCTGGACGTGCGCAAAGGACTGCACCGTTCTGCCAGCCCGCGTCGGCTGACTAGCGTTGGCTTGCCGCTTATATTTCTTGCATGACCGTGCCTGCGGCGCGCTCGGGCGTGCGCCTGGCCGAGTTGCTGGCCGTGTTGTCGCTGGCCAGTGACCTCGGTATGGACCAGCCGATGGAGCATGTGCTGCGCCAGTGCCTGATTTCCCTGCGGCTAGCCGAGTGTCTGGGCCTGGATGGCGCCGACCGCGAGGTGGTGTACTACGCGGCCCTGCTTGCCTGGGTGGGCTGCCATGTGGATGCATATGAGCAGGCGAAGTGGTTCGGCGACGACATGGCGCTGAAAGGCGACATCCGCCATACCGATTTTCGCAGCTCGGCAGCGGAGTCGATATTCGTGCTCCGTCACCTTGGCTCTGGCAGGCCCGTGCTCGAGCGAGTCCTGCTCGGGATTGCCTTTGCCGGCCACGGTCGCCGTGAGGCGGTGTCGATGCGGGAAACTCACTGGCGGGCGGTTGACGCCCTGATGGCGCGGCTGGGCCTGGCCCAGGCCGTGCGTGACTGCGTGGAGCAGACCTTCGAACGCTGGGATGGCAAGGGCGTCCCGAAGGGCGCCAAAGAGGAGGAGATCCTCGTTACGTCCCGGCTGGTCACGCTCGCCGACGTGGTCGAGGTCTTTCACCGCGTCGGTGGAACGGACGCCGCGATCGCGGTTGCCCGGCAGCGACGCGGGACGCAATTCGATCCGCATGTCGTGGACGTCTTCACCGGCCAGGCGGCAGCGTTGTTCGCGGGCCTGGACGAGGTCAGTAGCTGGGACGCCGTGATCGCGGCGGAGCCAGCCCTGGGGATGCACCTGACCGATGCGGAGTTCGACGCTGCACTTGAGGCGGTGGCTGATTTCGCCGACGTTAAATCGCCCTACACTATCGGCCATTCGCGTGGTGTGGCTGACCTGGCGGGGGAGGCCGCCAGAGTCCTCGGGCTTGGCGGCGAGGCCGCGACGCTGGTCCGCCGGGGCGGGCTGGTTCATGATCTCGGGCGCCTGGGCGTGCCGAACACGATCTGGGACAAGCACGGCAGGCTCAGCCACACGGAGACCGAGCGGATTCGCCTTCATCCGTACCTGACCGAGCGCATGCTGGCCTACTCACCCGCGCTCGCCCCGCTCGCCGCCGTTGCGGTGCAGCATCATGAGCGCCTGGACGGTTCTGGCTACCCCCGCGGGCTGTCGGGGACGGCCGTTAGCCCCGAGGGCCGGGTGTTGGCCGCTGCCGATTTCTATCGTTCGCGGACCGAGCCGCGCCCACACCGCCCCGCCAGCACTCTGGCGGAGGCGGCAGCGCAGTTGCGGGCCGAGGCGCGGGCGGGCCGGATAGACGGCGACGCTGCGACCGCCGTCCTGTCTGCCGCCGGGCACCGGCCCGCCCGCCGGCCAGGCCGGGCGGCCGGCCTGACCAGCCGTGAGGTGGAAGTCCTGCGGCTGCTGGCCAGTGGGATGTCGAACAAGGAAATCGCCGAGCACCTGGTCATCTCGCGCAAAACGGCCAGTCATCATGTCGAGCACATCTACGCCAAAACAGGCACCTCCAACCGGGCGCTGGCCAGCTTGTTCGCGGCCAGCCACGGGCTGATCGGCGACTCGCGCAGCTGACCGGGTAGCAACGGCCGGACATCCGGTTATCGCCGCTGCCCAGGATGGCGCTCGCGGTCCGGAGCTGACGTCCAGCTGAAAGATGGGGCAACTGCCCCATGCGCTGGCCGCGCGCCGCGGGCCATCGTCTAAGACATGACATTCATCCAGTTCATCGAGATCACTACCACCAGCCGTGACGAGGTGGACGCGCTGGTCGAACGATGGCGATCCCGCACCGAGGGCCGCCGCACCGCGGGCCGCAGTACGGCTACCCGCGACCGGGACCGGCCCGACACCTACATCCTGATCGTCGAGTTTCCCTCCTATGACGCTGCCATGGCCAACTCGGCGCTGCCCGAGACTGCCGACTTTGCCGAGCGACTCGCCGAACTGTGTGACAGCCCGCCGGCCTTCCGCAACCTGGACGTCGATCGGGTGGAAGAGCCGTGAACCGGC
>Ga0335078_10013072_pt1 | contig 12306 bp, 13 predicted proteins | sample Lox_Sample_32_FD_206711 | JGI IMG/M metagenome (GOLD analysis project Ga0335078, IMG submission 206711) | Soil microbial communities from Loxahatchee National Wildlife Refuge, Florida, United States - Lox_Sample_3.2 | ecosystem: Environmental > Terrestrial > Soil > Wetlands | place: USA... | reverse complement strand
CATTGTTGGTGCCGTCGCCGGAGACGTCGATCACCCGGCGCAGGCCGCGATAGCCTGAGTGCTCGAACAGCGATTTGGCGAAGATCAGCCCGCCGGAAATCGAGGTGCGCGAAGCGCGCCGGTACGGTGCGGCGGCAAGCTCGGCGGCGACGGCATCGGCCGATTCCGGCCCCTCGATGAGCCGCCACGGCATGATGATCTTCTGGTCGAGCGGGCCCGCCCATTCGAAATAGGTGACGGCGACCTTGCCGGTCGCACCCTCGCGCAGCGCCTGCAAAAATTCGCGCGAGCTTAGCGCCTGGACATAGCCTTCGCGCTGCAGCGCCTGCTCATCCGGGTCCATCGAATAGGAAACATCGACCGCCAGCACCAGTTCGACGTCGACCGGGATGGCGTTGGGCGATTTATCGGCGAGATGCGGCAGCGGCGCGGCCGAGGCCGCGAGCGTGACCGCGGCTGCGGTCAATACGCCGACGAAAGCGCGATGCATTGCACGTCGCCCCATAAGCAAATGCTGGCATGGCGCGGGGGCGAAAAAAAGGCCGCTTCGCTCACCCGTCGAGCGTTTCGGTGTCGACGATCTCGATGCCGAAGCCGGACAGGCCGACATAAGTGCGCTTGCTCGACGACAACAGGCGGATCGAGGAAATACCGATGTCCTTGAGAATTTGCGCGCCAAGGCCGACCTCGCGCCATTGCCGCGAGCGCGCAGCTTCGGTGTCGGTTGCGCCGTCCTGCGGGATTTCGGCGACCGGTACGCCGGCGGTGCCGTCGCGCAGATAGACGATGACACCGCGCCCGGCGGCCTTGAAGCGCGCAAGCGCGGCATGGATGGGCTTCGCCCCGCCGAAGACGTCGCCGATGACGTCGGCGCGATGCAGGCGCGCCGGCACGTTTTTGCCGTCGCCGATGGCGCCATAGACGAAAGCCATGTGGTGCACGCGGTCGAACGGCGTCACATAGGCATAGCCGTTGAGCGCGCCGATCGCGGAGGCAACGTGGAATTCGGCGACGCGCTCGACCAGCTTGTCGCGCGTCTGCCGGTAGCCGATCAGGTCGGCGATCGAAACCTGCGCGAGCTGATGGCGCTGCGCGAAGGCGGTGACGTCCGCCCCGCGCATCACGGTGCCGTCGTCCTTCATCAGCTCGGAGAGCACGCCGACCGGCGGCAGTCCGGCAAGCCGGCACAGATCGATGCAAGCCTCGGTGTGGCCGGAGCGCATGAGCACGCCGCCTTGCCGCGCCACCAGCGGAAACACATGGCCCGGACGCACGAAATCGGCGGCGCCGCTGTTGCCATTGGCAAGCGCGCGCACGGTGTTGCAGCGCTCTTCCGCCGAGATGCCGGTGGTCAGCCCGTGGCGCACGTCGACCGAAACGGTAAAGGCGGTGCCGAGCGGAGCGTCGTTCTCCGCGACCATCGGATCGAGATGCAGGCGGCGCGCAAGTTCGGCCCCGAGCGGGGCGCAGACGATGCCCGAGGTGTTGCGAATGATGAAGGCCATCTTTTCCGGCGTGCACAGCGAGGCGGCGACGAATAGATCGCCCTCGTTCTCGCGATCGTCATCGTCGGTGACGACCACGATCTCGCCTCTGGCGAAGGCCTTGATCGCCGTTTCGACTTTGCTGTTGGCGTCGGACAAGCGTTTTCCCCGGAAACGGCAATCAGGCCGGCTTGAACGGCCAAGCCGTCCCCTCGCCCATCTGCCCGCGATGCATCAGATAGTGATCGGCGAGCACGCACGCCACCATGGCCGCGCCGACCGGCACCGCGCGAATGCCGACGCAAGGATCGTGGCGGCCTTTGGTGACGATCTCGGTATTGCGGCCGTATTTGTCCACGGTCTTGCGCGGCGTGAGAATCGACGAAGTCGGCTTCACCGCAAAGCGCGTAACGATCGTCTGCCCGGAGGAAATGCCACCGAGGATGCCGCCGGCGTGGTTGGACAGGAACACCGGCTTGCCGTCATTGCCCATCCGCATCTCGTCGGCATTGTCGGCGCCGCTCATCGCCGCGGTGGCAAAGCCGTCGCCGATCTCGACGCCCTTGACCGCGTTGATGCCCATCAGCGCTGACGCCAGATCGGCATCGAGCTTGGCATAGACCGGCGCGCCGAGCCCCGCCGGCACGCCTTCGGCGACCACCTCGATCACCGCGCCGCAGGACGAGCCCGCCTTGCGCACACCGTCGAGATATTCCTCGTAGAACTTCGCTTGCGTGGCGTCGGGGCAGAAGAACGGATTCTTCGCCACCTCGTTCCAGTCCCAGCGCGCGCGGTCGATCTTGTGCGGGCCCATTTGCACGAGCGCGCCGCGCACCAGAATGCCGGGCACGATCTTGCGCGCCACGGCGCCGGCGGCAACGCGCGCCGCCGTCTCGCGCGCCGAGGCGCGGCCGCCGCCGCGGTAATCGGTGATGCCGTATTTGACGTCGTAGGTGTAGCCGGCGTGGCCGGGCCGGTATTTATCCTTGATGTCGGAATAGTCCTTGGAGCGCTGGTCGACGTTCTCGATCATGAGCATGATCGGCGTGCCGGTCGTCACCTGCACGCCGTCGTCGCCGGTGAACACGCCCGACATGATCTTCACCGCGTCCGGCTCCTGCCGCTGCGTGGTGAAGCGCGACTGGCCCGGCCGGCGTTTGTCGAGATAGGCCTGGATATCGGCTTCGCTTAAAGGAATGCGCGGCGGACAGCCGTCGACGACGCAGCCAATCGCCGCCCCGTGGCTTTCGCCGAACGAGGTGAAGCGAAACATGTGGCCGAAGGTGTTGAACGACATAAGCGTTTTCCGCGTTTCGCCGCGGTTGGTAACGCGCGGGCGCAGCGCGGTCAAATCAGCCGCTGACGCAAGGCTAACGCGCCGTCTTACCGCTAGCCGCGGCGTTGATGTTCCGCCACCGCCGCGCCGAAGGCCGCAAACAGCGCTCGATTGACGGGATTTCGCTGCGGATCGTACTCCGCATGCCATTGCACACCCAGGGCAAAACCCGGCGCATCGGCGATGCGGATCGCCTCGATGGTGCCGTCCTCCGCCACGCCCTCGACGACGACGCGCGGGCCGGCCTCGAGGATACCCTGGCCGTGCAGCGAATTCACGCGGATGCTGTCGCGGCCGAAGAGCTTGGCGAAAACGCCGCCCGAGGTGAGGCGCACGTCGTGACGCTCGCCGTAGATCACTTCCTGGTCGGGATGGATCTCGCCGCTCGGCAGACGCGGCATGCGGTGGTTCATGCGGCCGGGCAGATCCCTGATCTCGGGATGCAGCGAGCCGCCGAAGGCGACGTTCATTTCCTGGAAGCCACGGCAGACGCCGAGCAGCGGCACACCGCGCTCGACGCAGGTCCTCACGAGTGGCAGCGCCAGCGCGTCGCGGCGGCGGTCATAGGGCTCGTAGCTCGGATGTTCCGCGGCGCCGAAATGCGCCGGATGGACATTGGCGCGCGCGCCGGTCAAAAGCACGCCGTCGACCGTCGCCAGCAAGGTATCGATATCGGTGATCGCCGGGTCGCCGGCAAAGATCAGCGGCAGCGCACCGACGACGTCGGCCACCGCCTTGAGGTTTCGCTCGCCGACGCGCTGGGCGGGAAATCGATTTTCGGCAATATGCTCGCTCCCGATCACACCGACGACGGGCCGTTTCATCGCATCGATCTTCCCAGTTCATGCCCGCGTGCCGGCCGCAGGCGGCAGTGTTCAAGAATAACGCGTCAGCTTGTCGCCTTCGAATACATAGACCATGCCCTGCTCAATATCGAGAAGGGGCGCAGCGGCGGGCTTGGCGATGCCGAGATCGGCGATCAGCCCGCGCGCGGTGCCGCCATGCGCGGTGACCACCGTGTCGGCGTCGAGGCTCGCGTACCAGTCGCGCATGCGCGCGGCGACCATTTCGTAGCTCTCTCCGCCCGGCGGCACGAAGTGCCATTTGTCGTGCTCGCGCTGGGCGATGCGCTGCGGGTCGCTGAGGTGCAGTTGCGCGATGGTCGAGCCCTCCCAGTCGCCGAAGGCGATCTCGGCCAGTCGCGCATCGCGCCGATAGCCGTCGCCCGCAAGACCCATCGTCACGCGCATCAGCTCCATGGTTTTGCAGGCGCGCTTGAGCGGGCTCGAAACATAATCGAGCGTCGAAGCGTCGCGACTATCGCGCACGAACAGGTCGCGCAAGATGTCGCCGCAATGGCGCGCCTGCGCACGCCCGCGCGCATTGAGCGGAATGTCGTGACGGCCTTGCAGGCGGCCGCTGACGTTCCAGTCGGTTTCGCCGTGGCGGACGTAATAGATCGTCGGCCGCTTGGCGGCCATCAGTCACCCTTATCGACCGCCATGTCGGGCGCGTCGGGATTCTTGATGCCGACAATGTGATAGCCGGCATCGACATGCTGGATTTCGCCGGTGACGCCGCTCGCCAGATCGGAGAGGAAATAGACCCCGGTCTTGCCGACGTCCTCGAGCGTCACGTTGCGCCGCATCGGCGTGTTGTATTCGTTCCACTTGAGAATGTAGCGGAAGTCGCCGATGCCGGAGGCGGCGAGCGTCTTGATCGGGCCGGACGAGATGGCATTGACGCGGATGTTCTTCTTGCCGAGATCGGCGGCAAGATAGCGCACGGAGGCCTCGAGCGCGGCTTTGGCGAGCCCCATCACATTGTAATGCGGCATCCACTTCTCGGCGCCGTAGTACGTAAGCGTGAGCAGCGAGCCGCCGTTCGGCATCAGCTTCTCGGCGCGCTGGGCGATGGCCGTGAACGAATAGCAGCTCACCACCATGGTCTTGATGAAATTGTCTTCCGTGGTGTCGACATAGCGGCCGATGAGCTGGTCCTTGTCGGAAAAGGCAATCGCGTGCAGCACGAAATCGAGCGAGCCCCAGGCCGACTGAACGGCGGCAAAGGCCGCATCGATGCTCGCCGGATCGGTCACGTCGCAATGGCCGACCACGATCCCGTCCACCTCCTCGGCGAGCGGCTCGACCCGTTTCTTGAGCGCTTCACCCTGATAGGTGAAGGCAAGGTCGGCGCCGTGATCGCGGCAGGCGCGCGCGATGCCCCAGGCGATCGACCGGTTGTTGGCGACGCCCATGATCAGGCCGCGCTTGCCGCGCATCAGGTTCGAAGGTTCCGACATGAAAAGTCCCGTCCGGCCGGCTGAGGCCCGGTCTGTTCGTATGGCATAGGGTCAAGGGGTCATCAAGCAAAGCGCCGGCTTCATCCGGTCGCGGCCGCTCATTCAATTCGATTTGTGGAATATGATGGCGATTGCGGGGTTTTCCAACTGAGCGGCGGCGCCGTCAGGGCCGTAACGGGCGAAGGGGGCCGGATTGGCCACGTTCGGACAGCAGGTCGAGGCGACGATCCCGGCGCTGCGCCGCTATGCCAGGGCGCTGACGCGGGACGCCGATATCGCCGACGATCTGGTGCAGGACACGCTGGTGCGGGCGCTGCGCTCGGAACATCTATTTCACGGCGGCGAGGTTCGCAGCTGGCTGTACACGATCCTGACCAATCTCAACCGCAACCGGCTGCGCTCGCTGGCGCGGCGCCCGGCGTTGTCGCCGCTCGAGGATAACGATGCGCCCGACCAGGCGGGCCCGGAAGCAGGCTCGCGCGATATCGAGCGCGCGCTGGCGACTTTGGTCGAGGACCAACGCAACGCCCTGCTGCTGGTGGTGCTCGAAGGCCTCACCTACCGCGAAGTCGCGGAGGTGCAGGGCGTGCCGATCGGCACCGTGATGTCGCGCCTCGCGCGCGCGCGCGCCCAGATCAAGAATTTTCTCGACGGCGGACGCCCGGCGTTACGCCGCGTGAAATGAAAGAGAAGGTGAGACCATGATCGATCGCGATTTGCCCGTGACCGAGGACGAATTGCACGCCTATGTGGACGGCGAGCTGCCGGCCGACCGGCGCGAAGCCGTCGCCGCTTGGCTTGCCGCGCATCCGAGCGAGGCCGCCTTGGTCGCCGCCTGGCGGGCGCAGGCCGAGGCCATCCGCGCGCGCTATGGCGCGGTCGTCAACGAGCCGCTGCCACAGCGTCTCACGCTCGAGCGTCTGACGCGTTCGGGGCGCAGCTTCGCCAGCCACTATTGGCTGTCGATGGCGGGCGCCGCCGCGATCGTCGCGTTCCTCATCGGCGGCGCTGTCGGTTGGCTCGCGCATGGCGCCGCGGTCGCGCGCTCGGCCGGATTCGATGCCATCACCGCGGATGCGCTCGATGCCTACAAGCTTTACGTGGTCGAGGTGCGCCATCCGGTGGAAGTGCCGGGCTCGGAGCGCGCGCACATGACGCAGTGGCTGACCAAGCGGGTCGGCTACGAGCAGCGCATTCCGGATCTGCAATCGATCGGCCTCAAGCTCGTCGGCGGCAGGTTGCTGCCCGGGCCGACCGGTTCGGCTGCCGCGTTCTATATGTATGAAGGCGCCTCGGGCGAGCGTTTCACCATCTATTCGGCGCCGGCGTCCTCGCCGGAAAGCGCGTTGCGCTACAAGAAGGGCGACCACTTCGCCGCATTCTACTGGGTCGACGACAAGCACGCCTATGTGGTGAGCGGGCCGGCCGACCGCGAGCAGTTGGAGAAGGTGGCGAAGTCGGCTTACGAGCAGTTGGACAAGAGCGGCGCGAAGAAGTCGTAAAGTAGGGCTCACCAACGCGAACGGGCGTTACTCCATATCCTTGCGCGGATCGTAAGGCTTGCCGTCGCGCCATTTGCGCATCAGCTCGTTGAGCTCCTCATCGCTCTTCTCCGGCAACATGATGCGCACGGTGGCGAGCAGGTCGCCCGCCCCGCTTTTTGCCTTCAAACCCTTGCCCTTGAGACGGAAGGTGCGGCCCGAATTGGTCCCGGCCGGAATCGCCAGCTCCACCGCGCCGTCGAGCGTCGGCACGCGCACCTTGCCGCCGAGCGCCGCCTCGTAAAGCGTGATCGGCAGTTCGAGCCTGAGATCGGCGCCGTCCGGCTTGAACAACGGATGCGGCGCGACGTGCACGGTGATGATCGCGTCGCCGGCTTTGCCGTTGGCGACCGGCCAACCCTGCCCCTTCAGGCGGATCGACTGGCCGTCGGTGAGGCCGGCGGGAATCTTCACTTCGACGTCCTTGCCGGTCGGCAGATGCAAGCGCGTCTTGGTGCCCTTGGCGGCCTCGGGCAAAGCGATGGTCATTTCGGCGTGCAGGTCCTGCCCGGTGCTCGGCGCGGCGAAATCCTCCGGCTCGAAGCGCGTGCCGAAGCCGCCGCCGCGCGCCGCGCCGCCGAACATGTTGCGCAGGATGTCCTCGAAGCCCGCGCTGCCGGCGCCCCCACCGCCGCTGGAGCGGCGTTGAAAACCGTCGGGACCGAAGCTGAAGCTTTCAAAATGCGGGCCGCCCGGGCCGCCGCCGCCCGGCTGCGCGCCGAAGCCTTCGAAGCCCTGGAAGCGCGGCTTGCCCTCGGCGTCGATCTCGCCATTGTCGAAGGCCTTGCGCTTCTTGTCGTCGCCGACGATCTCGTAGGCGGCGTTGAGCTCGGCAAAGCGCGAAGCCGCCTTGGGATCGTGCTTGTTGGCGTCCGGATGCAGCTTTTTAGCAAGCTTCCGGAAAGCGCTCTTAACCTCTGCCTCGCTTGCAGTCTTCGATACCCCCAGAACGTCGTAGGGGTCGCGCATCCGTTCCAACTCCTGTGAAAACCCCTGCCCGCCGGGCAAATGCCGGCGACTCAAGGCTCAATGTGGGGTCCAAATCGGCCGGATGCAACGCGCCTTCGCCCCGCGGGCGACGGCGCGCGAGCGCGCGTTCAAGAACGCTTCCAGGGCTTGAGCGCGCGGACTTCCCAGTTACCGGCGTCCTGCTTGCAAGCTTCGCCCTGCAGCCAGGCCTGCGATGCGCCATTGATATAGCTGGCCAGGAAATCATGGCAGGTCAGCCCATCCTGGGTATAGGCCGAGGCGATCGGGGTGACGGTGCCGCGCGCGCCGGTGCGCGGATTTTCCCAAGGGGCGCTGGCGTATTTGTCGCCGCGGGCGAGCACATCCTTGGCGGCCGCCCGCGCATAGGCGAGATCGCCATCCGGCGGCATGTGTTCGGCGCTCTTGGCTCCAGGCGGCGGCGTGAGCGAGCCGGTGGTGTCGGAACCGCCAAACAGCGTATCGAATTGCGAGGCCGGAAGGCTGCAACCGGCACCGCTAAGCGCCAGCATCAGCGCGGCCGCCAACGGGAGAACGTGCCATATGCGCGCGCGGGCGCATCCACTATAAAGGCGGCAGTTGCAACAACGAGTTAGGGCACCGACCACACGGGCGCTCCAAACGCTATGGCTGACACGGTTCCCATAGAACACCCAACTTGGTTAACGAGTGGTGATTTCACCGCAGCGGACGAGCCTTTCGCGCTGTTTGCGGCCTGGCTCGGCGAGGCGACCGCATCCGAACCGCGCGACCCGACCGCCATGACGGTCGCGACCGTCGACGCCGACGGTCTGCCCAACGCCCGCATGGTATTGCTCAAAGGCGTCGATGAGCGCGGATTTGTCTTCTATACCAACATGGACAGCCAAAAAGGGCGGGAATTGGACGCCCATCCACAGGCGGCGCTGGTCTTTTATTGGAAATCGTTGAACCGGCAGGTGCGCGTGCGCGGCAATATTGAGCGCGTGACGACGGCGGAGGCCGACGCCTATTTCGCCACGCGGCCGAAGCAGGCGCAGATCGGCGCCTGGGCAAGCAAGCAATCGGCGCCATTGGAAAGCCGGCTGGCGTTCGAAAAGGCGGTCGCGCTTTATGCCGCCAAATATGCGCTGGGCACGGTGCCGCGGCCGCCGAACTGGTCGGGCTACCGCGTGATACCGCTCAAAATCGAATTCTGGCACGACCGACCGTTCCGCCTGCACGACCGTGTCGAATTTGGCCGCAGCGCGATTGGCGCGCCGTGGAGCAAGACGCGGCTTTATCCGTGAGATAGCATTCGTTGCCAGGGCAACCCATTTAAGGACGCAATGCCGAACTCGCCATCCAACCAGCCGCGCCGCACGCTGCTGCTCACCGGAGCCAGCCGCGGCATCGGGCATGCGACCGTCAAGCGCTTCTCGGCCGCGGGCTGGCGCGTGATCACCTGCTCGCGTCATCCGTTCCCGGAAAATTGTCCATGGGAAGCCGGACCCGAGGATCACATCCAGGTCGACCTTGCCGACGAGGCAAGCACGCTCGAGGCCATCGCCGAGATCAAGCGGCGGCTCGACACGCACGAGCTGCACGCGCTGGTCAACAATGCGGCGATCTCGCCCAAGGCGGAAGGCGGCAAACGATTGGGCTCGATCGACACCACCATCGAGACCTGGCGGCAGGTATTCCGCGTTAATTTCTTTGCGCCGATCATGCTCGCCCGCGGCCTTGTCGAGGAATTGAAAGCGGCGAAGGGCTCGGTGGTCAACGTCACCTCGATCGCCGGTTCGCGCGTGCACCCGTTTGCGGGCACCGCCTATTCGACATCGAAGGCGGCGCTCGCCGCGCTCACGCGCGAGATGGCATCGGATTTCGGCCGTCTCGGCATCCGCGTCAACGCGATTGCGCCGGGCGAGATCGACACCGCAATCCTGTCGCCGGGCACCGAGAAGATCGTCGCGCAAATCCCGATGCAGCGACTGGGCACACCCGACGAGGTGGCCAAGATCATCTACGTGTTGTGCACCGAGACCAGTTCCTACGTGAACGGCGCCGAAATCCACATCAATGGCGGGCAGCACGTTTAGCGTCCCGCGACCTGCGGACATGCGTCATCGCCCGTATTCTTTGTCAGGCGCCGGGTACGCCTGCATTCCGTTTCCCTCCGCCCGCCCGGAAAAGTACCGAGGGCGCGCGGGACGCCAGGGGTCGCGATGGACCCGCGTCGGCGCTTCGGCGCGGCGCTTCGGCAAACGCCCGCGCGCACGTCGCCACGCGGCGGCGTCGGTCAGGCGTCACGATGATGCGGAGGCGGTGAGGAGCGCGGCCTCGGCGAGGCCCGCTCGCCCGGCGGTTCAGTCGCGGTCGTAAGGCAGATAACGCACGTCGGTCACGTTGCGCTCTTCGCTCTTGTGGCGAAGCGCGGCGGCGACCGCCGAAATTCCAATCTTCCCATAACGATCGTCGAGGTCTCTGTACTGGCGCTGGGAGTGCTCGTTTTGCTCCGTCGCCCTTGTCGCTTGCATTGTCGTCGTCTCCAGTCCGTCCTTGGAAGCCAGTGAAGGCTAAAATTTACGCAATGAGTGGGGCAGAATTGGGCAGCAATTCGTGTCCCTTTGTGGCTTTTGCGTCATAGTGGCGCTCACCGCTTTGATCTCGGTCATATAGCGGCGTCCATGGTAAACCTTCCCTTAACGCCTTGCCGGCACAGTCTTTTTGACGCCCGGCCGGCCGGCCCCGATGTTCCAATCGGGCTGGCGAAAAACGAGTGCGGCATTCGTGCAACAGGTCGCGGCAAGGTGCTGTGGAGCGGTCGTGAAACCGTGGAAACCGTATCGGTTTTTCGGTTAATTGCGATCTGACAGTGGTTATACGGAGTCGCCTTGCTCGGCGACTTGGAATGAGGACGAAATGCGGTTCAGGGTGTTGTCTTTTGCGTTGGTCGGTGTCGCCGTGCTGCTTGGCGGCTGCATGCAATCGGTGATCGAGCCGGCATCCGAGGCGAACTTAACGCCGCGCGACAAGAAGCTGCTGGCAGCGGCGCCTTACGAGAACGCGGTCATCCCCGAGCCCTATCGCCGGCACATCGTTTCCTATCACCGCAAGGACGAGCCGGGCACGATCGTCATCGATTCCGACGCGCGCTATCTCTACTACGTGCTCGATGGCGGCAAGGCGATTCGCTACGGCGTCACCGTCGGCGAGGAAGCCATGGCCTGGTCGGGCGTCGCCAAGATCGAGCGCATGACCGAATGGCCGTCGTGGACGCCGACGCCGGGCGAACGCGAGCGCATGGACGTTCCCGCCTTCGTCTCGCCCGGCCCGCAGAACCCGATGGGCGCGCGCGCGATGTACCTGTTCGAGGGCAACAAGGACACCCTCTACCGCATCCACGGCACCAACCAGCCGGAATATATCGGTCAGGCGATTTCCTCGGGCTGCATCCGCATGACCAACGAGGACGTCATCGATCTCTACAAGCGCGTGAAGGTCGGCACCGTCGTGGTGGTGCTGGCGCCGCATCAAGGCGATTCACCGTTCAATCCGCGTGTGGCCTCCGCCAGCAACCTGCTGCGCTGACGCGGAGAGAGGCTGAGGACAAAACGGCGCCCCGGGGGCGCCGTTTTGGTTTTGAGCGGCGGTACGTTCGGATTTTGCCGGCGATTTTTCCGTGCACGGGACCATTGCGCCGTCCGGCACGACAGCTAACCTTGGGCCTGACCGGCGAGGGGCGCCGGTCCCATAAGGCGGCTTAAGCCGCATCGAGAGGGAAGCGCCATGCTTGGGCTCATGCAGGATTGGCCGCTGCTGATCCACAAAATCATCGACCATGCCGCTAATTTCCACGGCGAGCGCAAGGTTATCACTCGCTCGGTCGAAGGCCCGTTCGTCGAAACCAATTACCGCACCGTTCGCGCCCGCGCGCTGAAGGTGGCGCAGCGGCTGGAGAAAGACGGCATCAAGCTCGGCGACCGCGTCGGTACGCTCGCCTGGAACACGTGGCGGCATCTGGAGTGCTGGTACGGCATCACCGGCATCGGCGCGATCTATCACACGGTCAATCCACGGCTGTTCCCCGACCAGATCGTGTGGATCGTCAATCACGCCGAAGACCGCATGATGATCACCGACCTCACCTTCGTGCCGCTCCTGGAAAAGATCGCCGATCGGCTGCCGACCATCGAACGCTATGTCGTGCTCACCGACGCCGCGCATATGCCGCAAACGACGCTGAAGAACGCGGTCGCCTACGAAGACTGGATCGGCGAGGTGGACGGCGATTTTTCCTGGAAGGAGTTCGACGAACATACGGCGTCGGGCATGTGCTACACCTCGGGCACCACCGGCAACCCGAAGGGCGTGCTCTATTCGCACCGCTCCAACGTGCTGCACGCCTATATCGCGGCGCTGCCCGACTCCAAAGGCATCAATTCGCGCGACGTGGTGATGCCGGTGGTGCCGATGTTCCACGCCAATTGCTGGTCGCTCGCCTTCTCGACGCCCATGGTCGGCGCCACCATGGTGATGCCGGGGGCCAAGATGGACGGCGCCTCGATCTACGAATTGCTCAACACCTACAAGGTCAGCTTCACCGCCGCGGTGCCGACGGTGTGGCTAATGCTGCTGCAGGACCTGGAAAAGACCGGACAGAGGCTGCCGCACCTCAAGCGCGTGGTGATCGGC
>Ga0335078_10013071_pt1 | contig 12306 bp, 8 predicted proteins | sample Lox_Sample_32_FD_206711 | JGI IMG/M metagenome (GOLD analysis project Ga0335078, IMG submission 206711) | Soil microbial communities from Loxahatchee National Wildlife Refuge, Florida, United States - Lox_Sample_3.2 | ecosystem: Environmental > Terrestrial > Soil > Wetlands | place: USA: Florida... | reverse complement strand
GTGACCGTCTTCTGTCCGGTGAGAGTATTGGCCGCCGAGACCGTAACCCCCGGCAGAGGCATATTTCCCGACTTGATCGCCCCGGTGATGTCGCCACCTGTCGCCGCTGGGGCTTGTGCCCAGCAAAGTCCGCCCAGGGCCAGCAGCGTCAGCAAGAAAAAGCACCGGCCAGCGCCGGGACGCATGTAGTTTGTCAATGATTGGGAAGTACCCGCCGCATTACTGCTTGGGACATCAGGCATGCGTCAGTTGTTGCTGGGCGGGGGTGCTGCAGGCGGCTGTTGCTGCTGCGGCGTGGGGTGGATAGGTGCTAGCTCCCGAAAGTCCCCCAGATTCAGCACGCTCGAAACGAAAACGCCGTCCTTCGCTTCACCACGCCCGAAGACATGATCGCCGGCTTTGAAGTCAGCCAGAGTAATGCTCTCACCCCGCTTGCGGAACGAGGTGTTCTCATCCACTTGAATAGTCTGAGTTTCACCATCCGGGCGCAGGATCGTCAGATGTGTTCCGTCGATAGACTTGATCTCACCGGCGATGAAGTTCTTGCCCATCTCGCCGCGCATCGCCTGGCTGCTAACACCGCGCGTCGCGACGAAGCGGGCGTTCCAGGTGTCGTCACCCGCAGGCTCGCCGCCTACCATCACCATGTCGCCGACCTTGAAGTCTTCGAGCGCTGCCGGCTGTGCGTCCTTACGAAAATGCGTGTCGGCGGATACATTGACGGTCACGGTCTTGCCGTCCGTAGTTTTCAAGGTCATCTGACTTTTGTCGACCGCAGTAATGGTGCCAATTACCCCCTGAAACTGGCGACCGCTGCGATTGCCGCGCGCCCCTCCAGGCCTCGGTGGGGGAGGCGTATCTTGCGTGAAAGCGAGCGCGCAGAGAGCAAACAAGGCAATGATGATGGCGGTTCGCTTCATGGGACAAACCTCCAGCCCCGGTGTAGGCAGACTTCGCCTATTAGAACACGCAGCTCTGGCCGATTCGGTAAAGACTTCGTCAAAAAGCGTCAAGAATCGGTAATGAGTTACCGCTGTAATTTGACGCTGGGCGTTTGCTGCCGCAAACTTCCAGCATGACCAGCATCTCTGAAAGTCGTGGGGCAATCACCTTCGTGTTGGGAGCCGTGCTTCTCCTGGCCAGCAACCTTAAGGGACACGGAATCGGCGTTCCGCCGGATCCCAAAGGCGCCCTGCTGCTGGCTGCAATCGGACTGCTTTTCTTCGTGTTTTCAGACCTGGAGCGCTGGAACGGAAAACTCTTGCGCCTGCTTCAGGTGGTGCTGGCGCTCAGCTCTTTCTCGTTCGTTTCGACATTGTGGGTTGCCGCCGTCCGCGAATTTCGGCCCGGAATGGCCCAAGACTGGGGAGCAATTCCGGCCCCACAACTGATCTTCGCTGCCACGTATACGCTGGCCTCGTTGCTGACGTTGCTGGTGCTGAGCATCCGTGACCGGCGGCATGTTCACTAGAGCTGGGGAGGTAGACAGTCGTTCGTGACCCTGCCGGGCTCCTTGGCGAGGGGCTACTCCACCTGTAGCTTGGCCCTGTAGCCGTCGCGCGCCACGACCAGATACTTTACGTCTTTACCTTTCTGATCGTGCACCTTAAGCGGGTGTCCGTTGCCATCCGTGACCTCAACCTTGATTTTGCGAAACGTGCCGTCCTGCTTGCCGTTTGTGGGGCGATAGGCCAGGATGTACTCGTTGCGGAGCGATTGCGCGATATCGTTGAAGACTTCGGGAAACGCCGTCTGAAACCGCGGAAAATACGCTTGCCCTCCGGTCATGTGAGCGAGCGTATTCATCTGATTGTCGGCCTGCAGGTAATCCATTCGGACATCAGAGCAGGGATTAATGACGTCGATGCTGGTTCGTGGGCAGTCGTAGGGATTGGCCGCGCGCATCCACTGGCCGGTGCTGATGGCGAAAATGCTGATGTTGCGGCTCTCGCGCACTTTTTTCAGAAGCTGGTCGTAGTTCAGCTTACTGAACGTGTCGCGACCGCTGGAGATCAGGATGATATATTTGCGGCCATCCAGCCGGTCCAGCCGGTCAATGGCGTCGTAGAGCGCGTCAAAAAAGTTGGTTTCCCTCCAGGTGGGGATTTGAAGCTGGCGGATGGCGCCGACTACTTCGCGCTTGTCCTGGGTGAAGTCAACCAGGATGTGCGGCTTCATGTCGTAATACATCACTGCGATCCAGTCATTGGGCTTGAGGGTCCGCGCAAACGTGTAAGACGCGTTCACCGCATCGGTAACGAAATAGTAGTTGTTGGCTGCGAACTCCGTCAGTAGCACGGCGGTAATGGGCGCGTCCTTGTCCTGGTTGAAGCTGCTGATCTGCTGTTGCACGCCATCTTCGTAGATCTTGAAGTTGTCGGCCTTCAGCCCGGGAATGAACTGGCCGTCCTTGGTTGTCACCAGCACGGGAACGTTGACCAGCGTTGCTTCCACGTGAAGCGAGTAGTCGGGCATGCCTTCTGGCTTGCGGGGCGGCTTTGGCCTTTCCGGTGGCGGTTCTTCCTTCTTCTTAGGAATCGCCATGGGCCCGACTTCGTTCTGGGGTCCCCCGGCTTCGTCCGGCGGCTGAGAGGGATGCTGCTGGGATTCCGCGCTGGACTGGGCGGCAACCGGCAGTCCAACCCACAAGACAGTCCCAACGCCTACCAGAAGTGTGAACACCAAGGCGAAAGTCCTAGTCCCTTCGCTGTAGAAAAAGTGTCGCATGTACGACATAGGCAGGCCTCAGACAGATTTTCGTATGCTAGTATAGATGCACATTTCCAGACTTTCGACTTCCTTTCCACACAATTGCCCCGTTGTGAAGGAAAAAGAAGTGTAGCCGGGTGGTATGAAAACCAGATCCTTGTGCGCACTGCTTATCCTTACGCTGGCCTTGTCGCTAGCCAGCTTTGCGAGTTCCTCGCTCGGTAATTCCGTTCCACTCAATGTGCCGCTGCTGAGCGTGGACCAGGTGCGCCCGGGGATGAAGGGCGTGGCTTACACCGTTTTCCAGGGCACGCAGCCAGAACCCATGGAGGTCGAGATCCTGGGTGTGTTGCGCGACGTAAACGGCCCCAAGAGCGACATTATCCTGGTGCGCCTGAAAGGCAAGAAACCCGAGTACAGCGGAGTGGTTGCGGGGATGAGCGGCAGCCCGGTTTACGTAGACGGCAAATTATTGGGAGCGCTGGCTTTCCGCATCGGGCAGTTCTCCAAGGAGCCGATCGCGGGCGTGACCCCGATTGCCGATATGCTGGAAATCAGCGAGCTCGATCACAGCCAGCCCGGCGAGGCGCTGCCAGCTTCCGCCAAACTGCACGCCGAGACTTCGAAGACCGCCACCCCCGGTGATGCCGCGGGGATGGACCAATACCGTAACATGCTGACGCCGATCGATACGCCGATGGTCTTCAGCGGCTTCAGCGAAGAAGCCCTGCACCGCTTTGCCCCGCAGTTCGCTGCCGCCGGCATCACTCCGGTGAGCGGCATCGGATCGGCCGATCCCACGGCCCACGATCCCGCGCCGCTCGTTCCCGGCTCAGCCGTGAGCGCGGTGCTGATCGAGGGCGACATGAACGTGGCTGCCACCTGTACGGTGACCTATGTAGATCCCGAGCGCGTGCTGGCTTGCGGTCATCCCCTGCTGCAGTTTGGCATGGTGGACCTGCCCATGACCAAGGCCGAGGTTGTGGCAACGCTGGCCTCGCCGCTGAACTCGTTCAAGATCGTCAACACCACCGACGCGGTCGGCTCGTTCGTTCAAGACCGGCACACCGGCATTTTGGGCCGGCTGGGCAAGACTTCGGAGATGATCCCGGTCACGTTAACTGTTCGCGGCGGTGCCAAGACCAAGCTTTTCCACTACCAGGTGCTGAACAACGCGAAACTCACACCGGTTGCAGTCATGGCGACTGTATTCAATTCGCTGCAGGGGGTGAATGAGTACGGGGAAGAGATCACCTATCGCATGCTGGGGACGATCAAGGTGGATGGCTATCCTGACGTGAACCTGCAGAACATGTTCGCGCCTTTGGACAGCAACATCCCGACGGCGGCGGCGGTGGCGATGTCACTGGGAGACCACTTCGGGCGCATCTTTGACAATCCTTACGTCACGCCAGGAATTACCGGCGTCAATCTGGAGTTTGATCTGGCGCATGAACGGCGCTGGGCGCGGCTGGAAAGCACACGCACCGACGTAACCGAGGCTCGGCCGGGTGACGACATCGTGATCGAATCGGTGTTGCGGCCTTATCGTGGCGAGCGCATCGTGCGGCAGATTCCCATCAAAGTGCCGACTTCCACGCCCAAAGGCACGCTGCGGATTCTGGTCAGCGACGGCGATACGCTCGACCGCATGCGCCGCATTGCTCCCGCGCTGGCACGCAAGATGGACCTCGCCTCCACCATCGCGATGCTCAACAAGGAGCATACGAACACGCAGCTCTACGTCTCGCTGCTCGAAGCCAACCCGCAAGCCATGGTGGAAGACAAAGTGATGCCCGGGCTTCCGCTTTCCGTGATGAACGTGATGGATGGCATGCGCGGCACGCAGGATATGGTGGTGATCGGCGAATCGGCGGTGAACGAAGCCTCGTCGCCGATGGACTACGTGGTCTCCGGCGCGCAGGTGATCAGCGTAACCATTAAGTAGAGACGCAGCATGCCGCGTCTCTGCACTGATGACAGCTGCCCGCCCAGCCGGGACTGACCGGGCCTACGTGATAATCTATTCTCATCAACTCCATGAAGAAGTCTGTTTTTTTCCTCTCCCTGATTTTTCTCGCTACCCATCTACTGTTCGCCGAGGGCACGCGCCTCTGGAAACAATCAAGCTTCGACGATTTCGAGAAAGGCACCGCTAAAGGCGTAGCCATCACCAGTGAAGGCTCACTGGAACTTGCGCCTTCTTTCAAGCCGATATACACCACGCCGTCGACTTACATCTGGTCGATCGCTGCCGACGGTGAGGGAAACGTGTTTGCTGCGGCGGGCGCGCCCGCGCGGGTCTATAGGATCACTGCAGATGGCAAGTCCAGCGTGGTCTTTGCTCCGCCGGAGCTGGAGGTGCAGGCGCTGGTCGTCGATACCAGCGGCGTGCTCTACGCTGCCACTTCGCCCGACGGCAAGGTGTACAAGATCGAGCGCTCCGGCAAGAATAGCAAGGGTTCGGCGCAACCCCCAGCAAGCGAAGGCAAGGCGGATCTCGATCCGAACTTCACGTCTTCAGTTTTCTTCGATCCCAAGACGAAATACATCTGGGACCTGGCTCTCGATGCCAAGGGACAGCTCTACGTGGCGACGGGCGACCAGGGGCAGATCTTTCGCGTCGATCGCAAAGGCGCGAGCTCTGTCTTTTTCAAGAGCGATGAAGCCCACATCCGCGTGTTGGCATTCGACACGCGCGGGAACCTCATCGCCGGCTCTGACGGCAGCGGACTGGTTTATCGCATCTCGCCGGCTGGCGAGGCTTTCGTGCTGTACAGCGCCCCCAAGAAGGAGATAACCGCGCTTGCGGTCGATGCCGCGGGCAACATCTACGCCTCGGGCATCGGTGAAAAGCGCGCCTTCCAGGCGCAACCTTCGAGCGTTCCGCCACCTCCGCCACCGCCCAGCACGCCTTCCGGACATGGCGGCGGGTCTGCCAGTTCCGCGTCCAATTTTGGTGGCGCGGCCGCCTTCAGCGTGGGAGGGAGTGCAGCGCCGCCGTTTGCCACGACTCCCGGCTCCGAGGTATATCAGATCGCGCCCGATGGGTCGCCGAAGCGCATCTGGTCATCGCGGGAAGACATTGTCTACGCGCTGGGTTTCGACGATCAGGGGCGTCTGCTGGCTGGAAGCGGCAACCGCGCCCGCATCTACACTATCGAGAGCAATGGTGACTACGTTGACTTGCTCAAGGCCAGCGCCACGCAGGTTACCGCCTTCACCAAGGGTCCCAATAACGGGCTGTACGTTTCCACCAGCAACCTGGGGAAGATCTTTCTGCTGGGGGCGCAGCCAGACTCCGAGGGTAGTTACGAAAGCGACGTCTTCGACGCACACATTTTTTCGCGATGGGGCCGACTCGAGGCGAAAGGCGCGGGAAACTACGATCTCTACACGCGCAGCGGAAACGTCGACAATCCCGACCGCAACTGGAGTCAGTGGAAGAAAGTAGACCTCGCCAAGAATGGCCTTGCTGACGTGCCGGCGGCACGCTTTATTCAGTGGAAGGCCGTGCTGCATCCGGGGGCGACCCCGGCGCGCATCGACGAGGTGAACGTCAACTATCGGCCGAACAATGTGGCGCCCGTGATTGAAGACGTAGCGGTGCAGGTGGGGGTGCGCTATAACGCAACCCCCACGATCAAGACTGGCGGAGAGGGCTCTCCCGTTATCATGGGCCCGCGCTTTGAGCCCCCTCCGCCGCCGGCGGTTCACGACCGCGACTCCATCAGCGCCCGCTGGTCTGCCCACGACGATAACGACGATGATCTGGTGTACTCGGTCTACTTTCGCGGCGACAACGAGACCCAGTGGCGTTTGCTGAAGGATAAAGTCACAGACAAGTTTCTAACCTGGGACGCGGGCCTGTTTCCCGATGGCGAATACACGATTAAGGTCGTGGCGTCTGACGCACCCTCGCACTCTCCCGACGAAGCTCTGACCGACGAGAAAGAAAGCACCCGCTTCGAGGTAGACAACACGCCGCCGCGCATCGAGAACCTCAGCGCCGTCGAGGAAGGCGGACAAGTTCGGGTCACGTTCCGGGCGGCCGACAACTTCTCGCCGCTCAAGCGCGCCGAGTATTCGCTCGATGCAGGCGACTGGCACTTCATCGAGCCAGTGGGCCTGCTTTCGGATAACCGCATCGAGAACTACGACTTCAGCGTTCCACTGCCGAACGAAACTGCGGCGCCAGTAACCGCAGCGAAGGGCAAGAAGCGCACGAAATCTGAGCTTCCGACCGAGCACGTAATTGTGGTTCGGGTATATGACCGGTTCGACAACATGGGCGCCGCCAAGACGCTGATGCGGCTGGGAGCGGGCCATTGAGTTATTGGGCGATTGAGTCATTGAGCCATTGAGGGCGGACGGTAGCTTCTTTAATGGCTCAATGGCCCAATCACTCAATGACTCAATTCTTAACTCCCGATTCCGGCTAGAATCCAGAAATGCAGGTTCTTCTGCGAGAGATCGGATGGCTGTTCGCCATCGTGCTCTCGACGATTCCGGCATATTGGCTGCTGGTCCACCCACGGGCGGAATACTGGCGCAAACGCAGCGGGGCACGATTTCGGATTTTGGTGCCGCTGTGGCTGGCGATCTGGCTGGCAGTCGGCGCCATCACCTGGCCGTGGCGGCGTGAAGTCTTTTATGACTCGCCGATCTCCTGGCTGGTGGCTTTGCCATTCTTCGCGGCCGGGTTCTACCTGTATCATCGCGGCCGGGCGAAGTTCAGCGTTGCGCAACTGATCGGGCGTCCGGAAGTGCAGGGCGCGGGATTTGAGCAGCGTCTGGTGACCAGCGGCATTCGCGCCCGCGTGCGCCATCCGGTTTATCTGGGGCACCTGTGCGAGCTGATCGGCTGGAGCCTGGGAACGGGGCTGGCCGTGATTTATCTGCTGACGGCATTCGCCATCATCACTGGCGCGATCATGATCCGCATGGAAGATGCTGAGCTGGAGAGGCGATTTGGGAAGCCGTACCGGAATTATCGCAAGTCGACGGCCGCGGTCATTCCGCGGTTTCGGTCGCTCCCAGCCGACCCTGCAGCGCCCCAGCTAAGAGCCAAAAGCCAACCGCCAAGAGTGTCTTCGTGAGATTTGAGTTCTTTGTCGCCTCGCGCTACCTGCGTGCCAAACGCAGGCAAGCCGTCATCTCCGTCATCACTGCCATCTCGATTATCGGCGTCGCCGCGGGCGTAGCTTCGCTCATCGTTGCTCTTGCCATCAACAATGGCTTTCGCCAGGACCTGCAGGAGCGCCTTCTGGGTTCGACCGCGCACATCAACCTGATGCGGGTGGAGAATGACGGTATCCGCGACTGGCGGGCGCTTCTCGACCGCCTCTCGAGGGAACCACACGTCAAGGCGGCGGCGCCGGCGCTGTTCGAGCAGGTCCTGATCTCCCGCGGCGCACGTGCTCGCGGGGCAATTCTGAAGGGTGTTCTGCCAGATTACGAAAAGAAGGTCAGCGAACTGCTTCAGACCGTCAAGTTCGGCTCAGCCGAGGAGCTGGAGCCGGCTCACGGCGAAGGCTCGCAGGCCAGGAGAGCAGCGGGTATGCCCCCCATCATCCTTGGCCAGGACATGGCCGATGAACTCGGTGCCACGGTTGGGTCGGTGGTGCTTGTCACCAGTCCGCAGGGCGAGCTGACACCCTTCGGGCTGGTTCCGAAATACGTGCGCTTCCGCGTCGCTGGAATCTTTAAATCAGGGTTTTACGATTACGACACAGGCTGGTCGTTTATCCGGTTGGCCGACGCCCAGCAGTTGTTTGGGCTGGGCGATGTGATCTCGGTGATCGAGTTCAAGGTAGATGACATCTACCAGGCCGGCGTAATCGGCAAACAGATTGAGCGCGACGCCGGCCGTGGCTTCATGGCGACCAACTGGATGGAGCAGAACCGCCAGCTCTTCCACGCGTTGAAACTGGAACGCGTAGTGACATTCATTACGATCGGACTCATCGTGCTGGTAGCGGCGCTGAACATTCTGATCTCGCTCATCATGATGGTGATGGAAAAGACGCGCGACATCGCGGTGCTGATGTCGCTGGGCACCCGCAAGGCGCAGGTGCGGAACGTGTTTATTTTTCAGGGAGTGCTCATCGGTGTGGTCGGAACGGCCATCGGACTGGCGTTGGGGTACGTGCTTTCCTGGATCGGCGGGCACTACCGGCTGGTAACGCTTTCGCCCGAGGTTTACTCGATCGATTATGTGCCCTTCGCAGCGCGCGCCATGGATGGGCTGGTGGTCGCGCTGGTGGCGCTTGCCGTTTCCTTTGTGGCGACGATTTATCCTTCGTGGTCGGCCTCGCGCATCCTGCCGGCGGAGGCCCTGCGCTATGAATAGCCAGGACGGCTGCAGGCCCAGAATGGGATCGGGCAATCGACCCAGAAAACATGGAGAAGAACAGTTACCGCCGTTATCCCGGCCCATCCTTCAGGGGAGGTACTTTGGTGATGCACAGGCAAAAGATTTAGCTGGCCTAGGCTATCGGAATGGCGGGATCATCCTTTAAAGCACTCCGTGGGGAAAGGTTGCAAGCGGACTTTGGAGGGGAAGTTGCATATTTGTGACCCAGGAGTAGAGGCTTGCATCCAACTGATGTGGCTGAGATCCTGCGAGTAGAAGGACTCACAAAGATTTTCCGCTCCGGCCACACGGATTTGCGGCTCTTTGAAAACTTAGTCTTCCGCGTGATGACGGGAGAGATGCTTGCCATCGTGGGAGAATCCGGGGCAGGCAAGAGCACTTTGTTGCATATCCTGGGCGCGCTTGATAGGCCTTCTGAGGGTGACGTATACTGCGATTTGATGCCGCTGCGCTCGCTCTCAGACGACGCTGCGGCTGAATTTCGCAACCGGGAAATCGGTTTCGTGTGGCAGTTTCATTATCTGCTGCCGGAATTCACGGCCGCAGAGAATGTGGCCATGCCTTTGCTAGTGCGAGGGCAGCGCCCCGGCGAGGCCGAACAGGAAGCAGCGTTCTGGCTGCGCGAGGTCGGGTTGTCAGACCGGGCGCACCATCGTTCCGGCGAGCTTTCCGGAGGCGAACAGCAGCGGGTTGCGCTGGCCAGGGCGCTGGTGACGCGGCCCAGGCTGCTGATGGCTGACGAACCCACCGGGGACCTCGACAGCCGCACGGCGGAGTTGGTGTTTACGTTGATCGGCAGGCTACATCGCGAATATCGTCTGACTTCTCTTATCGTCACGCATAACCTTGATTTTGCGCGTCGCGCCGATCGCGTGCTGCGCATGCATCAGGGCCGGTTGGAGGAGGTTGAGCCGCAGTCGCTCCCCGCTTGACAGCAACGGCGGGCCTTCCTCGGGGTTGGATGGAAGGTCGAGTCTACGGCGCCTGTTTTAGATTTGCTTGACTGCCTCTCCCCCAGGGCAGGCAAGGGGAGAGAGTCCGAGGAGGGACGAGTTGAGTCCCGCGAAGGGCTTTCCGGCGAGGGAACATGTTTGAACGTTACACAGAAAAAGCTCGACGCGTAATCTTCTTTGCGCGCTACGAGGCCAGTCAGTTCGGTTCTCCGTATATTGAAACGGAACACCTGCTGTTGGGCTTGTTGCGCGAAGACAAGGCGCTGACCAACCGCTTCCTCCGTTCGCACGCCTCGGTGGAATCCATCCGCAAGCAGATCGAGGGGCACACCACGATCCGCGAGAAGGTCTCCACCTCCGTTGATCTTCCTCTGTCTAACGAGTGCAAGCGGGTTCTCGCCTATGCCGCCGAAGAGGCAGAACGCCTCTCGCACAAGCACATCGGGACCGAACACCTGCTGCTCGGGTTGCTGCGGGAAGAGAAGTGCTTCGCCGCAGAGATTCTGCATGAGCGCGGACTGCGCTTGTCCACGATTCGTGAAGAGTTGGCGCGTAGCTCGCAAGAAAAAGCCCAGCCGCAGCGCGCGCGTGAATCTTCGCTGCTGAGCGAGTTTTCACGCGACCTTACCCAGGCGGCCCTGGACACCCAACTCGATCCCCTGGTCGGCCGCGAGCAGGAATTGGAGCGCGTGGTGCAGATTCTCTGCCGCCGCACCAAGAACAACCCGGTGTTGATCGGCGAGCCGGGCGTAGGCAAGACCGCCATCGTAGAAGGTCTGGCGCAGCGCATTGCCGACGGCGATGTGCCCTCATTCCTCGCCGACAAGCGCATTCTTGCGCTCGATCTTTCCCTGATCGTTGCCGGCACCAAATACCGCGGCCAGTTCGAAGAGCGGCTCAAGACCATCATGAAGGAACTGATGGAGTCGCAGAACGCCATCATATTTATCGACGAGTTGCATACCCTGGTGGGTGCGGGATCGGCGGAGGGTTCGCTGGACGCGGCGAACATCCTCAAGCCGGCGCTTTCGCGCGGCGAGATCCAGTGCATCGGCGCCACGACCCCCGGCGAGTACCGCAAGTCGATTGAAAAAGACCGCTCGCTCGAGCGCCGCTTCCAGTCTGTCAAAGTTCCGCCTCCGGGCGAGGAAGATGCGGTCCGCATTCTCAACGGAATCAAGGACCGCTATGAGAAATTCCATGCGGTCTCTTATACCGATGAGGCGATTCTGTTTGCGGTGTCGCATTCCAACCGCTACATTCCGGACCGCTTCCTTCCAGACAAGGCCATCGACTTGGTGGACGAAGCCGGCGCGCGCGTGAAACTCCGCCAGACTTCGCTGCCGGAAGAGATCACGGAAGTGCAGAAGCGGATCAAGTTCATCGTCCATCGCATGGAGAACGCCATCGCGAACCACGAGTTCGAGAAGGCGCGTTTCTACTCGGACGAGGAGCGCAAGGAGCGCGAGAACCTGCGCGCCCTGCGCGAGAAATATCACCTCGACGATTCCACCACCGGCGTGGTGGGCCGCGAGGACATCGAGGAAGTGGTCTCGCGCTGGACCGGCGTGCCGGTTACCTCGATCAAGGAAGAAGAATCGCAGAAGCTGTTGCGCATCGAGGAAGAGCTGCACAAGCGGGTGATTTCGCAGGAGCGGGCGGTCACTGCCCTGGCCCGCGCCATCCGCCGCTCGCGCGCCGGCCTGAAGAACCCGAACCGGCCGGTGGGCTCGTTCCTGTTCCTTGGCCCGACCGGCGTCGGCAAGACGGAAGTCGCCCGTACCCTGGCGCAGTTCCTGTTCGGCAGCGAGAAATCTCTGATCCGCTTCGATATGTCCGAGTTCATGGAGAAGCACTCGGTCTCCAAGCTGATCGGCTCGCCTCCGGGATACGTGGGATACGAAGAGGGCGGCCAGCTTACCGAGCGTGTGAAGCGCGCGCCTTACTCGGTGGTATTGCTCGATGAAATCGAGAAGGCTCACCCGGATGTCTTCAACATCCTGTTGCAGGTCTTTGAAGATGGCCAGCTCACCGACGGTTTGGGCAACACCGTGGACTTCAAGAACACAATCCTGGTGATGACCTCCAACATCGGCGCGCGCCACCTGATGAAGCGTACCGGCCTGGGCTTCCAGAGCGAAAAAGAGGAGACGATCTCAGACAAAGTCGAAGACCTGGTAAAAAACGAGGTGAAGCGCACCTTCAACCCCGAGTTCCTGAACCGTCTCGATGAGATCATTCTGTTCAACGCCCTAACCGAGCAGGACC
>Ga0335078_10013069_pt1 | contig 12308 bp, 9 predicted proteins | sample Lox_Sample_32_FD_206711 | JGI IMG/M metagenome (GOLD analysis project Ga0335078, IMG submission 206711) | Soil microbial communities from Loxahatchee National Wildlife Refuge, Florida, United States - Lox_Sample_3.2 | ecosystem: Environmental > Terrestrial > Soil > Wetlands | place: USA: Florida... | reverse complement strand
AGCGGTACCAACGCGTCGTTCGCTGCCGAAATCGGCTACGACTTCCACGCCGGCTGGCCGGGCGGATTTGGCCCCGCATTCGTGAAAGCTCCGGCGGCGGGGCGTCTCGACTTCACCTATGGCCCGCTCGCGGGCATCATTCTGCAGCGCGTCGGCGTGAACGGCTTTGCCGAGTCCGACATGTTTGCGGCTGATCCCGAGGGCGGCTTCACGGCGCTGACCTATGGCAGCCAGGTGCGCAACTCCGCGGTCACGGAGCTGGGCATGCAGGCGGGCGTCGATATCGGCCCGTGGCACCCTTACGGCAAGCTCGTGTGGGATCACGAATTGAATCCGGACAATCGCGTGGTGACGGCGATCGAGCCGGAGATTCCATTCGCGCCCGCCTTTTCGATGCCGGCCGTCAGCTTCGGCCGCGATTGGGCGACGGCGATCATCGGGACTACGGTGAAGCTCGGCCGCGGCATGACCGGCTCTGCGAGCTTCAGCAGCGAACTGGGGCAGGGCGACGTGACCTATTACGGCGGTCAGGTCGGGCTTAACGTTGCCCTCAATGCGACTGCAGAGCCGGCCAGTGACTCGCGCTGACGTGGCGCAACGCGGACCAACGTTGCGATGCGAGCAGTCCGGCTTCACGCCATTCGCCGCAGCCGCGATTCAACGTTTCGCAGCAGGTGCTCCAGCTGCTCGACATAATCGACGAAGGAATTGATCGCATCGGCGATGCCGTTCAATTTTTCCTCGACCTTGCTCTCGCTTCGAGCGCGCCGGATGCACTCCTGTACCTTTGCCCGCGACGACATGGCCCGTTATCCATGAAAAACGACAGGGCCATTGAAGCGGACAATTATTTACATCTCGTACCGAGGCCGCGCCTATTTGATAGGTAGTTGCCCGGATGAGCCAGATGTGCGAGCAGGCCGCTCCCACGCTCCAGTGCGAGGAAACAGCCTCAGTATCGTGCGCTATTTCTTAAATCGTACGATCTTCTGCCGCTGCTCGCCGAGGCCGTCGATGCCGAGCGTCACCACGTCGCCGGCTTTGAGGAATTTCGGCTCGGGCTTCATGCCTAAACCCACGCCGGGCGGCGTGCCGGTGATGATGACGTCGCCCGGCTCCATGACGAAATACTGCGAGCACGCCCACACGATGTGACGGCAGTCGAAGATCATCGTCGAGGTGTTGCCGCGCTGGCGTTTTTCGCCGTTGACGTCGAGCCACATGTCGAGGTTCTGCGGGTTCTTGATCTCGTCCTTGGTGACGAGCCACGGACCCAGCGGGCCGAAGGTCTCGCAGCCCTTGCCCTTGGTCCATTGTCCGGCGCGTTCGATCTGGAACACACGCTCGGAGACGTCGTTGGCGAGACAATAGCCGGCGACCACGTCGAGCGCCTTGTCCTTGCTGAGATAACGGGCGCGGCTGCCGATGATGATGCCGAGTTCGATTTCCCAATCGAGCTTGGAGGAGTCTTTGGGAATCATGGTGTCGTCGTTCGGCCCGCAGATGCAGCTCGGCGCCTTGTTGAAGATGATCGGCTCCTTGGGGATCGCCATGCCGGCTTCGGCGGCGTGATCGGAGTAATTGAGTCCGATAGCGATGAAATTGCCCACCTTGCCGACGCACGGACCGATGCGCGGCTTGCCCTTCACCAGCGGCAGCTTGTCGGGATTGAGCTTGCGCAGCTTGGCGAGCCCCTTGGGCGACAGGGCGTCGCCGGCAATGTCGGGCACGACCTTGGACAGATCGCGGATGCGGCCCTGCGTGTCGAGCATGCCGGGCTTTTCGCGGCCGGGTGCGCCGTAGCGAACGAGTTTCATGGGAGTCTCCTTGGTCCTGTTTGGTAGGGCGGATTAGCGAAAGCGTAATCCGCCATGCGGGATTGGCGGGTTACGCCTTCGGCTAACCCGCCCTACAACATTGCGTCAGAACGCGCCGGGGAAGCGTCCCCCGTCGATCAGAAAATTCTGTCCGGTGATATAGCCGGCGTGCGCCGAACAGAGGAACGCGCACGTGGCGCCGAATTCGTCAGCCGTACCGAGGCGGTGGGCCGGAACGGAATCGATGTTCTGCGCCAATGCCTCCTCGTAGCTCGTGTTTCGCTTCTTCGCCGTCGAAACCACGTTGGAGCGGAAGCGGTCGGTGTCGAAAATGCCCGGCAGCATGAAATTGATGGTGACGTTCGAGGCCGCGACCGACCGCGCCACGCCGGCGAGGAACGCGGTCAGTCCGGCGCGCGCGCCAGACGACAGATCGAGGCCGAACAGCGGCATCTTCACCGAGCCCGAAGTGATGTTGACGATGCGGCCGAATTTCCTGGCCACCATGGCGTCGATCGCCTTCTGGGTGAGTTCGATGGCGACGATCATGTTGCCAATCACGCCGTCGATCATTTTCTGCCGGTCGAGGTCGCGGAAATCGCGAAACGGCGGGCCGGCGTTGTTGTTGACGAGAATGTCCGGCTCGGGACAGGCGGCGAACAGCGCCTTCTGCCCGTCCGGCGAGGCGACGTCGGCGGCGACCGCGGTGATCTTGGCGCCGGTTTCCTTGCGCAATTCGTCCGCGGTTGCGGCGAGGCGGTCCTTGTCGAGGCCGTTGATGACGACCTCGCAGCCGGCCTCGGCGAGCCGCTTGGCGCAGGCGCGGCCAAGGCCGCGGCTCGATGCGCAGACGATGGCCTTGCGGCCGGCAATTCCAAGGTCCATCCCCAGTTCTCCTGCTTCGACGCGACAGCGGGGTGCGGCGCCTGTAAGTGTTTTCGTAACGGCAAGGTGCCGAACTAACCTGCCAAGTCAACGCCCGTTTCCGGCCTATTTCCGCGCACAATGCCGCTGATCCCCGACATTTCCCTCCTGCAATTCGCGCTGATTGTCGGCTTGGCGGCCGTTTCCGGCATCGCCGGCGGGGTGGCCGGCTATGGCACCGGCGCAATGATGCCGCTTGTGCTGGTGCCGCTCGTCGGCGCCAAGCCGGTGGTTCCCATCATCGCCATTTCGGCCATGTTCACCAATTCGGCGCGGATCGTCGCATTCCGCAAACGGCTCGACCCGCGTCGCGCCATGATCGCGCTGGTCTGCGCGCTGCCGACCTGCGTGCTCGGCGCCTGGCTCTACACGCTGTTGTCGGGCCGCGGCGCGGCGCTGGTGATCGGCGTGACTTTGATCGCCACCGTACCGCTGCGCCGTATTTTACGCAGCCGCGGCCGGCACCTTGGCGAGAAGGGCTATGCGGTCGGTGCGCTGCTCTGGGGTCTGGTGGTCGGCGGCACTACCGGGTCAGGCGTGATCCTGCTCTCGCTGCTCATGGCGACCGGTCTCGAAGGCGCCGCTGTGATCGCGACCGATTCGCTCGTCTCGGTCGTCATCGGCGTCGTTAAGCTTGCAGTGTTCGGCTATGCGGGCGTGATCACATCCGTGGTGTTGCTCATCGGCATACTGATCGGCGGAATCGGCTTTTGCTCCACCTTCATTGCGCGGCTGATCGTCGAGCGGATGCCCGTCCACGTGCACACGGCGATTCTCGATGCCGTGGTCCTCGCCGGCGCCGCGATCATGATTTTCGACGCGGTCAGATAGCGGTACGCTTTGGACCAGATGTGAGATTCACAGCTAGCCAAAGGTGCAGGCCGCAAGAGTCGCGTTGAAATGTTGGGTAATTACGTTGTCCGGCTTCACGAATAAGGATTTTACGAATCCAAAAGAATTGTTGTAAAGCCAATTTGGCAGCCTAAAAATCGAATTACGCCTGCGAATCTCCAGGAAATCGATGCGATGCTGAGCAAAGCATCTGAATTCGTTCGACATCGAGTAAATATCGTCATTTAAGTCCGAAACACCCTTCTGAGTTGTCGCAGAAATCAGATTGGAGTTGCTGACGATGGCATCGTACTGCCCGTCGTTAAATCCCTTAATTGATTGACCGAAGCAGTAGTTGATAGCCGCAAATTGAATCTTGAGGCTATTTATCGTCAATTTCAGACGCTTGAACTCGCTGGTCAACAATTGGGTACAATTGAATATGGGGCCTTGCTTGCCTTCAAAATATCGAGCGGAGACGCGCTCGTGGAGGTTCACTGGCTGATCAAGATCATGATCGATAGCATTGAGGATGTCGTCATAGTGCTCGTGCCAGGACTGCAATTGGTTATAGAATTCGTTGAATCGATATTGGTTGAGCGTGGTCGCTAACTTGCGAATTGCGTCGCCGTCGTCATTCTTTTCAAGCGCGAGGTCATGTGCCGCTGCGAGAAATACTTTGGTTTCGTAATATCGCTTGTCCATCGCAGCCGATGCGGTTTGCAACGTAGTTTGGGCGTCCTGGACCTGCTGTGTCGTAGTCTGTAAGGCCGTCGAATTGCGCCAGCTGATATATTGGAAGAGCTGTGCAATTATCGTCGTGCCAATGACTGTTATCAGTGTGATGATAATTGGCAGAACCGTGTTGAAAAAAGAAAATCGCCTTCTTCCTCGTAATTGGTTGCCGATGTTTTCGAGGTCGCTCGTTCGAACTGTGATCTTGCGATCTTCTCCATCGATATAGAGGGACACACGTGTAGGCTCGCCGCCGCTTCCCGGACGTGCTGTTTCAGTAACGCCTATCTGTTGTTTGTTAGATTCAGGCGGTAATATTTCGGAAGAAGCGCAAATCGGGTCTTGGGAGCGGCCCGTGATCGAATTATTGACCTCAGCCGCGCCCTTTAGCGGTTCGTCGGGCATCTCAACCCCCGAAAAGCGGTGCTTGTCGTGTTAAACCATAGAGTGTTATTTTAAAATAAGCAACTTGAGAATGAAAAATGCTCCCGTAGCCAATGTCAGTTCAGCATTGCGCCCCTATCCAGGCCGAAATTCAGGCCGCGGTCGCGACGGCCGAAGTTGCGGACTGCGACCGCGGTCGTCTTCAGCGTTTCTTCGCCCGCTTTTTGTTGTCTTCCTCTTCTTCGCCTTCTTCTTCGTCCTCGTCGTCTTCCTCGTTCTCCTTGTCTTCGGCTTCCTCGTCGTCCTCCGCTTCGTCGGCTTCGTCGAGGTCGATGCCTTCGACGACCGTCAGCGCGATTGCAGGAATCGATTGTCGGAACATCTGGCCGTCGTCGCCGACCCACAGGCAATCGATGTCCTCTTCTTCGACGGTGACAACCGTCATGGAATGACCGCCGGACTTGAGCATGACCACATCGCCAGGCTCGAACGCCATCGCCTCCTCCTTGGTTTCGGAAATTGGGACGATCGGACTCTAGGCGGAGCTTGTGACGATTGTTCGTCCCGCGCGCGTCGAATCGCAGATTTGTGACTGTCGTTTTGCGCACTCAGCACGAACGCGCCGATCTTATGGCCATTTCACCACGGGCGGCATCGACGAGAGGATCGACTCGACGTTGCCGCCGGTGCGCAGGCCGAAAATCGTGCCGCGGTCGTAGAGCAGATTGAACTCGACATAGCGGCCGCGGCGCACGAGCTGCTCGTCGCGCTCGGCCTCGGTCCAGGGCTTGGTGAAGTTCCGCCGCACCAGCTCGGGATAAATGCGCAGGAACGCGCGGCCGACATCCTGGGTGAAAGCAAAATCGGCGCGGAAATCGCCCGTATCCAGCCAATCGTAGAAGATGCCGCCGATGCCGCGCGGCTCGCCGCGATGTTTCAGAAAGAAATACTCGTCGCACCATTTTTTGAACTTGTCGTAGGGCGCCACCGCCGGATGCGCATCGCACGCCGACTTCATCGCGGCATGAAAGGCGGTGGTATCGGGATCGTCCTGCGTGCGTCTGTGGTTCAGCACCGGCGTGAGATCGGCGCCGCCGCCGAACCACGCCTTGGACGTAACCACGTAACGCGTATTCATGTGCACGGCAGGGACATGCGGGTTGTGCATGTGCGCGATCAGCGAAATGCCCGAGGCGAAGAAGCGCGGGTCGTCGGCGGCGCCGGGAATCTCCTTGCGGAACTCCGGTGCGAATTCGCCGAGCACCGTGGAGGCGTGGACGCCGACCTTCTCGAACACACGGCCTGACATCATCGCCATGACGCCACCGCCGCCCGGACCTCCGCTGTGGTCAGTGCGGTTCCACGGCGTGCGCTTGAACCGGCCGGGTGCGCGATCGGCGAGAGGCGCACCGGCCGGAAGCGCGTCCTCTACCGCCTCGAACGCAGCGACGATCTGATCGCGCAGCGCCTCGAACCACGCGCGCGCACATTCTTTGCGTTCTTTTGTTTGCACGCTATCCATGAATTCTAATCTTGTCTGGACTGACTTTAAGCGCTTTGCGGTAAGTCAATGGTCCAGCGTCCTGGCCACCCTGAACCCCAAGTTGAAATTGCCGCCGCTGTTGACCGTCCGATCGCGGCTTGCCGACCGCAATCGGCCAGGATCGACCGCCCACGAGCCGCCGCGCACGACATGGAAATTACAATTGCCGTCGCGCCATGACGAGCCGTCCGCCGGTGCATCCATCTTGTCTTTCGGCGTCACAATCTCGTAGCTCGAATGGTAGCAATCGTCGACCCATTCCCAGACATTGCCGACCATGTCGAATAGGCCGAACGCGTTGGCCGCGAATGAGCCGACCGGCGCCGGTTCCTCGCCGTCCCATCGGCTGCCGCATCCGCGGCAATCCTCATGGTTCTGGCCGACGTCATTGCCCCAAGGATAGGCCGTCTGCGATCCGGCCCGCGCCGCATATTCATATTCGGCCTCGGTGAGCAGCCGGTAGGGCTTGCCAGTTATCCTGGAAAGCCAGGCAACGTATTGCTGGGCTTGGTCGAAGGTCACGTAGATCACCGGCTGCGGCCCACGCCCCCATCCGGCGTCGCTGATTTGGGCCTCACAATCCCCATAGGTGACGCAGGTGTCCCATTCGGCAAAGGTGATTTCAAACTTGGAGACGGCGAAAGGCCTCCGGATTGTCACCTTATGCTGCGGTCCTTCGCTCGCCAGCCGGTCGTGTTCTCCGGCTGGCGACCCCATCACAAACGATCCAGCGGGCACCGCCACCATTTGCGGACACAGGTCCTGCCCCGGCTCGGCGGCGCATTCCCGGAACGTGTCCCCGGGCTTTAACGCTTGCTCTGCAGCCGGCGTGAGCACGTATGGTTGGGCTTTGGAGACCATGAACGGCCGCGTATCTCGCACCCAATGCCAATAGCGCTTGAGCGGATCATGCTCCACATAGGCGGCGAGTCCGGCGGCGACGACGAATGTCAGGACGCCTAGCAGCGCACGGGAGCGAAATGTCCGCCATTGCGCTGCTTTCTGGCTTTCGGCGATGAAGGCGCGGTCCTCCGCCGGAATATCGCCGGCGCGCGTTGACAGCCATAGCCGGGCCTGGGCGAGCCCGTGGCCCAGCAGCAGCGCGTCGCGCTTTACGGCCGCAGGCGCCGCGCGCCAGGTCCGGCTTGCCGCTTCGAGGCCGCTGCGCCAAGCCAGGAACTCGCGCTCCGCCGCGATCCATTCGCGCAGCTTGTCCCAGCGCTTGAAGATCGCTTCATGCGCGACTTCGGCGTAGGTCTCGCCGCTTTCAGGCACGACGGTGACCAGAAGCCGGTTGGGGTGGTCGGCCAGTTCGCCGACCAGCCGCCATTCCTCGTCGGAGAATTCCGAGCGCGAAGCGCGCCGCCGCGTCGGCTCTCCGTCCTCCCGCACGGTGGCGAGCTTCAACGTGAAGATCCGGCGCAGCGTCTGCTCGAATTCCGGATTGCCGGCCAAGAATCCGTTGGCGCGGTCCACCAGTACGCCGCCAAGCTCGATCGACGCCGCGGGCAAGCGCAGCACGCCGTCGCCGCGCTTGACCATGTGCTGCCACATGTCGTCGAGCAGATAAGAGAGCAGCGGCATCGCGCCGGCGTCGGCCGCGGATTCGACGGCGGTGCGCCTGGCGATGTCGCCGGCAAGGTGATCGCTTTCGAATTTGGCGCCAAGAAGCTGCGGCGGACGGCTCACCACTTCACGCAGTTGCGCCTCGCGCAGCGGCGGCACTTCGATTTTCTGCGAAACCTCCTGCAGCAGCTCGTCGTTCAGCAATTCACCGAAAAAATCGGCGCGCAGGCTCATCATCGCTCGCAGCCGCGGATCGCCGAGGCCCTCGGCCAGGATTTCCGAGAAACGCTGCCGTTGGCGGTGTTCCGCGCGGACGTAAAGCTCTTCGCCCTGGTCGACATAGAGCAGAAAAGCCGGCGGTGCGGGCTGCCGCAGCTCGTCGCGGTAGCGCAGTTCAGTGGCGTCGAGCAGATCCCGCAAGCTGACCGCACCATCGAGCAGATCGCTGGTCCAGCGCGCTTGCAGCTTGGCGCGCGCCGGGTCGGCGGCGTCGAATTGCCAGGTCCGGAAAAACGGTTCGACCAGCGCCCGTATCGGTTCGGTGCCGGGCTTCAACGTCAGCGCGCACCAGCTACGGCTTTCGTTGAATGCCCGCGGCCAAGCGCCGGCCGCCTGGGCGGTGTCGGGCCAAGCCTGCCGCATCAAAGCAGCAAGCACGCCGGCCTGCGCCAGGGACGACTTGCCGACCCCTGAATTGCCAAGCAGGACCGGAAGCTTGTCAGGCTGCGCTTCGAGCGATCTGATAACCTCGACGGTTTCCTTGCCGCGGCCAAAGAAAAAATCGGAATCCGCTTCGGTCATGGCGGCCAGGCCGCGATAGGGCGCAGTGTGACGCCAGAGTTCGCCCGGCCGGGCGCCGGCTCCGGCCGTCGCGCCCATGATCTGGGCAATGCTCTTTTCCGATCCCGGATCTGCCGTGACGATCCAATGCAGTTGCCGCAAGAACGGCAGCCCCGGCGCCGGCTGGCCGTCGAGCAGGACGAGAACTACCGGAAATCCTTGCTCCTTCACGCGCCGGTCGAGCGCTTCGTAATATTCGATAACCTGCCAGGGGCCGAGACCTTTTGCGCCCACCAGCAGAACAAAGGCGGTGGCCTGCTGAATCTCATTTGCCAGTTCTGGCAACCAGAACCCGCCGACCCGCAGGCTCTTGGGAGCAAAGAAAATCTTGGCTTCCGGATCCTTGCGGCCGAGCGCCGCCTCCATACTGTGCATGAGGGAGACGTCTTGGGAGTTGTAGCTGAGAAACCAGCGTTTCATCGAAGTCACAGCTCAAACATCGGCCATGCGGCAGCGAACATCCGCGTTACGGTAACGTGAGGAATTCACCCGGTCAAAGCGCCCTTATTTGGGTGTCGGCGGCATGCGTGCTGACGTCGATGCTCGGAAAAATTGCCCCATTGAGCCGTTTTTGCTGGCCTGGCCGCATGAATTCCCTTGGACGTTTGATCGGCTCGTTGCAAAATATGGCTGGAACCCTTTTTCAACGTTCGGTCGGACGAAATACGGATGAACTCGGGCATAGAATGAGCATGACCCTGTCCGAAAACTTGACGAGCGATCGAACAGAACCGGACGTTCTGAGCGCTTGTGAATTTGCCGTTGGTGAGCTCGGGATTGGCGAGAACGAGCTTAACGCGACCCTTTTGTTTGGAAGCAGAGCCAGAGGAGCTCCGACAGCAGGCGATATCGATCTGATTTTCATTGTCGACGAGCGTTCAGACCATCCCGAATTTTCCTATCGGCGCTTGTATCGTGGCGCGGAGAAGATCGACGCCAATGTCGTTAAGGCGTCGGTCCTGAACAAGCTTTGCCAGTCCGACGTTGGCTGGTCGTACCGTTTGCACCGCGTCAAGCACGTTCGAGAATTCAGCATTGTTCCAGAAACCTCACTGTTGAACTGGTCGGCAAAGATCGACCGTTTTGTCGAGAGCGCGATCGCCTGCCGGCATCGGCTCATCCGGCATATTCGCGAGTGCCTCGCTTTGGTGCGCAGCGCCAGGCGGTTCGATGGAGCTGATCCTGGAATCGCCCAATATTTGATGGTCGAAGCGTTCTTCCTGGTGCCGGTCGTTTATTTGAATTATTGCCGAGTGGTGCCGTTCCAAACCGATATTCCCTGGAACGAGGCGCTGCGCGTGGCGGCCGCGGATGGCGCCGCAGCGACCGAATATAATGTCCTTGTGGCTCGCCTGGCGGCGACCGAATTGTTTCGCAACCTCGACCGCAACGGCGGCTTCGCGCGCGGACTCAAGCGCCTGCGTGACGAATGCCGCACTGCAATCATCCGGCGTGCCGGCCATGTATTCGTCGACGGTTATGGCGCACGGCTCGGCGCGCTTCTCGATCGCGATGCCGAAATGGGAGGTGAGGTCCGGCAGCTCATAGCCGCGGCCAAGCCTGAAACCTTCGGCGTGGTGATCGATGCGATTGCCGATTGGCTGAGTTTTGCGAGGAAAAGGCTGCGAGCAGGCGAACTCCCTGCCGGAATCAAGACGGCCGTGCGCCGCAGACGGCCCCGAACGGTCGAAACCCGCTACGTCCATTACGAGCCTGAAACGTCCAGGCTGAAGGCGATCGTGCCGACGGGCGGCTGTCGCGTGCCGACCTGCACATTCTGCATGCTGCCATCGTTGGCGCGGTCCAAATCGAATGTCGATGACATCATCGCCGCCATCAATACCGAATGCCGGCAGCGGCCGGTGCGGCAGCTTACGATCTATACGGATGGGTCGTTTTTCGACGACCGTGAATTGGATCGCGAGGAGCGCCGGCGCATCGCCGCGGCGGGGCGTGAGCTAGGCGCAAGGGAACTGCTGGTCGAGAGCCTGCCGCGATTTTTAAATCCAGGCGTCATCGATGAGGTCGCCAGCGTGCTCGGCCCCGCCTGCAGGCTTCGGCTCGGCGTCGGCGTGCAATCGACTGATGCGTTGATCCGCCGCTACGTCACACGCACGCCGATAACCCAGCGGGAATTGCGGGGCTTGCTGGCGTGGCGTGCGCGCGGGCCGTTCAGCCTGCGCCTCTATCTTTTGGCCAACAAGCCGATGCTGACGGCCGTTGAAGACCGTCATGATCTGCGTCGCAGTCTTGGCTTCCTCAGCGAGTGGCTCGGAGCCGATGATATCGTCACGATCAACCCGCTATTGCCGACGAACGCCACCGTTCTGGAAAAAGTATGGAGCGCGGACTGTTGGCGGCCGTTGGATTCCGGCGCGGTGCAGGCGCTGCAGGCCGATGTGCGATCCAGACATTATCCTTTCCGCATTGAATTCGGACCTGCGTCTGCCAGCACCTGTAGCGAGATTGACCTCCGGCCGCAGACGTTGGGGAGCGGCGATGCCACCAGTGACTCGGGATCGGCGCCGTTCGCTTTGACCGACGTGTCGCTGTTGCCGTGGTCGATCCTCGGTGGACTACGCTTGAGAAGCCGCTGGGTTACCAGGGGCGGCATTCAACTGGCGTGAGGCCGAAAAGCTTCCGCATCGTCTCGCGGATGCTAGCCGGCGTTTGCAGCGATTTTATCCGTGATGGTTTGCAGCAGCGCAGGCAGGCCCCGATAGGCTGGATGCAGCATGGATTGCCATCGGAAGATCGACTCCGCATGCGGCTCCCCGAGGATGCGCGGATCGCCCGCCATTGGATTGAGCTTCAACCCGTAGGACAGATCCTGCAGCGCCGCGTGCGGCTTGTTGAGATCGCAAAGCGCAGTCGCGCGGCTGAAAACTGCTTGGGCTGATTCCCAGCGCCTGAGCGATGCCTCGATCCATTCGAGCGCCTTGTCATGCTTGCCGTACAAACTCGCGATCCAGGCGAGCCCGAGCGCGCCTTCCGCCGCCGCTCTGACCGCGCCGGTATGGTAGAGGCGTTCGAACAGATTTTCGGCGCTGCTGAGTTCGCCGAGCTGCAGTGCCAACTGCGCTCGAAGCGTGAGCGGAAAGTCTTCCTTGCCTTCCAGACGCGAGTGCCGGCTGCGATCGTGGACCAGCGCGATCGCCTCGTCCAAATGCGCAACGGCACAATCGCGCTCGCCGCTCCAAAAGCACTCGACGGCATAGAGACTCTTAAGAAACGCCAGATCATCGCCGTTCTTCAGCGCATCGGCGAGCAGCGTCTTATAGCGGGCGCGTTTGCCCGGTACGGGGCTGATGAAGTCCAGGTGCTGAATGGCGGCATCGAGATATTGCCATCGCAGGCCATTGCGCAGCAGCGACGGAGAAATCGTCTCGTGGATTTCGTAGCTGTATTCGATCGGATGATCGAGGCGAAACAGTCGGAAGCTGTAAGATGTCGTCCACCGCCCGTGACCGATGTAACTGTGCAACGGGATGAGGAAGGCCGAGATGTCCGTGGCCGAGGCGACTGCCCCGCACATCGACAGCAGCGATTGCGCCTCCAGGAATTCATCGGAATCGATGACGAGCGCCCAACTGCCTCCGGCTGTTTCGCGCGCAAGCGCCAGGCTTTCGTTCCTGAGCCGGTCGAGCGTCCGGTGCTCGGCATATCTG
>Ga0335078_10013068_pt1 | contig 12308 bp, 10 predicted proteins | sample Lox_Sample_32_FD_206711 | JGI IMG/M metagenome (GOLD analysis project Ga0335078, IMG submission 206711) | Soil microbial communities from Loxahatchee National Wildlife Refuge, Florida, United States - Lox_Sample_3.2 | ecosystem: Environmental > Terrestrial > Soil > Wetlands | place: USA... | reverse complement strand
TACGGGATTCCTCGGCTTCGAGGGCGGCGGATCGCGCGTGCGCGAGGGCGACGCCGTGACGGTGCAGGTCGTGCGCGACGCCGAGGACGGCAAGTCGCTCGGTCTGCGCACGCGCATCGAGCTCGGCGGCCGGCTCGTCGTGTTCAACCCGATCGGCGGCGAGATCGCGGTGTCGCGGCGCATCCCGGCGGCGAACGAGCGCGAGCGGCTGCGCACCGTGCTGCTCGACGCCGCGATCGGCGACGAGGGATGGCTCGCGCGCACCGCCGCGGCCGGCGTCGGCGACGACGAAGTGATCGACGAGATGGAGGAGCTGCGCGCGGCGGTCGCCGAATGGCCGAGCCAGACCGCGGTGCCGTGTCTGCTCTACCGCGAGCCCGACGCCGTGAGCCGTGCGCTGCGCGATCTCACCTACGAGGGCATGACCGCGATCCTGGTCGACGACGGGCCGACCCTGACCGCGGCGCGCCGCTACGCCGAGACGCATTTCCCCGATCTGGTGCCGCTGATCGTGCGCTATGACGGCCGCGAGGCGCTGCTCGCGCGCGTCGAGGATGAGCTCGCGCGCGGGCTTGCCCGCCGCATCATGCTGCCGGGCGGCGGCGCGCTGACCTTCGACAGCACGACGGCGCTGACTGCGGTCGACGTCGACTTCGGCTCGGCGCCGGGCGTCGGCCGACGCAACCCGGTCGACATCAATCTCGCCGCGGCCGACGAGATCGCCCGTCAGATCCGCCTGCGCGACATCGGCGGCCTGATCGTGATCGACTTCATCCGCATGCGCGACCGGGCCGATCGAGACCGCCTGATCGAGACCATGGCGGCGGCCGTCGAGCATGACCGGCTGCCGGTCCAGGTGATGGGCATGACGCGCGCCGGCCTGGTCGAGATCCTGCGGCCGCGCGGCCGCGTCGGGCTGCGCACGCTGATGGAGCGCGCGTGCCCGGTGTGCGAGGGCACCGGGGCGACGCCGGCGCCTGCGGCCGCGGCGCTCGAGGCGCTGCGCCGCGTCGTGGCTGCCGGACCCGGGCGGGCCGCGTCGATCGCCGCGGCGCCCGACGTCGCCCAGGCGCTCGCGGAGTCCGGAGCGGTGCCGCTTGCCGAGGCCGGGACGCTGATCGGCGGGACGATCACGGTGGAGACCGACGACAGCCTGTTGCCCGGCACGTTCGAGGTCCGGGGTGAAGGTCGAGGCTGAGCACCGATGAGCGATACCGGCACCGCCAGACCCTGTCCGATCTGCGGCCGCCCGGTCGTCGATCCGGCGCATCGGCCGTTCTGCTCGGCGCGTTGCCGGCAGGTCGATCTCGGCCGCTGGCTGGGCGAGGTCTATCGTGCGCCGGCGGCTACAGGCGACGCCAACGGCTCCGGGTCCGACGATGATGGAGAGGAGTGAGACCATGCGCTGTTATCCCGTCACCGCGTTCGGCGCGCCGTTGGTCCGTAGCGAGCGTCCGACCCCGACGCCCACCGGCACCGAGGTCCTGCTGCGGATCACCGCGTCGGGTGTTTGCCACAGCGATCTGCACCTCCTGGAGGGCAAGTTCGATCTCGGCGAGGGCGAGCATCTCGACCTCGCGCGCACCATGAAGCTGCCATTGACGCTCGGCCACGAGATCGCCGGCGAGGTGGTCGCGCTCGGTCCGGAGGCGCAAGGCGTCAAGCTGGGCGATCGCCGAGTCGCGTTCCCCTGGATCGGCTGCGGCAGCTGCGCCATCTGCGCGCGCGGCGAGGAGCAGCTGTGCGCGCGCCCGCGCGCGCTCGGCGTCTCGACCGACGGCGGATACGCCGATCACGTCGTGGTGCCGCACCCGCGCTACCTGCTCGACTTCGCGGGCCTGCCCGACACCGTGGCGTGCACGCTCTGCTGCTCGGGCCTGACCGCCTTCGGCGCGCTGCGCAAGGTGATGCCGCTGGAGGCGAGCGCGCCGCTGCTCGTGATCGGCGTGGGTGGGGTCGGGCTCGCCGCGGTCAGGCTCGCCAAGCGCGTGACCGGCGTGGCGCCGCTCGCCGCCGACGTCGATCCGGCGAAGCGCGCGGCGGCGCTCGCCGCGGGCGCCGCCGCTGCGATCGATCCGGCTGAGCCGGGCGCCGCCCGGACCTTGATCAAGGAGACCGGCGGCGGCGTCGCCGCGGCGGTCGATTTCGTCGGTGCGGCGGCCTCGGCGCAATTCGGGCTCGACGCGCTGCGCAAGGGCGGCCGCCTGATCATCGTCGGGCTGTTCGGCGGCTCGATCCGTCTCAAGCTGCCGCTCGTCCCGATGCGCGCGATCAGCATCGGCGGCTCCTACGTCGGCAGCCTGGCAGAGCTCGCCGAGCTCGTGCGTCTGGCGCAGGCCGGCGGCTTGCCGCCGATGCCCGTGCATCCGCGCCCGCTCGATGCGGTGAACGCCGCGCTCGAGGACCTGCGCGCCGGCCGTATCGTCGGACGCGCGGTGCTGCAACCCTGACCGACGACGGGCGCCGTGGCGGACGCGCGTATCGGCGAGATTCGGCGGCGCATCGGCCTCGCCGTCGCTACGGCGTCGGCAACGCTCCTGATCGTCGTCGTCACCGGCTGGTGGCGCGATGTCTGGATCGACGGCGCGCTCGCCGCGGGCGCGGTCGTCCTCCTGGTCGGGATCAGCATCTGGCTCGGCCACGCGCTGGCCGGCCTCGACCTCGACCAGCGCCGTGCCGTCGCCGCTGAGACGCGCGTGCGCGACGCGATCGAAAGCCTGTCGGACGGCCTCCTGCTGTGGGACGCCGACGATCGGCTCGTCATGGCCAATCCGGCGATGACGCGCGCCGAGGCGCGCCGAGGTTTCGCCCAACAGACGCCGCTCGAGCTCGGCGCGACCTTCGAGGCGTTGATCCGGCGGCGCGTGCAGAGCGGCCTGCTGGCGATCGCGTCCGGCACCGAGGAGCGTTACATCGAGCACCGGGTGGCGCTGCATCGCCACCCGACCGGCGAGCCGATCGAGGAGCGCTACGCCTCGGGCGACTGGGTGCGCGTGACCGAGCGTCGGACCAGCGACGGCGGTGTGGTCACCATCGTGACGGACATCACCGACCTCAAGCGCGCCGAGGCCGAGATGCGCTACGTCAACGAGCAGCTGGCCGCGCAGGCCGAGGGCATGGTCGCGGCGGCCGACCGGCTGCGCGAGGTCAACCGCGAGGCCGAGGCGGCGCGCATCGCGGCCGAGGAGGCCAACCGCTCGAAGTCCGAGTTCCTCACCACGATGAGCCACGAGCTGCGTACGCCGCTGACGGCCGTCCTCGGCTTCGCCGACGTCATCATCAACCCGATCTTCGGCGCCGAGACGCCCGAGCAGTTCCGCGAATATGGCGGCTACATCAAGGCGAGCGGCGAGCACCTGCTGCTGCTGATCAACGACATGCTCGACCTCGCCAAGATCGAGGCCGGCCGGATGGAGCTGCGCGAGGCCGACACCAGCCTCGACTCGGCGGTGCGCGCGGTGTTGGCGATGACCAAGGAGCGCGCGCACAACCAGGGCGTGGCCGTGACCTGGCGCGCGCCGAGCGAGCCGATCCTCCTGCGCGTCGACGAGATAAAGCTGAAACAGGCATTGATCAACGTCGTCGCCAATGCGATCAAGTTCACGCCCGCTCACGGCCGGATCGCGATCGACGTCGAGGCCACCGAGGCGACCGTCGACATCCGGGTCGCCGACACCGGCATCGGCATCAAGCCGGAGGACATTCCGAAGGTGTTCGAGCCCTACACCCAGATCGACAGCGCGGTCGCGAGCCAGCATCGGGGCACCGGCCTCGGCATGCCGCTCGCCTTGAGCTTGATGCAGCTGCACGGCGGCACGGTGTTGATCGAGAGCGAGGTCGGCGTCGGCACGACGGTGACCCTCAGGCTGCCGGCGACCCGGCGGGTTCCGGAACTCGCCGCGGCGTCCTGATCCGGTGCGCCGCGCCGCTGGACAGCCGCGGAGGCGCTGGCTATATGTCTCGCCCATGCCCAGGTAGCTCAGTTGGTAGAGCACGTGACTGAAAATCACGGTGTCGGTGGTTCAATTCCGCCCCTGGGCACCATTTTCCGAGCGCCACGCGGTGCCCCCCTCGAATCGCGGGCGATGATCATCGCGCGCTGATCGCGCGGCTCCGTCTCTCGGTGGATGCCAAGCGGCACGAACGTGGGCGCGATCTGGTCCTGTCGGACTAATCCGCCTGTCGTAAAAACACGCGCCGACGAAACGGCGTTGCGTGCGGGGGGCTGTCCTAAGCGCCTGATTCCATGATACCGCGCGCCATCGATCATTCCACAAGGGAACTCGTCGCCACGATGACGATGCCGACCCCCGACGCGCGTGTGCGCTGTTTGGCCTGCGGGGGCGCGCTCGGAACGGTGCTCGACCGCGTTTTCGATACGCGCTTCGGCATCGATACGACATTCGACATCGCGCGATGCGTCGCCTGCGGTCTCGAGCAGACCGCTCCGCGGCCTGCGCGGGAGACCTTGGCGGCCTACTATGCAGCGCACTACAATTTCGGTGGCGAGCGCGACACCGCCTACACCAGGCAGCGCGCGCGCATCCTGCGGTCACGCGCCTATCGTTTGTGGCTGGCGATCGACGGCGACATCTCGTTTCACGATCGCCCGGGCCACGGTCGCTTGCTCGACATCGGCTGCAACGAGGGGCGCAGCTTGGCGCTCTACGCACGCAACGGCTTCGCCACCGTGGAGGGTCTCGAGACCAATCCGGTCGCCGCCGAAGCCGCGCGGGCCAAAGGCTTCGTCGTGCACGGCGACGAGCTGGAAGACTTCAGGCCGAACCAGCCGTACGACGTCGCGGTCCTGTCGAACGTGCTCGAGCATGCGCTCGATCCGACCGAGATGCTGCGCCAGGTGCGCCGGATCCTGAAGCCCGGCGGCCAGCTCTGGATCAGCTGTCCGAACGCCGCGAGCTGGCAGCGCAGCCTGTTCGGCCGACGGTGGATCAACTGGCACGTGCCGTTCCACGTCGTCCACTTCACGGATGCGACTCTGGATCGGATGCTCGATGCCAGCGGTTTCACCAGCCTCGAGCGCGTCCAAATGACGCCGGCGCTGTGGTTCGCGGATTCCATGCTCGCCACGCTGGTCGCGCGGCGCGGCCGCCCGACCACGTCCATGCGCAATCCCCTGACGCTGATGGGCCTGGTGGCGCTCGCGCGCGGCGTGCTGTTCCCGGCGCTGTGGCTGGGCAACCGGATCGGCCGCGGCGATTGCTTGGTGCGCATAACCCGGCGCGCCGGATGACGGTCGCGGGTCAAGGCCGGGATGCCTCAGAGGCGCGCGTCGCGCCGTCCCCGCAGGGCGCCAGGCCGCGCCATCCCGCGCATCGGCGATGTCATGCGGCGATCCAGCTCTTCCGCTCGCCGCGATAGAGGGCGCCGGGATTGCCGCTGACCGTGGTGCGCCACATGGTCCGGGTCTGCGTCGCGGCGTCGAACCAGGTCGCGGTATGGACCAGGCATCGGTTGTCCCAGACCAGAAGATCGCCGACCGTCCAGTCGTGGACGTAGACGAACGCGCGGCGCGTGAGATGGGTCATCAGCTCGACCAGCAGTGCCGCGCCGTCGCCGTGTGGCCCGGGCTGCATGCCGACGAACGGGCCATCGAGCCAGTCCATCTGACCGTACTCGCAGAGATAGAGCGCGCGCTGGCCGGTCACCGGGTGGACGCGTACCACCGGCTGACGCTGCGGACGCTCGTGCGGCAGCAGGTCGCGCGGCCGGTTGCCGGCAAGGATCTCGTCGCGCGAGCGTCCGGCGCGCAGTCCCACATGCAGCCCTTCCAGCCCCTCGATGCGCGTCTTGAGCGCTGGCGGCAGCGCCTCGTAGGCCGCCGTGCCGTCGGCGAACAGCGTCTGTCCCTGGCCCTTGAGTACCGGATTGACCGCGAGGAAGAGCGAGATGTCGGGTGGCGGACGGCGATAGCTCTGGTCGGTGTGCCATCCTCGGCGCTGCGGGAACTGCGTCGGCAGCAGCCCGTCGGCGGTCAGCGGCGGCTCGGGCGGTTTCGGCGGGTCGCGCCCGACCGGCGGTGCATTCGAGACCAGCAGGATCTCCGGCACGGACTCGTGAACCTGATTGAACGGCATCAGGGTCTGGCGGTAGTTCTCGACCTCGGGACCGAAGAGCCGGCTCAGCCGCACCAGGAGCTGCGGTTCGTCGGCCATCGCCTCGAGCCCCTGGATCAGCAGCAGCCCGCCGCTCTCGGCCAGGAGGCGCGGCAGCGCCGCGGGTTCGCGTTCTCCCGCCGCGACGAGCTCGGCGGCGCCGGTCGCCCCGATCGTGCGCACCCGGCCGCCGAAACCAGCGTCCGGCAGCGGTCGGTCGAGCGCGAAGCCCGAGCTCATCGCCTCAATGGGGGCGATCGTCGTTATTGATGCGGCGGTCCCCCGCCAACCATCGGGCGAGCTCGGAATGCGCATCGGCGCGCCGCATCGCCGCGAGCGCCGCGGCGTTCGGCGCGTCGACGGTGAACTCGAGCCTCAGCCCGTCGGGCGTCTTGACGTACATCGACAGGCAGTAGCCGTGGTCGGTGACCCGGTAGGGCTCCGCGACGGCGTCGAGCCGGCGGACGAGCTCGTCGAACGTCGCCTTGGTGACCTTGAAGGCGACATGCCACGCGCCGCCGCCCGATTCATGGAAGAGCGCCCGGTTCATCTCCCACATTTCGTCGTCGGCGTACTGGAAGAACGCCAGCGCGCTGCCGTCGGCGAGCTCGAAGAAGGTGTGGCAGTAATCGACCTCGCGGCCGAGCTCGGGGCGGAACGTGCGCTCGCACCAGGTCGCGACCAGCGGGATGCCGAGCACGTCCTCGATGAAGCGGCGGTTGACCTCCTGGTCCTTGACCGCGAAGGCATGGTGATGCAGCCGCTGCGGCGGCTCGTCCAGCAGCTTGAACGTGGGCCGAGGCTTGGGCTCGACCAGCTTGTTGTCCGGCATCGTATCCTCCCGCGGCGCGCACGCGCCGATCGCGACGATCCAACAATGCGACCTTCGTACAGTTCGGTCGTCGGTTCAAGGCGGACGCCGCTACGGCGTCTTCTCGTACGGCACCCCGATCGCCCTGGGCGCGACCGCCTTGCCGATGAAGCCGGCGAGCAGGATCACGGTCAGCGCATAGGGCAGCACCTGGATGAGCTGCACCGGAATTTCGCCGACGACGGCGATGCGCGTGCCCTGGAGGCGGATCGCGATGGCATCGAGCAGGCCGAAGGCGAGGCAGGCGCCGAACGCCGGCAGCGCCCGCCACTTGCCGACGATCAGCGCGGCCAGCGCGATGTAGCCCTGGCCGGCCGTCATGTCGCGGCTGAAGCCGGCGTTCTGGGCGATCGACAGGTACGTGCCGGCGACGCCGGTGAACACGCCGCAGATCAGCACCGCGCGGTAGCGCAGCCAGGCGACCGAGACGCCCGCGGCATCGACCGCGAGCGGCACGTCGCCGACGGCGCGCAGACGCAGGCCGAACCGGGTCCGCATGATCGCCCAGTGGCTCAGCGGCACGCCGAGCAGCGCCGCCGCGACGATCAAGTTGTGACCGCCGAGCCACGCGATCGGCATGAAGCGGGCCTCCGGCGGCAACGGCGGCGTCTGCCCGCCCTGCTGAAACCACGCGATGCCGAACACGACGGTCAGGCCGGCGACCACGATGTTGATCGCAACGCCGCTCACGACCTGATCGGCGCGTTGGGTGATGCAGGCGAAGCCGTGCAGCAGCGCCAGCAGCGCGGCGATGGCGATCCCCGCCGCGAGCCCGACCCAGGCGGAATCGGTCACCGCGGCGGCCGCGGCGGCCGCGAACGCGGCGGCCAGCATCTTGCCCTCGAGCCCGACGTCGATGATGCCGCTGCGTTCCGAGAACAGGCCGCCCATCGCGCACAGGACGAGCGGCGTGGCGACGCGCAAGGTCGCCGACAGCACGAGGAGCGGCGCGACGATCCACTCCGGCATGGGTCAGCTTTCCTCCGCGATCGCATCGACGCCGCGCGCGTCGCGCACGAACGGCGCGATCGCGGCTTCGAGCCAGGGGCGCACGAGGTTGGCGAGCGCGCCCGAGAACAGGATCACGAGGCCCTGGATCACCACGACCATGTCGCGGGTGATCGACGGAAAGTCGAACGCCAGCTCCGCGCCGCCCTGGTAGAGCGCGCCGAACAGGATGCTCGCCAGCGCCACGCCCGCCGGATGGTTGCGTCCGATCAAGGCCACCGCGATGCCGCCGAAGCCGTAGCCGGCGGCGAAGTCGAGGATCAGGCGATGCTGCACGCCCAGAATCTCGTTGACGCCGACGAAGCCGGCGAGCGCGCCCGACAGGCACAACGCGAGCACCGTCGTGCGCCCGACGTCGATGCCGGCGTAGCGCGCCGCGTCGGCGTTGTGCCCCAGAACGCGCAGCTCGTAGCCCCGCGGCGTGCGCCACAGGAACAGCCACACGGCGACGCAGCACAGCGCCGCCCAGACCGCCGAAAGATTGAGCGGCGAGGGCGCCACCGTGAGACCGATCCCGCGGAGCAGCACGTGCAGCGCGGGCAGCTGCGCGACTGCGCCGATCTCGCGACTCTCGGGCGACATCGAGCCCGGGGCGATCAGGACGTTGACGAGCAGATAGACCATCAGCGCCGCGGCGATGAAGTTGAACATGATCGTGGTGACCACGATATGGCTGCCGCGGTAGGCCTGCAGATAACCGGGTATGGCGGCCCAGGCGGCGCCGAACCCGGCAGCGGCGGCGACCGCGAGTGGGATCAGGATGGCGGCGGGCAGGATGCGGTCGAAGCCGAGCGCGACCAGCCCGGCGCCCAGCCCGCCGAGATAGGCCTGGCCCTCGCCGCCGATATTGAACAGACCGGCATGGAAGGCGAGCGCGACCGCGAGCCCGGTGAACACGAAGTTGGTGGCGTAATAGAGCGTGTAGCCGACGGCCTCCTCGGAGCCGAACGCGCCGACCAGCATCACGCGAACGGCGTCGATCGGGTCGACGCCGGCGGCGAGCACGATCAGCCCCGCCACACTGAGAGCGAGCAGCACGTTGACGACCGGCAGCAGTCCGGCGTCGACCCAAATGGGCAAGGGTCGCCGTCTCGCGGCGGCCATCACGACGCCGTCATCATGAGGCCGAGGCGACGTTCGTCGGCGTCTGCGCCGGCGACGACACCGGCGATCCGCCCGCCCGCCATCACGAGGATGCGGTCGGCAAGCGCCATGATCTCGTCGAGCTCGACCGAGACCATCAGGATCGCGCAGCCGGCGTCGCGCAGCGCCAACAGCCGGCGATGGATGAACTCGATCGCGCCGATGTCGATGCCGCGGGTCGGCTGCCCGACCAGGAGCACGCGCGGCGCGGGCGCGATCTCGCGCGCCAGGATCAGCTTCTGCTGGTTGCCGCCCGACAGTCCGGCGCTCGGTACTGTCGGGATCGGGGGGCGGACGTCGAAGTGCGTCATCAGCGCGCGGCAATGACGCGACAACGCCGCCGGATCGAGCCAGCCGCGACGGGAGAAGGGTGCACGTCTTTGATAGCCGAGCACCGCGGATTCGCGCGCCTCGAAGGGCGCCACCAGGCCGAAGCGCCGGCGATCCTCAGGCACATGGGCGACGCCGAGCGCGCGCATCTCCGCGGGATCGGCCGGCGCATGCCGTGTGATGATCCGCGCGCCGATTGTGATGCGGCCGGCGGTCGGGGCGCGCATCCCGGCCAGCACCTCGAGCAGCTCGCTCTGGCCGTTACCCGAGACGCCGGCGATGCCGACGATCTCGCCGGCGTTGAGCGCAAGATCAACATCGTCGAGCACGGCGACGCCGCGACGGTCGCGCAGGCCGAGGCGTTCGACGACCAGCGCCGGCGGACCCGGAACCGCGGGCGCTTTGTCGAGCGCGAGCCGCACCTTGCGGCCGACCATCAGCTCGGCAAGCGCCTCGCGATCGGTGGCCGCGGTCGCCCGCTCGGCCACCACCTCGCCCCGGCGCATCACCACGACGGTATCGGTCGCCGCCATGATCTCGCGCAGCTTGTGGGTGATCAGGATCACGGTGACGCCGCCCGCCTTGAGCGATCGGAGGATGCGGAACAGCCGGTCGGTCTCCTGCGGCGTCAGCACCGCGGTCGGCTCGTCGAGGATCAGGACACGGGCGCCGCGGTACAGCGCCTTCAGGATCTCGACGCGCTGCTGGGCGCCGATCGGCAACGCGCCGACCGGCGCATCGGGATCGACCTCGAGACCGTAGTCGCGCTCCAGGCGCGCGAGCTCGACCCGCGCGGCGCGCAGCGCCCGGCCGAGCAGGGGGGCCGCCTCGGCTCCGAGGGCGACGTTCTCGAGCACCGTCAAGCGGTCGACCAGCAGGAAATGCTGGTGGACCATGCCGATGCCGTGGGCGATCGCGTCGGCCGGGCGGCGCAGCCGCACCGGCGCGCCGTCGACCAGGATCTGGCCGCCGTCCGCCTCGACCAGCCCGTAGAGGATGTTCATCAGGGTCGACTTGCCGGCGCCGTTCTCGCCGATGATCCCCGTGATCGTGCCGCGCGCGATCGCCAGCGACACGCCGCGGTTCGCGTGGACCGCGCCGAACCACTTGTCGATCGCGCGCAGCTCGATCACCGGCGGCGGAGGCACGATGCGGCTCAGAGGCGGCAGGCGTCGTCGGCCATGTAGTCGTGCACGACGATCGTCCCGGCGATGATGTCGCGCTTGGCCCGCTCGACGGCCTTTTTCATCGCCGGCGTGATGAGCTTGGCGTTGTCGTCGTCGAGCGCCCAGTCGACGCCGCCCTCCTTGAGGCCGAGCACGCTCAGCCCGCCGTGCCAGCTGCCGTCCAACGCGGCCTTGAAGCTGTGGTAGGCGACCAGATCGACCCGCTTCACCATCGAGGTCAGCATGGTGCCGGGGTGCAGATGATCCTGGTTCGAGTCGACGCCGATCGCGAGGGCGCCGCGATCCGCGGCCGCCTGCAGCACGCCGAGGCCGGTGGTGCCTGCAGCCGCATAGACGACGTCGACGCCCCGATCGAACTGACCGCGCGCCAGCTCGGCGCCGCGCGACGGGTCGTTCCAGGCCGCCGGTGTCGTGCCGGTCATGTTCTCGAACGTCTCGATCTTCGGGTTGCCGTAGCGTGCGCCCTGCACGTAGCCGCAGGCGAACTTGCGGATGAGCGGAATGTCCATGCCGCCGACGAATCCGATCTTCGCGGTCTTCGACGCCATCGCGGCGAGCAGACCGACCAGGAACGAACCCTCGTGCTCCTTGAACACGACCGACTGCACGTTGGGCAGCTTGACGACGGCGTCGATCAGGGTGAAGCGCGTATGGGGAAACGCCGCGGCGACCTTGGCGACGGCGGTGGCCTGGTTGAAGCCGACGGCGATGATCGGATCGAGGCCGCGCTCGGCGAACCGGCGGTGCGCCTGCTCGAACTGCGTCTCGTTGGCGATCTCGAACTCGGCATAGCCGATCTTGGTCTCGGCCTTGAAGCGTTCGGCGCCGTCGTGGACGCCTTCGTTGAACGACTTGTCGAACTTGCCGCCGATGTCGAACACGACGGCGGGCTTGAGGTCCGCCGCGTGCGCCGCCGCCGCCGCCAGCGCGACCGCGAGGATGATGGCGAGCCGGGGCGGCGCGATCATGACGGCTCCTCGGGCCGGGCGAGACGACCCCGCATGATGCCCGTCAAATGCTCGTCGAGGCATGCGGCATTTAGGCCGCGACGGCGGCAGGCCGGCGCGCGCGGGTCAGTGCAGTCGCGGCGCGCGCAGGAACGACGCACGGTCGGCCGAGCGGACGCTGACGCCGACCGACTTGCCGTCGCGCACCACGGTGATGGGGATCTCGACGCCGGCGTCGCCGCGCGCCCAGATCCGGCGGAACAGCGATGCGAGATCGCGCACGCGCTCGCCGCCGACGTCCATGATCAGATCGCCGACCCGCAGATCGGCCTGCTCGGCCGGGCCGCCGCCCGCCAAGCCCGCGACCACCAGTTTGTCCTCGACCTCCGCGGCGTAGAAGCCGAGCCAGGGCCGCGGCGGTTTGCGCCGGCGTCCGAACTTGGTGAGGTCGTCGAGGATCGGCGGCAACAGGTCGATCGGCACGACCATGTTGCCGTCGCGGCCGTCCTCCTTGTCGGATCCGAAGCGCAGATAGAGCGAGCCGATGCCGGCGAGGCGTCCCTCGGGCGTGATCAACCCTGTGCCGCCCCAGTTGGGATGGGCAGGCGCGGTGAACAGCGCCTCGTCGAGCACATATTCCCAGTAGCCGGCGAACTCGCGCTTGGCGACGATCTCGGCCTGGAGCGCGCGGCGCAGGCCGCCGCTGCCG
>Ga0335078_10013067_pt1 | contig 12308 bp, 8 predicted proteins | sample Lox_Sample_32_FD_206711 | JGI IMG/M metagenome (GOLD analysis project Ga0335078, IMG submission 206711) | Soil microbial communities from Loxahatchee National Wildlife Refuge, Florida, United States - Lox_Sample_3.2 | ecosystem: Environmental > Terrestrial > Soil > Wetlands | place: USA: Florida... | reverse complement strand
ATTTGGCGGCAGCCCGAGGTTGAACAGCGTCTCTTCCACGGTGTCGTACCAAACGCCGACTTTCATGATCTTGCGGGCTTCCTCAGCCGTCGCCACCCTGCGGCCAAACTGCTCGCAGAGCTTCACGGCCCACTCGATCTGCTTCACGGAATCCCAACGCTGTTTCTTCGCGTCCCAGATATTGTCCTCGTTGCCGACCCGTATATGGAGGCCCAGGATCAGCGCAAGATTCTGGATAGCTATATTGCCGCGCATGCTGCTCCAGAACGTCGCGCTGCTCGACCCGTGCGGCGTGCGCCGAACCATCTCCATCCAGTCGAACGGATTGCGGCCCATCGTGCCGCCGCCGTAGCCGCAGAGGGCCACGTTGAGCGGCCCCATATAGACGCCAGTGCGGATTAGGCGTTCGATGATCTCGAGCTGGTGAACGGTGCCGGGCACGAAATACGGTTGAATCTTGTGGGCGCGAAGGCGCTTGAGATGTTCAACATAGAAGGCCGGCGTCGAATCCACGACCATGTTGGCCCACGCGGCCGCCACCTTGGGGTCATCCAGGTGCGTTCCCTTGGCGTCGCCCGGCACGAAGGCGCTGGTGATGTCCCAGAGCGTCGTGCCGGTCGTCACCGTCACGAACTCGGGCTTCGGGTTAAGCTCGGTCAGCATGTGGCGGGTGTCATAGTCGAGCCACTTGGCCTTGGCTTCCGCCGTGTGCGGGGCGAACGAAATCGATCCGCCAACCTGGAGAATCATCTTCGGCACCGCTTCCTTGAGGCGCCCGATGAAGTAGTTGTACTCGTCGAAGTTCGCGGAGCCCTGACCGGTCTTGGGATCGCGTATGTGAACGTGCAGCATCGTGGCACCGGCGTTGTAACAATCGACCGCTCGCTGAACCTGCTCGTCCCAGGTAAGCGGGATATCGCAGTCGCCGGGCAGCCATTCCGGTCCGAAGGGCGCCGCGGTGATGATCAGCGGCGCCATATTCTCCGGGAATAACGAATCGTCCGTGAAATACATGAAGGAGTCCTCCTGAAAGTCCTGATTTCTGCGTACTAAATGTCTTGCGAGACGCTCTTCTTGCCGTCAGACCTTGGTCTTGTCGAGCGCACTTCTGCTCGAGATCGTTTTGCCAAAAGCGGCTTTGCCGACGAATCCTGCTCACCCGCGAGCAGCCTGCGGATGCTGGTGAGGGAAGCGCCGCGCCCCCATTCTGCTAGCGGACGGCCTCGATCACAGGAGGCTTCCAGCTACCGTCCAGGATCGACGGCGAGTGCTCTCTGGGCCAGTACAGACGCAGCATGGGGATGAATTCGCCCTTGGGAGCAGGCAGCCAGTTCGATTCCCTGGCTTCGCCGGGCGAATCGGCCTGAAGGTACAAATCCACCGACCCGTCCGCGTTGGTCACGAATTTGTTCCGCTGGCTGAGCGTGTAGCGGTTTAACGGGTTCGGAACGAAGAAGTAGTGGCTATCGTACATCGTCAGTGACCAGAATCCGTTGACGGGCGGTAGTGCGCCCTTGGCGAAATGCATCACGTACTTCTTCGACGCGCCGTCATAGTGCTTGCCGTGCACATCCGCCCTTGAGGTCGGGTAGATCGCGTCCTGCGGACGATTCGCCCCCAAGCCGATAGCCGTTATCAGGGCGCGCTGGAGATAGTCCGTGCCATAGATTCCCGTCTTGGTTGTCACGACCCAGCCGTTTATCGGTTTCATGTGTTTGAAGTACTCGAGGATCTTGACCATCGCGAACTTCGGCACGGCTTTAACCAGCTCCTCGTCGAGCAGGCCAAGCTTGCTCGAGTCGAACTTCTGTCCCGGGACAAGACCAATCCTGGCCATCTTGGCCAGCATCGGAGCATCCGCCGCCGCCGGCGGATTGTCTTTCATCAGCTTCGCCAGGTGGTTGAAGTAGGCGTAGGTGTCCAACGAATCGACCTGGTCGCGGACCGCCTTCTTCATATCGAAGGCTGGATCGACTTGCCCCGCCGGGGGCGTGTAGGCCTTGCCATAGGAACTCAATGGAACAACCGAGAACTTGTCCTGCAGCTCGTGAACGGCTTGATAGTCTTCCGGCGTGCCGGTGCAATAGATGCGTCCGAGCAACCAGACAATTCCGGTCGGCGATTTGAGTTCTTTCACTCCGTCAGGAAGCTTTCCCGTCCACCCGGGCCCCGTGATCGCGTACCGCTGAGCTCCGCCGCCGCTGGTGCGCTTGCCCGGGACCGCGAAAACATCGGTCCACCCGTCGAGCATCGGCAACAGATAGTAGCGATCGCCCATGTCGGGCACGCTGATAATCCACGGCTCCTTGGAAACGTCGAGCCAGACGATCGTATAGAGGGTGTCCGCGTTCGGTGCGGTGACGCTGTGGTCATCGACCGCCGGATAAGTCCGCAGCTTGAGCAGCTGACCCATGGGAGCACGGCTGGAGTCGGGCTCGGCGACGTTGGTCAGCGCTCGACGCGTCATGTCCATGGTCACCAACGGGTATCCGTAGATGTAGGCCTGGGTGGCGATGTCCATCACGTCCTCGGCATAGGCACGATGGCCGCCAGTGCTGAGGATGATCGCGGCTATCAGCGATGCAGCCATCGAATGCCAACGAGCCCGTTTCGGTCTTGCAGCGGCAGGATTCATTCTTGGACCAACTCTCTTTCGGTAAGTGAAAGCCTTCAGGCAGCAGTGATTCTCTAGCGGTCCTGCTTTCGGCGGACCTCTTCTCACCAGATATCCTGCGAGAAGTCCACGCCGGGCGGCTATCGGACCTTGGTCCGATCGAAACCCGCGCACTTGCGCTGGACACTGCATGGGCAAGGCGATTCTGGCTCCCGTACATCGCGGCGAGCGCTCCGCGCATGCAAGCGATAGAAACACCGCTTCGGCGCGTGCTACCGTCAAAGATACCCGGTTCGCGCCGCCGGGAAGCTCCCCGGGAGATTAACGATCACTATGAGCGACGAGCACGGCCAGGCGGCCTCCGGACGCAAGCCCAACCGCCTCATCAACGAGCAGAGTCCGTACCTGCGCCAGCACGCTCACAATCCGGTGGATTGGTACGCATGGGGCGACGAGGCGCTCGAGCGGGCGCGCGCCGAAAACAAGCCCATCCTGCTCTCGATCGGCTACTCGGCGTGCCACTGGTGCCACGTGATGGAGCGCGAGTCGTTCGAGAACGAACAGATCGCGCAGTTGATGAACGAGAATTTTGTTCCGATCAAGGTCGATCGCGAGGAGCGTCCCGACCTCGACCAGATTTACATGGACGCGGTCCAACTGCTGACCGGGCGCGGCGGATGGCCGCTCACCGTGTTCCTGACGCCCGCCGGCGAGCCGTTTTACGGCGGCACCTATTTTCCGCCCGAAGATCGGCAGGGGATGCCCGGGTTTCCGCGCGTGCTGACCGCGATCGCCAACGCCTATCAGACGAAGCCGGACGACATTCGCCAGAACGTCGAGCGGCTGGGCAAGGGACTTTCCGGACTAGCGGAGTTCACGCCCGACGGCGGCGAATTGAAACCCGACCTGGCGGAGAGCGGCGCGCGCGCTCTCGCCGAGCACTACGATCGGATAAACGGCGGCCTCGGGCATGCGCCGAAATTTCCCAACACGTTCGTGTTCTCGCTGTTTCTGCGGACGCATCAGGCGACCGGCGACCTCGAATTCGGGCACATGGTGCGCGAGACGCTGACCAAAATGGCCAAGGGCGGCATCTACGATCAGCTTGGCGGCGGATTCCATCGCTACAGCGTGGACGATCGATGGCTGGTGCCACACTTCGAAAAGATGCTCTACGACAACGCGCTGCTGGCGCGGCTTTATCTCGACGCCGGCCGCGCGCTCGGCGAGCCCGAGTTCGTGGGCGTTGCGCGCGAGATTCTCGATTACGCGCTGCGCGAGATGACCAGTCCGGAGGGCGGCTTCTACTCGACCCAGGACGCCGACAGCGAGGGCGAGGAGGGCAGGTTCTTCGTCTGGACGCCGGCCGAGGCTCGCGCGGTGCTGGGCGAGGAGCTGAGCGTGATCGCGGAGCGCTACTTCGACATCACCGCGGAGGGGAATTTCGAGGGCGCCAACATCCTTCATCGCACGATCGGCGTGGACGACGCGGCGCGGCTGTTCAAGCGAAGTCCGGAGGAGATGGAACGCGCGCTGGGCGAGATTCGCCACCGTATGTTCGAGGCGCGCGAGCGCCGAGTCAAGCCGGCGCGCGACGAAAAGATCCTCGCCGCATGGAACGGCATGATGATCGGCACGCTGGCCGAGGGCTTTCGCGCGCTCGGCGATGAGCGCTATCTCAACGCCGCCGCGCGCGGTGCGGAGTTCGTGATGACGCGCCTGTGGGACGGCCACGCCCTCAAGCGTTCGTACAAGGACGGCGTCGCCCGCTTCAACGGCTATCTCGAGGATTACGCGCTCTTCGCGGGCGGGCTCATCGACCTGTACGAGGCCGCGCTCGACGGCCGCTATCTCGAACTCGCGCGCACGATGGCCGACGCGATCCTCGGGCGCTTTCTCGACGCGGACAACGGCGGCTTCTTTTTTACCTCGGCTGACCACGAACGGCTGATCGCGCGATCGAAGGCGGTCTTCGACGGCTCGACGCCCTCGGGCAACAGCGCGGCCGTGCTCGCGCTGCTCAGGCTTCACGCCTACACTGGCGAGGAGCGCTACTTCGCCGAGGCGCGGCGCACGCTCAATCTGCTCGCGAGCTTCGTCGAGCGCCAGCCGTTCGCGTTTTCGCACATGCTCGAAGCAATCGATCTTTACCAGCGCGGCGCGAGCGAGATCGTGATCGTCGGCGACCGCGCGGCGGATGAGCTCGAGGAGTGGATCGCGCGGCTCGGCCTGCTCTATCTGCCTAACCGCGCGCTGTTTCTGACCGACCCGCGCGCCGCGACAGGCGGCTTCGTGCCGGAGGCCGTGCGCGGCAAAACGCAGATTAACGGCAAACTTACGGCCTACGTCTGCCGCGAGCGGACGTGCACGGCGCCGATCACCTCGTTCGAGGCGCTTAGGGGAGAGCTCAGGGGTTGAGTGGGAACGCCGCGCGACGAACCGCAGCCGCCGGCGCCGCCGTGCTGCCGCTCGCGCCGATGGCGCTGGACCGGCCGGCGGTGGCCGGACGTTCGGTGCTCAAAGTCGCGGTTTTCAATGTCGCGGGTGGCGCGGACCTCGATGCGATCCGCCGTTGTTTCATGCTTCCGCCGCTCGCCGACGCGGGCACCCTGCTGCTATGCGAGGCAAGCTGGCGGGTGCCGCGGCACGCGATGGTCGAATTTGCGCCGAGTCTCGCGGCGGCGCTCAGGATGAGCTTCGTCTTTGTGCCGTCGTTCGGGCGCGTCGGCGCGAGCGGGGCAGTGCGCGCGCTCGGCAACGCGATCCTGTGTGCGCAGCCGATCGAGGATTTTCGCGCCATCCCGCTGACCCGGCCGCCGTTTCGCTTCTATCGGCATCCGCTGATCGGCGCTCACCAGGGAATCCTGGCCAGTGTCAGGACCGGCGTCGGGCGGGTCACGATGGGCGTGGTGCATCTGGAGCGCCGATGGGATCCCGCGGGGCGCGCCCGTCAGATGGAGGACTTTTTGCGGGCGATCGGCGACGAAGCGCGCGTCATCATCGGCGGCGATTTCAACACGAGCACGCTGGACATGGATCGGCGATGGTCGCTGTTGCGCGCGGCGGCGAAGATCGTCGCCTCTCCGCGGCGGTTTCGCGAGCCGCAGCCCTACGAGCCGCTCTTCGACAGAATGAACGAGCACGGACTGTCGATCAAAGGGGCGAACGTGGCGCATGCCCCGACGTTCACCTTGAGCCGGGCAGTGCCGATGCGCTGGCGGCCGAAGCTCGACTGGATCGCGGCGCGCGGAGTCGCGCCGAAAGAGGGATCTGCCGCCGTGGTGGCGGCGCGGACTTCGGTCCTCGGGCGGCGGGTCTCAGATCACGATTTCGTGCTGTGCGAATTCGGCTTGTGAAAACGCAACCCCGGAGCCGTGCTCCGCTGCTCCAGGTCAGCACCGCTTGCGGATACGTTCGGCCTCCGCAATCAGCGTCGGATAGCCGAACGAGGGCTGAACGCCGCTTAAATCCAGATTGCCGAGCTTGCGCGAGCGCGTGATCATCGCGCCCGCGGCTGCGGCAACTTCCGCCGCGGACTCCTCGCTCAGTTCATATCCGTAAAGCTCGCGCGCCATCGCCTTGGCGGTGTTCGCCGTCAGCTTCGCCATCGCGGGTCCTCCTTCAGATAATCCATAGCCTGTCAGATCTTCGGCAGCGGCAGCGGGCCGCGCGCGCGTTCGTACGCGTCGGCCACCTGCAGCACGGCGACCTCGTCGAAGGGTTTGCCGATGATCTGCATCGACAGCGGCAGGCCCTCGTTCGAGAGCCCGGTCGGAATCGACACCACCGGCTGGCCGGTCGCGTTGAACGGTCCGGTGAAGCGCACCATGTTGGCGATCATGTCGTAGGCGCGGTCGCCGATTTTCGGCGCGGCCGTCGCCTGCGACGGGGCGAGCAGCACGGCGTGGTCCTGCAGCGCGTTGAGCGCCTCGGCCAGCATCAGGTTGCGCTCGCGCTGCGCGCGGACGTAATTGACCGCCGTAATCGTCATCGACGTTTCGATGAGCGAGCGGACGTCGGCGCCGTAATCGCCGGGTCGTTCCCGTATCCATTGTTCGTGGAACTCGAGCGCTTCCGCCATCAGCACGACCATCGTGACCAGCGCGCCTTCGACGAACGAGGGAACCGAAACCTCTTCGACCGCGGCGCCCAGCGAGGCCAGTTGCTTCTGCGCCGCCGTGAAGGCCCCCGCCACGGGCTCCGAGACCCCGGTGTTGAGCTCGCGGATCACGCCGACGCGTATGCCCTTGAGGTCGCCGCCGAGGCGGCTCGTGTAGTCGGGCACCGGCTCGCGGCTGGAAGTCGCGTCGTTGGGATCGTGACCCGCGATGACGTTCAGCATCAGCGCCGCGTCGCGCGCCGTGCGCGTGATCGGACCGGTATGGTCGAGCGAGTCGGAAAGCGGCATTACGCCATAGCGGCTGACGCGGCTCCAGGTCTGTTTCAGTCCGACGCATCCGCAACACGCCGCCGGGATCCGGATCGAGCCGCCGGTGTCGGTCCCGATCGTCGCCGCCGCGGTGCGCGCGACGATCGCCGCGCCCGAGCCGCCGCTGGAGCCGCCCGGAATGCGTTCGAGGTCGTAAGGATTGTGGCAGGCGCCCCAATGCGGATTGTTGGTGGTCGCGCCATAGGCGAATTCATGCAGGTTGAGCTTGCCGAGCAGCACCGCGCCCGCCGCGCCAAGGCGCGTCCACACGGTCGAGTCGTGATTCGGAACGAACTCGCCCAGGATTTTCGAGCCGCCCGTGGTCAGGATGCCCTTGGTGTAGCAGAGGTCCTTGAGCCCGATCGGCACGCCGTGAAACGGCCCGCGCCATTTTCCCGCCGCGATCTCTTTCTCCGCGGTGCGTGCCATCGTACGCGCGGCGTCGGCGGTCACGGTGATGTAGGAGGCGATGCGCTCGTCGACCGCTTCGATGCGATCGAGATAGGCCTCGGTCAGTTCGACCGGCGAAATTTCCTTCACGCGCAGCTTTTGCGCCAGCGTGGCGACGTCGAAATCGAGCAGCGGGCTTGGATTTGCCATCGGTCACCTCGCGCGTGTGGAGTTGCTCTATCGCGGACGGGCCGGATGCCGAGGTGCGCCGGCGGAGCCCGTCCACGCGCGCCAGCCTAGCGCAATTTTCGGCGCGAGCGTGAGCGCTCGCGCCGCCGATTACTTCACGATCCCGCGGCGGCGGAGGTCGGCGATCCGGTCGCGGCCGTAGCCGAGATGGCGCGCGAGAATCTCGTCGGTGTGCTCGCCCAAAAGCGGCGCGGCATGCTCCGCCTTGCCGGGCGTCGCCGAGAACTTCGCCAGCGTGCCCGTTTGCACGACGCTGCCCCATTGCGAATGGCGCAATTCGGCGAGCAGCTGATTCGCCTGGACCTGCGGATCGTCGAAGAGCTCGGCGGTGCGATGCGTGGCGAGTGCCGGAACGCCGGCGGCGCCGAGCGACGCCAGGGCGTCGGCGCGATCGACGGCCTTGAGCGCCGCGGCGATCGTTTCGGCAAGCGGGCTGTCCTCGCGCGCGCGCGCGGCCTCCTCATACGGCGTGCCGGCGCCGAGATTGCACACGCGGCGCATCGCTTTCCACTGCGTGGGCTCGGCGGCGTGGACGAAAATCCATCCTGCGTCGCGGCACTGGTAGGCGCGGCAGAGCGCCGAGCGTCCGCGCGATTCGGGGCGGCCGTTTTCCATGTCGGGGCGGCCGTCGTAAAAGATGAATTCGCCCTGCTGGAACGCCATCGCGGACTGCAAAAGCGAGGTCTCGCATAGTTGGCCGCGGCCGAGCCGCGCGCGCGCGCGCAGCGCGAGCGCGCATCCGAATGCCGACAGCATCGCCGCCCCGTAATCGCAGACGGCGCAGGTCAGGTAGAGCGGCGGATGGCCGCGGCCGCCCTCGGCCGCCATCAGGCCCGAGCGCGCCTGCAGCAGGGGATCGAAACCGGGCTGGTCATGCTCGGGGCCGCGGTTGCCGAAACCATTGACCGACATATAAATGAGGCGCGGATTGATCGCCGCCAAAGCCTCGTAGTCGAGCCCGAAGCGGCGCATCCTGCCCGGGCGGAGGTTTTCGACCACGACGTCGGCGCAGCGCACCAGGCCGTGAATTATCTCGCGCCCCTCGCTGGAGGCGAGGTCGAGCGAGAGCCCGCGCTTGCCCTGATTCCAGCCGAGGAAGCCGAAGCCAAAGTGGCGGAAAGCGTCGCCCTCGAGGCTTTCGATCTTGATCACGTCGGCGCCCATCTGACCGAGGATCATCGGACCGTACGAGCCCGCGATGTAGCTGCAGAAATCAAGGATGAGGACGCCGTCGAGCGGGCCGCGAGCGAAGTTGCCGTTCTGCGGCGCGGCGGCGCGGACGTTCGGCACTGGCTCCAGGAGCCATCGTTCCGCGTCGCGGTCGCTTTCGATAGCTGGCGCCGGTCCGGCGATCGCGCCCGGCGTGCGCTCGAGGCCGACGGCGATGCCCGCCTGGATCGTCGCGCCCAGCGCGGGATCCTGGAGCGCGCGGCGCATCGCGAGCGCCTCGACCTGCGGGTGGCCGATGAAGTCCGTGCGCGAGAGCACGGGCGCGCAGGGGATGTCGTTTTCGCGCAGGATGAGGAGCCACTCTGCGCGTGGCCGCGTCGCGAATATTTCCTGCAGCAGATCTTTGAGAGCCTGGCGATGCGCGCTCGCGACGCCCCACGGCGCGCCCTCGAAGCGCGCGTCAGATACCAGTTCGGGCCGCTCGAGCGCGAGCGCGAGCTTGTTCCAAAAGGTCACGTTGCCGCAGGCGACGAAGAGGTATTCGCCGTCGGCGGCGCGAAACAGCCGGTAGCAAGGAATCGGGCCGAGCGGATCCAGCGGTCCTTCGTACATCCGCGTCATCTTCTCATGGCGCATGATGCCGCCGGTCTGCAGCGAAAACGCCCCAGCCAGCAGGGAGACTTCCACCAGTTGCCCGCCGCCGCCCGACTCGCGCGCGCTGAGCGCAGCGGCCACGGCGGTCGCGCCGAGCACGCCGGCCGCGTAGCTGGCGGCGGGAAAGTGCAGCGCCACGGGATTTCCGCTGAGCGCCCACTGGCTGCCGTAGATGCCGCCGAGCGCGGAGGCCAATTCGTCGCTGGCGTCGAAATCGGCGAGCGGCCCGCGGTTTCCGAGCGGCGGAACGTGCAGCACGATCAAATCCGGATTGATGCGGCAAAGTTCCGCATAATCAAGCTTAAGCTCGCGCATCCGCGCGCCGGTCCATCCGATCACCGCGACGCCGGCCCATCGCAGCAGCCGCTCGACCTGCGCACGTTCGGCCTTAACGTCGAAAAAGAGCGCGCGTTTGCTGCGATTGAGCGCGTGGAAATGCGCCGAGCCGCGCGCGCGGGCGCCGGCCGGGGGTTCGACCTTGATGGCATGCGCGCCGTGCTCGGCAAGCAGCATCGCGGCGTAAGCGGCGCCTAGGTTGGAGTCGAATTCAACCAGGTTGATGCCGTCGAGGGCCTTATTCATCGGTAGGCTCGGTGCGAAAAGGGGCGCTTGTGCGCAAGGCTCGAAATTCTCACGGGGCGGGCGCGACGCGCAAGCGCTCAAAAACTGCTGGTTTCGCGGCCGTGAGCGGCTCCGCGCGGATGAATTCAATCGCGCATAACTCGCGCGTAACCAGCGCGTAACTTTTGCTCTTTAAAACACCCCTCGTTGAAAGTATCCCTACGCGGGACCGGTGCCATTTCGTCCAAAACAGGAAGCAGATGTTCGCGCTCGAGTTGCGAGACGCGACGATTCAGGGGGTCCAATGAAGCTGGGAGGAGTACGTCGATTCGGGGTGGGATTGGTTGCCGGCGCCGCGCTGGCGATCGCGACAGGATGCTCGACGGCCGGATGGGGCCCGGCGCCAGCCAACACCGGCGCCCCGAGCGGAGCACACGGCGCTCCGCCCATGGTCATGACGACCGGGATGCGGCTTCACGAGAAGGAGGGCGAGGTCATGGTACCGCCGTGGGTACGGGTTCAGGACTGCTCGATCGTGGCTATTTCTACGCCTGACCGTTGGGCCTGCCCGGACGGCAAGGTTTACACCTCGTTTGACCTGGCTCGCGCGCGGACCGGTGAATACGTGCTGCCACCGCTGCCGCCGCCGGCGCCGATCGTGGTCACTCCGCTGCCTGAGGTAGCGGCTGCGTCGTCGACGGAAAAAATTATCCTGCGCGGCGTGCACTTTGACTTCAACAAAGCGGACATCCGTCCGCAGGATGCTGCGGTGCTGGATGAGGCTGCGGGAACTCTGAAGTCGCATCCGGATGTCGCGGTGAACGTGAACGGTTATTGCGATTCGATCGGCGGCGTCAGATACAACCTCGGCCTCTCGCAGCGCCGCGCCGACGCGGTCGTGCACTACCTGGCCGATCACGGCGTAGCGGAGGGCCGGCTTAGTCCGCACGGCTACGGCAAGACAGACTTCATTGCGAGCAACAGCACCGACGAAGGCCGGGCGCAGAATCGCCGCGTCGAAATGGTCCCGAACTCGACCGGCAAGGTCTTCATCATGGGAACCCCGGGCAGTCGCTAAAGACAACGCGGGCATCGCGAAAACCGGAACGCGGGCTATCGGGGGAATATGAAGCTTGCACGCAAGCAAAGCGGCTCTGCCGCGGGGGATCGAATGAGGTCAGAAGTAGTGCGCCGATTCGGGCTCGCGGCGATCATCGCCGCCGTCCTGGGATCGGCTGCCGGATGCTCATCCTTCAGCGAGCTCACTTCGTCGCAAAGAGGATGGGGTCCGCCTCCGCCGAGCGGCGGCGCACCGGTCGCGGCGCAGCAGGGCGCTCCAGCAATGTCCCAGACGACCGGGATGAAGCTCACTCAGAAGGACGAGTCCGTGAAAGTGCCGTCATGGATACGGGTGCAGGACTGCGCGATCGTCGCGATCTCGACGCCGAGCCGCTACGCCTGCCCGGACGGAAGGGTCTACACCGGCACCGAACTCTACGATTCCCGCTCGGCCAACTGACGGGCTAATGGCAACGGACGGATCAACGCAGCAAACGGATCAACGCAGCATGGGACTGCCGCAAGCGCGCGGCGATAGAAGGCAGGTCACCGGTGACGGGGGTATTCGGCAAAAAAGCCGAAAAGCCGAGGAGAGAGGGTCAATGAAAGGTAACAGGTTGCTAACTGTCGCGCTCGCGATCGTAATCGTGGGCGGAGTCGTTGCCGCTGGGGCGCAACGTGCGTTCGCGCAAAGTTCCAGCAGCGGCGCGATGAAACTCTGGGTCGACCAAAGCACCGGCCAGGTCTTCGTGCGGCCGGGCAAGGGCCGCGTTCCGCTTTCGATAACTACGGAAGACGCGAACGCGATCGAGCAGCAGGTCGAGCAGAAGGTCCAGGCCAATACCAATGCTCAGATAAAGGCCCAGGTCGAGCAGAGCGCGGCGCAGCTGCAGGAGCAGAACCAGGCGCTGGCGACGCAGGTCGCGCAGATGCAGCCGGCGTGGAAGAGCTACATGGACGACTTCCACGACAAGTTCCGGCTAGGTGCAGTCTTCTACGGCGACTACCGCTTCTATACCAACACGGGTTTCCAGCCGCAGGAGATGACCCAGCTCACCAACCCGGGTCCGGGTAACAACGACTACAACTCGTTCGACGTCACCCGCACCTATCTCAATTTCTTCTTCTTTCCGACCAAGGACTGGGAGCTGCGGCTGACCCCGAATATGTACAAGACCATCG
>Ga0335078_10013066_pt1 | contig 12308 bp, 7 predicted proteins | sample Lox_Sample_32_FD_206711 | JGI IMG/M metagenome (GOLD analysis project Ga0335078, IMG submission 206711) | Soil microbial communities from Loxahatchee National Wildlife Refuge, Florida, United States - Lox_Sample_3.2 | ecosystem: Environmental > Terrestrial > Soil > Wetlands | place: USA: Florida... | reverse complement strand
CCATGCGCCGGCGCGACGGAAAAATCGCGCGCCGCCCTCCTGATCGGCGCATGGCGCGTGTTCGATGAATTCGGTCCAGCCGTAGCCGTCGCGGGCGATGGCGCGCAGCGCTTTCAGGGCGACGGGGGGTTCGGCGCGGTTGAGCCGCTCGATCAAAGCCTGCCAGGCGATATCGAGCCGCAAATCCTTGGGCTTGTACACGACGCGCGCGCCGCCGCCGAAACGCACGATCTGCACCGAACGGCCGCCATTGTGCGGATCGGAAAGCTCGCCGTCGACGCCGACGACCCGGCTGTCGGCTCCGGGTTGCAGCAATTCGCGACGGATCGCCGGCAGATCGGCGGCGAGGCGGCCGACGAATTCACGCGATATATCGATCCACTGCCGGGTGAGCGTCGCCACCAGGCGCAGCAGGACCGGCTTGTCTTCGAACAGACGGCGGAATCCGCCCGATTTCATATCGGCGACGAATCGATCGTAGCACGCCGCGCCGGCGCCGCCGCCGACATCGTTGCGGGCTTTGGCGAAGCGCTCGTAAACGGCCGGGGCGCAAAGGCCGGACAATTCGCGGAGCAGCGAATGCGAGAGGCTGGAGCGCACGCCTTCGGTCAGGCTCGCACCGGCCACCGCGCCGAGTCCCTGCCGCAGTCGGGCGTCGGCTTGCGCGACGACCGGCAGCAACAACTCTTCAAACGCACAAGGTTCGGCCGCCGGCGCCGCTTTCGGTTTGACGCTGTCGTTTGGACTGTGCAGCGCCGCCTCGATCCAGGCGGCATCGTCGATCCAGACCGGGGCGGGAGTGCCGGCGTTGGGCCGCGCGGCAGCGAAACGCTCGCGGACCGCCGCGGCAGTGCGGCGATCGCGTTCGAGCCGACGTGCAAACAGCGTCCCGTCGCCTGCGGCGCTCGACCGGCACCATGCGGCGAGGCGTCGCGCGGCTAAATCGGTATCGCCTTGCGCGACGGGGCAGGATTCGAAAGCATCGGACAAAAGCTCGTCGATGGTTGCCGCGCGCAACCGCAAACGCTGGTAAAATGCATCCACCGTTACCGCTCCGATCCGGGTGTTCACTTTATGATCCGACGACGATCATTCTATCACCGGCGGGCCTCAAGCCGTCGCTGCCGCAGGCCGCAATTGCCGCCGCCGTTTCCCCATGCCGCGATGCACACGTAACTTTCTGGGCATCGGTTTGGTGCCCGAAACGGCTGTGGAATTCATACGATTTATCTTCACAAATCAGCCACCTGTCACCTTGCCGGACGCACTTTACAGTGTCCGCAGCCGATGATTTAATGGGCATGAGGCGGGGAGGTTTTTACCGAATTTCTCGTCCTGCCTGGTGACTGCCGGCGGCGCTGGCGAACGAAAGGAACAAGGCTATGAATGAACTCCACATCGACCAGAGGGAAGAAGAGATCCTGACCTTCGACGTGTCCGACGAGGCGCTGGAAGCCGCGGCGGGCACCGTGAAAGAGAAGGCAGGGGCTTTCACGCTTGCTTTCTGCTCGGGTCTCGACACTTGCCCGGGCGTGGCTGCTTAACTCAGCCCTCACTGTCGCACTGAATAGAGTTTAACGAGGCGTCGGGACTGCCGGCGCTTCGTTATTCTTTTGTGCGGGCCTTATAGGTCCTGGCTGCCGTTCTCGGCTCCCGCCCGACCGGTCGGGGGCCTTTTTTCGCCTTGTTGGGCCGCGCTTGGGCGATTTCTTGCGGTTTGGTTAACAAGCGAAGGGTTCAGCTTCATGCCTTTCGACCTTCCCGCTCCCACGATGATATTCGACGTTGCGCTCGAAGACGGCGCCAAAATTCGCATGCGGCGCCACGGCAATGCAGGCGGGGTTCGGCTGCTGCTTACCCACGGCAACGGCTTTGCCGCCGACGCGTATTATCCGTTTTGGCAACACCTGCTGCAGAAATTCGACCTGCTGGTGTTCGATTTCCGCAATCACGGGCAGAACGTGCCGGTGGTGCCGGCGCATCACAGCTATGAGCAGTTCAGCCGCGATCTCGAACGGGTCGTGCAGGAGGTGAAATCGCTACTTGGCGACAGGCCCACCGCCGGTCTGTTTCATTCGATGTCGGGGCGCACCGCGATGAAGCACGCCATCGAGATCGGCTGGCGCTGGGATGCGCTGATTTTATTCGATCCGCCCAACGTGCCGCCGCCCGGCCACCCGGCCTATGCCGCCATGGAGGCATTCGAGAAGCGGCTGACCGAATGGGCGCGCCAGCGGCGCCGGCATTTCGCCGCGGTCGAGGAATTGGCGCAGGAGTACCGGCAATCGCGCGCCACGGCGCGCTGGGTCGAGGGCGCACACGAACTGATGGCGCGCGCGGTGCTGCGCCAGAGCCCGCACGGCGACGGCTACGAATTGGTGTGCGATCCGGAGAACGAGGCGACGATTTACGCGCAGGCGATGACGATGAACCTGTGGCCGTCGGCGCGCGCGTTCGGCGGCCCGGTCAAGCTCGTCGGCTGCGATCCGGACATGAAAGGCGTTCCGGCGACCGCCGCCGCCAATGCGGCGCTCGGCCGCGAGGGCGGTTATGACTACAGCTTCGTCGAGGGTAGCGGTCACCTGCTGCAAATCGAAAAGCCCGAAGACTGCGTTCGCCTGACGCTGGAATTTCTCGCCAAACACGGGCTGGCGTAGCAAGCGCCGTCGTTTCGCTTACAGCGTCAGATACGGATCGTTCAGCCGCTTGTCGTTGCGGCGTCGCTGTTTGATGATCTCGCCGGTGGTCCAGTATTCGCTGCGCACCGCGCGCTCGGCCTCCACTTTGAATTCCTCGGGCCATTGGCCGAGCGAATAGCCGAACCAGGGCGGTTCCGGCTTCAGCGCCGGCAAGCCGAGTTCTTCCCAGATGGTTTTGGCGTGCTCCATGAATTCCCTGGCCGGAAGCGAAATCGGCGGATACGGCCGTTTCAGCATGGCGTTGATCAGCATCGCCGAATCGGTCGCCTCGTAGTGGGTATCCTCGGCGCCGGCGCGCGGTCCGTGCCCCATGTCCTTGTGGTCGAGCACGCGCATATCCTGGTGCGGCCGCATGCGGTACGCCATCGCCCACATCACCATGTCCAGATTTTCGGGATCGATGTCCTCGTTGACCGCGATCGTCATCTTGCCGACCGACGACGAATAGGACGAAGCGCCGTACAGCGCGCGCCAGATCTCCGCGTCGAGCGTGTCCGATTTCATCTGGATCACGATCAGCTTGCGCAAATTGGTCAGCGGCTCATGCATGAACACGCGGGTGACGCCGCTGATGTTGAGGTGATGGCGCAGATGATGAAGGAAAGCGGGCTCATAGGCCACGCGCTTGATCAGGCTCGATTCGCTCGGCGTCACCTGGCTGATGATCGAAACCAGCACCGCATCCTTGCGGCGGGTAATCGCGGTCACGTCGAAGAAGGCGTTGTATTCCTTCAGGTTCATGTAGCCATGCGACTCGCCGAAGCTGCCCTCCGGCTCCAGCCATTCGGTATCGAGATAGCCTTCGACGACGATCTCGGCTTCCGCCGGCACGACCAAATCGACGGTTCTGGCCTTGCAGACGCGGATCGGCGCGCCGACGAGCCCGCCAGCCACGGCAAGCTCGTCGAGCTGCTTCGGCAGCTTGTGCACCGACGTGAAGGTGATCGCCGGCGGCGCGCCGAGCATCAGCGCCACCGGCATCTTTTCGCCGCGCGCCTTGTATTTCAGAAAGTGCCCGTGAATGCCCTGGTTAAGTTCGATCTCGGGATTCATTCCCATCCGCGTCCGACCTTTGACCATGGCGCGGTAGTTGCCGATGTTTTGCAGCCCGTTGTCGGGATCCTTGGTGATGAACATCGAGCAGGAGGCATAGGGCGCATTGTCGAAGCCCGGCGTCGAGATCGGAATCGGCAAAGCATCGACGCCTTTGCCGGGCTGCTCCAGTTCGGCGCCTTGCACGACGATGTCCTGACACGGTGGATTTTCGACGAATACCGGCGGCAGCGGATGCTGCTCGGCGTGATCCCATTTCTGCTTGATGTTCTCGACCTCGCAGCCGATGCCGACACTGTAGATCCGGCGATTGGAGGCAAGGATGCCGACGGCGACCGGGATGTCGTATTTGCGGCCGGTGCTGTCGATGACGTTCTCGAACAAAAATGCCTTGCGCTCGGGCTCGGCAATGCCGCCGCGGAATTGCCAGCGCACCAGCGGGTGCATCTCGGTGTCCTTGTTGATCGGCCGCCGCACGCGGATCAACAGGCCGTGCCGCTCCAGCGCGGCGATATGCGCGTGCAGGTCCGGATAAGCAGGATTTCCCATCATTTCTCTCCGATTGCCGCTGAGGCCCTTGCTCCGACGCGTGGTTTTCGGCAGCGCCGCGCCAAGCCATCGAGGGTAGGTCGGCGGGCGACGGCAGAGCAACCGGACTTTCGCTGCGGAAACTGTGGGTAATTCGCGCGTTTCGGCCCGGGCAAGCTGGATTTCCACAACGCCAGGTTACAGGATCATGACAACCGAGGCGACGCCGATGCTGGCCAGACACGACGACGCTCGCGAGCGGCTTATGCGGGCACTCACGGGCCATCCCAACGGATATCGGCCTGCCGTCAGTCCGGCCCAGGTCATCGCGCAGCATCGGCCCATGCCCAGCCCGCCCAGCCCGCCAAGCCACGGCAGTACGCCCTCGGTTGCCGCGCCGTCTGTTGCCGATTTGCTGCGAAAATTGTTTCGATCCAACCCAAGCCAATAGCGCCGTTTCGATATAATGTTTTCCCCGGGTTGCACCTTGGCAAGCGTCCTCTTTCAACAGTTGCGATGAGGCCGCGCGCTCGGCAGAATCAACGATCGAACGGACAGCCGCGGCACGTCGCGGGGCGAGGTGATGGCGATGGCGAATAGTCCAGCGGCCGATCGCGGTCGCAAATTGCTGGAAAAATGCACGCTGTTCAGTTCACTCGACGAGACGGCGCGCCGCGAAATCGCCGCGTACGCGCAGCCCCGTATTTTCAGCACCGGCGAGCCGATCTGCCGGATCGAGGATCGCGGCGACAGCATGATGGCAGTCGTTGTCGGCACCGTGCGCATCTCGCGTCCGACCGTCAGAGGCAAGGAGATCATTCTCGCCGATCTGCGGCCGGGCGAGTTATTCGGCGAGATCGCGCTGCTCGACGGCAGGCCGCGTTCGGCCAATGCGACCGCGCTCACCAATTGCGAGCTGATGGTCCTGGAGCGGCGGGATGTGCTGCCATTTCTCAACCGCAATCCGGCCGCCTGCCTGAAGCTCATGGAATTTCTGTGCGCGCGGATCCGCCGTTCCGACGAGCGCATGGCCGATATCGCGTTCTTTAATTTGCCGGTGCGGCTCGCCAAGACGCTGCTCTCCTACCAGCCGCAAAGCCGCGGCGCGATGAAACTCTCCCTTTCCCAAAGCGAATTGGCGGAAATGGCCGGCGCCACGCGCGAGAAGGTCAATCGCTGTCTGCGCGACTGGCAACGCCAGGGCATTCTGGAATTGCGCGATCGCTGGACGATCATTCGCAAGCCCGAAGCGCTGCGCGAGCTCATCGATTCGGCGTAGCCGATCGATGCCGCTTCGCCTGAAAGCGGCCCTTTCCTTCAGCACCTAAGCCGGGGCGGCGCCGCAGTTCCCGGCCTGAATGGTTGGCGCAGAAGTGCCGTAACAGCGGGCATTTTTGCTGTGACCCGCGGCACAGACATCGCCGCTTCGAACGGTCACATTCGCCGCCGTAGCAAAAGCCGAACCGCCACATCGCAGTCCCGATCGGCCCGGGCGGTCGGCCCCAAAAACGGAGGTTTCGATGAGCCCTACATCGCTGCACAGTGAACGCCTGATCCTGACCGACCCGATGGATTCCCGGCTTCGCCACAACGCAAGCGCGTCGGGCCGGATCGTTGCCGTGCTCACAAGCCCCGAACTGATCGCGCTCGTCATGTTCTGCGCGGTCGGGCTATTGGCGACGGTCGCGCTCAACCTCGCAATCCCCAATTTCGGCGAGGTCGCGGCGACGCTGCAGCCATTGTTCTAAATCGCTCCACGCAGCCCACCGCAGTTCTTCCGTGCAATCTTTGGAGCGGCTTAGCCATGGCTAATTTACTACGCATGAAGAAAGTCACCGCTCGCGTCAACGAGCGCGATTTTCCCTTTGTCGTGCAAATTGCCGTCCCCGATGGCGGCTTCGAATGCACCCTTGACGCCATCAATGCATGGCACTGCTACAGCAAGAACAAGCAGCGCCGCGGGCAGCGTCATCACGTCGGCGAGCAGGAGTTCTGGCGCTGGTGCTTTGAGGGTCTGGAAATCGCCAAGACCTTTCGGCAGCGGTTCGGCGGCGAAATAGTCCCGGTAACGCTACGGCGGCGCGCCGAGAGCCGGCGCGATCCGGCATTGCAAATTGCCGCCGCGGGACAAGCTAACCCGCCGGCTACCGAGCAGAAGGTCGAAGCGAAGCAGACATGAGTCGTCCCGGCATGGCGGAATCGGATTCAAGTAAAATTGGAGCCGTTTCCGGCGATGCCGGGACTCATTGTCCGAGCGGTGATATGCTTCAGGCGCATCGCAAAAAGCGGCTTGAGGCGGCACCCCGAATGAAATGCCCGAAGTGCCAGCACGAGAATGTGGTCGATGCGAAGTTTTGCGAGGCCTGCGCCACTCTGTTGGCGCGCTTGTGCACAAACTGCGGGAGCCCGGTTTCGGCGACCGCAAAGTACTGCTCGCAATGCGGCCAGGCGCTCAACGCGGCCGCCGACGACGCCCGTTATTCGTCGCCCAGAGATTACACGCCGCAACACCTCGTCGACAAAATCCTCACCACCAAGGCGGCCCTCGAAGGCGAGCGCAAGCAGGTCACCGTGCTGTTCGCCGATATCAAGGGTTCGATGGAGGTGATCACGGACCGCGATCTGGAGGATGCGCAAAAGCTCCTCCATGCGGTGGTCGAGCGCATGATCGAGGCCGTCCACCGCTACGAGGGCACCGTCAACAGCGTCATGGGCGACGGCATTATGGCCTTGTTCGGCGCGCCGCTCGCCCACGAGGATCATGCCGTGCGCGCCTGTTATGCGGCGCTGCAGATGCAGGAGAGCATCGCGCGCTATTCAGACGAAGTTCAGCGGACCCACGGCGTGCCGATTATGGTCCGTGTCGGCGTCAACTCCGGCGAAATCGTCATCTCGGCGATCGGGAACGATCTGCACATGGAATACACCGTCGTCGGTCAGACCGTGCATCTGGCGTCGCGCATGGAGCAGATGGCGAAACCGGGCAGCGTGCTCACAACGACGGACACGCGCCGATTGGCGGAAGGCTATATCGCCATGAAGTCGCTCGGTCCGGTGCCGGTGAAGGGTCTCGCCGAACCGGTGCCGATCTTCGAAGTGACCGGCGCCGGCCCGGCGCGGACGCGCCTCCAGGCCGCCGCCGGCCGCGGTTTGACGCGCTTTGTCGGGCGCGACGTCGAACTCGAGCAATTGCGGCGGGCGCAGCAGCTTGCCAGCCAGGGCCATGGCCAGGTCGTTGCGATCGTCGGCCAAGCCGGCGTCGGCAAATCGCGTCTGATGCATGAATTCATCCATTCCGACCCACCCGGCGGGTGGCTGGTGCTCGAAGCCAATTCCACCTCCTACGGTCACGCGACGCCTTACCTGCCGGTCACCGAGCTGCTCCGGGACTATTTCCATGTCGACGCCCAGGAGGACACGCAGTCGATCCGCGAGAAAGTATCCGGCAAGATCCTGACGCTGAATCCTTCCTTGCAAGACGCCATCTTGCCGGTGCTGGACCTTCTCAATGCGCTGGACGACGACCACCCGTTCCGCTCCCTCGACCCGCAACAGCATCGGCAAAAGACCTATCAGGCGATCACCCGGCTGTTGTTGAGCGAGAGCCGCGTGCAGCCGGTCACCGCGATCTTCGAGGATCTGCATTGGTACGATTCCCTCACTCTCGGGCTGCTGCATGAACTGGTGGTGCAGGCGCAGGAGTCCCGCCTGCTGCTCGTCGTCAGTTACCGTCCGGAATTCCGGGATGAATGGAGGAACCGGCCGAATTACCGCCAGCTTCATCTGGACCCGCTTGCCAGCGAGAGCCTGGCGGCGCTGCTGCAGGCGCTGCTGGGCTCCAATCCGAATCTGCAAATTCTCAAAAGCTTTCTGATGCAGCGCGCCAGCGGCAATCCGTTCTTCGTCGAAGAAATCGTGCGCGCGCTCGTCGACACCGGCGTGATCGAGGGCGCCCGCAGCAATTATCGCCTGGCGAAGCCCTTTGCGGGCCACGAGGTGCCGCCGACCGTTCAGGCGGTGCTTGCCGCGCGCATCGATGCGCTCCCCGCCGCGGAAAAGCGCCTGCTGCAGGAGGCATCGGTCATCGGCCACGACGTCCTGTTCGCCCTGTTGCGTGCAATCAGCGGCCTGCAGGAGGACGAGCTTCGCGGTCTGCTTGACGATGTGCAGGCCTCGGAATTTCTCTACGCCACACAGCTTTTTCCCGACCTGCAATATACGTTCACGCACTCGCTGACCCACGACGTCACCTACAACGGGGTGCTGCTCGAACGCCGGCGCGACATCCACGCTCGGATCGTGGATGCCATAGAAAAGCTCTATGCCGGCCGGCTCGGCGAGCAGATCGAACGGCTCGCTCATCATGCCGTGCGCGGCGACCTCAAAGAAAAAGCCGTGCACTATTTGCGCCAGTCCGGAGCGAAGGCGGCCGCGCGGTCGGCGCTCGCGGACGCCCAGGCTTGCTTTGAGCAGGCGCTCGGGATCCTCAGGACGCAGCCGGAAAGCATTACCACGCTGGAGCAGGGCTTCGAAATTCGGCTGGAGCTACGGCCGGTGCTGCGCCAGCTTGGCGAAGGCCGGCAGATGCTCGATCACCTTCGCGAGGCCGAAGCCATCGCCCTGCGGCTGCAGGACGATCATCGGCGCGGCCAGGTCTGCACCTTCATGACGACCGCCTTTGCAAGCGTCGACGAGCTGGACGAGGCGCTCGCGAGCGGCGCTCGTGCGCTCGAGATCGCCGAGCGCCTCGGCGACTTAAAGCTTCGTCTGCTCTCGACCAGCTATCTCGAGCAGGTCCATTGCTACCGCGGCGACTATGCCCACGTCGTCGATCTCGCCACCAATAATATCGCCGCGCTGCCCGCCGATTGGGTCAACGAACATTTTGGCATGGCTATTCCGGTAGCGGTCTTCGACCGCGCCTGGCTCATCATGAGTCTTGCCGAACTCGGACGCTTTGCCGAAGCGGCCAAGTACGAGACCGAGGCGATCCAGATCGCCGACGCGACGGAATATGCCTTCAGTATCGGCTGGGCGCATCTCGGCGCGAGCATGCCGCACCTTCTGAAGGGCGATTGGCTGACGGCGCGCACGCTGGTCGAGCATTGGATCGCGACGCTGCGCACGGGAAATGTCGCCATTCATCTTCCTTGGGCGGTCGCCTCCTCGGCCTGGGCGCTGGCGCAGCTCGGCGACGCGGACCGCGCGTTGGAGCGCGTCCATGAAGCGGAGGAGCTTCTTGAGCGCCAAGCGGCGCGCGGCATCGTCGGTCATCGCGGCTGGGCTTACCATGCGGTCGGCCGCGCCTGCCTCTTGCTCGGCCGGACGGACAAGGCGCGACAATTGGCCGAGCGCGCGGTCGGAACCTCGCAGCACCAGCCTGGCTTCGCGGCTCACGCGTTGCACCTACTCGGCGATCTGGCGTCGCAGCCCGACCGGTTCGATCCGGAGAACAGCACGGCGCATTATCGGGAGGCCCTGGCGCTCGCGCAAAAGCACGGCATGCGCCCGCTCATCGCCCACTGCCATCTCGGTCTCGGCAAAGTCTACGACCAGATCGGCAAGCCGGAGGCCCACAAAAATCTCGCCATCGCGGTGAAGATGTACCGCGAGATGGACATGGCCTTCTGGCTCAAACAGGCAGAAGGCTGATACGCTGAATTGTTCCGGTGAAACGCGGGGTGCGGGTCGTGCTGGATGAACTTCGCGCAAAGCCAAAAGTTTCGGTGCCGTTTCTGCGCCTTAACGACCTGTTCGAACATCAGGCGCGGCGTCGGCCCGACGCCGCGGCGATCCTCGCGCCCGACCGCGCCGCGCTGAGCTACGGCCGCCTCTACCGACACATCGGCGAGGTCGGACGCGCGTTGCGCGCGATGGGAATAGGTCGCGAAGATCGGCTTGCCGTGATGCTGCCGAACGGCCCGGAAATGGCGGCGGCAATTCTCTGCGTGGCGTCGAACGCGGCTTGTGCGGTTGTCAATCCGGCCTATGCCGCCGACGAGCTGGAACGGTATTTCGACGCGCTAGCCCTTCGGGCGCTGATCATACCGGCGGGAATCGAGTCCGCGGCGCGCCGTGTGGCGCTGGCGCGCCGGCTGCCTATCATCGAGCTTACGGTGCCGTCGGGGGCCGCGGCCGGCCTGTTTACGCTCGGCACCGCGCACGTCGGCAAACCGTCGGGCGAGCCGGTCGGTCCGGGCAGCGTTGCGCTGTTTGTGCTGACCTCGGGCACCACCGCCCGGCCGAAGATCGTGTCGCTCACGCATGCCAACATCTGCACATCGGCTTACAGCTCGGTTGCCTCGGTGGCGCTGACGGAAACCGACCGATGCTTGAATGTGCTGCCGCTGTTTCATTGTCACGGGCTCGTTGCCACCGTGTTGACGGCGCTGGCGGCCGGCGCCGGCGTTGTTTGCACCGCGGGCTGCGAGGTCGACAAATTCTTCGGCTGGCTGCGCGATTTTCAGGTGAAGTGGTACTCGGCGGTTCCGACCATGCATCAGGCGATCTTGGCGCAGGCTCGGCACAATCCCGAGCAGGCCGAGTACGCTCGCCTGCGCCTGGTGCGCTCCGCCTCGGCTCCGTTGCCGCCGCGCGTCTTCGCGGAACTGGAACGGACGTTGGCGACTACCGTCATCGAATTATATGGCATGACGGAAACCGGAGGCTCACCGATCGCGTGCAATCCGCTGCCGCCGCGCCGGCGCAAGCCGGGCTCGTGCGGCGTAGCGGTGGAAATGGACGTCGCGATCATGAGCGAAGGCGGGGATTTGCTGCCTCACGGCAAGACCGGCCAGGTGGTCATTCGGGGCGCCAGCGTCACGCCGGGTTACGACGGCGATCCGGCGGCGACCAAAGACGCGTTCGCCGGCGACTGGTTCAAGACCGGCGACCTCGGTTTTTTCGATAGCGACGGTTACCTGTTCCTGGTCGGCCGCAGCCGCGAAATGATCAATCGCGGCGGCGAGAAAGTGACCCCGCGCGAAGTCGACGAAGTGCTGCTCGAACATCCGGCGGTCGCAGAAGCGGTAACCTTTGCCGTGCCGCACGCCAGCTTGGGCGAAGACGTGGCCGCGGCCATCGTGCTGCGGCCGCACGCGGAGGCGACGGCGAAACACATCCGGCAGTTCGCGATGGCGCGGCTCGCCGGCTTCAAGGTGCCGCGCCAGGTGCTGTTCCTCAAGGAATTGCCTAAAGGTCCGACCGGCAAGGTGCAGCGGATTGGACTGGCGGCGAAATTGGGGCTCGCCAGCGGGCCGGTCGCCCCGCAGGCCTTCGTTGCGCCGCGCACGCCGCTCGAGAACGTGCTCGCCGGAATCTGGGCCGATGTCCTGCAGCGCGAACCGGTCGGCATCCATGACGATTTCTTCGCCCTCGGCGGCGACTCGCTGCTGGCCGCCCAGGTCCTGACCTGCATTTACGAGACCATGCAGTTGAAGGTCGAGGTTTCCGGCTTGTTCGATGCGCCGACCGTTGCAGAGATGGCCGAGCATCTGGAGACGCTGATCCAGGCCGGCCAGGCCCGCCAGCCTGCTTCGGAGATTGCGCGCGGCGCCCGCGGCAAGGAGGTGCCGGCCTCGCCCGCCCAGGAGCGGCTATGGAAACTGCACCAGGCGCTGCCCGACCTGCCGTTTTTCAATATTCTCTACGCGCTGCGGCTGACCTCGCCGGTCGACGCGGCAATCGTAAAGCGTGCGCTCAATGAAATCGTGCAGCGGCACGAAATCCTCCGTACTACCTTCGCCGTCGTCGGCGGGCGCCACGTTCAGATTATCGCTCCGCGCTTGGCCTTGCCGTTGGACGTCCTCGACTTAAGCAAACTATCGAAATCCCGGAAGGAAAACGCGGGCCACCGGCTGATAAGAGAGGAATTGCTGCATCGCTTCGATCTGGCGCGCGGTCCGCTGGTGCGGACCCGCTTGGCGCGCCTGGCCGAGAATGAGCAGCTCTTGCTCATCGCCATGCATCAGGCCGTTGTCGACGGCTGGTCGGTGGGCGTGTTGGCGGACGAGCTTGCCGTCCTCTACG
>Ga0335078_10013062_pt1 | contig 12309 bp, 10 predicted proteins | sample Lox_Sample_32_FD_206711 | JGI IMG/M metagenome (GOLD analysis project Ga0335078, IMG submission 206711) | Soil microbial communities from Loxahatchee National Wildlife Refuge, Florida, United States - Lox_Sample_3.2 | ecosystem: Environmental > Terrestrial > Soil > Wetlands | place: USA... | reverse complement strand
GGGAGGGCAGAAGCAAGGAAGATACCTGCTGACGTGAACCAGATCCATGCCTCTGCCTTCAGCCGGCTGATGAGCTCCTTAGGGACCAGACGCTTCTCCTCGTCGGCCAGCGCCAGAGTGAAAATTCCCATTATGAGCATCATCGCCCCGACATCTATCCCGAAGGAAGACGAGGCCGCCTCGTAGAGCGACGGGTCAGGACGAGCTGCCGAGTTGCCTGACCTCAGTATGTTGAACACGAAAGGCTCGAGTGACACGGTGAACAGGAGGAGGGTGTTGAGGAACATCGTCCTACGTGTCTCTATCGGCAGGGCTGACATTATTCTGGTGTATCGTATCCACATTGAAATCAGTACGACGAAGTTGAACGCGAAGGTGATAATGTCGCTTCGGAACCCCTGGGCATCGACCGGGGGCGAGCTCACGAGGGCAAAGGCTCCTATGGAAAGGGCCAGGCCGAACACGAGGTCGGAGAGCGTTTCTATCCTGGGCCTCGGCCTGGTTGCTTCGTTCTCCAAGGCTTCAGACCAGGCTCGTCGTAGTGGGAGATTTATGTTGGATACCTGGGTGGGTCCGACCGATGGAATTCGGCTGGACTCGAGCGTCCTGGCCGGTCAAAAGGCGGGCTCCGTAGGAGCGCCCATGCCTGCTGAGGACCTGTGCCGCTTCGGCCGCAGTCGCAGCCTAGACCACGTTTACGATCTGGGGTGGCGGCGCTGCTGTTTGGACCGCGTGCGAGTTTAGTTCTTTCATGACGTCAACGCACACGCTGCAGAGCGGGACAGGCGGATAGCCCTTCACGTAGAGGACTGAAACGCCCCTCTTTGGTTTGCTGCTGATCTCCTTTCTCCTTGCCATGTCGAGCAGCTGGGTCTGCACGTCGTAGTACAGCGTACCCACCGCTATCATGAACTCCAGGCCGTCGAACAGCTTCAGTCCATCAAAGCCTGACTTGTATCCGTTGGGGTCGACCCCTTTGCTCCCTCCGCTCCCTATGTGCCTCCGCCACTTCGCCTCGAACTGGTCCACCGTTCGGCTCAGCATGTCCCTGTCCGCCTTTTCGAAGCAGGAAAGAGGGCCGAAGCCAGGTACTTCCCCGTCTCCCTTTCGGAGAATAAGGGCTACGTTCTCGAGCCAGTCGACAGTCTGCTTCTTCGATTCGACGATCTCTCCCAGAAGTTTGCTCGGAGCGACGATCTCTCCTAGCAGTCCACCAGCGATCCGAATGGACTTGAACTGGTCGGCGTTCGAAGTCACGAATTTGAAGTCGAATTCCTTGAGTTCCTTGGGGACCCCCTTCCTCCACGCGTCGGCCGATTCGAGGAAATCCGCCCTGAACCGGGTGACCTGGGACATCTGTTCTAGAATCGCTGTTTCCTGGGGTGTCTCCACGTCCGCGAAGGCCGAAATCTCGGCCTCGGACCTGTGGCAGAACCAACATCGCGACGAATCTTGCATGGTTCATGCGTTCTTCCCAAATTGATTAAAGCATAATTTCCGTTTTGGTGGGGAACAGCATCATACTTTCTTCCATATCGGCGATAACGATTGCACTCACAGTTTTACGCGGGTCGGTGGCACTATTTCATGCGCCTCAACTTGTGATGCCGGAACAGCCACGCACGAATCATACTCTGTCAGCCAAACGGAGCGCGTTCTGAGCTTATCTTGCGCGGGCAGGATGGAGCAAAAACCCCCGGCGGCAAACTATGCCCTATGCGGAGTAAGATTCGATTCGTTTATGTGACCGCTTCAATCCTAGGACACACGGAGGGAACCACCGGCTGAGGACTCGAACTCTTACCATAGGACTCATCGTACTCGTGGTTGGTATTGCTCTGGCGGCCGCGGGCGGTTACAGCCTGAAGAATGCGACAAGGAGCGTAACAAGCTTCAATCAACCAACGCCGGGAGAGTATGTCTCGGCAGAGCTGGTCCTCAACGATTCTGTTGTCGTTGTCACATCCCCCGCAACCGTCGGCGGGATGGTTCCTGCTCACAATGTCAGCACGGTGAATTCCACCAATATCGGCTCGTATGCCGTTGCCTACAATTCGACAGCCGCTTCGTCTGAGACCTACATTGGACTCAGGGGAGACTTCAACTACGTTGCCTTCTCGTCGGCACAGCCAACCACTAAGATCGTAGTCACGGGCACCCTCCTAGGAACAATCACTTCGGGCTTGCTGGTGCTGGCAGGTATCGTTTGCGCGGTCGCTGGGATCATCGTCGCAGTTGTGGGCGCGCTGAGGAAGAGCCCCGCGAAAAAAGCGGCTAACTCAGACGAAGAATACTATGCAAAGCGTGAAAGCGTCCCTCAATCGTAGCAAAAGTGAGAGATTTACCGTGAAAGATCCCACGGGAGGATTGGCGGCCCCATGCTCTGCTACACCGCCAGGGTTCCCCGAGCCATTTCGTGCTGACCGGTTGGATTCAACAGGGGCATACTTTGTTGATGTGCGACGGTAATCCGTCACCTGTTCACAAGTTATCGCGTGAGCCATTGCCTGCGAAGGCGACCTTGCGGCTTTCAAATCCCCTCCTTTCTCCACTGGGCGAGCGGACGGGAAAATGCTAAAGGGCAGAGAGAGGACCAACATGGCCGAAATTGAGCGGGGGCTTGCACCTGAAGAGATACACGGTCGAGCCCGGCTCCAAGGTGCGGCTTGGCAAGATAGACCCGGGCGACACGTCGGGTTTCAAGGGGGACAAGGGCGAAGGAGAGAAAGCGATTGATTCAATCACAGGGAAACTGGACCCTCTGCAGGAGTTGCTTTACGCCGAACACAAGCACAGGCTGCTCGTAGTCCTGCAGGGGATGGATTCTTCCGGAAAGGACGGCACCATCAGGAGGGTGTTCGAAGGAGTCAACCCTGAGGGGGTGAGGGTCGCTCACTTCGGGAAGCCCTCGGCAGAGGAGCTCGATCACGACTACCTCTGGCGGGCCCACAGGCAGGTGCCGGCCAAGGGCGAGATCGTCATTTTCAACCGCAGCCACTACGAGAGTGTCCTGGTCGAGAGGGTGCACGAGCTTGTCCCGGAAGACGTCTGGAGCAAGAGGTACAGGCAGATAGTCGACTTCGAGAGGATGCTGAGCGAAGAGGGCACGACAATCTTGAAGTTCTTCCTGCACATCGACAAGAAGGAGCAAGCGAAGAGGTTCCAGGACAGGCTGAAGGACCCGACGAAGCACTGGAAATTCAGCTACCTTGACTACAACGAACGGGCTTACTGGAAGGACTACACGAATGCCTACGAAGACGCCCTGGAGAGGACGAGCACTGGTGAGGCTCCGTGGTACATCGTCCCGTCCAACCACCCCTGGTTCAGGGACCTCGTGGTCTCGCAGGCCATCGTGAAGGCCTTGGAGAGCCTCGGCATGAAGTATCCGAAGCTCGACAGCGCGAAGGCCGGGATGGCGTCCGGCGGAGAATCATCCTAGAAACGGGCGCAGCCAGAGTGCGATCCTGACTTGGTGGACAATCCGCTTTCGAAGGAGCCAGAGCTTCCCATACCCGCACTTCTGGACAAGCTTTCTGCAAGCCGGGACGGCCTTTCGTCCTCCGAAGCAGCGAAGAGGCTGCAGCAATACGGCCGGAACGAAATCATAGAGAAGAGCCAGTCCCGATTTATCGCCTTCCTCAGGTACTTCTGGGGCCCAATCCCCTGGATGATTGAGGCGGCAGGGATAATCTCGGCTGTCATCCAGCACTGGGACGACCTCACCATAATAGCGGTCCTCCTCGCAGTGAACGCCATCGTCGGCTTCTGGCAGGAGAACAAGGCGAGCAACGCGATAGAGCTTCTGAAGAAGAGGCTCGCCCTGAGAGCGACAGTACTCAGGGACGGAAAGTGGGTCGACCTTCCGGCCGCCGAGCTCGTCCCGGGCGACATAACTCGGCTGCGCCTCGGAAACATAGTTCCCGCCGACTCCAGGCTGATCGACGGAGACTACCTCCTCGTGGACCAGTCCGCCCTGACCGGGGAATCGCTTCCTGTCGAAAAGCACCAGGGCGACCTGGCATATGCCTCGTCCATCGCAAGGCAGGGGGAAATGGACGCGGTCGTGGTCGCAACCGGGATGGGAACCTACTTCGGCAGGACTACAAAGCTCGTGGAAGAAGCAGGCACAAAGAGCCACTTCCAGAAGGCGATCGTCAGAATCGGGGACTACCTCATAGAGATTGCAGCCATACTCGTGACCATCACAACCCTCGTGGGGTTGTACCGCCAACTGGCCCCATTTGACCTTCTCCAGTTCGGGCTCGTACTTGTCGTCGCTGCGATACCTGCAGCAATGCCGGCCGTGCTGTCGGTCTCGATGGCGGTGGGAGCCGAGGCGCTGGCTAGGAAGGAGGCGATCGTCAGCAAGCTCGTGGCCATCGAAGAGATGGCGGGGGTTGACGTCCTCTGCGCCGACAAGACAGGGACGATCACCAAGAACATGCTCACAGTGGGCGAGGTGAGGCCACTCTCTGGGTATACTCCGGACGACGTCGTAATCTACGCGACCCTGGCTTCGAGGGAGGAGGACAAGGACCCCATCGACGACACCATCATAGCGAGGGCCAGGGCCATCGGAGGAAGCTCTGACAGGGTTGGGAGCTACAAGGTAGAGAGTTTCAAGCCGTTCGACCCTGTCTCCAAGAGGACAGAAGCCACGGTGGGACAGGGCTCTGGTCCGGCCTTCCAGGTGTCGAAGGGAGCGCCGCAGGCGATTCTTGGGCTGACAAACGGAAGCGGCGACGTGAAGGGGCTGGTCGACAGATCCGTCGAGGAGTTCGCGGCCAAAGGATACCGCGCCCTGGGGGTAGCCAGGACCGACGGCGGAAGTTGGAAATATGTCGGACTGGTTGCCCTCTATGATCCGCCAAGAGAGGATTCAGCCGCCACCATAGCCACCGCCAGGTCGATGGGGATGCAGGTGAAGATGGTGACAGGAGACCACTCGGCCATCGCGAAGGAAGTTTCTGGTTTGGTCGGACTTCACACCAACATCGTTACGCCGTCCGCGTTCTTGAACGAGCCTGACGACCAAGCCGAATCCACGGTAGAAAGCGCCGACGGGTTCGCAGAGGTGTTTCCCGAGCACAAGTATCGCATTGTCGAGCTCCTCCAGAAGAAAGGACACATCGTCTGCATGACAGGCGACGGGGTCAACGACGCGCCGGCACTGAAAAAGGCGGACGCAGGGATTGCCGTTGCGGGTGCAACTGATGCTGCGAAGTCGGCCGCAGATGTTGTCCTTACCAGCCCAGGCCTTTCTGTGATCATCGACGCTGTGAAGGAGAGCCGAAAGATATTCCAGAGGATGACCAACTACGCGACCTACCGCATTGCTGAAACCATACGCGTGCTTGCCTTCGTCACACTGTCGATTATAGCGTTCCAGTTCTATCCAGTGACTGCGCTGATGATAGTGCTGCTGGCGCTCCTAAACGACATGCCGATCATCACGATCGCCTACGACAACGTCAGGTACTCCTCCGAGCCTGAGAAGTGGGACATGCGCACGCTCCTGAGCGTGTCGACTTTTCTCGGCGCCATTGGGGTTGTTTCGTCCTTCGGCCTCCTCTATATCGGGCTCGATGTCCTGCATCTGAGCACGGCCGTAATCCAATCGTTCATCCTCCTGAAGCTGGCGGTTGCCGGCCACCTCACCCTGTTCGTCGCCCGAACGAAGGGGCCCTTCTGGTCCATAAGGCCGGGTATTTCGCTGTTCACCGCCGTCGTAGTGACCAAGGTGATCGCCACATTGGTTACAGTCTATGGGATCCTCCTTCCGGCCATTGGGTGGGACCTCGCATTGCTGGTATGGGGGTACGCCCTGATCTGGTTTGTCGCCCAGGACTTCCTCAAGGTTCGCTTCTACAGATTTCTGGATTCGAAGGCCAAGCCCAAGCGAGCAGCCACTGGGCCCCACTAGAGCACTGCACAGAAGTCCACGTGCTCACATGGTTCGATGCCCCATGGGTCGCCAGGTTCGCGGTTCGAATTCAACCCAACGTTCAACTCTCTCACGACTAAGAGATGCTTCTTGGTCCTTTCATGCTCCGAGCTGTCCCGCTCACAGTGATATGTCGTTTGTTCTTAGTTGCCCATGCCCATCCAACCAGAGACATGATGATTATTATTCCGCCAATAGTCGGAATCGTCCAATCAAACGGCGTGCAGGCACGATAACCTCCAAACAATGGGGAGGCCTCGGCGCACCACTCTCCGAGGACGTTGACCACGAATCCGAGACAAACAACGATGAACCCAATGAGAATGCCAACTAGGGACAACTGAGTATTGTTCATTCGACTATCACCAACGTCATGCCTGTCCGAAGCATCAATTCCACTCAATGCCCTAGGTTGGATATACGGCTGCACCTGAGAACGGCCTAGAGGTTTTGGTGGGGCTTAACGAGCGCTGTTTGCGTTGGGGCCATAGTCATGTAGCCCATTACAACCAATCTGATACGTATACCAGGGAGAAGCTTGACTGGCTCCCATTCCGAACAATGCACAACTTGGAGAAACGTATCCCATGACCGAGATTACTGCTGGCCCCCCGTATGAACCGACTGCAACTGATGAGGAGACTATAGGGGCGAGGAAGAATATCAGTATCAAAGCCGTTACAACAGTGCCCACAATGACGACGTTTCTGGGTCTCATGCGTCAGAGGGTAGCCTCAAGGGGTGTAAAGTTCTACTCATGAGAACGGCCTAGTGGTTTTGGTGGGGGGGTGATGCCAAGGCATCGTGATGGTTCTTCAAGTCGAGGTTCTCCGCTGCATGAGGATTCACTAAGCCGAAAGGATTATTGCTTCTTGGTCTATCAAACAAATAGAGACTCGAGTCTCGGTGCGTCACGTGAAGCGAATCAATTGAATTCTTTTCGTGCGAATATGATGAGTCCAAGAACCGATGTTACTGCAAAATAAGCCAACATTATCGCAAGGCCTTCTGGAACAGTGGGATTGTAGGTTGTCATAGTCATTTGTGTCGTCAGTATGTGTCCGGTATCCGATATGGTTGAGTGAACAGGGTACGGAGAGATGAATATGTCGCTGACGATTTCTGAGCCATATGTGAGCAAAAACCATGGTTCTATGTGCACGAAGGCGGAGTCTAGACTCTCGATTATGTCGAACCCAACAAAAAGTACCACTGCACCCAGGATGGAGTATGAAATAGTCTTGAACGCAGAACTAAAGAGGAACGTGAGGCCCATCGCTGAGATCAAGAAGACAAGTGTAAAGACAAAAGATTGATCGAACTGCCACTGGATCGAAGTGCCATAATAGTAAAACTCGTTTAACAACATAATTACCGCGTAGATTCCGGTTATTATCAACGACGCGATAACGGCAGCAAGGTATTTTCCGATGTAAATTGAAGATCTGCGAATCGGGTTTCCGACCAAGAAGTATCCAGTCTTGTTCTGAAATTCCCCGGAAATCGCGTCTCCGCCAAAGACAATCGCACCAAAAACAATAATGTATTTTGCGGAGCCGCCCCACCATTCAAAGTAAAAGCCTAACGCACCACCACCGATTGGAAGTCCATAATGCCCGATAAGAAATGTAAAGAGAGCGCTGAATGCCAGAGCTATTCCTAGAAGGAGATAAAATCTTCGCGCGGTAATGTAGTTCCTCATTTCGTACTTTGTGATTATGCCTATTTGAGCAACGCTGCTCGGCGGCTCGTTCATGGGCATCGAATTTTCTTCTGTTTGGGTCATCTTTTGATCACTGGGTATCCTTAATCAGGTTCAAGTAACTATCCTCGAGTGCGGAACTGGCAGCTCTGAGGCTTATCATCCCAAGATTCATTGACTCGAGCTGAGAAACTAGATTTTCTTGAGTTTGAAGTCCGCCGCTAAATTTAATTCTCAAATTCCTGGAATCAATTTTTTCCACAGATATCACACTTTGAATGGATGATATTGCGTTTGTGTTGTCAACTGGCCTCGAGAATCCAACTTCGACGACAGTATATGACCCGCCGCCCGAGAATTTCGAAGTTACATTAGTCAAAGTGTCATGAACTAGAAGCTTCCCATGATCTATCACGGCAACCTCGTCACAAACCTCAGACACTTCCGGCAAGAGGTGCGAACTCATGAAGATCAATCTGTCCTTCTTCTTGAGCGACTTTACTATGTCTCTGACTTCCGCGCTACCTCTCGGGTCCAATCCGCTGGTCGGTTCATCCAACAAGACAATGTCAGGTTCTGAAAGCAAAGCCGATGCAATATCGATTCTTTGTTTCATTCCCTTTGAAAACTTGCCAACTTTCTTGTCCATCCATTCCTGCATTTTCACCTCGGAAACAGCTTCTTCGATTCTTTTCTTTCGTTCTGAAGCTGCTATTCCTCGAATTTCCGCAATCATGGACAAGGCTACTCTTGGTGTAAACGAAGGATAGATTTCAGGCGTTTCGATTAACGATCCACAATGTTTCAAGGCCTCTTTCTTATTGGAGTGAACAGGAACTCCGTTTATCAAAGCGGATCCGCTCGAAGCAAAAATCATATCTGTGAATATCTTGAGTGTCGTCGTTTTTCCGGCTCCGTTCGGCCCTAGGAAACCGACGCATTTTGATCCTTCAATCTTCAGATTCAGGTTATCAACAGCAGTAAAAGAACCATATTTTTTCGTCAAATTAACGGCTTGAATAGATAGGTCTTTCATTTGTCATCTACTCAGGATTCGGTCGAGGCCCATCTTCTTCAGCGTGTCGAAATAGGCGGGGTCGCTCTTCAAAGAGTTGAGTTCGAAATCGGCAGGGAAGAACAGCAAACCCTCAAGGTCCTCATACCCTTTCTGCATCCATTGGAGGCCAATTTCATTGTCTCCAAGCAAGAAGTAGGCTCTCGCAAATGCGTACTGGCTCAAACGCTCGAGATGATAGTTCGCAGCAGCCTCCTGCAGGAGCTCGCGAGATTCGTCCGATCTTCCCATTGCGGCGTACACATAGCCGCGGGCCAGTTTGGCGAAATTGGTCTTGCCAGGGAGAGAAGTGATTCGGTCGATTTCCCTCAGGGCCTCCTCAAACATTTCTTCCTTAACAAAAGGAAAACTCCACATCGGATTGTGCAGGGTGAAGAATGAGAAGCGTGAAGAAGGTTCTATCTCGAGTATTCTTCTGTATTGCGAGATTGCCTCGTCGAAATCCCCGCGACAGTAGAGGAATAAGAAGTAGCAGGCGTTTATGATCACAGAGAACGGATCTAGCTCCAATGCTCGCCTAATCTCAGACTCGGCCTCGTCGAATCGCCTTTGGAACAGCAAGAGGTTGTGGTACCATTGGTGTGCAGAAGCGTAGCTAGGACTTAACTTGATGGCGAGCTTGAACTCTTCTTCGGCGGGACCCCATTGGTGTTCGCAGTTGAACATCACGCCAGCGAGAGTTGTGTGGGCTTCTGTCAAGTCGTAATCAGAATCCAATGCTTTTAGCGCACTCTGCTTGGCAAGGAGGTAGGCGGGCTTGGGATCTGCCTGGTAGTTGTGGGCCATGGTATAATAGCAATCCGCAAGTCCTGAATACCCCAAAGCGAAATTGGGATCAGTCTTGATCGATAGGTTGAAGCACTCGATGGCCTCCTTCATTCCTTCATCTGTCCTTTCGTTCCAGTAATGTCTCCCCTTAAGGTATAGTAAGTGAGCGTCGGTACTCTTGGTGGGTTCCTTCCTATGTGACAGCTTCACCGGCTCAAATAGCTTGATCTTTAGCTCGTCTGCAACTCTTTCAGCGATCTCGCTCTGAATCGCAAAGATATCGTTCAGTGGCTTGTCGTAATTCTGGGCCCATATATGATCCTCGTTCCGCGCGTCGATAAGCTGTACGGTTACCCTGACCTTGTTACCGGCCTTCCTTACGCTTCCCTCAATCAACGTGCCGGCCTTCAGCTCTTTTCCGATCTCAGACGCCCCCCTTGGCGAACCCCTGTACTTCATGACGGAGGTTCTGGCGATAACGGATAGTTCTCCAATCCCCGCAAGCTCGGTAATCAACTCCTCCGTCATACCATCGGCCAAATACCCATCTGCGGGATCAGGACTCATATTCGCGAAAGGAAGGACAGCTATTCGCTTCTTTTCTAGCTCTGGCGGCCCTGTCTCTTTTTCTCCTTCCCAACCGCGTGCTTTCTTGTCGCTTCCCTTCGGCCCAAGAAGCCACCCCTTGAGCCCCATCTCTTTGTCTTCGCTCAAGGCAGAAGCCAGAGGTCGGGACTCCGATTTAAGCAGGACCACTAATCCAAGCGGTTAGCCCTCGGCATGTCATCTTGAAACCCCAACGTCTCTTCACCATTCAGTAATCGCAAGAGCGACCACCGAGAAAAGAGAAGCAGTCAACGCAAAGAGGAATGAAAGAGCGGCCAAACTCCAGAGTCTCCTTTTCGACGGATAGATGGTATAGAAGAAGACTGCGAATGAACTTGTGAGGTATCCAATTGCCGAGAGGGCCAGACTCAACCTCAAGAGCCTCGTTGGACCCAGCGCGAGCCCCGCGATGGCTAGGCCTGCAAGAGTTCCTGGCCAGCAAGCGTTGATTATAGGCTGGATGAATTTCTCACGGAACTCCCCGCTCGCCGGTCCTGATTCTCCCATAGGAGCTGCTTGTTACGTGACGTCTTATGAGGCTTCACTCTGGAAAAAGCGGGAGAGTATTCGCTACGCTTCAGTCACGGGTCTCACCGGGCCCGCTTCAGAACTGTCATGAATACCCCTCTGCAGGACCACCTTGCCGTTGGGCAGGTCCCCTGCGAAGGTCCAGCCCAGACTGATCAGCTGTTCTGCTGTCTCGGCCAGCGCCACAGTCTGCGCCGGGCTTGAAAGTGGCCTGCGCCCACTTAGTTTCCTAGGCGGGTCCCCGTCCAGATTAGACGTGGTAACAGATTCTCCATCACGAAACGGTCGTGTTTGCATCCGATTCCAGACAGCCCGATTCTGGCTCCAATCACCAAACAGAGCCGATAATGAGCTAATGCAAGGCGGGCCCGGAGGGATTCGAACCCTCGACCCTCAGCTCCGCAGGCTGATGCCCTGATCCGTGCTTCCCCTTGGATAAGTCTAGGCTACGGGCCCATCGGCCCGCCCCGGGTCCAATTCTATAACCTTTCAATCAGGAATCGATTCCAAAATCAATGATGGCGAATTTCGTATTTGGGTTTGAGAACGCTTTGGCACGATAGTTGAACTGCCGTTCAACCACCACCGATTGTGTCACACCCACACCAACCGATTTCATCGATGCGAGTATGGCAGAATTGACAGACGACTTCGGTGTATTTCAGTTCCCTCGCCCTCTTGCCGAACTTGCGCATGTGGTCATCGATCTCACCAATTTCGTCGAACGGGAGTGCGGGTTGCGTTTGGCTTACACTAAGTTTGATAAAGTTCAAACTCGTATTTATCGCTTCTATCCCAGGACCAACCTGCTCCGCCTTGAAGAGAATTCCTAGTCTTGTCGGTGCCCTTTTTCATAAAGAGAGTCTGCCTTGAGGGCTAATGGAAAGAGTGTCTTCTCCTCCTCATGATGGTGCTTCCTCAGCTCTTTCACGAAGATTCCGACTTCCCTGCGTGCCACGTTCTCAGGCAGTGATGTCAGCCGAGGTAACCTGTGTTCAAAGAAATCCTCCAGCTCCCTATGATACCGCAGGATGATTATGGACTCCTCGGACTTTTCCTTGAACTCCCACATGATTGGTCTCATAAGCCTCGCCTCCTCTTCAACGGCGTGCCTCAGGACGAGTGGCTTGATGACCTTCAACTCAGTAACCACGACTTTCAAATCTCCGCTCTCGGCTAGCTGTTCGATGCGTCGAAGCTTCGGGACGAGCTCACGGTGTTCGTCCTTCAGTCTTTCCAGCACCTTCGGGAGCGGCTCGTTGTAGTCCAAAGACATTGTCATGTTTGCGCAATTGGGCGACACTGGTCTTAAATTTGCCCCCGAGCCCTTCACAGGATCAAGATGGAACTGGAGCTTACGAAGGACGACTTGGAGGTTGCTGAGGCTAGTGTGAGGTTCGCGATGGAGAACTGTCCTGTCGAAGGGCTCCTTTCAAACGAAGATGGGACATCCGTTACTCTTGACGAGCTACAGATTCTGCTTGAGAAATTGCAGGAAACTGAGAAAACCCCCAGCCCAAGACTCGGTGACGATGTCGCGCTCGCTCTCAGGGGTGTAATCGACTATACGAGTGAGAACTGTCCAGTAGAAGGAGTTGCAACTTTCCACGATGGCAGGCAGATTTCGGGGAGAGACATCATGACATTGCATGAGAAGTTGAGGGGGGAGGCAAGGGGATAGTC
>Ga0335078_10013061_pt1 | contig 12311 bp, 12 predicted proteins | sample Lox_Sample_32_FD_206711 | JGI IMG/M metagenome (GOLD analysis project Ga0335078, IMG submission 206711) | Soil microbial communities from Loxahatchee National Wildlife Refuge, Florida, United States - Lox_Sample_3.2 | ecosystem: Environmental > Terrestrial > Soil > Wetlands | place: USA... | reverse complement strand
TCCCTGAATGGCGTCTTTCGAATACTGGTAGGGCCAGCCGCCCTCGCCGGTTTGCGCGGTCCACCCGATCATGCCGAAGGGGACGAAGACGGCGGGGTAGGTGTTGCCGTGCGAGAGTTCGTAGCGTGAATCGGTGCCGACCAGGGGATCGGGCAGGTCGGCGAGGTTTTGAGGGCTGGCGGCGCTGGCGAGCAAAGCCAGGAGGGGGGCGAGAGCGACGGTTCTCAGGTCCACGCGCGTAGTCTAGCGCGAACGCGCGGTTCGCGCGACAATGAGTCGGAAGGCCGCGCCCGGGTGGCGAAATCGGCAGACGCAGAGGACTTAAAATCCTCTGTCCCGCAAGGGACGTGCGGGTTCAAGTCCCGCCCCGGGCACCAGTTGGCCAATAGGATTCCAGCCACAAGCGCAACGTCAAGTCGTGGCGGCTCTCTTGGGATAGGAGTGGGCGAAGTTCCCCGTAATAGCGCTCACTCAGGACATCCGGCCTCAAGTGCCCCGCCCGCGCGAGTCGCTGAACGTCGTCACGATCTCGCTCATAATTCCGTTCCAGCTTGGAGAGGGCCAAGTCGTGAGCCTCGAGTGCAAACAGATGCAGACGACGCCACGCGCCGGGGAACATGGGTATCAGCCGTGCCTCGTAGTTCTCGGGCGGAGTAGCGACCGTTACGGCGTCGGGGTAGACCCTGTACTTTCGATGGAGCCTGGAGCCCTTGCCCGCAATCTGCGCCAGTTCGCGCCGGAGGTTCGGCACGGCACTCAGATAATCAAGATCGCCGGTGTTGCGAGCGACGCCATAGAGTTGTATCACCACGAAGCCGCCGCAGCAGTGCAGGCGAACGTCCTCGGCGAGTTGGGAGTCCACCTCGTCGAAGAATGACCGCCACGGTTCTGGCGCCGTTTCACTGGGAGGCATACGGCAGCTGCTCGGCCGTCAGGCCTGTCAACAGACTCCAATGGACAGCGGCTTGGGGGCGATTTGACCTCAGCCAGGTGCGCTCAGGCTCGGGCATCGAATCGCGACAAAGAGTTCCCTCACGGGCGAGGCGCGCCTCTTCGAGTTCGCTCTCCCATAGGGACAGGATCCGAACGGCATCGGGCAGAGTGCGCGCAGTCTGCCCGGCCAGATGCACCAGGTACCCCAATCGGTTTTGAGCGTTATGCAGTTTGGCACGGTCCCGCAGCCACCCCCAGTTCAGATCGGTATACCTGCTCAGCACCCAGGGCAGCGCTTCCACCAGGCGCGTGTCGAGGTCCTGTTTCACGACGGCGTTAAGAATGACTTCGGCGGGATTACTCCGTGCTCTCGAACGAACATACTCGAAGCCCGGGTAATCGAGAGAGGCGAGCTCTCGCTGAATCTCATCGGGAGAAACACCCCGCACATCGACCGGCTCCGGCAAGGGGAGAGCCGTGGGCGGGAGTGCGTAGAGCCTGGCGGCCCTGCGAGCGAGCCCGGCACCGGCCACCCTCAGCCCCGCTTCGAGCTGCGACAGATACGGCTGCGACACGTTCAGCGAGCGCGCGGCGTCAACCTGTGTCAAGCCCGCTTTTGTGCGTCCCGTTCTCCACTGCTCGGCGGTCATTCTGTCGTCCTGTCTTGACGTCAATATAGCATCATATGCTATATTTGTCCAGCCCCAGCCGTGCCACGGTCTCGATGTGGAACGTCTGCGGAAACAAGTCGATCAGCGTAAGCTGCTGGAGCTGGTAGCCGCCGGCGACCAGGGCCGCGAGATCGCGGGCTAGCGTGGATGGGTCGCAGGCTACTATGGTCACCTGCTTCGGCTTCAAACGCAGCAGGGCGCGGACGGCGTGCTTGCCCAGGCCGGCGCGGGGCGGATCGGCCAGGACGAAATCCGGCGCATTCTCGGCTGCTTCCAGGAACGCTTCGACCGGCTCGCGGCGCGCCTCGATCCGGACGCCCGCACGCTGGGCGTTGAATTCCAGATCGCGCACGGCGCTGCCGCTGGTCTCGACCGCCGTCACGCTTCGAAACTGACGGGCCAGAGCAATGGAGAACAAGCCGACGCCCGAGTACAGGTCCAGGGCCGTCTCGCCTTCGGCTCCTTCGAGCGCCGCGGCGATCAACGGCTCGATCAGGAACCGGTTCACCTGGAAGAACGACTTGTGATGCACGCGGAAAGCGGCCCCGCCCACCGGGTATTCGATGGCGTCGGCGGCGTAGCCGGGAATTTTCTCCGCGCACCAGTCGAAAAAGCGCTTCGAAACCGGCCGGCCGCTTTCGAGCACGTTGACCTGCACCTCGGTTTCGTTGGTGAACAGCTCGAGCGAAGTGATGAAGCCCGGGAATCGGCGCTCGCCCTTCATCGCGCGCAGCGCCGCCAGCGCCTCGTTGATGCGCGGCGAGGAGATGGGGCAGCGGTCCACCGGCGTCAGGTGATGCGAGCCCGTGCCGAAGAATCCGATCTCGCCGCCCGCCAGGTGAAGCTGAGTGCGATTGCGGTATCCCCACGGCTCGCCCGAAATGGTCGCGATTTCGGCGGGCGCTTCGAGCTTGCCGATCCGCGCCAGCACCTCGCGCAGAATCTGCCGCTTCACCTCGAGTTGCATCGCGTACTCGGCGTGCTGGTAATGACAGCCGCCGCAGCGCCCGAAGAACGGGCAGCGCGGCTCGGTCCGTCCTGCCGCCGGCGCGAGGACTTCGAGCAGCCGCGCCTCGGTCACGCCGCGCCGCTCGGCTTCGAGCTTCAGCCGCACGCGCTCCTGGGGCAGCACGAAGGGCACCAGCGCAACGCGCCCCTCCAGCCGCGCCAGCCCCTGCCCGCCGTAGACCAGTTTCTCGACGGTCGCCTCGATCGGGTTTGTGTCCATGTCTGTCATAACGTAGGATTAGAGATTCAACCCTAGCATGAAACCACGAGTCTTCTCCGGAATGCAGCCGTCGGGTAATCTGCACATCGGCAACTACCTCGGCGCGCTGAAGAACTGGGTGCGGATACAGCCGGACTACCAGGCCATCTTCTGCATCGTCGATCTGCATGCGGTGACGCTCTACCAGGACCCGGCCGAGCTGCGGTCGAAGATCGTCGAACTGGCGGCGCTATACCTGGCCGCGGGCATCGACCCGAACCAGAGCACGATCATGGTGCAGTCGGCCGTGCCGGCGCACGCCGAGCTGGCGTGGATGCTGACCTGCGTGACGCCGGTCGGCTGGCTCGAGCGCATGACACAGTACAAGGCCAAGGCCGCGGCGCAGGAGACGGTGGGCGACGGGCTGCTGCAATACCCGGTGCTGATGGCGGCCGATATCCTGCTTTACCAGGCCGCGATCGTGCCGGTGGGCGACGACCAGTCGCAGCACCTGGAGCTGACGCGGGACATCGCGCAGCGCTTCAACTCGCTTTACGGCGAAACGTTCGTGGTGCCCGAAACCTCGTTGCCCACTTTCGGCGCGCGCGTCATGGGCCTGGACGACCCGACCAAGAAAATGAGCAAGTCGGCGACCGGCAGCGGTCACGCGGTGGCGCTGCTCGATCCGCCGTCGACGATTCGCAAGAAGATCATGCGGGCGACGACGGATTCGGCGCCGGCGGTGGATTTCGACGTCCTCAGCCCCGGCGTCGAGAACCTGCTCAACATCTACCAGGCCTTCAGCGGCTCGACGAGCGATGAGCTGCGCGCGCACTTTTCCGGGATGCGCTACGGCGACCTGAAGAAACAGGTGGCTGAGATGACGGTGAGCCAGATCGAGCCGTTGCAGAAGCGCTACCAGGAGATCGTTACCGAGGCCGGCTACGTGGATCGGATCCTGCGCGAGGGCGCCGAGCGCGTCGCGCCGATTGCCAACGCCACCGTCGAGCTCGTGAAGCGGCGGATGGGCCTCTACACCGCGGGCTGAGATGGCCTCGCCAGATCAGCGAGACCGGCGACTGGCTCTACGTGGTGGCGATCTACGCGCTGCTGCAATTCCACACCGACGACCGTTTCCGCGGACGCGTCTTCTCGGCCGACTTCGCGTTCCTGGTTCTGTCGATGTCGATTGCCAGCTTCCTGGCCGGCCAGTTCGTGGACTGGGGAGTCGCGGCGCGTACCGTGGCTCTGTGGACGGGCCTTCTCGCGCTGGTGCCGGCCGCGGCGTGGACGTGCGCGATGCGGGCGTGGAATAAACTGGAAAGCATCAAGCCATGCGACTCAAGATCGTAGCGGGCGCCGTGGTGCTCGCGATTGGTGCGGGCATCGGGCTGACGGTGTGGCTGCGCAATCGGACGCCGGTTGTGGCGCAGGAGATCTTGCGCGAAGCGGCGGCGGAAGGAAAGCGCTCGTTGGGCAAGAGCGCCGAGCCGCTCGTCGAGATCTTCAACCAGCAGGCGACGCAGGGATACTACGACGACGCGATGGCGACCGCGAGGCTATGGGGGGCCGACGCGCCGTCGCAACATAGGTTGGTCGTGAACCTGATGTGGATCCGCGCCGAGAACGGCGACATTCAGGGCGCCCGGAACATGGCGGCGAGCCTCACCGCGCCACAGACCAAAGCCTGGGCCATCGACGCGATCGCGGAGGTTCAGGCGCACCGGGGCGATTTGCGCGGAGCACTGGAAACCAGCGCCTTGCTTCCTGGCCAGAGCCCCGGTTGCCACGTTACGGTGACAGTCGCCGGCATCGAGATCAAGGACCCTCTCCCCGGCGCCGTTCGGGCGATCGAAGCATACGCCGTGCACCAGCTCAACTCGTACGACATCGAGGGCGCCATCACGACCGCGGCGGAGGTGAGGCCCTGTTCGACCCCCGATCTGCTGACGCGGCTTGCCTATGCCTTCTTCGAGCAAGGGAGGAAAGTGCGGAACATGGTCTCCCCGATCGCGAACCGAAAGGTGGCCGCCGAGTTCCTGGCGATGGTGGACGAGCGGGGGCGTGCCCAGGGGGTTAAGGTCTACGAGCTGAATCCCTGCGATACAGCGCGGTTCGAGGCGCAGATCGGCAGGTTCGCCGACGCCTACCATGCGATCGACCACACGACGTGCCTGGTTTCCGATGTAGCCGTTAAGCAGTATCCGACCGATCCGACGGCGGCGGAGAAGGCGCTGCGGCGGAGCACGAACCGCGACGACCTGGCCTTGGGAATGGCCGGCTTCTCCAGAGCGGCCGCGAAGAAAGGCGATGTCGCCGGCGCGCTGAGGTTCCTGACGGCGGCGGAGGTGGCGGGGGCGGACGCGGACGCCTGGCCCAAGACCGATGTGGTGCGCGACGTGGCCTGGGTCTGGACCATCAAGGAAGGCCCCAGGCCCGCGTTACGTTGGGCGCGATCGAGGCCGGCCGGGAGCGAACGTGCGAGCGCCCTGCTCGGGGTGGCACAGGCATTGGCGCATCCGCGCCCGCGCCCTACTCCTTGATCACCGTCACCTTGGCGAACCCTTCTTCCACGGTCGGCGGACGCAGCTTGGCCGCCATGCGCTCGATGATCTCGTCGGGGACGACGCGGTCGCGGCCGCGGTTCCGCTCCATGCAGACCGCCAGCGGAACGTCGAAGAAAACGGCTTCGACCGAAGCGCCGTAGAGTTCGCCCATCCGCAAGTAGGCGCGGCGTTCGCGCGGCGTCAGGTTGGTGGCGTCGATGTACGTGACCGGGCGCCCGATCGCCAGGCGCTGGCGCAGCATGTGGCGCAATGTGGCGAAGACGCGGGCGTGAATGGTCTGGTCGGTGGGATCGTCGGCCAGCAGAACGCGGATCGCGTCCGATGAGAGCACCGGCGCGCCGATCCGCTCGACGTAGGTCGATTTGCCGCACCCCGGCAAGCCCACCAGCACGACGATCCGCATGGCACTACTTTCGCAGAACGCTGTTGTCCGGGTCCAGGATCACTTTCGAAGGCGCCTGGCGCACGGGCACGGAGAAGGTGGACGAACCGTTGGCCGTCCTTACCCAGTGCACCAGCGGTTTCCCTTTCGGGAACTGGATCTCGACAGGAACCAGCACGCTGAAATCCTCCGGCGCGTCGGTTTGGAACACCGTCCCGGTGACTCGGAGCTGCGGCGCCTTGCCTTGTACCGAGTGCGTCATCTTGAGGGACGGAATGCCGGTCGAGTAGACCCACTGATCGAAGAAACTCTCCAGGTTGGGATCGAGCGATTTCGGCGGCAGGGCCGCGGCGGCCATCTCGCGGAACTCCTCCGTGGTGACGGTGCGGAACTCGTAGCGGTTTCTGAGGTTGCCGAGCATGCCCAGGAACTCCTCGTCGCCCAGGCGCCGCCGCAGCATGTGCATGATCCAGGAACCCTTCTCGTAGGTGATGACGCGCCATGCGTTGGGCTGGCGGGAGGAGATCAGGCGCCCGCCCCAGATGATGGGGCCGGCCGATTCGAGGGTGTGGCCGCCTTCGCCCTTCGCCAGCAGGTGCGCGCGGTATTCCTCCAGAACCTGGTCCACTGCCTTGCTGTCCTTGCGTCGTTCGAGATACAGCAGCGCGGTGTAGTTGGCCAGCGCTTCCATGAGCCACGCGTCTCCGTCGCTATTGGCCGCCACCACGTTGCCCCACCACTGGTGGGCGGTCTCATGGGCGTAGAGGATGTCGGAATAGAACAGTTGCTCCATCTCGGTCTGCGCGCTGGCGGGGCGGAACTTCGGATCGAGGTAGGCCAGGGTGGAGAGATAGAGGAGCCCGGGGAATCCCTGCCCGAAGGTGCCCGGAATCGGCGAGACGGTCAGCGTCTTGAGGACCGGCGGGCCGAAGTGGGAGGCCATGAACTCGATGGCGCCCGCGATATCGTTCGCCAGTTGCTCCAGGTGCTCGGCCGGCTTCATCGTCTTGTGCGGATCCTCGGAAGGGAAGGGCGGCAGGTCCACGGTCCAGCGGCGGTCGCCGGGCGGGCCCAGCCGCGGCGGCGGAACGAAAAGCTGCCGCTTTTGGGCCTGTTGCAGCTCGGACTCGATCCCGCGGTTGGCGTAGACGTCTACCGTGTAGCCTCCCCGCGTGACGCTGCGGTGCTCGTAGCGGCCCAGGTTGAAACCCGCCATGCGCACCGGAGTTTCGGTCCGATGGCGGGCGATCCGCCAGTCTCCTTCGACGGTCTGCTGGAAGGGCCGGCCAGCCGCCACAAGATCCAGATCGAGCGGGTATTTGAAGTTCAGGTCGTAGCGCGCGAACTCGGGAAAGCGGTTGGGATACCAGGAGCCGCGGGCGCCGACGAAATACACTCCGTTGCCGGCGTCGGAGACCACCATTCCGGAGTGCTTGAACTCGACTTCAACCTCGCGGCCGGCTTCGAGCGGGGTGGCGGGAATCACCAGGAACGACTGGTTGACCTCGCCGCGGATCAGGGCCGAGCGCAGAGAATCGGGCTGAAAAACCTCCGCCGGCTGGCCGCCGACGCGCGCCTCGAGGACTCGCATCTGGGGAGAGATGTCGAACTCCATCGCATCGCGGCCGGCCGGGCCGGGGACCACGGTGGCGAGCGTGGTTACATCGAGCGTCAGGTCCGGAGAGACGGTCGCATCGATCTTGTATCTGCTTACCGTGACGTCGCTGGCAGGCGTGACGCGCGCCCCGTTCCGGAACGAGCGCGCTTGAAACCGGCTCCAAAGGTCGAAATAGGCGCGATTGTAGCGCACCACGACCTGGCCGATGTGGATCTGTTCGGGCGCGGTGGGATCGTACAGAAAGTCGAAGTTGCCGAGCCGCCGGCCGACCAGCGCACCGTAGAAGAACCCGTTGAGGGCGCTCGGCCTCGCAAGCAGATCCTTTACCAGCCGGACCTGGAAGCTCTGCCCGAGGTTGCGAACCACCGGGTCCCATTCCGAGAGCATTCCGGCTCCGTGTTGCGGATCGCGGCGCAGCTCGCCGCCGCCGGAGACGAGCTTCATGAGTTCCGGATACGATTCGTCGCTAAAGATGAAGACGGCCGATTGGAAATGCTCGTCCAGGTTGGGCGCGCCGGTGAACGACGCGAGCGAAAGCCTCTCGGAACGGTTGGGCGGCAGCAGGAGGATCTCTGCGTCGCCGCCCTCGACATCGCCGCTAAAGACGGCCGCGACGCGCCGGCCACCGACCTCCTTGCCAAAAATGAGGTATCCCTCGGTGAGATAGATACGGGCGTCTTCGCGGCCGAATTGAAGATCGCGGACGTGATAGCACTCCTGGGGATCGAGGCCGGTATCGAGCACCTGGTGGGCCAGTTCCCGGGCCGGAACACCGGAGCTCACTGCCAGCGCCGGCAGAATAAGAGCCAACAGCACTGCAAATCGGGTCACCAGTATAGTCTACGCCGACCTCACTGGTCCGGTTTCAGCACATCCACGCCGTAGCTTTGTCCGGCATAGACTTCCAGTTTTGTCTCGACAGGCTCCGCTGCGGGCTCCGGGCCGCCTTGTGCGGCGATCTCGTAGCCGCACAGAAGCATCAGGTATTCCTTCTCGCAGGCATGCGCGACGTTCGCTGGCTCCTCGGCGCGGTCCGGAATGAGATGGGCCCCAACCGCCGACATTCGCGCCCTCGAACGCACGCGCTCCCATTGCGCCGCCTCCACCGGACCGCTCTCGGGAGGCGGGGCCACGACGATCAGGTGGCGGTCCGACGAAACCGTTGCCAGGAAAGCGAAGGCCTGCTCGAGGGCGCCCGGCAGACTCGCGTCCAGGTACCGGCATTCCTGCCAGCGGTCCTGACTGCGCTTCAGGGAGTTCAAGGCTGCCAGCGCTCTGTCTCCGGTCTCGCCCAGAGGGAGCACCAGACCCAGCCCCAGGAAAGCGGGGCGTGCCAGCGGGCGCACCGAATAGTCGGCCACCATGCGCGCGTTCTCCCAAACGATGATCGAAGTGGCCGGCAGTCCCGGCAGCTCCTTGCCATCCCCCGCCGCGATGGCGGCTTGCAAGGTGAGCGGCCCTCCGGGCGGGAGGGACCTGCGGGTCAGGTGGACGCGAAGCGGGGTCAGGCCCGCCGCTCCCGAGCCCGCGCGTTTCAGGCTGGTGATCGCCCGGAACACCCAGGCGCGGGCATTCCGATCCGTTTCGCGGACCATCTGCGCCAGCGCCGGTAGAAAGCGCGGGCTTCCGGTCTGCGCCATCACCCACGCTGCCGTCGTCCGGAACTCGGCCTTCGGGTGCGTGGTCAGTTGGAGGATCCGTGGAATCGCGAAGGTGTCACCTACCAGGTAGAGCCCGAGCAGGGCGTTGCCCGCAACGCGGTTGTTGGGGTCGTCCGCGGCTTCCCGCAGCACGGCGCGCGCCTTGGCGGAGTCCATCCCCCAGAGGGCCTCGATCGCGTTGGCGCGGATGCGCGGGTCGGGCTCGGACAGGAATTCCTGCGTAACGTGCGGCGTCTTGCTCACCCGTCCGATCACCAGCGCGGCTTTGGAACGGACGCTCGGGCTCGGATGCCGGAGGAGCTTGATTACGATCGGGAGCACGCGGGCGTTTTCGGGGATGGAGTTCAGGAGCACCAACACCCGTTGAACAACCGCTTCGGACATCTTCTCGCCCTCGGCGCCGGACAGCCTTCGCGCCAGCTTCATGTCCAGTTGGGGATCGAGATCGCAAAGATCGCGGGTGAGCGCGATTTCCTCCTCCTGCCCTATGATCGCCGGATCGCAGACGGGCAGCAGCCCCCCCTTCAACATGAGATCGAGCATGCACTTTCGCAAGGAGGAATCGTCCAGGCCGGGCAGGACCTGAAGTGCGGCCGTTCGGAAAGCGGGTGGGTCGGCGACCAGCAACTCGGCCAGCTTCTTCCTTACCGGTTCGGAATCCGTGGGGAAACGAGGGGCAAGATCACGTAGCCGGTCTCGTAATTGGCCCTGTTCCGACACCCTCGCTTAATATCGTTTGGGGGCGGACTAAGCTTTAGGGGGGAGGGGGGCCTACCCCGCGCGACCTCTCAAAACCTCCTCTATCGGCGTTGATCGGCGTTCAGCGGCGGCCGATAAGGCCTTTGTTGTCTGCGCTGAAGACTGGACCCAGGGAAGAACATCGGCCGCCGGGCACGGCCGATGAGAGACACCCCGCTGGCGTCCCGAGTCAGAAATCCGCTGCGAGATCGGAGCTGAAAGTCCGCCCTCCGTGATCATCCAGTCGTTCAACGAATCGCTGACTCAGGAGACGAGCTAGCGCCAGAATTTGAACCACTTGCGGCCGGTGTCGGCCGGGGCGGGCGGCTGTTCCGGCAAGGGCTCTCCCTCGATCACCGCCTTCGGGTTGGCGACGAAAAGCAGCTCGGCCCGCTCGCGGCCGTAACGGCCGGCCACGTGGTCGTAGGCCAGGTCCAGCCGCGGGGTGCGGTCCTGGTCGTCGTGGGCGTCACTGGCGATGAAATGGACCATTCCCCGCTTCATGAGCTCGCGCGCCACCGCGCGCGCTTCCGTGCCAAAACGCCCCAGAAGCGACTGCGCGGTCACCTGCACCAGGACACCGCTCTCGATCCAGGTCTCGAGCTCCGCCATGCGTTTGTGCAGCAAGTAATTGCGCTCCGGGTGCGTGATGATGGGCGTCATCCCGCTTTGGAGCAACTGGGCGAAGACCTCAGGTGTGCTCTTGGCGATCAGAACATCCGGGAACTCCACCAGCAGGTATCGCTTGTGGTTGATGGTGTACTTGGCCGGGTTGGCCAGGGCGTCCTGGATGTTGTCGAAATAGAGATGAAAGTCGCAGCCCTGATGGAGGCGCACGCCTTCGCTCGCCTGCCGGAGTTGGGCCAGGAGCTCCTCGACGCGCTCGGGATCGAATTGGAAGTCGAGGTTGGCGTGGGGGCTGGCGACCAGATCGGTGGTTCCGGTCTGGGCCGCGATGCGAATCATCGCCACGCTCTGTTCCAGGGAGCGGGCACCGTCGTCCAGGCCGGGCAGGACGTGACTGTGGATGTCGATCATGGAAGGCGCATGCCGCCTGGCGCCTAAATGAACATTTCCTCGTCGTGCGTGGCTTGCTCGACGGTGGCGCGGCGGCTTCCGGCCATATATGAAAGCGCGGCCCGGATTCCGGCGGTGACAGCGTTGATCTGCTTCACGGGCCGCACGATGCTGTTCTGTAACAGCGTGGTGGTCTCCTGGAAGCGGTTGACGGTGTCGTCCATGACCATCTCAATGCGGTCCATCTGGGCGCGGGTGCGGGAAGCGGCCTCGCCCATCACATCGTCAACCCGCACCAACTGCTTCCGGCTAATGTCCAGCAAATCATTGGTTTTGCTGGAGATCTCGGCAGCGTACCGGCGGACGTCCTCGACCACCGCCTGACTGGCGTCGACGAACGGCTCGATCTTGTCGACCAGCGGCCCTACCCTGGCAACCAGCTCGGCGGTCTGCTTCTTGGTAACCCAGGAGGCGCGCGCCAGCACGAACAACAGGATCACCTGAAACAACAGGCACGCTGTCGCCACGGACGTGAAGCCGATCATCCAATACACTGCGGTGCGGGGGTCCATGAAGCTAGGTCTGATCGCCCTCCGGAGCCCGGCCGCTGACCGCGTCGCGGTATGCCTGCTTGCCGGCCTCGACCGCCGCCGACAAGTTCTCGCGCTGACGGTTCACCACCGTCCGGCCGCGCTCGATGGCGTCTTCGGCCTTGTCGCGAAACTCGTCGCTGCGCCGGCGCAGGTATTCCTTACCCTCGTCCGCTTTGCCGCGGATGTACTCCCGGGTCTCTTCCCCGGACTTGGGAGCGAATAGAACTCCGACTGCCAGGCCGAGCCCCAATCCAAATGCAAAATACGAAAGCTTGCTGCCTTCTTCCGCCATTATGCTCCCTCCTTGCAGGCTTCTCTTCTCACCTGCATACTAGCATAGTATCGGAAAAGCGATTCCAGCGGAGCAGAATAATCGGAGGCGAATCTGCGGAAGCCCGAGGACCCGGAAATGAACCAGCGAGCTCCACGCCGGTTGAACTCGGAAGCGCTGTGGGAGTATGCCCTACGCGCGCTGGCCGGACGCGCGCACTCGGCCGGCGACCTGCGCCAGAAGCTGGAGCGGCGGGCTGAGCGCGCCGGGGATGTCCCGGGGGTCCTGGCCCGGCTGAAGGACTGCGGCTACCTGGACGACAAGCGCTACGCCGAGGCGGTGGCGTCCTGGCGGCTGGACAGCCAGGGGTTGGGCAAGGCCCGCACGCTCAGCGACTTGCGGAAGAAGCGCGTGGCGCCGTCCGTTGCCGAGAAGGCCGTCGCCAAGGTTTACAGTGAGACGGACGAGGTGGCCCTGATCGAGGCTTTCCTGCGACGGAAGTACCGGAGCGTGGCGCTCGATGTTTTCCTGGGGGAACCGAAGAACCTGGCCTCCGCCTGGAGGCGTCTGCGGGTGGCCGGATTCAGCTCCGGCAATTCGCTCCGCGTCCTGAAGCGCTTCGCGAAGCAGCCGGAGCTGCTGGACGGTCTGGA
>Ga0335078_10013060_pt1 | contig 12312 bp, 11 predicted proteins | sample Lox_Sample_32_FD_206711 | JGI IMG/M metagenome (GOLD analysis project Ga0335078, IMG submission 206711) | Soil microbial communities from Loxahatchee National Wildlife Refuge, Florida, United States - Lox_Sample_3.2 | ecosystem: Environmental > Terrestrial > Soil > Wetlands | place: USA... | reverse complement strand
CAGCGCCGACCGGTAGGTGCCCCTGGTGGAGGACGCCCGGCCGGGCAGCCCGGCCACGCAGAACGCCTCGATCACGTCATAATCCAGCAGGAACTCCCGGCCAGGCGGGATCCCCCGCGCCGTGGCGAACCGGCACAGCCCGCGCACCGCCGTGCCAGCCACGGCCTGCTGCCGCGGTTCGGTCGCATAGCCCGCGAGCACCGGGGAGCCCATACCTGCCTTCCCGCACAATAAGCGCAGGAGTTTCTTTAACCGTATACATTGCCAGGCGCCACGTGCGGGAGGCACGCCGGCCAACGGCAGGCGCGCGCCCGGAATCTGCGGGATCCTGGCCATGAGGAGGGCCGATGCCAGCACCAGAGGGCCGCAGCGCAGACCAGGCCCGGGCCGCCATCCAGGAGGCCCTCGGCCAGATCGGCTTCATCCTTCCCGGCACCATCACCATCCGCCGCACCCGGTGCGGCAAGCCCCGCTGCGCCTGCGCGGCCGACCCGCCGTCCCTGCACGGCCCCTACATCCAGTGGACCCGCACCGTCCGCGGCAAGACCGTCACCCGCCTGCTCACCCCGGCCCAGTACCAGGCCTACGCGCCCTGGTTCGCCAGCGCCCGCCGGCTCCGCGCGCTGGCCGCCGAACTGGAAGCCCTGTCCCTGGCCGAAATGGCCCGGGCCGAAGGCTGGGCCAAGATCACCCCCGGCACCCAGGCACCCGCCCGCACCAAGCTCGCCCGGGTACCCCGGGAACCGGGCATAACACCTAAAACGCCGGGAGATCAGCCCGCTTAACACGGGAAACAGGCCAACGCAGAACACCGTAACCGCAGGTCAGCAGGGTTCTGTCGTTAGCCCGCAGGTCAGAGGCCACTTGCGATCTTGAAGGCCTCAGAGGAGAGCCAAACCAAGAGCCAAAGTCGGCGTACTATCCGTCGTATGACGGCTACTGCGCGCCGTGGGCATGGCGAAGGCTCGGTCTACCGGGACGCCGCGAACGGCACCTGGGTGGGTGCGATCTCGCTCGGCTGGCGCCCGGACGGTTCGCGGATCCGGCGCAAGGTCACCTGACCGCGCACGACGTGCGGCGCGCCCTGAACAAGCTGGCTGAGACGCGGTCGACCCGGACGATGGCGAGCACGCACAACGTGCTGGTGCGGGCTATCCGGCACGCGGAGGCCAACGATCATGTGGGCCGGAACGTTGCCAGCTTCGTGAAGCCGCCGCAGGGCAAGACCGGGCGGCCGTCCCGGGCGATGACCGCGGCCGAGGCGGCCGCGCTGCTCGCCGCGGCCAAGGACCACCCTCGTATCGGCGCCTACGTGATCCTGTCCCTGACCACCGGGATCCGGACCGAGGAGGCCCGGGCGCTGCGCTGGGACCACGTGGACCTGGACGGCGACCCCGATGCCCGGACTCCGGTTCCGCCGAGCATCGCGGTGTGGCGTTCGGTCCGGTTGCACGGTGACACCAAGACCGAGAAGTCGCGGCGGACCCTGGCCCTGCCGAAGAACGCCGTGACGGCGCTGCAGGAGCACCGCGAGTGGCAGGCGGAGGCCCGGCTGGCCGCCGGGCCGCTATGGCAGGACACCGGCCTGGTGTTTACCACCAGCGTCGGCACTCCGCTGGACGCCTCCCACGTCCGCCGTGACTTCCGCGCCCTGTGCGAGAAGGCGGGCATCGAGGGAGTGTGGGCGCCGCGGGAGCTGCGGCACACGTTCGTCTCGGTCATGTCCGTGTCCGGCGTGGCCGTCGAGGAGATCGCCCGGCTCGCAGGACACGCCAGCTCCAGAACGACCGAGACGATATACAGGCACGAGCTGCGGCCAGTCATCACCACCGGCGCTGACGTGATGGACAAGATCTTCACCGAACGCAGCGCAAGGGATAGCTTCTGAGCCCTGCCCCTGGTGGCTGACCTCTACGTGGGCCGAGTGCCGGTCGGCATCCACAAGACGACACACTGCTGAGAGGACCCGGGCAGGGGCGTGCCCTGCTCCCTGGTGTTGGCACCAGTCGACCGAGCACCGTACCGACGTGGGCCGCGTCCTGCCGCGGCTGGTGACCGACGCGCGCATCGCGGCCCGTGTCGTCGAAGGCCCGGACCGGCGCGCCGCCAATGCCGTGCTGGCCGACGTATACGCCCTGGTACAGCACGAAGTGGTCTGGGCCAGCGAGGCCGAGCTGACCTGGACCGCGGCGGACCGGGCGATGACCGCCGCGCAGGAAGCCGACACGCCCGCCGCGCTGGCCGGGGCCGCCTGGACCCTGGGCATGGTCCAGCGCTCGGCCGGCGATACCGACGGCGCGCTGACGCTCGCGCAGGAAGCCGCCGACCTGCTCGAACCGCGTCTCGAGGACGCCGGCGACGAACTTCGTGCTCTATATGGGGCACTCCAGCTCCACGCGGCCACCACGGCCGCCAGGGCCGGCCGCGAAGGGGACGCCTGGCGGCACTGGGACCAGGCCAGCGTCACCGCCGAGCGGCTGCCCGGCGGCTACCACCACCCGTGGACCATGTTCGGTGCGTCCAACGTCAAGCTGCACGCCGTATCGATCTCGGCCGACCTGTCCCGGTCCGCCGAGGTCCGCAACCGGGCCGAGGAGATCGACCCCGAGGAGATCCCCAGCCGGGAACGCCGTGGCCGGCTGGGCGTGGAGATCGCCCGGTCCTACTACCAGCGGCGCGACTACCCGGCGATGCTGCACTGGCTGGAGACGGCCTACCAGACCTCGGCTGACTCGGTGCGGTACTCCCCGACCGCGCGGCAGATGACCGCCGATGCGGTAGACCAGGGCGGGCCGCTGATCAGCCGCAGGGCGCGCTCGCTGGCCGGGAGCATCGGCCTGCTCCTCTGACCCGGGGACGCACTCTGCGTCCCGTGTGAGGGTTCCGCGTACTGGGCGGGTGCGGCCCGCGTTCTTTCCTACCGTCGCCGATGGCGAAGTGATCCGGGCGACGGGAGAAGATGACCATGGGCAGGGCAGCCGCGGCCAGCGGGCAGCACGATCCGTTCGCAGTCGACGAGGACCGGGCGCTGGCCGAGCTGGACCTGACGTGGACCGATGGCGGCTACCACGGGTTCAGCGCCGGAGGCGGCAGTTGGTGCGCCATCAGCAGCGCCGGCGAAGTGCTGACCGGCGCTAACCCGGACGCCCTGGCCAGGGCCATCCGGGCGCACTGGCAGGCGATGCAGTGACCGGGGATAACCGCCCTGACCTGCGCCTGGTCAACGGCATCGCCGGAGAGGACCCGGTGATCCGCCGACAGCGGTTCGAGCAAGAACACCCCGAGACCGTGATCCTGCCGCCGAGCGCGGGCCGCTGGCGCGCGGTCGTCCCGGCCGGCCTGATCCCGGGCGACGGCACCAGGACCCACGCTCGGCGCATGGGACCTGGGCGATCTGATGAACCAGCTCGACGCCATCTACACGCCGGACGGCAACGACGGCACCGCCGCGCCACGCTGAACCCTGGTCTAGGCAGCCCAGGTCCACGTCGAACTCATCCCGGTACAGCCAGGCGATCATCATCCCGTCCAAGCGCATACCGGCCTCAACCATCCACCTGCGGCTGTCCCAGGCAGCGTCGAACCGCTCCGCGTGTCAGCGTTTCCGCAAAGAACGACGTTTTACATTCAATCTTTGAATTCATGTATCTGCAGTTCAGGCCTTCTTTCCTGGCTTGATTCGTCGTCGTATGCCGATCACTTCAAATGATCTTGAACCGCCGATCCCTCACCATGGTTCATAACCCCGCAGGCCTTTGCAGCACTTGGCCAAGCCAGTGCACCGGACGCCCGGGCCATGCCTGACGGCCGCCTGAGGCTGCTCCGCGACACCTACGCCGCCGAGACCTCCTGGGCCCCTCCCCACGCCGGCCGGGAACTACGGCTGTCCAGACTCGGCGTCTTCAACGCCGGCCTGGGCGCCATCCGCGCCGCCGCCGAAGCCAGTGCCGCCCGCAAGGCCGGCGACTACGACCGCGCCCGCCGACACGAGATCCTGGCCGCCTCCTACCAGGCCATGCGCGACCTGTACCAGCAGCGAGAGCAAGCCCTCGCCCAGGTCATGGCCGACCGGCAAGAATGGGAACGCGCCACCGCCGGTTCCCGGCACCTGGCCATCGCCGCCGACACCGAACTACGCCGACGCCACCCAGCCAGCAAATCGAGCCGCTGCACCCAGCAGAGCCAGCGGTCAGCGACGCCGAACGCCAGCACCCAGACCTGATCCCTCACCAGAGAAGCGGCGAGACATATCCCGCCTTCCGGCCGCCGTGGCGGGATGCGATCTTGCAGCCGCCCAAGCCGCAGATCACCCCATCGGCGCAGATCCTCCAGCTCGCCGCCGACCACGACATCGAACCCGAGACCGGAGGCTAACCACCACCTCTCGCGCCACAGCGACTGCGAGCCAGCGGAGTCCGCACTGTCAACTTGGGAATCGGACAGATCGCGGCCGATGAAGCCGCTGAGCAGGCAAGTTGGTTGACCGGGAGTGGCCGCGGTTGACCGTTCGTCACCCTGCCTAATTGCACGTTAATTGCACGGCGATCTTCTCGCTCGTGACCGCCCGAGCCGTGCAGGGGATGGCCCCGTACCCTGGCCCGGCTCGCTGCCTGGCCCTTGGTCTCTGGCCAAAGTGCTTCCGGAGGCTCAAAGTCAGGGGTGGCCGAAGGCCATTTCCGGAGGAAACGCGAAGCGCCCTTGATATCGAGGGGAAGCACGTCACAATTCAGGGGCCATCCCCGGATCTGACCTCTTCAGTATCAGAGCGGCTGCTGCCCTAGCTGCAGGTGTAGGAGTGGGGGTAGATGAGGCCGGGATTGAGGGTGTGGACGTGCCCGTTGATCAAGTAGCCGAAGAATAGCTCGGTCCCGGCGGGCATCGCCGCAGGGTTGATCACAAACACGGCGTTGGCGGGGATCAGCACGGGATGCGGCCCGGACCGCAGGGGGGCGCCATCGGGGAGCTGAAGGGACAGCACACCGGCGTTGGTCGGTGACGGGAGGTTGGACGAGCAGATGGTGTCGATCTTGACTAGAGCCGGGATGCCATATTGTGCGAGTGCCTGCTCGAGCGCGGCAGGGTTGAGCATCTGGCTGTTGCTGACGGCCAGCGAGTCGGTGCCGTTGGCATTGCGGGTGAGGATGAAGGCCGCGGTGCGGATCGTGCCTGTGCTGCGGGCGGGGGCCGCACCGAGAACGCCGGTCAGGGCGAGTGCCAGCGCGGCGCCCGCGGCGGCACCGGCAACGCCGAGGCCCGCGAAACCTGCGAGCCGCCGCCGCTGATGCGCGCGGCCCCTGGTAGTGATCGCGGCCAGCGGGGGCCGTTCGGGCGTGGCCACGTCAGACAGGGCAGTGCGCAGGTCCCGCCCCAGGGTGCTGTCACTCTGGTAGTCATCGTCGTTCATTGCTTGATCTCCCTGGCCGTGGCGGGGTCGAGTTCGTGGCGAAGGGCTGTCATGGCCCGCGATAGGTGAGCGCGGACCGTTCCCGGCGCGATGCCGAGCTGCCTGGCGGTCGTGTCGATGTCCAGGTCGAGGAGGATGCGCAGCACGATCACCTCCCGCTGGCGGGCGGGCAGGCGACGCAGCGCGGTGAGGGCGGCGGTGTCCAGGCCGGTGCCCTGGCTGTCGGCTGCCGCGATGTCATCACTGACCAGCGGCGTTTCCTTGCGGCGCCGATACCACCAGGACGCTCCGGCATTGAGCGCGCTGCGGACTACCCAGGCTCTGGGGGCTGGATGACGGCTGACCTTGCGCCAGGACGCCCATGCCCGGGCGAACGCCTCGGCGGTCTGGTCCTCGGCCAGCGTCATGTTGCCGGTGCTGGCGGCCACCACCCGCAGGCAAGGGTCCCAACTCGCCGCGAAGAACTCGGCGAATCCGGCGTTATCTTGGCTCACACCCATTAACCCGCCAGCGACTGGAAACGCTTACCCTGACCCGTAAGATTTTGCACGCGCCGATGACTTCCGTCAGCGACCTGACTCACCGCATCTGCGTTACCTGCCCCTGCTCTTCGCAGGGAAGGGACGGGTCTCTATTCTGCTCTTCCCGGTCATCTTGCAGGCGCTGAATCCTTGCGAGTGAGCACAAGTCTCGGCTGGCAAAACCATCGCGAAGCGACGTCCGGAGTCCGGCCTAGGCGCGGTGCCTGCGAGCTGGACGATTGAGAGCCGGGGGAAGATGGCCCCGGGCAGCACTGGCCGTGTTTGAAGGAGTGGGGTTGATCTGCGGCTGCTGTCCGGCGTCAGCGCGCCCGCGCCGGGCGGGCGCCTCCAGCGCGGAGCCCGGTGGCGGGCGCGCCAGCGGCGCCGCAGGCGCCGCCTTGATCTATAAGCAGCTCAATTCGGCAACGAGAGTCGACGCCGCGACGCCTAACGTGACGCCCGTGTTTCCCAGCGGTTTATGGAGGTGCCAGCCAGAAGGCTGCACCCGGCAGAACCAGCCGTCAGCGACGCCGAATGCCAGCACCCGGACCCGATCCCTCACCAGAGGAGCAGCGAGACATATCCCGCCTTCCGGCCACCCTGGCGGGATGCGATCCTGCAACCACCCAAACCGCAGATCACCCCATCGGCGCAGATCCGCCAGATCGCCGTCGAGCACGACATCGAACCCGAAGCCGGAGGCTAACCACTACCTCTCACGCCACAGTAGGCCGCGAGCTAGCGGAGTTCGCACCATCAGCCAGGGAATCGGACAGATCGTGACCGATGAAACCGTTGAGCAGCCCAGTTTGGAGGCTGGCAGTAGCCGTGATTAAACCGTTTATCACCCTGGCTAATTGCACGCTAATTGCACGGCGATCGCCCGCCCTACGGCGAGCATCCCGCGAGAGCGCCATTGACGCGGCGGCTGTGAGCCGGACGATTGCAGACCAGCAAGATCGCTTCGGGCCGCTTCGGCGGTGTGCTGCTGACCGTGATCGACTTACGGGAACTGTCCGGCCGGGGCGCCAGATGCCGGGCGCCGCGATGCCCGCCCGCCCGGAGATGACCGCAGCGGTAGCTGCGCGCTGGAGCGCTTCCGATCCCGCGATTCGAGCATCCGGATCCCGGCTGCGAGCAAGGCCACGATAACGGCGATGATGACCCCGATACCCAAAAGGAACAGTGCCATGATCAGTGCCGCGCCTGGGCCGGACACAGCGGCCGCCGACGTGCTTGCCGCAAGAATGATTGCCGTGAGCGTGCATACGCCCGACTTGACCGCCGTGTTCCCCGCCGCCCGCGCCTGGATGCACTTCGGCGGCAGCTGGGCTCCGATCAGCCTACCGGGGATGTCGGCGGTGACCGCCGCCAGTTCCGCGTAGGTGCGCGACCCGAGCGTCTGGCCGACCCGCAGGTCGAATTCGTCCTTGGTCAGCAGGCCCTGCACGAACGCCGCTTTGAGCGTGTCGATCACCTGTTCGCGGTCGGCGTGAGATGCCAGGAGACGGCCACGGCCCACCGCGCCTGCTGCCATCTGGTCGCCCGGCTTTGCCATCTCCGGCCTCCCACGAGCACAATGAAAGGAAAGCTTACCGCGGATACCTGACCAAGAGAATCCCGCTCAGCCGAAGCGCGGCAGCGGACCTGTGCGGGGGCATGCTGGACTGGACCCGGGACGGCTGGTGGTTCCGGGCCTGGCTGGGGGCGTTATCGGATGGTCTGGGGCGCTTGGGTTCAGGCGGCCTGCTCGTCGCCGGTGATGGCGACGGTGACGCCGAGGGCTTGCAGGCCGCGGATGTGGTTGCGGATCTTCTTGTCCCGGTTGATGCGGCCGGCGTAGAAGTCCGGGCCGAGGTCGTGGTAGCGGGCGGCGGGATCGTTGAGCAGGTGCCAGACGATGATCATGATGGAGCGGGCGACTGCGGCCTGGGCGATCGCCTTGCCGCGGCGGCGGGCGATCCGGGCATACCGTTCGCCCAGGAAGGTGGCGGTGCGGGCGGCGCCGATGGCGGCCTGCCCGGCGGCGGCGCGGGCGTAGCTGTTGCCCTTCTTGGGCTTGCCCTTGCCGTGCCGGGTGCCGGACTGGGCCGCGGACCGGCACAGCCCCATCCAGGACACCAGGTGCGCCGGGGTGGGGAAGGCGGCCATGTTCAGGCCGATCTCGGCGATGATCACGATGGCCAGCCACACGCTGATGCCGGGGATCTCGGCCAGCCGGTGCGCGGCGGCCAGGACCGGCGAGCCCGGGCTGAGACCGCAGCCGGGGCCGGCCTGCCCGGAGGCATCCACGCCCCAGGACCCGGGCACCTCGGCGAGCGCTGCGATGGCCTGGTCTTCCATCCTGGTGATCTGCTGGTCCAGGAACGCGACCTGGCCCAGCAGCATCCGGGCGATCACCCCGTGGTGGGAATCGAACATGCCGTCCAGCGCCTCGGCGAGGGCATCCCTCTTGGCCCGCAGCGGCCCCTTGGCCAGGTCCGCGAGCGTGCGCGGGTCGCGTTCCCCGGCGGCCAGCGCGGCCACCATCGCCACCACCGACTTGGCCTTCATCCCGTCCGACGCGACCGAGGTGATCTTGATCATCGCGTCCTCGAGCAGCTTCTCCAGCCGCTGCAGGCACCGGGTCCGCTCAGCGACCAGGTCCTGCCGGGCCCGGGTGAAGTCCCGGACCCGCCGGATCGCGGCCGGCGGCACGAACGACGGCCGCAGCATCCCCTGCTGGGTCAGCCGGGCCAGCCACATCGCGTCCAGCTTGTCCGTCTTCGGCCGCCCCTTGAGGTTCTTCGCCTGCGACGGGCTGACCAGCTGCACCGCCAGCCCGGCGGTCTCCAGCACGTAATAGTCGGATAGGGAGCGCCGTTTTCCGGCGCTCCCCTCCTCAGAACCGTGCTTGCCGCTCGTCGCGGCACACGGCTCAAGCAGCCCGCGAGGGCGGTCAGGCGCGTGCAGTCTGCTGTTCCGTGCCGTCGCGTTCGCCGTCTGGGTGGCGGCGGGCGCAGTAGGCGTGCACGAGGCGGTGTTTCGTCCGGCCGGTGCTGGTCTCGGTGATGGCCTGGCGGGTCATCGCCTTGCCGATGGCCGCGTACCATGTCTCCCACTGGCCGGGGGAGTCGGGCGCGCGGTCGGCGAACAGCAGCAGTTCCCGGCATAGCGGGCACAGCCCCTGCTGGTCCCGCAAGGCTTTTTGCCAGGTTGGGGCCAGTTGCGGGGGTTTCTGCTTGCGACGCCGGCCGGCCCAGAACTGGGCCAGGGCAGGATCATAAGGCGAGTGCCTGCCGGGGACCGGCGCGTGCCGGACGATCTTGGTCCAGGCGTACTTGTGCAGGTAGGCGCCGGTTTCCCGGTCGCCGAAGACCCACCGGTTGCGCCTGTGCTGGTTGAACTGGCCGAAGTAGCGGGCGGTGACCCATCTCCGGCCCTTCTTGGGGTGCCTGCGGCGAGCCCACTTGTAGAGTTGCTGCCACAGGTAGTTGTCCAGTGACTGGAAGGACTTCTTGGACGCCCCGGACCGGTAATAGTTCGCCTGGCCCCTGATGACCGGGTTCAGCGTGCTGATGACCTGGCTTTCAGGGTCGCCGCGCATGGCGCGCAGCTCGTCGGCGAGTCTCCGCCGGATCTTCTTCATCGCATCGCGGCTGGGCCGGGTGAGGGCCTTGCTGCCCTGGCTGGTCCGGTAGCGGCGTATGTTGAAGGAGAGGAAATCGAAGCCGTCGCTTACACGGCCGATCCGGGTCTTCTCCCTGTTGAGGGACAGGCCCCTTTCCTTCAGCCATATGCTGAGCTTTCCCTGGACCGCCTCCGCCTGCTGGCGGCTGTGGCACAGTGCCACGAAATCATCCGCGTAGACTATGACGGTCGGGCAGCCTGGCCTCACGTGACCGTCCGGGTTATACTTGACCCCGGCGGCCTCTTCCATTCCCTGCAACGCAATGTTCAATAGCAGCGGAGAAATCACGCCGCCTTGAGGGGTTCCCTCCTCGGTCGGCGAGTACCGGCCTTTATCGACAACTCCTGCTTTCAGCCAGGCGCGGACTTGTTCCCTGGCGGGGAATGCCCCGAGGCGTTCCAGCAGGAAGTTATGGTCGATTTTGTCGAATGCGGATTCCAGGTCGGCGTCGAGGACCCACCCCCGTTTCGCGCCTTTCGGCGCGACGGCCCTGTGAATCATCACGATCGCGTCCTGGCATCCGCGGCCCGGCCGGAAACCATACTGCTTCTGGTCCAGCCGGGCTTCCCATTCGGGTTCCAGCGCGCTGCGCACCCGCTGTTGCTGGGCGCGGTCTGCGATAACGGGAATTCCGAGCGGGCGTTCCTTTCCGCCTTTTTTCGGTATGTACACCCTTCGCACCGGGAGCGCCCGGCCGGGTCCGCCCTGGCGGTGCAGTCGCATCGCCAGGCTCGCCCGGTCCTCGGAGGTCAAAGCGACCTGCCTGTCGACGCCAGGGGTGCGGCGGCCAGCGTTATGCTGCGTGACCCGGCGCACGCTGACAAGCGTGTTAGCCCGGCTGCGCAGCAGCAGTTTCTGCAGGTTGCGAACTTGTTTCCGGTTACCTTCCTGCTCCGCCTTGAAGATCCGTTGCTGTAGTCGCCGTACCTGCTCCTCCTGGTGCCGCCAGTCGATGGCGTCCCAGTCAGGCAGGTCCTCAGGTCCGTTCGCCGCGCTGCCGTCGTCCGCGAGTTCAGCCATGACGGCTGTCGCATCCGGCACCGCGACGTCCAACTTGCCCATATGGTTCCAGCGTTCCGTTAGCTCTGATTCGTCAAAGGGCCACCCGGCTCACGTCAGCTCCCTTTCGGGCCCAGGCACGAGACCTGGTATGCGGCCAGTTATACGGGAGCGACCGCACTTGGAGGGCCCGGTCATGTGCTCCTATTTTTCCTGCTGCCTTTCGGCTGCCGCCATTTGCTTCTTGGCCGTCCTGTTCCCGCCGCAGGTATCCGCTTCCCTCACGGTCCGCCTATCAGCGAGATACTCTCGCTGAACTACGACGGGGTTTCCATGTTCCACACTGCTGAGATGCGACCGGTGTCGGGCGCCTCCTTTACTCCGGGACCGTGGTGCTCTCATGGCTGTCATCTGGACTACAGCCACCACTGCCGCCTCCCAGCGGCGGGTCCTTTCCCCCGGTACTGCTTCCATCTTCCGGGGTTCTGGCTAACGGAGCTTGCAGAGATTCACTCTCGTTCACCCTTCCGGTCTTTCCCTTGCCTGTGACCAGCGGATGGAACGCCGGTCCTTGGGCTTTCTCCCGGGCTTCACACCCCGCCGTTACCAGCGACGCATGCCAGGAGCGGGAACGGGCGCTGAGCACTCGCCCGGAGCTAACTGCCGATCAATCGACCCTCCATTCCAGTTATCTCACTCAGACAGTGCGACCTCATGTCGCACCCAGATCCGCCAGTAGTCGCTGGTCGATTCCATCGACACCCGCTCGACGCCGGCGGCCTTCAACTCGGCCGCGAGCGCCTCGATGTCCGGCACCCGCGCCGTCACCTCCCACGTCCGGGAGGTCCGGCGCGCCTTCCCCGGCCCCGGCGGCAGCCGCAGGCACACCATCGCCGTCGCCTTCGCCACGTCGACCCCGGCCACCCGCTCATACCGCAGCTGATAGTCCTCGTCCTCCACCGTCTGGGCAGCCATCCGCTTCGGCTTCCGCGCGGCCATCGCCCCTCCTATCCTTGACCTCGGGTAATAACAGGCGGGCTGCCCGGGGACCACGGTCAGCAGGCTGAAAAGCCGCGAATCTGACCAGCGCGCTCATGGCAGCACAAGGCGACCCTCAAGGTCAGGTCCCGGCGGCCAGGCTCTGATACGGGCTCCTATCCCACAAATAAGCCGGCGTCACGGGCAGCCCGCCGCCACCCTCCCACCCCCGGCACCTGGCCGCACCCCGAACGGCCAGGCCAGCCCGCCAAACCCCGAACCCCGGGAACAGCCCGCACCTCCCCGCCCACCCCGGCCACAGACAACAACCTCAGCCAGCCACCCGCCCGCAGCCCCGCTAAATTTCCCGCGAACGCGACCATCCCCGATGAGGGTGCTCTGATAGGCCGGGCATCCGACGATCGCGCCAATGGTGCGGGACGGGATCTTCTCTACGAGGTGGGAGACTCGGTAGTCATGGCGGGAGTGGACAGCGGCACGGACCCGGGTGCCTGGGCGGGGCGGCGGTGGGACGTAGCGCTGTCGTTCGCCGGGGCGCAGCGGGACTATGTCGGGCAGGTCGCCGCGGCGCTGCAGGCGCGGGGAGTGCGCTGCTTCTACGACGAGGACGAGCAAGTCCGGCTGTGGGGCACGCACCTGGCCGAGGAGCTGCCCCGGATCTACGCCGAGGAGTCCGCGGCGGTGGTGGTGTTCGTCTCGGCCGAGTACGCCGGTCGGGA
>Ga0335078_10013057_pt1 | contig 12313 bp, 13 predicted proteins | sample Lox_Sample_32_FD_206711 | JGI IMG/M metagenome (GOLD analysis project Ga0335078, IMG submission 206711) | Soil microbial communities from Loxahatchee National Wildlife Refuge, Florida, United States - Lox_Sample_3.2 | ecosystem: Environmental > Terrestrial > Soil > Wetlands | place: USA... | reverse complement strand
GCCATTCCGTTCTCCCCGCCGCAGGAAGAATACTTCCTGCCCAAGGTGGACGACGTGGTGCGCGAAGCGCGCCGGCTGAAAGCGTATTGATCCATGCGGAGACAGCCAGCGCCCGGCTGTCCAACGACAAACGATATCTGCCAGCTCACAGACTGTAGGGGGCCAAAGCGGGGAAGTCGAAGAGGCTGTCCGGCTAAGCGAAACTCGTCAGCAGAACATGCATGAACCCCTCGTCACCATCGCCACCTTCTATAACGAGCCGGAATTTCTGCTCGCCCGCAGCCGTCTTGAATCTGCCGGAATCGAATGCTTTGCGCTCGACGAAAACATGCTTCGCATCGCCGCCTTCCATTCGCATATACTCGGCGGAATCAAGTTGCAGGTGAGAGAATCAGAGGCTCAGGATGCGCTGGCCATTCTGCGCGCCACCGCGCCCACCGGGGAAGAGTAACCGGCAACCAGGTCCCGTGAGGAGGAGGCGCCATGCGTAATTTCATCTTCGGAGTCATCTTCACCTTGCTGCTGCTGGCTGCCGGCGCGCTCGCTTTTCTGCTCCTCGGCTACATGCCCACCAATGCCGACTCGAAGCCGCCGCACATGGAGAGCCGCATCGCCAACAATGCTCTTGACGCCTCCATGGACCGCCATGCTCCCCGCATCACCAGCCCCCTCCCCGCGACCGACGATAATCTGATTGAGGGCATGAAAATCTACACCATGAATTGCTCCGGCTGCCACGGCACGCTCGACAAGAAGCCCAGCCCGCAGGCGCATTCCTTCTATCCGCCGCCGCCGCAAGTGATTTTGCATCCCCTCGACGATCCCGACTGGCACATTTACTACTCCATTCGCACCGGTATTCGTTATACCGCCATGCCCGCCTGGAACACCGTTCTCAAGGAAGACGAGATGTGGAAGGTGACGCTCTTTCTTTCTCATCTGGAGAAACTTCCTGCGGCGGTGCAGGACCAGTGGCAGAAAGCTTACGGAGCACCGGCGCCCTCCGCCCCCGAAGGCAGCAGCCCGCAGCAGGAACACTGATGAGCCTGCACTAGGGCTGAGCGGATCAGCGTTTACGAAGCATCTGCCATAGCAGCGCGACCGGCAGGCCAACCACGTTGAAATAGTCGCCCTCGATGCGCGGAATCCAGCGCGACGCCATGCCCTGAATGGCGTAGGCCCCGGCTTTGTCCATGGGCTCGCCAGTGGCGATGTAAGCCTGAATCTCATCTTCGGTCAGTTCGTTCACGGTAACCAACGTGGTCTCTGAGCGCGTGTCTTCCGAGGGTGGTTGCTCTCCGCACGGGCTGATCAGGCAAACGCCGGTAGTTACGCGATGCCGCTTGCCTGAGAGCAGGCGCAACATGCGGGCGGCATCGGCGCGGTTGACCGGCTTGCCGAGAATTTCTTCATCCACAACCACGACCGTATCCGCGCCGAGCACCAGATCATTGGGTCGCTGAGCGAAGACCGTTCGCGCCTTCTGTCGCGCCAGCCGCTCGGCGTAGGCCTGCGGCGATTCATCGGGCAGTAGATCTTCGGGAATGTCTGCGGGCTGTGTCACGAAGGCAATGCCCGCGTTGCGCAGCAATTCCTGGCGGCGCGGAGAGGCCGAAGCTAGTACGAGCATTGCTTGCGATTCTAATTGTTGCCCACGTGCCCGCGCACGGAGTCAATCAGCCTGGCCGGGTCGTACCCGACCCCATCCTTAAATACGATCTCGACCTTCTCGATATCGCTGATGTTCGTTGACGGGTCGCCCTTGACCACCACCAGATCAGCCTGCTTGCCCGTCGCAACCGTGCCGATATGATCGGTGTCGCCCAGATACTGCGCGCCGTTGGCGGTGGCGATGTGGATGGCCTCAAGCGGCGTGAATCCCGCCTCCACCAGAAGTTCCACTTCGCGCTGATCGCCAAAGCCGGCGATCACGCCGCCCATGCCGGTAGGGTCGAGCCCGGCCAGCAGCAGGCCGCCGGCTTGGGCAAACGCATGCTCGAATTCCATTTCCTTCTTGAAGACAGCCGGCCACGGCGAAACCTCCGACCCATAGCGTTTGCGCAGCCAGGCAGAATCGGCCGCGCGCACTTTGTTGGCAAGGAATGCCGCTTTCGCTGCCGGCGCCAGGGCATCGAGCACGCGCGCCTCAATCGGCGGCCGCCCCGGCACGATCATTTCGAAAACCGGCAGAGTCGAAGTCATCGCCACGTGGCGCTGCACCAAATCCAGAATCATCTCGTGCACTGCGCCGGACTGCACCTCCACTTTGCCCAGGATATCCAGGCTCTTTCCATCTTCATCCAGGCACGTGTCCGGCTTTTTCCACGGATAAATCTCCGTATCCACCACCAGGCCATGCTCCAAATCATCAATCCCGAGAGCCGCCGCCTCGCGAAATCCGATCGTGCACAAGTGCCCTGTAACTTTGGCGCCGCGCTTGTGCGCCGCCGTGATGGCCGCAGAAAGCTCGCCCGGCGTGATGAACATGTACGCCTTGAAATTGTCCACGCCCTCATCGATCCAGTAGTTCACGGTTTTCGTGGCATCATCTGGTCCGCTTAGCTGGTGCATCTGCAACGCCCACGAACCTTTTCCCTCCAGGTAAGGCCCGGTCACATGCATGTGTGGCCCCGGCATTTCGCCGGTGTCAATTTTTTCTTTCAGATTCAAATCGGTGTACGGCTCGAGCGCGCCGGTCGTCCGAATGGTCGTCACCCCGCCGGCCAGATAGAGCCTGGGAAAGCTGTACCCCATCTCCCCGTACATTCCCCCGCCCACCGGATAAAACATGTGATCATGCATCCCGACCAGGCCGGGAATCACGCTTTCACCATGTAGATCGAGCACCTGCGCGTCCTTGGGAATGCTGGCCGAGGCTGCATCGCCAACCGAAGCAATTTTCCCTGCGGAAAGAATCACCGTTTGATCCTCCCGCGCCGCCGCGCCCGTTCCATCAATGACGCGCACATGGGTCAGGGCCACCACCGGCGCATCTACTTTCACGAACTCGCGCACCTCCGGCGAAAGCTTCTGCGCCCAAGCCGATGCAGCCGTAAGACACAGCAGGATCACGAGAGAAAACTTGCGCATATTCCTCCCCCTGGATGTAGGTCTGCATTCTACTCCGTGCCTCTGTGGTTTAATCCGTGCCCCTCTGGTCGGCTATCCGCACACGAGCGTCCACCACAGCATCAATGCGCCCATTGGAATTGCGGCTCTAGATTTCCCGCCGCGCTGCGAATGGCCGGGCGCCAGATTGCTGGGGACGAGTGCCTCCATCGCCACCCCTCGCCGCCTGTTAAAATCACACTTTGGCCGCTCTCCCTATGGATGCCGCATTCCTCCGCAATTTTGCCATCATCGCGCATATTGACCACGGCAAATCCACGCTGGCCGACCGCCTGCTGGAGCTGACCGGATCGCTCACCGCGCGCGAAATGCAGGCCCAGGTGCTCGACTCCATGGACCTGGAGCGAGAGCGTGGCATCACCATCAAAGCCCACGCCGTGCGCATGATGTACACCGCGCAAGACGGCCAGACCTATCAGCTCAATCTGATCGATACCCCCGGCCACGTGGATTTCTCCTACGAAGTTTCGCGCTCGCTCGCCTCCTGCGAAGGTGCGCTGCTGATCGTGGACGCCTCGCAGGGCGTCGAAGCGCAGACCCTGGCCAATTCTTACCTCGCCATCAATCACGGCCTCGAGATCATTCCCGTCATCAACAAAATTGATCTGCCCAGCGCCGACATTCCGCGCACCAAGGAAATGATCGAAGGCGCGGTCGGCCTCGACGCCTCCGACGCCGTTCTCATCAGCGCCAAAACCGGCCAGGGCGTACCTGATGTCCTCGAAGCCATCGTCAAGCGCATTCCCCCGCCCAGGGGCAGCCCCGAAAACCGGCTCCAGGCGCTGATTTTCGACTCCTGGTTCGACTCCTATCGCGGCGTCATCGTCCTCACTCGCGTCTTTCAAGGCACGCTGCGCAAAGGCCAGAAAATCCGCCTGATGTGGAATGGCCGCGTCCTCGATGTGGAAACTCTCGGCGTGCTCACACCGAAGCCCGTAGAGGTCGAGGAGCTGCGCGCCGGCGAAGTCGGCTTCCTGATCGCGAATATCAAGAACGTGGCCGACACCAAAATCGGCGACACCATCACCGAAGAGAACAATCCCGCCATCGAGCCTCTGCCCGGTTTCGAGGAAATCAAGCCCATGGTCTTCGCCGGCCTTTACACCGTGGACGCGCACGAGCATACCCAACTGCGCGAGGCGCTCGAAAAGCTGCGGCTTAACGATTCGTCGTTCTTCTTCGAACCGGAAAGCTCGGCGGCTTTGGGCTTCGGCTTTCGCTGCGGTTTTCTCGGCCTGCTGCACATGGAAATCATCCAGGAGCGCCTGGAGCGCGAGTTTGGCCTCGACCTCATCACCACCGCCCCCGGCGTCCGCTACAAGATCACCAAGACCGACGGCGAATTGATCGAAGTAGATAATCCCTCGCGCTGGCCGAACCCAAGCGAGATCGCCAAGATCGAAGAGCCGGTGATTCTGGCCACCATCCTGACCAACGAGGAATACGTTGGCGGCATTCTCAAGCTGGTGGAAGAAAAGCGCGGCAAGCAGAAGAGTTTCGAGTACGTCAGCTCTTCGCGGGTCATGCTGCAGTATGAACTGCCGCTCAACGAAATCGTGCTCGACTTTTACGACCGGCTGAAATCGGTTTCCCGCGGCTACGCTTCGCTCGACTATCACCTCGCCGGAACCTGGGTATCGCCCATGGTCAAACTCGACATCCTCGTCGCCGGCGAGCCGGTGGACGCGCTCTCCATCATCGTGCACCGCGACTTCGCCTATGAGCGCGGCAAGGCGCTGGTTTCCAAAATGCGCGAGCTGATTCCCCGCCAGATGTTCGAAGTGCCGATCCAGGCTTCTATCGGCGCGAAAATCATCGCCCGCGAAACCGTTCACGCCATGCGCAAGAACGTGCTGGCCAAATGCTACGGCGGCGACATCACCCGCAAGCGCAAGCTGCTCGAAAAACAGAAGGAAGGCAAAAAGCGCATGAAGCGCATCGGGCGCGTTGACATTCCGCAGGAGGCCTTTCTGGCCGTCCTGAAAGTCGGCGAAGAGAGCGGCTAGCCGTTCACGCCCTGGAGGGCCGGTGCGCGGTCTACGGAGGGAAGGTGGTCATACCGGAGTCCTGGAGCGCCCGGCTGCCATTTCTGGCCGCCCTCGAACGAGAGTGGCGGCCGCTTTCCCGTTGGGCGGTCTGCGCCTGGCTCGCCTTCTACGCATTGTTCCTCGTGCAGTTGGCGCATGGCTCCGGCGTGCTGCCTATGATCGATCTGGTCTTTATTCCCGTTCATGAAGGCGGCCATCTGCTCTTCGGTTTTTTCGGACACACTCTCATGATCGCCGGCGGAACGCTCTTGCAACTGTTCGTACCTGCGGCGCTGGCCGCCTATTTTTTCTTTCAGCGCCAGATCGCCGGCACGGTGTTTTGCATGTTCTGTTTCTTCGAACAGTTCTTGCCGATTTCCACTTACATGGCCGATGCTCGCGCTCAGCAGTTGCCCTTGCTGACCGTGGGCGATCCCGAGTTTGTGGAGCACGATTGGTTTGTCATGTTCCGCGGCATGGGGGTTTTGCAGTACGACACACGGATCGCATTCTTTGTGCGTACTCTCGGCTGGATGGGAATGGTCGCCACCGTGGGCTGGCTGGTTTGGCAAGGCTGGGCAAAGGGCAGAGCGCAACCAACGCTATGAACCCAACTGATTCCGTGTGCCCCGTTTCTCGCGGGCTCTGTGCGAATTGGGCATGGTGTATCTTCAATCCTCTCCTCGCGAGTTAGAATTACGCTGATTCACGGGGTCCGCTGCTTTCCAAGCAAACGCCGTGGCCGTTGCGTCGAAACTCGGCATAGACCGGCAAACACTCGAGCCAGCCCAGAGCTCGGCCGCGCCCGCCTCGGGCCGCAATCGCAGCCTCGACGCTCTGCGTGGGCTCGTCATGGTTCTCATGGCGCTCGATCACGTGCGAGATTTTGTGCACCACGATGCCGCCCTCTATTCCCCAACCAACCTGAGTCGCGCATCCAGTGTGTTGTTCCTCACCCGCTGGGTCACCCACTTCTGCCTGCCGGTGTTCATGTTTTGCGCCGGCGTGGGCGCCAGGCTCTGGCTCGCGAACGGCCGCAGCATTCCGCAGCTTTCAAGATTCCTGTTCACCCGGGGCTTGTGGCTGATGCTGCTGGAAGTGACCGTGATGCGGCTGGCATACAACTTCAGCTTTTCCCTGAACTATTTGTGGCTGCTCATTATCCTATGGGGCTTCGGCGTCTGCATGGTTGCCTTTGCCGGCCTGGTCTGGCTTCCCATGCGATGGATCCTGTGCTTGAGCGTGATTGGCATTCTCGCGAGTAATTGCCTCGATTTTGTCCCCCCGCCCGCGAACGGCCTGCGCCTGTGGATCTGGACCGTCTTCCGGCAACCAGGCTTTGTGGAAATCGGCCACACCGCATTCGTCGCGCCTTATCCACTCATACCGTGGCTTCTGGTGATGAGCGCCGGATATTGCTTTGGAACCCTCATGGCCCGGCCGCGGCCGGAACTGCGCCGGCTATCGGCCTGCCTCGGCCTTGCGATGTGTGCGGCCTTCGTCTTTCTTAGGTTATGGAATCACTATGGCGATCCCGCGCCCTGGACTCGCATGCCAAGCGCCCTGTTCACCGTTCTGTCATTTCTCAACTGCACCAAGTATCCGGGCTCGCTGGATTTTGTTCTGATGACGCTCGGGCCGGCTTTGTTGCTATTCAGTCTGCTTTGCCGCTTCGATTTGCGTTCCCGAAATCCCCTGGTCGCCTTTGGCAGGGTTCCGCTCTTTTATTTCATCCTGCACTTTTATCTCATCCATCTGATCGCGGTGGTTATAGATTTCGTTCGCTACGGCCGCGCAGCGCTGGCATTTACTTTCATGCCTTTGCCCACCATGGGAGGCGAAGCCGGCCTCTTTCCCGCCTCCTATGGCCTTCCCCTCTGGGGCGTGTATCTTGTCTGGCTGTTTGTCCTGGCTTTCCTTTATCCGGTTTGTCTCTGGTACGGAAATGTGAAGTCGCAACGCCGCGGCGGCTGGCTGCAATATCTCTGAAGATTCCGTCTCAAACTGGAAGATTCCCCACTCGATCACAACCTTTCGCTTCTGACCGCCGACGCGGGCATCCGGCGGTGTGCCGCCGTTCACACCGTCTGGTAATCACGGGTGAGTAAGCTGTCCCGTTTCTGGATACGAAGGCATAACCAGAAATCTCCCCGAATGTGCAAAACTGAATATCCGCTGCCACGCCGGTATGCCGCCAGACGGTCTATGGTTCTGACTTGACGCACGGCTAACCTGCATTGTCCTCTGTGACTTACAGTCCAACGCAAGCTGTCGCGTCAGGGCAAATGGTGAGACCTGTCACAATCTAAGGGAAAGTCTTAGTGGCATTCCACAAGCTTTCCACAGGCCGCGAGCATGGTGCTTGACTTGCTAACTGACCCAGATTTGTGATGGCTCTCTTGCTACTCCGGCGGGCCCATTTCCTCCGGTGCCGGCGTGGCAAAGCGGGTGGAGCTCTTCAGGAAGGCCAGGCCCACTTTCCCGGTGGGGCCGTTGCGCTGCTTGGCAATAATAAGTTCGGCCCGGCCTTGCAATTCAGGATCGTCCTGCTTGTAAACCTCTTCCCGGAAGATGAACATCACCACGTCGGCATCCTGCTCAATGGAGCCTGATTCGCGCAGGTCGGCCAGCTGCGGCCGGTGATCTCCGCCCCGGCTCTCTGGCGCGCGGCTCAACTGCGAAAGCGCCAGCACCGGCACGTGCAGCTCCTTGGCCAGCGCCTTCAGCCCGCGCGAGACCGCCGAAACTTCCTGCGTGCGGTTCTCATAGCGCCGGCTTCCCCCCGACATGAGCTGCAGATAATCCACCACCAGCAAATCCAGCCTGCCCTGTTGCTGCTGCAGCCGCCGCGCCTTGGCCCGCATCTCGCTCAGCGCAATGCCCGCCGTGTCGTCAATAAAAATCGGCGCCCGCGCCAGCTGCTCCATCGCCTGCATCACCCGCGCCTCATCTTCGCGCCACAGCGAGCCGGTGCGCATCTTGTGCGAGTCCACATTGGCCTGCGAGCACAGCAGGCGCAATAGCAAAGCCTCCCGCGACATCTCCAGCGAGAACACGCCGACCACCTTCTCATCCTTCACCGCGGCATTCTCTGCGATATTCAGCGCCAGCGCCGTCTTTCCCATCGAAGGCCGCGCCGCCAGAATCACCAGGTCTGAGTTCTGCAGCCCGCTGGTCATCTCATCGAGGTCGGGAAAATGCGTGGCCAGCCCGGTGATGCGCCGGCCCCGCTGCAGGAGCGCATCCACCGAGCCGAATGACTCTTTCACGATCTCCTGAATGCCCATGAAGCTGCGCCCGATGCGCTTTTCCGAGAGCTGAAATATGGCCGCTTCGGCGTCATTCAATACTTCTTCCGCCGGGTCGCTCTGCTCCGCGGCGCGGGCAATGGCGGCGTTGGCGGCGTGGATCAGCCCCCGCAACAGTGCCTTGTCGCGCACAATCCGGATGTAGTGCTCAATGCTGGGCCGGTCGGGCACTCCATCCAGCAGGCCCGAAAGATAGGCCACGTCCCCGATCGCTTCCAGTTCCTTGGTCCGGTCGAGCTCTTCGCTGAGCGTAATCAGGTCAATCGGCCGCGAAGATTCCATCAACTCCACCATGCGGGAGTACACCCGGCGGTGCGAGTCGAGAGAAAAATCGTCCGCCTTCAGGTGCTCTGCCGCCTGGTTGTAAGCGAGATTGTCCAGCAGAATGGCGCCCAGAATCGAGCGCTCCGCCTCCACATTGGCCGGCATGCTGTGCGCGAGAGTGGACTCAGTGGTTGCCAATTTCTTAACCCGAAATCCCCCCGGCAGCCATCCTATTCATAACTGCGCTGTGGATTCGAGGCGTGTGCATTGGAAATTCGTGGATCAATTCGAAATTCTTCGGCGGCTCGATTGCCATCTGCCTGGTTTTCCACTATAGGCGAAGATAAAGCGAATTAGCAACCAGGCAGGGCAAGTTGCTTGCCACCCTCCAGCGGCCAGGCGCGAAGAGCTAAAAGCTAAAGCTTCTCCAATAACAAACGCGGCCAGGGGCCAGCCACCCCTAGCCGCGGTGTGCGTGAATTCTCCTGGCTTGCCGCTACCGCACTATGCGGTGCGGCTCTGTGCCGGGCGGCTTCATTCCCTGAGGAACTTCGCCCCTCCGCCACCGCCGCTTGCCAAGCTCAAGTCCGAAGACTTTGCTTCGCAAGGATCGCAGAGGCCAGCAGCCTAGTCCTGCCTTGCGGCAAGACTCTCTGAGGAGGCCGCAACGCCCAGGTACCCCGGGGCGCGCCGTAGCGCGCTCTTGGATCCCTCCGGCAGTTCACCGTCGTGGGAAGCGCCGGCGCCGCCAGCTCCGCAATCTACAGCGAGCTCAGGAACACTCACGCTTGCGTTGGCGGCTACTGTGCGGCAGTTGCGCGGCAAGCGCAACAGAAAATTGGCGCAAACTTGTGCAGAAGCTGTGGACGACGAAAATTCTTTGTGGAAAGGCGGCGAAAAGAGGCAAGATTGAATGGGGCGGGCATCGCTCACCCGGAAATTGCGGAGCGGGCGGTCTCGGCCGTGGTCGGGCAAACGCCTCCTCCGCCGGTTCCTCAGATTTTCTCGGCAACCCTGGGAAACCGCAGTCCACCAGGCAGCGTCACAAAATCAAAAGGTCGTGTCCATGAAAACCCTCGCTCTCGCCGCTCTAATCATCGTAAGCCTTTGTCCATATCAGGCGGCCCAAACCGCTTCCCGAACCCCTGCCAATCAACCCGCAAGCTCCTCTCAGATGGCTCGCGGCAAATACATCGTCGAAGACGTCGCCGTCTGCGGCCAGTGTCACACCCCGCGCGACAGCAACGGCGAGCCCGAGGCCAATCACCAACTGGAAGGCGGCCCGGTATGGTTTCAACCCGCCGCTCCCATGCCGAACTGGCCGCTCAAAGCGCCCCGCATCGCCGGAACTCCGCCGGCCAGCGATCCCGACATGGTGCGCCTGCTCACCACCGGCATCTGGACCGATGGCAAGCAACTGCGCCAGCCTATGCCGCAGTTCCGCATGACCTCGGAAGATGCGCAGGCCGTGGTCGCCTATCTCAGGTCCTTGACCCCCAACCGTCCCTAGAGCGATGAATGCTGGAATGTGTGCCGCCACGCGCCGACAGGCTGGTTTCGGCCCCGGCGGGCTCGACTAAAAGACAAAACCCGCGACCATCATCACAATGGTCGCGCTTTCGATCGCCACCGCCCATGAGAGCAGACGCTTGGCCAGCCTGAATCGCGCCAGCAGCCGGCAGCCAATCAGGCCTACGACGGTCACGGGGGCGGCAAACAAGCGCAGCCCGCACAGATCGCCCAGCACCGTATTCTTCTGCCCGATCGCTGGGATCAGCGCCAGCCCCAGGCTGAGCGGCGCCAGCAAACTAAAAGCAAACAGGAACTTCGAAAGCGCCGTGGAGGTTTTCTCGCGCTCCCGGCTGATAAAGGCGAGAAGAAATGTGGGTATGAGCAGCAGGCCAAAAAGAAACAACTCCAGCATCCAGTCGCCGAACGCCCCCATGCCGCCGTTGAAATCGTTCGGGTTTCGCCTCTCCAGCAGGTAGCGGCCGGTCACCACCACCGCCGAAAACGCCAGCACCGCCCCATAACATGCCGCCACCAAGCCCACCTGCGTCCGCCATGAGAGATTCGGCCATTGCATGAGGCGATTCTACGTCCGCCGCCCCCGCACGCCCTCATTACTTCCGTACGCTCGGGGTGCGGGTGCCGGGTGCCCCTCGATAAGAGCGAAGGCGTTGTCAAGGACAAACCTGTCCTGGCGGTGTGTGAGCACCGCTCGCTTTGCCAGAGAAGGTGAGGACCAAGACTCTGGAAATCTCACGCGGAATCACTTTGCGGTGGAGTTACGTTCCACCAACCATCGATTCGGCCACGACCTCGGCCATGATTCTTCTATGCGAACATCCCGCCGGGTGCGGGATGCGAGAGCGCCCAATCAACGTTTCGATCTAGCTCGCGCCGATCCGGGGCACCGCGCCGGAAAGGGTCAAATCAACGAGCGACCAACGAGGAAGCCGAAGCCCAAGCGAAGAAGCTGGGTTACGATAAAGAGGTTTAACGATGCCCCCTTCAACGCGCACGGTAACGGAGTATTTACTAATGGGAAGAACTTTATCACCGCCGATCGCGATTTCCACAGTGGTGGGTACTGGAAGCTGTTTGACAGCAGTGGAACGCGGCTAGGCACATACAACGAGGACTCATCAACCCGAATCGGACCATAGCCATGTTCTGGATTGGATTCACGCCCGAGAACGTGCTCGAACTTTAGCCCGGTGAAGAAGGGCTTACTGGTATGCTCATGCTCGGGCACCACGAAGAAAGTTTTATTGCTCACACCTGGACTTGGTGCTCACAGCAATACCTCGAGCACTGGAGGCAGGGCTTGACCCGTGCGCTTGGCGGCCAGCCGTCGGCCCTCATTACCGACATGCGAACACCTGCTCAGTCGAGCCATTTGGTCTGGTGGCCCGTCTGGAAACTCGGGCGCGAGCTAGTGTTTCAGAATCAGGCGCTCTTCTTTGCGAAGCAAAACGTTGCGGGGGCGCATATCGATGTCGAACACCTTTATAGCCTGATCGGGAGGCACACATCCCTCAATAATGAGGGTATACCAATCTCCGAATGGGTAGCCCCTATTTCCGACGTAGAGGGATTCTTAGCGTCTTACCCGAGCCGTGAAGATTAATGCCTGGTGCCCTAGGGCTTCCTGTCATAATCCAGCTTGATTAGCAAGCTGTAGACTTCTCGGAGCCTGCATTCTGCGCGTTTAGCCGACCTGCGACCTGATCCCCCGTTTCGTCGGAAGCGGCGTCAGGGCCGGAGGGGGCATTTTGCCGTGGGTATACACCACCCCCACTCGCGTTTGACCGGTTTTTTCGCGGGACGGTAAGATCAGAGGTTCAGCATTTAGCATTCAGCACTCAGCAATCAGCCGTCAGCATTCAGCCCCGAACCGGCGTCTGCGGCTCGGGGAGTTTTGTTCCAAACGGATACGTGCTGGCTGAATGCTGAGTGCTGACGGCTGAGTGCTCGAACCCATGCCCCACGAACTTCCCAAATCCTACGAGCCGGGCGCGATTGAAGCGCGCTGGGCGGAGTACTGGGTCAAGGAGAAGCTGTTTCATGCGGAGACGCCGG
>Ga0335078_10013056_pt1 | contig 12314 bp, 11 predicted proteins | sample Lox_Sample_32_FD_206711 | JGI IMG/M metagenome (GOLD analysis project Ga0335078, IMG submission 206711) | Soil microbial communities from Loxahatchee National Wildlife Refuge, Florida, United States - Lox_Sample_3.2 | ecosystem: Environmental > Terrestrial > Soil > Wetlands | place: USA... | reverse complement strand
CAGCTGCACCTCTACTGATTCCCATAGTCGTGGGGTATATTGTGGTGGCCATCCTGCGACGCTACCTGCCGCCCGCGCCCGACGACTTCGCAGCCTCGAAACGCATTTTTTGCGTCTGGCTGTACCTGTTAGTGGTGGGGGCGCTGTATCTGAATCCTTACGCCATGTGGCTTTTTCTCGGCGCGCTCGCGTATGGATTCGTACTGTTGCAACGTCCATCCAGCGCCTCGCACCGGCTGTTGAATGCCGCGTTGTTGTTGCTCGGCGCCGCACCTTTGATCGCCATGCTGTACTTTTTCGGAAAGGACATCTTCCTCGGCTGGCGAATTCTCTGGTACCTCGTGCTGCAGACAGCCTACGGAGTGTGGTCAACCCTGGCGGCTTTGATTTTTCTCCTGTCCGTAGTGATATGGGTGCAGCTCGTTGTGATGGCCGTCATCGGACTGCCCAAGGGCGTTCGAAAGCCAGCCCCGCGACGAACAGAGCCCGAGAGTGAGCTTGCTTTGGCGGGCTCCTAATGCAGAGCGGCAAAGACATGGCGGAGCTGCGGGAGTTAGTTCTGCTGCTGGCCGAAGAAAGGCCCTTGCCACCGCGTAACAACGATCATCCGCCCAGCGGCGAGTGGGAGAATTAGCGCGACAGCTGCATTGAACTGGCTGGCCGCTGCCTTACAAGATCGACGGCAATGATCTCGACCTCGTCCGCACCGGCAGCCACGCGGATCTGTTCTGACACCTCGAATATGCGCGCCGTCGTCCAACGAGTCAGCCGGGCAGAGGTACGCGTTGGCGGCTGCGTAGTCGGCCGCGTCGCGTCGGGACTCCTGGTGCTGGTCGGGGTCGCGAAAGACGACACGGCCGCTTCCGGCCAGTACCTGGCAGAAAAAATCGCCCATTTGCGTATCTTCGGCGACACCGAAGGACGCATGAACCGGTCCTTGCTGGAGATGAGGTCCGATGCGGCTGCAGGCGCCGACGCTGGACCCGGAATCCTGTGCGTTTCTCAGTTCACACTATATGGTGATTGCCGGAGGGGCCGGCGGCCAAGCTACGATCGCGCCGCGCCCCCCAAAGAGGCGCACCCGCTCTACCAGACGTTCGTCGAGCAGCTTCGCGCATTCGGTGTGCCGGTACAAACGGGCGAGTTCCAGGCTATGATGGAGGTAGAACTCGTCAACGACGGTCCTGTGACGGTACTGCTTGATTCAGAAAGAGTCTTCTAGGATTGAACGCGCGCGATGCCCCGTCACACGTCACCCAGTGCCTCTGTGGCTTCGGACGGAGGGGCGGCCCTTGTGGCCGCCCGATTATGGAACACCACTGTGCTCTCATCGGCAGGGCGGGCACAAGGGCTGCCCCTACGCATAGGGTGGCGCGAAGCGCCGGGCGAGGGGTCACACGGTTTACGGCGGCGTGCGCTACTGAGTTTGGCGGGGCTGGTGTTCGTCTTGTGCCCTGCGCGCGCTCGGGCATGGTCTGGCGAGGTGCAACTCGGCGCGGCACGGAAAGGAGCTCCCCGGCCTTACCTCCCACCTGGTCTGAAACTCACGGTGGCCGGCACAGTGCGCGATCCCCGCGGCGTGCCAATTCCCAAAGCCGTTGTATTGCTCCGCAGTGGCCGTTACCGCGCCCAGGATACCACCGGCCAGGGGGGTTACTTCGGCTTTCAGTTCCTAGGCGAACTTCCCCAGGGCCTCCGGAGCAGCGGTGAGCTAGTCTTCCAGGCTCCAGGCTTTGCAACCCTCACGCGAAAGTGGAACGTGCGGGACCCTGACGTCGGGAAGCTCGAAATCACTCTTCAATTGGCGTCAGTCTCTCAAACCGTCACAGTGACGGCCACGCGGACGGCCACGCGGCTCGACGAAACCGCCGCTGATGTCTCCGTGCTCACACCCCAGGTTCTCTCCTCCACTTCCGCCCTGACCCTCGATGACACGCTGCGCCAGGTACCGGGCTTCAGCCTGTTCAGGCGATCGGGCAGCCGAACCGCCAACCCGACCTCACAAGGCGTTTCGTTGCGAGGTGTGGGGGCGAGCGGCCCCAGCCGTGCCCTGGTGCTTGAAGACGGCATTCCGCTAGTCGATCCCTTTGGCGGCTGGGTGTACTGGGACCGTGTGCCGCACGAGTCGATAAGCGACGTCGAGGTGGTTGAGGGCGGCTCTTCGGATCTCTACGGCTCTGACGCCATGGGTGGCGTGATCAACGTGCGCACCCGGCCCGTCGATATGTCGCATCTGTCGGTGGAAGCGTCGTACGGCAACGAAAACACGCCCGATCTTTCGATTGCGTCCGGTCTTGCGCTCGGCAAATGGGGGCTCGGCGTATCCAGCGAAGCCTTCCAGACCGATGGCTACGTGCTGGTGCCGGGCAACATCCGCGGTCCAATCGACACGCGAGCCGGGGTCGATGATCGCGCCGATGATGTCACCCTCGAGCGACACATTGGTGACCGCGCGCATATCTTTGCGCGCGGTAATTACCTGGGCGAGGAACGGCAAGCGGGTATTGCCAACGAGAATAACCACACGACTATTCGCCAGTTGGCCGCCGGCGCGGACTGGCAGTCGCCCCGCGCCGGAACGTTCTCCTTCCGCGCCTACGGCGGCGACGAGTTGTTCGATCAGAACTTCTATTCGGCGGGAGCTGAGCGCCTCACCCAAGCGCTGACCGATGTGCAGCGAGTTCCCGTGCAGGACATCGGATTCTCCTCGCAGTGGTCGCGCGCGGCGGGCGCCTATCAGACATTGGTAGCCGGATTTGAAGCTGACGGTGTGCGCGGAGCGAGCAACGAATTCAAGTTCACGGGCGGGAGTCTTACGCCCAGTTCGGCGGTGGGGGCCGGGGGACGCCAGCGGACGATTTCTCCATTCGGCGAGGACGTTCTGCACTTCGAATCAAAATGGGTGGTCACAGTGGGCGCTCGGCTCGATCACTGGTCCAATTACGACGCGCTCTCGACAACTCTGCCGATTGCCAAGCCGGCGCCGCCCACGGTTGTCAATTTCCCTAATCAAACGGATCAGGCCTTCAGTCCGCGCCTTTCGGTACTTCGTCGACTCCCGGATGGCTGGTCTGTTACGGGTTCCATCTATCGCGCGTTCCGGGCGCCCACCCTGAACGAGCTTTATCGCTCTTTCCGCCTGGTCAACATTCTCACGCTCGCGAATAATGCGCTCACCGCCGAGCACCTCACGGGCGCCGAAGCTGGAGCGACCTGGGTCTCTCCCGGCCAGCGTCTGACAGCGCGCGGCGTCTTCTTTTGGAGCGACATCGTCAATCCCATCGAAAACGTCACCCTGACCAGGACCCCTACGCTGATCACGCAGCAGCGCGATAACCTGGGCCGCACCCGTTCCCGCGGGGTCGATCTTGACCTCTCTGACCAGCTCACCGGGACCCTGAGCCTGACGGCGGGATATCAATTCACGAACGCCACCATCCTCAGCTTCCCCGGCGATACGGCCCTCGTGGGGTTACGCATTCCCGAAGTTCCACGCCACGATCTTACGTTTCAGTTACGGTATTCGAATCCCAATGCCGGCAGTCGGCTCGCGCGATTCACGCTGGGTTTGCAGGGGCGCGCCGAAAGCGCCGCCTATGACGACAGCCTGAACACCCTCCGCCTGGGTCCCTACTTTACGATGGACGCTATCGTCTCGCGCCAGATGGCCGCCGGGACGGAGTTGTTTGTGGCCGGCGAAAACCTCACCAACCAGCGCTACCAGGTAGCCCTGACGCCGACGCCCAACCTGGGCCCGCCGATTCTCTTCAGGGCGGGCGTGCGATACGACTTTGGTCGGCGCCGGTAAAAGGTCCCGCTGGGCCGGGCCCGAGGTGCCTTTTTAAAGACCGGACACGCTTGGGGAATCCCGGTTGACCCGGGTTTTGATAGGCTACATGGAGTGCCTATAATGTGAATCAAGCACCCTCTTGACAGATACTTGCTGGCTTGCTAAGCTGCCTGCTGCTGTAGGGCAATTGATGAATTGCCCGTACTACCCGCGCGGCGTGGGAATCCGGTCTGGCACACGTATGATCAGGGGACTGGAATGTTGAAATCGCGCGAACCGACCCCGGAACGTGAGCAAGGCTTGCGAAAAACGCCACGAAACAAAACGAGAGTCGACAACTGCGGTCGAAAGGGTGACGGCGGCTTCGGCGATGCGGTGTCCGGGAACCAACGTCTCGAACGAAGCCGTCAATCTATTGAAAACAAGCCATTTTGCCAACCGGCGGAAACCCGTCAAGCAACTGGTTCATGCCCGCAATATGTGTGAAATTACAGCACTTAGCTCATTTCGAATCTAAAGAGTGCCGGTTCCTCTAACTTGTCTCTTGTTGGGAGTTCATAAATACGTGGGTTAGGACTCAACAACGTGACCACTCCTTGGCCCCAGCCTATAAGCCCCTTGCACCTGTTGCCCCTTTCCGCGCTGGCGGCCGCCTTGCCTCTGGCTCTGCTGTTGGTTCTGATGGGCGTGTTGCGCAAGTCGGCGTACGCCTCGGCTGCGTCGGCGCTGGCAGCCGCGCTGCTGCTGGCGCTGACAGTGTGGCGCATGCCGGCAGCCCTGGCCCTAGCCAGCGCGGCGTTTGGCTTTGTCTACGGGCTTTGGCCCATCATGTGGATTGTCTTCTCGGCACTCTGGCTCTACAACCTGGCGACCGACGCGGGCAGTTTCGACCTGCTCCGGCGTTGGATGCGCCAGCATGCCTCCGCCAACATTTGCGTGCAAGCCATTCTGGTGGCTTTCTGTTTCGGAGCGTTGCTCGAAGGCACGGCGGGTTTCGGTTCGCCGGTCGCCATCGCCGCATTTCTGCTGGTCGCGCTCGGCTTCAGCGCCAGACAGGCCGTAAAGATCTCCTTGATTGCCAACACTACGCCTGTGGCCTTCGGAGCTCTGGGCATTCCCATCGTGGCCTTGGCCGGCGTCACCGGCCTGGACCTCAACAAGCTTTCGGCCATGGTGGGGCGGCAGCTCCCCATCATGTCAGCCCTCCTTCCGCTGTACCTGGTGTTGGTGCTCGCTGGGCTGAAGGGACTCATCCAGGTATGGCCGGCGGTCGTGGTGGGCGGAGGCGCGTTTGCTCTCACGCAGTTCACAGTGTCGAACTTCTGGGGCCCGTATGTCGCTGATATTCTCGCCTCGGTTTTCTCTGTTGCTGCCCTGGCACTGCTGCTGCGCGTCTGGCGGCCTCCGGAGCCGGAAGTCGCTGCTGCCGACGAAACCCAAACGCGCGGCCTTTCGTCGGGCGAAGGCTTCCGAGCCTGGCTACCCTGGGCCGTGCTCTCGGCCGTGATGATCGCCTGGTCTTACCTCAAGCTCTTCGACAAAGGCTCACTTAAGCTGGCGGTGCCGTACCTCAATCAGGCTGTGTTCATCACCCTCTATCGAAAGCCCTACGCAGCGATTTACGCCTTCCAGCCTTTGGCGGCCGGGACAGGCACGCTGCTAGCCGTGCTGTTGACGGCGGTGTTCTTAGGAGTACCGCCGCTCTGGCTGGCGAAATCCGGCCTCAGGACGGCGAAACAGCTTGCCGCGCCCGCGCTGACCGTGGGATTAATTGTCGCCTTGGCCTATCTTTACAACTACTCCGGAATGACCTATACGCTGGGCGCGGCTCTAGCAAGCCTGGGCGGCTTCTTTCCCTTTGCCAGCGGCTACCTCGGTTGGCTGGCTTGCTTCATGACAGGCAGCGATACATCCAGCAATCTGCTATTCGGCAACCTTCAAGTCGCCGCCGCGCACCAGATCGGCGTGAGCCCCATTCTGCTGGCAGCGACGAATTCTTCGGGTGCGGTGATGGGCAAGATGATTTCGCCGCAGAACATTTGCATCGGTGTGACAACCGTGGGTCTGGTGGGCCGCGAAGGCGAAGTGCTTCGGACCACGTTCTGGCACAGCATTCTGCTGGCCGGTGTGCTGAGCACTCTGGCGCTGTTGCAGGCCCACGCGCTGGCCTGGATGATTCCATGAGATGGAAGATCTGCACTGCGGTTTTGGCCCTGGCGCTTATTGAGCTTCGCAGAATATTGGATAAGGCGTTCGGCTGTAGCGGCGCTCTATAAGCGCCGAAAAACGGCGGTCGCAGACCGCCGCTACAGCCAGCTCATCTGCTCTATAGTCTGCGAACGTCAATAATGGGTCTGCGGGGAACGGTCGCCACGCATTTCGAACTCGACTAGACATCTGAATGGGGCAATATCTGAACAAGTGTGAGGATTTGCCGGCTTTGAAATCTTGAATTTGCGATCTGAAATCCGACGGGACCTCGTCGGTTTGAGGTCGAAGACTTCGCTAGCGCTTGCGCCCGCATGGCCAATCTCTTTCTGGCACGCGCGCTGGCGCGCCGTAACGAGATCGCCACGCGAACCGCCATCGCGGCCCCCCAGATGGGACATCGTCAGCATGCTTCTCTCCGAGAGTCTGCTGCTAGGACTGGCGGGCGGTTCGCTCGGCATTACCTTGTTGGTGTGGGAAAGAGGCACGGTGAAATTTCTCGTGCCCAAATCGCTGCCGCTAGGGATTCCGATTGATTGGCGTGTGCTTACGTTCACAGCCGCTTGTTCCCTCGCGGCAGGGCTGCTCTTCGGGCTGGCGCCGGCGCTCACGACGTCGCGCGTTGACGTGAACGCGGGCCTGACATTCATTCAGGTGGACGGCTCCAAGGTCTGCTGGCGGCGGGACGGGAGGCGCTTTCGCTGGTGCTGCTGGCGGGAGCCGGCTTGATGATCCGCAGCCTTCTGGCCGCGCCGAGCCGCCGCGTGGCGCCGCCCATCGACCCTAGCCAGGTGCTGTTCGATGTGGATCTGCTGGAGCATCGGGTGTCGGAATCGCCGGCAGAGCGGCCTGACCGTGCAACGGCGCTGGGCGCCTTTGCCGCACTCGCCCTGCTTCTCGCGGTAGTCGGGATCTACGGCGTGATGTCCTATTCGGTGGCGCGGCGAACGAACGAAATCGGAGTGCGGATGGCGCTGGGCGCAGAGCAAAGTGACGTGCTGCGAATGGTGGTGGGAACCGGGTCGCGCATGACTGCTTTCGGCATGGCGGTTGGCCTCGCGGGCGCGCTTTTCGTGACGCGCCTGCTCACAAAGCTCTTGTACGGAATCAAGCCCACTGACGTCACCACGTTCTGCGCGGTGTGCGCGGTTCTGGGAGCGGCGGCATTCTTAGCCAGTTATCTTCCTGCGCGCCGCCAGCGTGGTAGTCCGATGACGGCGCTGCGTGAGGAATAGGTGGTCATTGCAGATCAATTGTCAGTCGGCAATCGAAAACCCGCGATGATTCGTCAGTCGGCAATAGGCACTACAGGTTGAGGCCGGCGGGCTGCGCCGAGGCGGCGGCGAACAATTCGAAGGAGTTTTTCAAGCTGAGCGTTGAATTCCTGAATGTGGAGCAGCTTGGCCAGCAGCGCGCTAAGGCCCAAACCCACCGAGGTGCCGATGGCCAGCAGCACGAAAGAGCCAACCGTGGAATGCCAGGGGATGTGAGCTTCAAGCCGCTGATCAAGCTGGTAGGTGCCCCAGCCGGCCACGAGGGAAGCTGCGCTAGTCTTGAAGAAGAAGACGATGTTGCTCCGCACGGTGCGGCTCTTCAGCTTCCAATTGAGAAGCACGAAGAGCGCCAGCATGAATCCGGCGATGCCGAGCGAGCTCGCCAGGGCCAGTCCACGGTACCCGTAGCGGTGCACTAGAATTGTGTACAAAGGTAGGCTCGCTACAGTCGTCGCGGTGCCCACCACGGCCGGGGTCCAACTGTTGTGCATGGCGAAGAATCCACGCGAGAGCAGGTACTGCCCGGCCCAGGCGAACATGCCGAGCGAGAACAAAGCCAGGGCCAGCCCGGTGGAGTGAAAGTCCGGTCCGCGCAGGCGAGTGTGGGAGAACACCAAGTAGACCACGGGCTCGCTCTGGGCAATCACCAGGGCGGAGACGGGAATCATCATCGCCAGCAGGCCCTTCAACGCCGCGCTCAAAGTGCGATCGAGTTCGTCGAGCTTTCCTTCCGAGTAGAGACGGGCCAGAATCGGGAACGACACCACGCCCACGGCTTGGCCGAGCGAGGTGAGTGGCACCTGCATCAGGATCTTGCCGTACTGGAGCCAGGTGATAGAGGCCGCCTGCAGATAGGAGCCAAACCAGCGGATGATCCAGTTGTCCGTGAAAGTGAGCGAGAGCGCCAGCATGATCGGCACCGCCAGTTTCAGGAACAGCTTGAAGCCGGGGTGCCGAAGGTCGAGGTTCGGTCGAAAGCGAGCCTTCGCTCGTGTGGTGCCGTAAACCTGAAGCAAAAGGTTGCCGCACAAGGCGCCCACGAGCACGCCCAGCGCGAATCCGGTCATGCCAATGTGGCGCGCCAGCGTCCAGCCGCCCAGCACAACGAAAGCGTTGTAGACCACGGTGGCGAGCGAGGGAAACAGGAACTGATGCTTGGTGTACTGCACCGCCGCCATGATGCTGCCCAGCACCATGCAAATCTGCGCCGGCAGCATGAGCCGCGTTAAGAATACGACGCGCGCCTTCTCGGCCGACGCGAAACCGGGCGAGGTGATCTCCACCAGGTGTGGCGCGAAGAGTTCTCCTACACCCACGAACAGCAGCATCAGCATGGCCATGAAGGTGATCACGGTGGAGAACACATGCCAACCCTCTTCCTCCTTGCCTTCGGCCAGGTACTTTGTAAACACCGGGATAAAAATAACGCTGAGCGAGGCGCCGGCCACCAGGTAATTCAGAAAATCCGGAAGCGTGAACGCGGAGTAGAACGCATCGGTGGCGGCGTTAGAGCCCACCTGGTGGGCCACGGTCCACTCGCGGAGGAAGCCCAGGAGACGGCTCAGGATCACGCTGACCGTGACAATGCCCGCGGCTCCTGCGATGCGGCCGGCGGTTTGCCCGCCAAGCGAAGGGGCTGGCTCATCGAGAGAGGCGGCGGATATTTCAGGGTCCGCCGCCAGTGGATTTGCATCGGTTCCGATTTCAGGCAAGCAGGCGCGCTCCTCCCTGGAAGGATTGCTCGACGTAGACAAGGGAAATCCGATGCAGACTGGGCACGGGGCGGACCTCTGACGCACAGCCTAAAACACCGTCGCGGGTTGGGGGCGTGCGGGTAAAGATCATGTCGCGCAGTTGTAGAGAAGTAGTCAGAGTATCATGAGTACAGTGCAGTTCAGGGAAAAATACGGGACGGTAACTCGATTAGTAACCTTCGGCAACCCCAGAAACCTGCATCGCTGCGCCGCGTTTCTGATTGCAAGCAGGCAGCAACTCGAATACTATAACCTTCAGAGCCAGTAATTGCCTCTTCCGGCACAGACGAGTAATGTGCGGGCCGTCTGGGGGAAGCGCTCCAAAGGAAACGGCAGGGCCTCCGCCTTGTGTAGTTCAGACTACGCGGCCGCTGACACGAATGTGAAATGCTGCGCGGGGCGCCATAGACAAAGACCGGAATATACAAGTGTCCGAGGCCGGTGACGCTTCCGGCTCAGGCTGGGGAACAAGCTCAATGGCGGAACCGAAAAGGCGCCAACTAACAGGCCGGACAGCGTCTGAGACGCGCGCCGAGATGGTGCAAGTCGTGCTGCCGAACGACGCCAATCCGCTGGGGAATATACTGGGCGGCACGGTCATGCACTTGATTGACATCGCGGGCGCCATTGCTGCTCACCGTCACGCGCGCAGTTACGTAGTGACCGCCTCGGTCGACAGCGTGGTGTTTGCGCGGCCGATTCGCGTGGGTCAGGTAATTATGTTACGCTCCGAGGTCACCCGCGCGTTCCGCACCTCGATGGAAGTGGAAGTCAAGGTTTACCTGGAAGACTACGTCAAGGGTGAACGCTGCCTGACCAGTTCCGCCTATGTCACCTATGTAGCTGTCGATCAAGACCTGCGGCCCACGCCCGTTCCCCCGCTTATCGTGCGGACGGCGTTCGAAAAGCGGCGTTACCGCGAGGCCCTAGGGCGGCGGCGACGGCGCTTGGCCGAGGCTGCCAGAGCGCGCCGGCAGTTCCAGGAAGAGCGTTGAGGTACCTGGTTGCCACGTCGTAAGACACGGATTCCAAAGGAGAGTCAAATGAAGACTAAGCGTACAAAGATCTTTACCGGCACGCCGTGGGAACCTATGGCTGGCTACGCGCGCGCCGTGCAGGCGGGAGACGTGGTCTATGTCTCGGGCACCACAGGAACGGATCCGTCCGGCAAGGTGCTCAATCCGGGCGATGCTGTGGGTCAAACCACGCAAGCGATTCGCAACATTGAGAACGCCCTCAAGCGGCTCGGTCTCGGTCTTGACAACGTGGTACGTACGCGCATTTACCTTACCCAGATGGACCGCTGGGAAGAAGTTGCTCGGGTTCACGGTCAATTCTTTGGCGAGATTCATCCTGCCACTGCGCTCATAGGCGTAACCCGGCTTGTTGATCCGGAAATGATCGTCGAGATTGAAGCCGACGCCGTGCTGTAGGAAACGGGGAGCGAAGTCGATGACGAGCCGGAGGGACTTCTTGCTGCACTCACTGCGCCGTCGATGCTTTGCGGCGGTCACCTGCAACGCGGCCCGGATCAACTGCAGGCCTTAGCCGGATTCACAACCGGAGCCGCTCCGGGCGCAGCCGCCGGCCTCACGCCCCAATCGTCTCCGGCTTGGCCGGAGGATTCTGATCCTCAGTACTGGGATTTCATCCGCGACCAGTTCCACATCCCTAGCAGCCAGGCATTCTTCAATACAGGAACCATTGGAGCTGTTCCGCGGCCAGTACTGGAGCGGGCCATCGAGGACATGCGGACGCTGGCGGCGACGCTTCCTTTCCGGGACTACAACGCTCGCACCCCGGACTGTGTAGTTCGGAATGAGACGACCACAAGCTGGGAATGTGCCGGTTCATGCAGTACGGCACAGGCAACCCGTCGCTGCTGGTGGGGCTCGACGCCGTCCCGGACTTCCATTTCCGGATGGGCCCCCAGCGCGTGCGCGGCGCCGACATTGAGGAGCAACTCTCGGAGCGGCGGCCGCATGCGTCCGCGTTCGCAATGCGATCCGCTCGGAGTGCGCCAATCCTGCCACATTCACAACAGTGAGGACGAGATCGACGCCACCCTCGAAATCATGCGCGACCTCACCAGACAACACGCCTAGGCGGGCAGGCTGTCACGCAACGGCATTGTGTCAATTCAGTTGGGGCTTGGGGGTGGCGCTGGAGCAGGATCGAGGCGGCTCACGTGGCCTTGCCTTGCATCATCCATGCGAATGTGGTACCGATCAAGAGTCGTCGCGGTGGCTTCCCCGAATTGAGCCAAAGCCTTGGCATAATTGTCGCGTGACTGCAACTCGCTTCCCTTGGCCTGAATGAACGTATCTTCCGCTTGGGTGACAAAGAAATAGTCCACTTTGCCCAGCTTGAACATCTGTTTGTAGCCGTCGAGCTCCTGCTGCGCCAGATTCGTCAATTGGTGGGACACCTCGATGGCCTTGCGAGCCTCGGCCACATTGGCTTCGGCAGTGCGAACGTCCTGAACTACGAGGTTGCGGTCGCGTTGTGCTTGGGCCTCCATCTGGCGCATGTTGGCTAGCGCCCGTGCTGCAGTTGCCTGGGCTACGCGGTTGCGAAGGGGGATCTGCAAGGTGATGCCGTAGTTGTACTCGGGGAAACGTCCATGAAAAATCTGAGTCAGGGTCTGGGCTAGGCCCGCGTACTGGGTTCCAGTCGCGGTAGGGGCGAATGGAGCCCCGCTGGCAGAGACGCATTCGCCGTTACTCAGGGTGGCACCCGTTGGGCATGAATAAACAATGGTATTGCCGGTAAGGCCCTCGGGCAGGTAATTTGCAAATAGGTTAAGCGACGGAAGCAAGGAATTGCGGTCAGCCTTGACAATGAGGTTCTGGTCGCGCAAGTTTAGTTGGTCCTGCGTCAGTTCTTCGCGGTTGGCCATGGCCAAGTGCAGAGCATCTTCGAGCGGTGGAATATCATTGGGCGAAGGCTGCGGAAAGTCTTCCATGGGTACAACATCAACTGCAGAGAGTTCCGGATCCGCGTTCTGCCGGGAAATGGCCGTCTTCAGGAGCTCCTCTTGTTGCCGGTAAGCCGTTTCCACCTGGGCCTCCACCTGTCGGCGAAGAGCCGTCTCCTCCTGCGCGCGCACCAAGTCGAATTTGGCGATCACGCCCAACTCGGACTCCTTCTTGACATCCTTCTCCTGCTGTTCGGCATCGGCGAGCCCCTGGCGCGCGACCACCAAATACTGGTAGTAGTTCGTCAGATCGTAGTAGTAGTTAGCCACCTGCGTGGCTGTGGTGATCACTTGCTGCCGAAACACGCTGT
>Ga0335078_10013054_pt1 | contig 12315 bp, 7 predicted proteins | sample Lox_Sample_32_FD_206711 | JGI IMG/M metagenome (GOLD analysis project Ga0335078, IMG submission 206711) | Soil microbial communities from Loxahatchee National Wildlife Refuge, Florida, United States - Lox_Sample_3.2 | ecosystem: Environmental > Terrestrial > Soil > Wetlands | place: USA: Florida... | reverse complement strand
CGGCCATCAGGGGCGCGGCCAGCCGGGGCGCCGCCAGCCGGGGGAGCGCGGCCAGCCGGGTGCGCCGATCATCGAGGTGTCCGGGCGCACCTACCCGGTCGAGGTCAGGTATCGCCCGCTCACCGGGCCAGGCGCCGCTGACTGGCCGGACGGCGACGGCGAGGAACCGGCGGAACGCGCCAAGAGCGCTGCGAGCGACGCCGGGCCGCGCGACCAGGTGCAGGGCATCTGCGATGCCGTGGCCGAGCTCAGCGCCGAAGGCCCTGGCGACATCCTGGTATTCCTCAGCGGCGAACGGGAGATCCGCGACGCCGCCGACGCCCTGGCCGGTGAGGCGCCCGCTGACCTCGAGATCCTTCCGCTGTACGCCAGGCTCTCGGCCGCCGAGCAGCACCGCGTCTTCGAGCCGCACCGCGGCAGGCGCGTGGTGCTGGCCACCAACATCGCCGAGACCTCGCTGACCGTGCCCGGCATCAGGTATGTCGTCGATCCGGGCACTGCGCGGATCTCCAGGTACAGCAACCGGACCAAGGTGCAGCGACTGCCGATCGAGCCGATCTCCCAGGCCTCGGCGAACCAGCGGGCCGGCCGGTGCGGTCGCACCTCTGATGGCATCTGCATCCGGCTCTACTCGGCCGAGGACTTCGCCGCCCGCCCGGCCTACACCGATCCCGAGATCCTGCGCACCAGCCTGGCCTCGGTCATCTTGCAGATGGCCGCGCTCGACCTCGGCGAGGTGGCGGACTTCCCGTTCATCGACCCGCCGGACACTCGCAACGTCGCCGACGGCATCCGCCTGCTCGAGGAACTCGGTGCGGTCGGCGCCGCCACGGGCTCATCCGGCGGACGCCAGGCCAGCCACCGCGAGCGGCGCGCCGGGCCGGCGCTGACCGACCTCGGCAGGCAGCTGGCCAGGCTGCCGGCCGACCCGCGGCTCGGCCGGATGATCATCGAGGCCGGCCGCAACGGCTGCGCCCGCGAGGTGCTGGTCATCGCCGCCGCGCTGTCGATCCAGGATCCGAGGGAGCGGCCAGCCGACGCCCGCGAGGCGGCCGACGCGCAGCATGCGCGCTTCGCCGAGCCTGGCTCGGACTTCCTGTCGCTGCTGAACCTGTGGGAGTACCTGCGCGAGCAGCAGCGCGAGCTGTCCGGGTCGGCGTTCCGCCGGATGTGCCGCCGCGAGTACCTGCACTACCTGCGGGTCCGCGAGTGGCAGGACGTCTACGGCCAGCTCGCCGCGGCGGCCAGGGAACTCGGCATCGAGGTGGGTCCTGACCGGCCTCTGGCCGGTCAGGACCGGGCCGCCGCGGTGCCGGGGCGGGCGGCCGGTACCGGCGTCGAGGCGCACGTCGCCCAGCTCGCCGCCAGGCCGGGCGCGCAGCCGGAGCCGCGGGTGCCCGCCGACCTGGCCGACCGGGTGCACCAGTCGCTGCTGGCCGGCCTGCTGTCGCACATCGGCATGCAGGACGTCGCCAGGCAGTCCGGGCAGCGGCGCCGCGGGCCAGCCGAATTCACCGGCGCGCGTGGTGCCCGTTTCGCCATCTTCCCCGATTCGGTGCTGGCGAGAAGGCCGCCGCCATGGGTGGTCGCTGCCGAGCTTGTCGAGACCTCGCGGCTGTGGGCCAGGATCGCGGCCAGGATCGAGCCCGACTGGGCAGAACGGCTCGCCCCGCACCTGATCAGGCGGGAGTACAGCGAGCCGCACTGGGACGGCCGCCGCGGCGCGGCGATGGCGCTTGAGCGGGTGACCCTGCACGGCCTGCCGCTCGCGGCCGCGCGGCCGGTCACGATGAGTCGGGTGGACCCGTTCCTGGCGCGCGAGCTGTTCATCAGGCACGCGCTGGTCGAGGGGGATTGGCAGACCCACCACCGTTTCTTCCAGGCCAACGCCCGGCTCATCGACGAAGCGCAGGAGATGGAACGAAGAGCGCGCAGGCGCGGCGTCATCGCCGACGACGCCGCGTTGTTCGCGTTCTACGACCGGCGGATTCCCGCCGACGTCACCTCGGCGCGGCACTTCGACTCCTGGTGGAAGAAGGCCAGGCAGGCTGACGCCGACCTGCTGACCCTCACGCCTGCCGACCTGGCCGGGCCGGCCGCCGACGAGGTCAGCCCGGCCGACTACCCAAGCACGTGGGACGGCCTGGCGCTGAGCTACGAGTTCGATCCCGGCCAGCCCGACGACGGCGTCGCCGCCGACATTCCGCTCGCGGCGCTGAACCAGGTCAGCGCCGACGAGTTCTCCTGGCAGGTGCCCGGGCTGCGCGAGGAGCTGGTCACCGAGCTGATCAGGACGCTGCCCAAGCAGCTGCGCACCAGGTTCGTGCCCGCACCTGACGTGGCGCGCGAGGTGCTCGGGCGGATCGGGCCCGCCGACGGCGGCGGGCTGCTTGACGCGCTCGGCGCCGAGCTGCGCCGGATGAGCGGGGTGACCATCCCGGCCGATGCCTGGGACCTGTCCAGGCTGCCCGCCCACCTGCGGCTGACGTTCCGGGTCGTGGATGACGGGACGGTGCTGGCCAGCGGCAAGGACCTGGAGGCGCTGCGCGACGAGCTGCGGCCGCAGCTGCGGGAGCGGCTCGCTGACGCCGCCGGCGAGCTGACCAGGACGGGCCTGACGTCGTGGGACTTCGGCGCACTGCCGCGAGTGTTCGCCCACGGGGAGGTCACGGCATACCCGGCGCTGGACGACGACGGCGACTCGGTGCGCATCGCGCTGTTCGAGACGCAGGGCCAGGCGGCCGCCGCGATGGTGCGCGGCAACCGCCGCCTGCTGCTGCTCCAGGTGCCCACCGGCGCCCGCGCGGTCGCGATGCGGCTGCCGTCGAGCGCGAAGCTTGCGATGAGCCGGCACCCGTACCCCAGCGCCGCCGCGCTGCTCGACGACTGCGCGGCCTGCGCGGCCGACGAGATCATCGCGGAGGCCGGCGGGCCGGCCTGGGACGCCGAGGCGTTCGCCGCGCTGCTCGATGAGGCCAGGTCCGCGCTGCCGGCGCGAACCGCCGACGTGGTCAGCAGGGTCGGCGCGATCCTGCTTGCGGCGCACGCCGCGGAGTCCGGGCTTGACCAGGCCAGGAGCCCGGCCTTCGCGGCGGCGGCCGCCGACATGCGCGGCCAGCTGGAAGGGCTCGTGCACCGGGGGTTCGTGGCGCAGGCCGGGGCGCAGCGGCTGCCGCACCTGGTCCGGTACCTGCGCGGGATCTGCGTCCGGCTGGACAAGGCGCCGGGCGACCTGCGCAGGGACGCCGAGCGGATGGACGTGGTGCACCGGGTGACGCAGGAGTACGAGCAGGTGCTTGCCGGGTTGCGGCCGCCCGCCCGTGATCGCGACGACGTCGTGGCCGTCCGCTGGATGATCGAGGAGCTGCGGATCAGCCTGTTCGCCCAGACGCTCGGCGCCGCGATCCTGGTGTCCGAGCAGCGGATCATGACCGCGCTCGACCGGGTGGCCGCCCGGCGGAGCTAGGCCAGAGCTGGCCCGCGTCGCGCCGGCGGCCGGCGGATGCCGTGGCGGGCGGATGTCTTGGCGGGCAGTTGCCGTGGTGGGCGGCGGCTAGCTGCCATAGCAGGCGGCGGCTACCGCCTTCCCGCTGGCACCCGGTAGCGTGTCTGCCCATGACAGCCAGCCTGATGCCGGCGTCCGGGCCAGGTCCCGGCGATGCCCAGGCAGCGGGGCTGTCCGAGAGCATCGCCCGGCTTCGCCGGGCGATGCGGCGGGCGGCCCGCGCCGCCGACCCGGCCAACACGCTCACGGTCGCTCAGCTCGAGCTGCTGTCCAGCATGGCCGAGCACCCGGGCGCCAGGCCCGGCGAGCTTGCCAGGCTGCTGCGGCTCGCGCCGAACACCGTGACCACGCTGCTCAACGCGCTCACGCCACGCGGCCTGGTCACCCGTAGCGCCGACGCAGGCGACCGCCGGGCGGTCGCCATGCACCTGACCGCGGCCGGCCGGGAGGCACTCGAAACCTGGCAGGCCACCAACGCCGCGATCCTGCGCGCCGCGGTCTCTGAGCTGCCCGCGGCTCAGCGGAGGGCGCTGATCCACGCCGTGCCCGCGCTTGACGCACTGGCCCGCGCCATCGAGGCGATCACGGACGCGGCAGGCTAGCTGATCCGCTCCGTGACACGCCAATCCCCGCCGTCCCGCCCACCCGCCGCGACCCGCTGGAGGCACCAATGCTGACGATCACGCGCCTGCACCTCGCCAGTCTCGAGGTCGGCGGCGAGCGGTGGCCGGTGCACGGGTTCGTGGTCACCCATCCGGGCGGGGCCATCCTGGTCGACACCGGGGTGGGCGGGCCAGGCGAAATGCTGCGCGATTGGCGGGTGGTGAACAGGTCAGTCGGCGACGCTCTCGCCGAGATCGACATGAGCCCGGCCGACATCAACCTGGTGATCAACACCCACCTGCACTTCGACCACTGCGGGCAGAACGCCGTGTTCCGGCATGCGCCCTGTTACGTGCAGCGGGCCGAGCTCGACCGGGCCAGGCGCGAGTCGCCCGAGCTTTACGACTGGTTCGACTTCGCCAGCGCGCGGTTCGAGCTGCTCGACGGCGACACCGAGATCGTGCCGGGCCTGTCCGTGATCACGACGCCCGGGCATACGGTGGGCCACCAGTCGGTGCTTGTGGCGCCAGGCGACGGAGGGCCCGAGCTGCTGATCGGGGACGCGGTCTACACCTCCGCGCAGTATGACGGCCCGGCCGACAGCGAGCTGCCGGCCGGGCAGGCCAGCGACCCGGTGGCGTGGCGTGACTCGCTCGCCAGGATCAAGTCGGTGGCGCCGGCGCGCGTGCACTTCTGCCACGACACGGCTGTGATACACAGCTAACCGGGATACACACCTCACCGGGACACAGGGCTCACCGGGCCACGTGGCTCACCGGGCCACGGGCCGACCGGGTACACGGGCCGACCGGGCACACGGCTCACCGGACGAACGGAGTTCGGCGTGCGCAGCATGCGATACGACCGCGACGTGCTGGCCGCCGCGCCTAAGCGCGGCCGTCCCGCCGAGCTTCGCCGAGTCCAGGCCGAGTACGGCCTGGTGGTCGAGGATGCGGCCGGTGAGTTCTGCGGCGCGGTCGTCGGCTGGGAGAAGGATGCCGTCACCCTGGAGGACGCCAGGGGCCGCCGCCGGGCGTTCCCCTTCGGGCCAGCGCCGTTCCTGCTCGAGGGCAAGCCGGTGATGCTGGTCAGGCCGGCTCCCGGTGGGCCTGGCGGACAGGGGCCGGGCGGGCAGGGGCCGGGCAGGCCAGGTGGTCCCGCCAGGACGGCGTCGGGGTCGGTGGCCGCGCCGCCGGCCAGGGCCAAGATCGCCAGGGCCAGCAGGATCTACGTCGAGGGCCGCCACGACGCCGAGCTCGTCGAGAAGATCTGGGGCGATGACCTGCGCGACGTCGGCGTGGTGGTCGAGCCGCTCGGCGGGATCGACGACCTGCCGCAGATCGTGACCGGATTCGCCCCGGGGCCGCGCCGCCGTCTCGGCGTGCTGGTGGATCACTTGGTCGCAGGATCCAAGGAGACTCAGATCGCCGCCCGGGTGACCTCGCCGCACGTGCTGGTGGTCGGGCATCCGTACGTGGATGTCTGGGCGGCGGTCAAGCCGTCGATCTTCGGCCTGCAGCGCTGGCCGGATGTGCCGCGGGGCACGCCGTGGAAGGAGGGCGTGCTGAGCGCCATCGGCTGGCCCATTGACCCCTCCGCTGCCTGGCAGCGGATACTGCGCTCGGTCAGCACGTTCACCGACCTGGAGCCCGCGTTCCTCGGCCGGGTCGAGGAGCTGATCGACTTCGTCACCGACCCCGCACGTACCTAGCCGCTCCCCCGCCCGCCCCGCGTACTCCCGCCCGCGCCGTCCCCCGGTCTGGCCTCCGCCCCGACATCGTGCCTCGTTGATGTCGCTCCGCACGACATCAACGAGGCACGATGTCGCCGGAATGCCCGCGCGGGGGCCCGGGGGACGCCAGGGCCCGAGGACCCACAGTGCCTGAGGGGCGCGCGGTACCCGAGGGGCGCGCGGTACCCCGAAGGGCCCGCGGTACCCCGAGGGACGCGCGGTACCTGAGGGACGCGCGGTACCTGAGGGGCGTGCGATACCCCGAGGGGCGCGGGGTACCCGAGGGACGCGCGGTATCCCGAGGGGCCCGCGGTACCCGAGAGGCGCGCGGTGGTTAGACGGCTTCTTCGGGCTGGCTGAAGCGCTCCATCATGATCGACTGGCCGCGGAAGTTCGGGTTACGCCGCACCCGGCGCTCGATGGTGGAGGCCTGCAACGTGTAGCCGAGGAACAGGATCAGCGAGAGAGCCTGGACCAGGACGGCGACCCAGACCGTGCTGAAGATCGTCAGCGTCCAGTCGTTCAGCGCGTGCAGGATGGCCGGGATGCTGACCCCGAGCAGCAGCATCGGGATGCGGCGGCGCCGGTAGTTCACCGCGATGCCGACGAAGAAGCCGGAGACGCCGGCCCACACCGCGTGCTGGAAGCCGTCGACGAACACCCGGAACGCGAACAGCAGCGCCCCCGCGTCCGCCTGGCTGATCCCCGGCGCGCTGTGGATCGCGACGATCGCGGCAGGCGTGTACAGCGACTGCTCGACCAGGCCGAACGTCAGGCCGGTGACCGTCCCCATCAGCATCCAGGTGCGCGGGTCGAGTTTCTTCTTGAACCCGTAGAGCAGCACGAGCGCCGCCACGAGCACGGGGATCGCCTTGGTGGTCTCCTCGTTGTAGCCCACCACAAGCGCCTTGGGGAAGTTGAGCGTGGCGCCCAGCGAGTCGTTGATGTTGATCGTGACGACATGCAGCCAGATGATCGTCCAGATGATGGCACCGATCGCGGCGATGATCTCGATCCGGCCGATCTGCGGGGGCCTGATCAGGTACCAGAACGCGAGCAGCCATAGCGGGGCGACGTACAGGCTGTACGCCCAGCCGGGCGTGGTCAGGCTGTGCGCATTGGAGAACAGCCCGAGGAAGATCAGCGGCAGCAGCGCGTACGGAATGATCAGCAGCCTGATTCCCTGCCGCCAGCCACGGTCGTGCAGCCAGCTCTTGATCGGGACGAGGGTCTCGAAGAACGAGCCCTGGTCCAGCTGGGACAGCGGAATGCCGCCGGCGGCCGCGCCGGGGCCGAAGCCCGGGTAGCCGGGCATGCCGGGCGGGACGGCACCATAGCCCTGTGGTGCCCCGCCAGGCCCGAAGCCCTGCGGCGGCACGCCGGCACCCGGGCCGAAGCCCTGCGGGGGAGCGCCTGCCGCAGGTCCGTAGCCCTGCTGCCCCGGTGCACCGCCCCCTGGGCCGTACCCCTGCGGAGCCCCGGCGCCCGGCCCGTAACCCGGCGGCGGCGCGTCGGCAGGCGGATAGCCCTGCGGCGCCCCGGCCGGAGCCCCCGGCGCGTACGGCGCCGCCGCGGCCGCGTAAGCGGTCGGCCCGGCGGCAGCACCTGCGCCCTGGCCGGGCCCACCCACACCGGCAAGTTCGGTCTTCATCGGCGCCTGGCCAGGCGCGGCCGCCGCCTGCAGGCGCAGCGAAGGGCCCTGCGGCGAGGCGAGGGTCACGTCCACGGCCTGGGCCACGCCGAACTGGGCGACCGGCTGGCCGGCCAGGAAGGTCGGCGCCTGGCCGGCGTTCTGCCAGAGCCAGCCGTTGGCCTGCCAGATGATCTGCGCGTGGCGGCGGGAGACCGTGGGGTCGTTGACGACGACGTCGTTCTCCGAGCTCCGGCCGATCCGTACGGTGGCCCCCGGGGCGAAGGTGAATACCCGGCCGCTAAAGGTAACGTGCAAATCGCTCATCCGAGGCGCCCCTCCCGGGTCATCTAGCTGATGATCCTGCCATGTGCTGACCCGAAGTCAATCGTCATGGGCCGGATGCCGAGCCGCCGCTGCGGGTCGACGGCCTTCGGGGCCTCGCCGTCCGGCGTCATCGTCCAGGACTTGGTGCTGCAGTTGCGCAGCACCAGTTCGCCGGGGCGGGCCGGGTGGTTCTCGACGACGCCGAGCACCGTGTCCACGTCCCGGTTCCTGCTCAGGTGGTGCGGCGTGATGGTCGCGCCGGGCGACATCACCACGATCGAGCCAGGCAGTTCCATGCGCATCGGCCGTGGCGGGATCTGGTTGCAGTTCCAGCACCGCAGCGACGGGTCGTCCGGGTCGTGGAAGACCGAGGCCTGGCATGAGCAGACCGAGACGCAGTCGGCCAGCCTGATCAGCGCGCGCCGCCAGACCCCCTCGGCCACCCGGCCGATGCCGGACGGGTCGCGCAGCCCCGAGGTGAACGCGCGCTCGAACACCGCGCGGAAGAACCTCGGGTACAGCCGCCACCAGATGCTCACCGGGTCGCCAGGCCGCGGCGGGTTGGAGTGATCGACCGGGTCGAAGATAAAGACCGGCTCGGTGCCGAAATGGCGCAGCGCCAGGTCGGTCTCCGAATGGTGGTCCTTCTCGGCCCACGAGTAGGACTCGTCGGTGCGCACTCCTTCGAGCGGATGCCCGTGCATGAACAGGTAGAACAGGAAGACCGCCAGCGAGTGCAGGTCGGTCAGGCTGGACGGGGCGGCCTCCCGCCGCACGACCTCGGGCGCCATGAACCGCAGCGTGCCCCAGACGAAGACCTCGCCGCTGTCCAGGCCGACGTTGTCGTTGTCGATGATCGCGACCTCGGCGCCGTCGGCGTCCACCCACAGGTTGCCGAAGCTGATGTCCCGGTAGCACAGCCCGGCCGAATGCAGCGCCTCGAACGCGGTGACCAGGTGCCTGCCGATCGTGATCACGGTGCGGAACGGCGGCTGCTCGGGCCGGGAGACCAGCTGGGCGAAGGAGGAGAACCGCGGCTCGAGTCTCGGCATCACGTAGCCGAAGCCCGCGACCTCGTCGCTGACTACCAGGTCGATCGGCCAGATGAAGTCACGGTGCGGCCTGCCGCGTTCGACCAGCGCGGCGATCGACTTGCGCAGGTCGCCCGACGGCGTGTAGCGGTACCACTTGACCGCGTACGGTGCGCCGCCGATGGTGACCGCGTGCACCACGCCCTGGCCGCCCTCGCCGAGCCGCTCGCCGACCGTGACGGCGGTGCCGGCGCGTACCATCCGAAGGGTCCTGCCCTGCAGGGACACCTGCTGGGGGCTCATCGCTCACCAGCTCCGGCGGGCGGCCCGAGCTCGTTGGTGTCCGGCTCGGCGGACGGCTGGCCGTCGCTGCCCGCGGGACCGGCGCCGTGCGATTCGTTATCGCTGTGGATCTTCATGCCCTGCTGCGCGCCTTCCCCGTGAGCGTCCGCGCCGGTGTTTGCGGCAGAGATCGGCGCGAGCCGCACGGTCTCCGGCTCGGACGGGTGATCGGGCGGGCGCAGGTTGTTCGGGATCGTCTGGTCGTGCGGCACGGCCGGTATCGTCGTCTCCTCCGAGCCGAGGTCGAGGTCGGCGGCGGCGGGCGCCGGCCAGGACTGCTCGGATAGGGCGGATAGGGCGGACGGCGACAGCATCAGGGCCACCGTCGTGTCGTCGGCGCTGCCGTCCGCTGACGCGCACCGCGCCGCCCAGACCGGAAGCTGGCTGGCCAGCCAGTGCACGTCCCGCTGCTTGAGCATCCAGGCCAGGTCCTGGCTGAACGCGCTCGGCCACTCCTGCACGACCTGGGCGTTGCCGTAGCCGTCGGTGGCGAGCAGTACGGCGAGCAGCGGCACCTGGGTCGTATCCACGACGGCGACCCTGAAGTCCGAGCGCGCTTCCGGGCCGCACAGGCTGGTGGTGACCAGCCCATCGAGCTGCGGGTCGTCGGGCACCGGCTGGATCGCCCGGCCGTCGGGCCGTACGGCCACCACGTCGCCGTCGCCGATCTGGGCCAGGATCAGCCAGTCGTGCTGTTCCACCCCGAGCAGCAGGGTCGATCCGTAGGCGATCGTGGGGTCGTCGCCTTGCTGCCGCAGCTCGTCCTCGGCCTCGGTGAACGGGTCGGCGGCGACGTCGGCGAGCACGGCCTCCCGCCACCGGTCCACGATCTGCGGCACGAGGAACTCCTCCACCGCGTCGGTGATGGCGTCGGCGACCGCTGCCGGGGCGGCCGGCGCCTCGTCGGTGCCGAACGTGGCGGCCGCGGTGAGCATGTCGGCGAGTTCCTGGGCGACCTGGCAGCCGATCTTGACCGCGAGGTGCGACCCCCTGGCGCTGCGCAGGTGCCGCGAGTGGCCGTGCCCGTCGGCCACGGCGGCCACCATCCCGGCGGAGCCGGCTCGCTCGAAGGCCACCGAGTCCTGGTTCGGCGTCTGCATGGCAATGTGCGATGCGCCGCGCTCAGAGGCGGTCAGCACCTGCCAGAAGGGGCGGCGGCCCGGCTGATCCGCCGACGCCGCGGCCGGCGTCGTCATCACAGGATGTCCTCATAGCCGCCCGCCGCGGGCGGCGCCCCAGCACCTGGCCGGTAGCCAGGTTCAGAGCTCGACGCTCCGCCCTTGATCAGCTGCACGGCGAGCGCGGCCCGGTCCGCGCCGATCTCCGACATGCGCGACACCGCGATCGAGGCCGTGACCAGCCGATCGGCGATCTCGTCCGTGCCGTCGGCCACCAGCACGGGCACCTCGGGGCTGCGGAACCTGTCGAGCGGCTCGGAGTTCGCGTCCCGGCCGATGGCCACCGCGAGCCTGAGCGCGGAGCGCCCGGCCGCGAGATCGAGCAGGGCAGCGAGGCCGTTCTCGAACCCGCCGGGGGGGTCGGTCGGCAGGCCGTCGGTGACCAGCAGGATGGCCGGGCGCAGGGCGCGGCGCTCGAGCCGCTCGGGGGTGAGCACATCAGCCACCGCGCGGAACGCCGGGCCCATGTTGGTGCGGCCCATCGGCACGTACTCGAGGTTCCGCCAGTGCCGGGACAGGTCGGCGACCGGAACCGGTTCAGGCACGTACCAGTTCGGCGCGGAGGCGAAGGACAGGATCCTGATCAGCAGCTGTGCCTGGAGCTGATCCCGTTCCCAGTCGACAAGGTGCGGCAGCATGGACCTGAGCGCGTAGTTCAGGGCCTGCATCTTCTCGCCCTTCATCGACCCCGAGCAGTCCGCCATCACGATGAAGTGCAGTGGCCGCCTGGCGACACCGCCGCCGGGCATGAGCGTCTCGGTCATTGCGTCTCGGTCATTGCTGCGCGCCCACGCCCGGCCGGGATCGGTCACTGGGCATAGTGGATGGACTCCCACCATTTGATGATCGAGTTGATCGTGGCACCCGAGTTCTGGTCCTTGGCGATGAAGAACGCGTTCTGGGTCGGCATCGACCACATCAGCGTGGGCTGCGGCGTCTTGCCGTTCAGGAAGCAGTCGAGCTCCTGGTTGTTGGCCGAGTCGTTGTACCTCGGGCTGTCCTTGATGTACCACAAGGTCTTGCCCTCGCTGACGCCCGAAGGCGGCGGGCAGCCCTTGCCAGGGGTGGTGTTGTCGAAGCCCGTGTACTTCTGAATGTGGGTGAACCCTGCCTTGAAGTCGGAGGCGTTGTCGAACTGGTAGCCCCAGATGATCACGCCGGAGGTGTAGGTCTCGCAGAACCTGCGGTCGAGCACGGTCGACGCGTTGAGCCCGAACTCAGGTGGTGTAGACGTGCAGGTCTTGCCGATCGGCTCGCCGGGAGCGCTCATGATCGTGGCCAGGTTCTGCTCGCCGGTCGCGTTGGGGGTCGGCGTCGTCGACGAGGGAGTCACCGACGGGGTGACCGACCGGGGAGGCGTGGAGTGGGTGTTGGCGCTCGGGGTCTTGTGGCCGCCCAGGCTCGCGACGATCACGATGATCACGATCACGACCACGAGCACGCCGCCGCCGATGTACCAGCCGCGCCTGCTGCGGCCCTGGCCCGGCGTCCCGCCGAACCCGCCGCCGCCGAATCCGACACCCGCCGGCTGCCAGCCGCCCTGGCCGGGCTGGACCGGCTGTCCGGTGCCCGCGGGCCCGTACCCGCCCTGGGCCGGCGACCAGCCGCCCTGGCCCTGCTGCCCGGTCGCGGCCGCCTGCCCCTGCCGCCAGCCGCCCTGGCCCTGCTGCTGCCCGGTACCGCCGAGGCCAGCGGTCCCGGCTGGCCACGCGCCGGGAGCGGTCGCGTTCGGGTCGTAGCCGGTGCCCTGGCCGAAAGCGCCCTGGCCTGCCTGGCCGCCGGTGCCCTGCCCGTACCCGCCAGCCTGGCCCAGCCCGCCGGTGCCCTGCCCGTAGCCACCCATCCCCTGGGTCCCCTGCTGGCCGGGAGTGTATCCGGGAATGGGCGCCATCTGGGTCGGCGCGCCCTGCCCGGTCGGGTCGTAACCGCCTGGGGTTCCGCCGAACCCGCCTGCCGCCCCGCCGCCT
>Ga0335078_10013053_pt1 | contig 12315 bp, 13 predicted proteins | sample Lox_Sample_32_FD_206711 | JGI IMG/M metagenome (GOLD analysis project Ga0335078, IMG submission 206711) | Soil microbial communities from Loxahatchee National Wildlife Refuge, Florida, United States - Lox_Sample_3.2 | ecosystem: Environmental > Terrestrial > Soil > Wetlands | place: USA... | reverse complement strand
CGGCCGTCCGGCCCGGCGACATAGTCGGCGACATGCTCGCCGCCGTCGACAAAGTTGAACCCCGGCATCTCGCGGATGACGAGGAAGATCTGATCGATCGGCTCGCCGGAGACCTCGCTCACCGCCCGCGTCAGCCCAGCCGCTAGCCGGCGCTTCTGGTCGTCGGTCCGACCCCGGCGGATGTCGCACTGAATGATGGCCATATCGCTACCGCCTCCTCAAACTCAATTTGAGTTCAAAGTAGCATGGAAGGCGATGAGCCGCAAGGCTCAGGCATGGCCAAGACCAGGTACCGGTCCGAATCGTCCACCGGCTCGCACCGCCGGCCTGCGGCGGCCAGCACCGCACGGATTCAGGGGTTCGGACCAGTTTGCCGCCCGGGGCGCCGGCCGTGCTCGCGGGCGAGCGCCTGCCGCCCGATCGGGTGGAACAGCGCGTGCCGTGCGCCGGTCCGACACAGCCGAACCCGGCTCAGTAATGCTGGAACTGGACCACGGACCACGGCGCGTGCTTGAGGTCCATCAGCGCGTATTCCACGCTAGTGTCATCCCGGTGCTCGAACCGGAGCACGCCCAGCTCGCCGAAACGCTCCCGCAGCCAGCCGTCTCCGAAGTCCAGCAAGCCGAGCTTGCTCAGATTGGGCACCACCTTCGTGAACAGTGCCCTGCGGAACTCGATCTGTGCGGGGCTGTGCATCATGATGCGCAGGCACTCCTCCGCCGGCAGGCCGAGCGCCTCCCACACCTCCTGCGCGAGGAACCTGTTAAGCATGCGCAGGATGCTCTCGTAGCAGAACTCCTGCCGCTCCCGGAGATCCGCCGCGCCCATATCCGCATAGGCCTCTTTGAGGGACAGCACGCCGAAGGCGACGTGCCGCGCCTCGTCGGCGATGATGTAGCGGGTGATCTGTTTGAGCAACGGATCCGGAGTGAGCTGGTACTGGAAGCCGAACGCCGCGAGCGCCAGGCCCTCGATGACGACCTGCATCCCGAGGAACGTGATGTCCCACCGGGAATCTCGAAGGATGTCGTCCTGCAGTCTCTTTAGGTGGGGATTGATCGGAAACTCCCACTCCAGCTTCTCACGCAGGTAGCGGGCGTAGACCTCGGTGTGCCGGGCCTCGTCCATGACCTGGGCCGCCGCGGCGAACTTGGTGTCCAGCCACGGCGCCGCCTGGACGATCTTCGCCGAGCAGGCGAGCGCGCCCTGCTCGGCGTGCAGGAACTGGCTGATCGTCCACGCATGGCTGGCGTGACCGAGGTCGGCCCGCTGCTGGGCCGTCAGGCACCCGAACACGCCCTCGTCCGTGGCGTTGAGCGTGTTCAACGGATTGCGCGGGTCCCGCGCCCGCTCGATCTGACCGCTGACCGACCAGTCGATGTCGAGGTCGCTGTCCCACTGCGCGGTCCTGGCCTTCTTGTACAGGGCGTCGACCGGAGCCCGCTCGCCCTGCTCGTAGTTCCAGGAGAACAGAGTGCTGAAGCTCGCCTCCACGGCGGAGATCAGCCCCTTCTTGTCCGCATCGGACACGTTCTCCGGCGGCTCGTCGGCTACGCCGCCGGCAAAGTCGGTGATGTCGGAGGGGTGGTTGTCCGTGGCCATGGCACCGGCGCCCCCTTCTCTCGGTGGCCGGGGATGTGGGCGCGGAGGCCCCGGCGGTCGCCGTCGAAACCGGGACCGCCGGGCCCGCCTGCTATGCCTTCGCGGCAGTCGCTTCCCGGGTACCGCCGGTACGGCCGGAGCCGCCCCACGTATCGGAGAAGCCGCCCCAGCTCGCGCCCAGCGCGGACAGCGCCTGGCTGTACTCCGGCGACCGCTCCACCGCGTAGACCTTGCACATCATGCCGCGCAACGACGGGATCCCCTGCTCTGGATCGGCGAACGCGGCCGAGTCGCTGGTGATGTTGTTGTCGGACACCTGGAACAGCCCCGAGAAGTTCGGTGCGTACGGCGCCTGCTCGGGCAGCCACCACCGGTAGGGCACCCGGACGACCTTCGGGTGCGCCTCGTCGCTGTGCTTGGCCACGGCGTACAGCTTGCCATGCGGCGTTTCGACGCAGACGAAGTCACCATCGGACAGTCCGAGGTCATAGGCGGTCTCGGGGTGGATCTCCACCCAAGGCTCGGGGGCCAGCCGCCGCAGCGAGGCGATGTTGCGGCCCTGCTGCTGAAAGTACGGGTCTCCCTTGGAGCCGATGAAGAAGTAGAGCGGGTACTCCTTGGCCATCTCCGGATCGCTGATCGCCGTGCCATTCTGCTCGACGTACTTCGGCATCGGGTCATAGCCGTACTTCTCCATCAGCTCGGAGTAGATCTCGACCTTGCCCGACGGCGTGGCGAACCCGGTTTTCTCGTACTTCTTGTACTGCGGGTTGCTGCCAAGGATCGGGTGCTCGTCGAAGGCGGCCAGGCCGCCGGCGCCGATAAACTCCTCGAAGCTGCTCGCGATCCTCGCCAGCCTGTACTCGAAGAAGTCCTTCTGGGTCTCCCAGGGCCAGTATTTTTCCTGCCCGACCCGGATTGCGATCTCGCGCCAGAAATGGTACTCGTCCTTGGCCTCGCCCAGCGGCTCGACGGCCTTGTCGCCGCCGATCATGAACGTGTGCCAGTCCCAGTGGTTGTGCAGGTCGTACTTCTCGCCCCATGTCGCCGCCGGGAGGATGAAGTCGGACATCTGCGCGGTGGGCACCATGAAGATGTCGTTCGTGACGAGCAAGTCGAGGTTCATGAACCCGTCGTGCATGTGCCGGGCGTCGGTGAAGCTGGTGACCGGGTCGGAGCCGACGTTGATGAACGCCTTCACCGGGTAGGGCTCGCCGGTGGCCATGGCCTTGACCACGGCGCCCGGGTTCGCCAGCGCGCCTGCCAGCACCTGCGCGGCCCACTTACGGCCGAACACCTTCTCCGAAGCCTCGTTGTACTCTTCCCAGAACTCGTAGCTGAGCAGTTTCGCGCCCGGCAGCAGCAGTTGCTTGGCCCGCTGCTCCGGCGGGAGCAGCTCGGTCATGGAGATCTCGGTCTCGGTCACCACCGTCGGGTGGTAACCCATCATCATCTCGCCGCCCTCCGCGTCGATGTTGCCGCAGATGGCACGCAGGATGCCCATGGCACGCAGCCCCTGGGTGCTGTTGGAGACTTGGTCCAGCGTCGGGTTCCACGGGATGATCGCCGGCCCGGAAGCATACATGCGCGCCCCCGCCCGGACCTCGTCAGCCGGCACCCAGGTGATCTCCTCGACCTTCTCGGGCGTGTACTGCTGGATGTGCTGCCTGAACTGCTCGAAGCCCACGGTCCAGTTCTTCACGAAGTCCTTGTCGTACAGCTCCTCGTTGATGATCACGTTGAGCCAGCCCAGCAGCAGCGCCGCATCGGAGCCCGGGCGCAGCCGGTGGTGGATGTCAGCCCGCTTCGCGCTGAAGCAGACCCGCGGGTCAACCACGATCAGCTTGGCGCCGTTCTTGATCGCATTCCGGATCCACAGGTACTCGGCGGTCCACTTGTTCGGCTGCGGATCGTGGCCCCACAGCACGATGACCTTGGTGTGCCAGTAGTCCGGGAACGGCTGCCAGCCGTAGGTGACCCGGTTGACGCCGCTGGTGTTACCCAGGCACAGGTAGGTGCCGCTGACGTAGTTCGGCGAGCCCAGCACGTTCAGGAACCGCCGGGTGAGATCGTACGGGACGACCGCGCCAGCGGTGGCCGCGACCGACTCCGGCCCGTAGCGGTCGACGATCGCGTTGAGGCGCTCGCCGATCTCGTCCATGGCCTCGTCCCACGTGACGCGGGCCCACTTGCCCTCGCCCCGCGCGCCCACGCTCTTGAGCGGGTAAAGCAGACGGTCCGGATGGTAAATCTGGTCGGGGTACGCCGCGCCCTTATTGCACAACGAGTGCGGCGTGATCGGATGGTCCGGATCACGGCGGACCCGGATGATCCGGTTGTCCTCGACGTCGGCGAGCACACTGCACTTGATGTCACAGGATGCACAGGTGACGTGCTTGGTCTCCATTGTGGTCCTTTCGCTCTTTTCCTCTGCTCTCCGGGAAATCGTTGGGGCCGGGCGTCACGCGGGCGCGGGCGCGGGGCTGAAGAACTCGTCGAACTTGTTGTCCCGCTTGTGGAACTCCTCCGCGTCCGCCGGCGGGTCCTTGGCCACGCGGATGTTGGGCCACACGAGCGAGTACTGCTGGTTGATGTCGAGCCACCGCGCTGCCTCGGGGTAGCTGTCCGGGACGATCGCCTCCTCGGGACAGGTGGGTTCGCACAGCCCGCAGTCGATGCACTCGGCCGGATTGATGACGAGCATCGTCGCGCCCTCGTAAAAACACTGGGCCGGGCAGACTTCGACGCAATCCATGTACTTGCAGCGAATACAACCCTCGGTGACTACGTAGGTCATGATCGCGTCTCCATCTGGTCGTCGCGGGGTCGGGCGGAGCCCGCGCGGATGCGGTCAACCGCCGGCGAACGGGGGAAGTACGTCGAGGGTGGAGCCGGGCCGGATCTCCCGTGGCCGGGCGCCCACGGCCACCGCGTCAAGCAGGAAGCTGCACCGGCCAAGCAGCCGCTCCATCTCGGCGCCGTGGCGGGCGCCGATGGCGCCGATGACCTGCTCGGTGGTCACGCCAGGCGCCAGTTCTATTGCCTCCTCGTCGCACCGGGCGGCGGCACGCGCGGCGGCGAAGTAGCGGACGAGTACGGTGGCCAGCGGACTCAACCTCCGATCGCGCTCATCGGGCGGCTGGGTTGCAGGAAACCGGGTTCGTTGATGCCGTGGCCGGGCGCCTTGGACCACATCGCCTCGCGCCACCGTTCGGCGATCTCGCCGTCGGAGGCGCCCGCCCGGAGCATGCCCCGCAGATCGGTCTCGGTCGCGGCGAACAGGCACGACCGGATCTGGCCGTCGGCGGTCAGCCGCGTGCGGTCGCACGTGCCGCAGAACGGCCGGGTTACGGACCCGATCACGCCGACGCGGGCCGGCCCGCCGTTGACCAACCACAACTCCGCCGGCGCCGCGCCCCGTCGCCGGGGATCTGGCCTGAGGTCGAACTCGGCTCGGAGGCTGCGCAGGATTTCCTCCACGTCGACCATGCGCCCGCGGTCCCAGCCATGCTGAGCGTCCAGCGGCATCTGTTCGATGAACCGGAGCTGGTAGTTGTTGGCCAGGGCGAACCGCAACAGGTCTGGCGCCTCGTCATCGTTGACGCCACGGAGAAGCACCGAGTTCACCTTGACCGGCGTCAGGCCGGCCGTCCGGGCGCTGGCCAGGCCGGCGAGGACGTCGGCGAGCCGGTCGCGCCGTGAGATGGCCTCGAAGCGGTCTGGCCGCAACGTGTCGAGGGAGATGTTGAGCCGGTCTACCCCGCTGGCGCCCAGTTCCGCGGCGCGGCGCGCCAGGCCGATGCCGTTGGTGGTCAGGGAGATCTCGGGCCTGGGGTGCAGGGCTGCGGTGCCTCTGATGATCGCTTCCAGCCCGCGTCGCAACAGCGGCTCGCCGCCGGTGAAGCGTACCTGGCGGACGCCGAGCCGGGTGACCGCGATCCCGATCAGGCGGACGACCTCGGCATCCGTAAGCCGGTCCGGCCCGGCCAGCCAGTCCAGCCCCTCCTCGGGCATGCAGTAGGAGCACCGCAGGTTACACCGGTCGGTGACGGATACCCGGAGGTCTTGGGCCACCCGGCCGAAGCGATCGATGAGTCGTGGATCGGCCGGGCGGTCAGGGGCGTGGTGCGCGTCAGGCTTAAGGCCGGGCATGCCCAGCACGACAGTCGTCACGGGCAGCCCACCCACTCCTGCCGGCCGCCGGGGAAGGTCTGCCGCTTCCAGACCGGCAGCTGATGTTTCACCTTCTCAACCAGGTCGGCGCACGCCGCGAACGCCTCCCGCCGGTGCTCGGCCGCGATCGCCACGCACAGGGCCACGTCGCCGATGTGCAGCGGGCCGATCCGGTGGCTGACCGCGATGCCCCGCAGTCCCTCGTGCGTCGCGGCGATCTCGCTCGCCACCCTGTCCAGCACCTGCTGCGCGCTTGGGTGGGCGCTGTACTCCAGCGCGAGCACGCTGCGCCCGCCGTCGTGGTTGCGCACCTGCCCCGTGAAGCTGACGACGGCGCCCGCGCTGGGGCTGTCCACCGCCCGGATATGGGCCTCGACGTCCAGCGGCCCCGTCTGTATCCGGGCGTGGACCAGGAGGGCCGTCGGCGCCGCCGTGCCGGTGGTGTTGATCTGGTGTTCGATCTCGCTGGTGAGCAAGCCGGACCTCCGAACCGCGGTGGGACGAGGCTTTCCCCGTCGTGGTCAGGGCTGTATGCTGCGTAACACGGTAACTAAAACTCAAATAGAGTGCAACACTCAAATAGAGTTCTAATCCGACGGCGTTCGGACATGCCCTAGGGAAGGGAGTGACCATGGGACTGACCCACGTGGACGGTTCAGGAGCGGCGCGCATGGTGGATGTCAGCGACAAGCCCGCGACCGCGCGCACGGCGGTCGCCACGGGTCGCCTGCGGACGACCCCTGAGGTGATCGCCCTGCTGTGTGTCGACGGCCTGCCCAAGGGGGACGCACTCGCAGTGGGCCGGATCGCGGGCATCGCGGGCGCGAAGCGTACCGCCGACCTCATACCCCTGTGCCACCCGGTCGGGCTGTCCGCAGTGGACGTCGATCTCGTGCCGGCGGGCACGGAGGTTCTCATCCGCGCCGCGGTCCGCACCGCCGCGGCTACCGGAGCGGAGATGGAGGCGCTGACCGCCGTCGCCGTGGCCGGCCTGGCGCTGCACGACATGGTCAAGGCCGTCGACCCGGCCGCGGTCCTCGACCAGGTTCGCGTGGAGAGCAAGGACGGAGGCCGCTCCGGCGGCTGGACGCGGCCCGGGGCACCCGCGCGATGACCGGACACGGCGCCCGCCCCGATGGGCTCCCGCTTGGCAGCGGGTTCAGGGTCCGCGTCAGCGGGATCGCCCCGGCCGCGCCGGATCCCGGGTTCCCGCTCGCGCCCGGCGACGAACCGGCCGTCCTGCCAGCGGGCGCGGAAAGCGACAACGACAACCCGCGCGGGTCACACCGGGCCGGAGGAGCCAGATGGTAGTGCGGGAGATGCCCGGCGGGAAGTACATGTCGGTCGACGAGGCGATCGCGCTCGTCCGCGGCCGGCCGCCGGTCCGTGGGGCCGAACCGGTCGCGGTGACCGAGGCTCTTGGCCGCGTCCTGGCCGAGGACGTCGTCGCGGACGCGCCAGTGCCCGCGTACGAGAGCTCCGCGATGGACGGTTACGCCCTGCGCTTCGCCGATATCGGCGTCGATCGGCGGCTCCGGGTCGACGGCAGGGTCGCGGCCGGCCACCCGCTCGCGACCGGTCTGGCGCGGGGGACGGCGGCGCGAATCTTCACCGGCGCGGCGCTGCCGCACGGCGCGGACACCGTGGCCATGCAGGAGTTCTGCCGACTCGACGGGGACAGCGTGATCGTCCCGCCGGACCTCGTGCGGGGCGTGAACCGGCGGGACGCCGGCGAGGATATCGCCGCGGGATCCACTGTGCTGGCAGCCGGCACCCGGCTGCGCGCGCAGGACATCGGCATCGCGACCGCAGTCGGCCGGGCCAGCCTGCGGGTCCGGCGCCGCCTGCGCGTCGGCGTCCTGGTGACCGGCGACGAGCTGCGCCCGCCCGGTGCGCCGCTGCCGCCCGGCTGCATCTACGACTCGAACCGCCACACTGTCGGCGCGGCGCTGCGCGGCCTCGGCGCGGAGGTCAGCGACTATGGCATCGTGCCGGACAACCGGGAGGCGATCCGCGACGCGCTGTCCGTCGCCGCGGCCGCGAACAGTCTCGTCGTGTCCACGGGCGGCATGTCCGAGGGCGAAGAGGACCATGTCCGTGCCGTCGTCCAGGAAATCGGCTCGCTCGACTTCTGGAAGCTGCCGATCAAGCCCGGCCGCCCGGTCGCGGTCGGGAGCGTCGGCGAGGCCGCCTTCCTCGGCCTGCCCGGCAATCCTGTCTCGGCGATGATAACGTTCTGGGTGCTGGGGCGGCCGCACGTGCTGCACTTGATGGGCGCCACCGACATCACGCCAACCCGGTTCCCGGTCGTCGCTCTCTTCGACTACCAGCACCGGCCGGGTCGGCGCGAGTTCCTTCGCGGCCGACTGCGCGTCGGGTCCGGCGGGCGCCTTGGCGCCGAGACCTTCGGCTCGACCGGATCGGGCATGCTGAGCTCACTGAACTGGTCTGATGGGCTTATCGAGCTGTCCGAGGACGCCGGCGCCGTCGCCAGCGGCGACATCGTGTCGTACCTTCCCTACCACGGTCTGGAGTAGACGGTCATGCCCATCGACGGCGCCCTGCCCTTCACCCCGCTGCGGATCGCGGTCCTCACGGTAGGCAACCGATCGCGGCCCGACGACGCGGCCGGAGACCTGCTGGCGTCCCGGCTCATCGCCGCCGGGCACGAACTCGGTGACCGCGACCGGCTCATGGCCGACCTTGACGCGGTCACCTCGCGACTGCGGCTCTGGATCGCCGATCCGGGCATCGACTGCGTCATCATTGCCGGCGGCACGGGGCTCACCGAGCGCGACGTCGTCCCCGAGGCCCTGGCGCGGGTCTGGGACCGCGAGATCCCCGGCTTCGGTGAGCTGTTCCGGATGGTGAGCTTCGCCACCGTGGGCACGTCAGCCATGCAGTCTCGCGCATGCGCCGGCATCGCCGCCGGAACCTGCCTGTTCGCCGTTCCCAGCTCGCCAGGCGGCGCGGCGGACGCCTGGGACAGCATCCTGGCGACGCAGCTGGACAGCCGGCACCGGCCGTGCAGCGTCGTCGGGCTGGTGCGGCATGCAGTCCCCACCTCGCCGCCAGGCGGAGCCGGTGAGGAGGATTAGAGGTGCGACGTGAAGCATGACGAGCTGAACGACGTCTACTGCTCGGTCGCTCGCACCTGGGCGCTGCTGGGTGAGCGATGGACGATGCTGATCTTGCGCGAGTGCTTCCGCGGCCACCGGCGCTATGAGGACTTCCGGACCAAGCTCAACCTGGGCCGCAACGTCCTCAACGACCGCCTGCGGGTCCTCACCCAGGAGGGCATCCTGGAGCGCCGTCAGTACCAGGACAACCCGGTCCGGCACGAATACCGGCTGACGCAGAAGGGCCAGGATCTCTACCCCATCATGCTGAGCATCATGACCTGGGGCGACCGCTACAAGAACGAGATACCGCCGGTGCGCCTCATCCACCGGACGTGCGGTCACGATGCGAATCCCCACATGACCTGTGCCAGCTGCGGAGAGGAACTGCAGTGGCGCGAGATGACCGCGGAAATGCAGCCGGACGCCTGGTTACGGCCTGGATCACCAGATCCGGTTGCACGAATGTCCCTCCGACGGGCCCTCGTCAGTACCGGAGCTTGTTGCGGACGCATTTGCCGATGCCCAGTCGTGTGCATGTGACCACTGGTGTCGCGTCGGAGCCCGAGAACCGGGGTCATCCTGGCAGCAACGGTCGTTGGTGATCCTGACCTGCCACGTCGGTTCGCGACAATATGAGGACGGACGCGGTGATCAAGGCCGGAATCATCTGGCTGGAGTGGTGCTGACATCGTGCGCGGCGGCGGTGAACGCCACCGCGGGCACCGCGCCATCTTGGGCCAAGCGCCACGACCCGGCACCCGTCCTCGCGTCCACGCCCACCAGGGCAGTGAAGTGCCTCGCTACCCCGCTCCCGGCGATATGCCGGGTCCCGTCCAGGCTGAACGCCGCGCCGCAGGTCTGTGCTCCCGGGTCAGCTCGCGTTCGAGGAGTGACCGGGGAACAGGTGCGCCGACGGGTTCAGCGCGACCGCGATGTTGTTGACCGCCGTTGCGGCCTCGCCGAAGCCGGTGGCGATTAGCTTGACCTTGCCCGGGTAGGCGGCCACGTCGCCGGCCGCGTAGATCCGTTCACGGACGGTGCGCATCGTGGAGTCGACCGGGACCGCGCGATGGTCGATCCTCAGGCCCCACGTCTCGATCGGGCCGAGGTCCACGACGAAGCCCAGCGCCGCCACCACGGTCCGCGCCGGCAGGGTGATCGCCTCGCCGTCCCGGATCGCCACCTTGACCTCGCGCAGGCCCGCGTCGTCGCCGCGCAACTCGGTCACCTCGGCCTCGGTGATGATCCGCACGCCGAGTTCGCGTACCTGGCTGACGGTGGCGGGCAGCGCACGGAACTGGGTCCGGCGGTGCACGAGCGTGACGCTGGCCGCGATCGGCTGCAGCGCGAGCACCCAGTCCAGCGCCGAGTCACCACCGCCGACGATGACCACGTCTTGGCCGCGGTGGGCCTCGTGCGACGGCACGAAGTACACCATGCCCCGGCCCAGCCAGCCGTCGCCGGCCGGCAGCGGCCGCGGCCGGAACTCGCCGATGCCGGCGGTGATCAGGATGGCGCGGGCGCGCACCAGGGTGCCGTCGGCCAGTTCGACCCCGAACCGGTCACCCAGGTCGGTGAGGGCCCCGGCCCGGCGGCCGAGCAGGTAGACCGGCTTAGCCTGGGCGGCCTGGGCGACCAGGGCGTCGACCAGCTCGCGGCCGCGTACCGCGGGAAACCCGGCGATGTCGTAGATCAGCTTTTCCGGGTACATCGCGGTGATCTGCCCGCCCGGTTCGGGCAGGCAGTCCACGATGACGATTGTCAATCCGCGGAAACCGGCGTAATAGGCCCCGTACAGGCCGGACGGCCCCGCGCCGACGATCAGCAGGTCGGTGTCGTATTCTGCTGCCGAAGCGGCCATGACCGGTAATCGCCTTTCGGGGTGGCGCGAAACGTCGCGACGGCTCGCGGATGTCGCCGCAGCGCCACGGTCGTTCCAACATCGTGTTAGTTGGTGAGCTGCGCCGGACGAGAAGACCGATGATCTTCGGTATGTCGTCGAGGTTGGGTAACCAGCCTCCACCACATGAGGATCGGCGCAGTACCGGCGACGCGTGCAGGGCGGTGCCGATTCGCCCAGGTTTTCCTCGGTGGCCGTAGCTCTAACCAGGAGTCGAGCTCGGCGAGTTCGGCCTCGGTGAGAAGGCGCGAGCGGATGAGGAACCGCACCCCCTCAGGCGCCTCGACCGAGAAGCCGCTGCCCCGGCCCGGAACCACGTCGACGGTCAGGTGGGTGTGCTTCCAGTACCCGAACTGAGACTGCGACATGTAGAACCCGATCGGCGGCAGGCCGTCCACCGCCAGCTCACCGAGCCGGACGTCCGAGCCGCCTACCCGGAACTCGCCGACGGGATAGCACATCGGCGCGCTCCCGTCGCAGCATCCGCCGGACTGGTGAAACATTAGCGGCCCGTGAATCGCCGTCAGTCGCAGCAGGAGCCCGGCCGCCGCGGGCGTAAGGGTCACCCGCGTGGCGGACATACCGACCCGGTCGGGTGCACCCGCGTCCGGTCCGCGGATCGCCTGGCTCATCAGAAGAAGCCCTGCGCGTTCTCGGAGTAGCTGACCATCAGGTTCTTGGTGTTCTGGTAGTGATCCAGCATCATCTTGTGGTTCTCGCGGCCGAACCCGGACTGCTTGTACCCGCCGAACGCGGCATGTGCGGGATAGGCGTGATAGTTGTTCAGCCAGACCCGGCCCGCCTGGATCTCGCGCCCGGCTCGGTAGGCCACGTTGCCGTTGCGGGACCAGACCGCCGCGCCCAGGCCGTAGAGCGAGTCGTTGGCGATCTTGACAGCGTCGTCGTAGTCCGCGAAGTGGGTCACCGCCAGGACCGGCCCGAAGATCTCCTCCTGGAAGACGCGCATCGAGTTGTCGCCCTCAAAGATCGTCGGCTCGACGTAGTACCCGCCGGACAGCTCGCCGCCCGGGTCGGCGCGGTTCCCGCCAATGAGGATCCGGGCTCCCTCCTGGCGGCCGATCTCGATGTAGGACAGGATCTTCTCCAGCTGGTCGTTGGACGCCTGCGCGCCGAGCATCGTCTCGGTGTCCAGCGGGTGACCTTGCCTGATCTGCGCCGTGCGCTTGTCGCCGTCGCTGACGAAGCTGCTGTAGATGCCGCTCTGCACTAGGGCCCGCGAGGGGCAGGTGCACACCTCGCCCTGGTTCAGGGCGAACATCGTGAAGCCCTCCAGCGCCTTGTCGTAGAAGGCGTCGTTCTGGCTGGCCACGTCGTCGAAGAAGATGTTCGGGCTCTTGCCGCCCAGTTCCAGCGTCACCGGGATCAGGTTCTCCGACGCGTACTGCATGATGAGCCGGCCGGTCGTGGTCTCACCCGTGAAGGCGATCTTGCGGATGCGGCTGCTCGATGCTAGCGGTTTCCCGGCCTCCGCGCCGAAGCCGTTTACGATGTTGACCA
>Ga0335078_10013052_pt1 | contig 12315 bp, 9 predicted proteins | sample Lox_Sample_32_FD_206711 | JGI IMG/M metagenome (GOLD analysis project Ga0335078, IMG submission 206711) | Soil microbial communities from Loxahatchee National Wildlife Refuge, Florida, United States - Lox_Sample_3.2 | ecosystem: Environmental > Terrestrial > Soil > Wetlands | place: USA: Florida... | reverse complement strand
CGGTGAGGCATGGGGTCGAAGGGGCGGAGATTCTAGAGGGGGAGGGAGTGGACAGGAAGGTGGTCGAGATCGTGCGGAGGCACGTGGGGGCCGGTATATCCCCCGAGGAGGCGAAGAAACTGGGGCTCCCGGACTTCGACTACATCCCGCGCACCCTCGAAGAGAGGATAGTCTGCTTCGCAGACAAGATGGTTGACGCTGACAAGGTGAGGCCCTTCGGTGAGGAGGTCCACAGGTTCACTGCAAAATCCCACGATGTGGGGAGGCTGCTCGCACTGAAGCGTGGCCTGGCCGAGGATCTAGGAGTGGACCCGGAGAAGCTCATATTTGACAAGATTAAAGAATCCGGGTCGAAGGCCGCGAAATAGTGGCCTCCTGCATCTGCAGAGTATGCAAGCACAAGGACTACGAGAGCTGCTCGAAGTGCACCTGCTGCAGATACTACAGGGCGGCCTGCATGCCTTACCCCGTTTCTTCGTAAGATTCTGGGCCGTTAATAGCCGCGCTCTGTTGGCGACTTGCGGACATGTTTCCCCTCGAGAAAGAAGATCCCTTCGAAGTTGGCTGGCTGACAGGGCTAGTTGACGGCGAAGGATTCATCCACGTTCACTACAGGAAGAACAGAGACACGACGCACCACGACTCAGGATACTGTACCACAAAGGAGATCATCTCCGAGGCGTTCAGAATCATGGGAATCAATCCATATCCTCGTAGAGATCATGGCAGGCTACTTGGCTGGTACGCACAGGTTTCGGAGCGAAAGGCCATGCTGGTTCTGCGCATGCTTGCGCCTCACCTAACCGAACCTTCAAAACGCTGCAGGGCTCTTCGGATTATGTGTGTTCGGAGAAGGAGGGGCATTCCCGGCAGGCATCCTTCTACAGAGTTCTTCGAAGGATGTCCTCCGCTCACGAGATTGAGGAAGCCGCCCGAAGCGTATAAGAGCCGACTTCAAGACACCCATCGAAGCGAGGTGGGGAAGCCAGACCCCCCGTGGGGGTAAGGATCATCCCGGCGGGCTCATAGGACTCGGCGGAGATACCCGCAGAGCGGAGGTTCAAATCCTCCCCTCGCTACTGAATTCAGGCGAACGCCGCGTTCAGAAGCCCCACTATCCTCTTCGCCGAAGCCGCCCTTCTGTCCTTCGATGGATCGTAGGCCGCAACCTCGATGACGCGCAGCTTCCCTGTCCCGATGAGCTTTCCGACGACGATGGACGTCTCTTCGATTGTCAGCCCGCCCGGAGTCGGGTAGTTCACTGAGGGGATGAGCCCAGGGTCAACAACATCTACGTCCAAGTGGCAGGCTATCCAGTCCGACCTGTTGTCAAGATGCCTGGCAGCCTCCTCCGCCACGTCGGCCGCTCCCATCTTCTTCACCTGCTGCGCCGTGAAGAGCTTGGCGGGGGAGGAGTTGAACGCCGCAACCTCGGGGGGGTCGAGGGCGCGCGAGCCCACGTGCACGAGGCGCTCTCCCGCAAGCGGAGGAGGCGACTGCCCGATTCCCAGGTCCAGGCCGGGGGCCATCCCGCAGGCCATGGCGAGGCACATGCCCCCGATGTATCCCGACGGCGAGGTTTCAGGGATGTTGAAGTCGCCGTGGGCGTCGAGCCAGAGCATCCCTGGCTTTCCTCCGTAGGCCTCGGCAAGGCCTGCCATCACGCCGACTGTCTCGGAGCACTCTCCCCCGAGGATTAGCAGGAGTCTCTGTTTCAAGCGCCTCGTCGCCGCATATGTCCGCGAAGTCGCGTCCCTGAAATGCGACAGGTTCTCGATTCTCCCTTCTGTCAAGTCGTCTTTCAATGGTGGAATCCCGACGTCGCCGAGGTCGGTGCGGAGCTCGTATGCCCCAGCCAGACCGGCTTCCCGGAGCGCCCCCGGTGCGACGCCCGTCCCCTTGTATCTGGACAGCGTGTACAGCGGCACACCCAGCAGCGCCCATTCACTCACGGCTGATGCAGGGAAGCGGCGTCTTATCAAGAATCCTCGCGTTACGTATTTACGACACCCTTCGGAGGCGCCAGCAACTTGACAAAGGATTCGACCAGGTCGGTCCACGAGGCTGAGCCGTTCGATGAGCGAACGGGCTCCCTAACAACGCCGATCTATGAAACTTCGACCTTCGGATTCAGAAAGGCAGAAGACGTTCCTATCGTGGTGGGGAGCTTCGGGGAGAAAGGGTACACCTACTCGAGATGGGACAACCCCACGGTCGTAACGCTGGAGAAGAAGCTCGCAGCCTTCGAGCACGCTGGAGCCGGCGCTGCCTTCTCCTCTGGGATGGCCGCCATCTCGACGTCGATGTTCTCTTTTCTCAGGAAGGGCGTCCACGTCCTTGGGATCAAGGACCTGTACGGAGGGACCTACGCCATGCTGCACGACATCCTCCCTGACATGGGCTTTGATACCACGCTCGTTGAGAGCTCTGACTTCGGCGCGCTCGAAAGGGGGGTGAAGAAGAGCACCCGCATCGTGTACATTGAGAGCCCGACCAACCCGACGCTGAAGATCGTCGACGTCCAGAAGGCGGCGAAGCTCGCTCACTCGAGCGGCGCTGTTCTGATGGTGGACAACACGTTCGCGTCCCCCATTAACCAGAACCCCGTCGACATGGGAGCGGACGTCGTCTTGCACAGCGTAACGAAGTACATCAACGGCCATGCTGACCTCATAGCCGGCGCTGCCGTAGCCAACAGGGAAAACGCTCACAAGATCAAGATGATGAGGCGGGACTTCGGCGGGACGCTCGACCCGCTGCCGGCCTGGCTCATCCTCCGTGGGATGAAGACCATGGCGATTAGGGTGAGGCAGCAGAACGCGACTGCCATGGTCCTGGCGGAGTTCCTCTCGAGTCACAGGAAGGTGGCCAAGGTACACTACCCCGGGCTGAGGACTCACCCGCAACACCAACTGGCCAAGAAGCAGATGAAGGGGTTCGGAGGCATGCTCAGTTTCGAGATCAGAGGCACCACCAAGGACGCCATGAGGTTTACCGAGTCGGTCAGGGTGGCCACCCTGGCCGCGAGCCTGGGAGGGGTGGAGACACTGGTATCCCAGCCCTACAACATGACGCACACCCAGCTGTCTGCCAAGGAGAGGGCCCTGACGGACATACCCGAGACCCTGGTCAGGGTCTCGGTGGGGATTGAAGATGCCGACGATCTGGTAGAAGACTTCAAGCGCGCACTAGCGGCCGTGTAGGCGCCCCTTCGAACCAGCCCTCGACCTCCGCTTCGGACCCGTGGTTTTCACGGCCGTACCGGATAAGGGGCTTCGTGAGGTGCCTGTTCGCGCGCGGGGAAGAGATGTACGTCCCCCTTGGCAGGCCCTGCCTCGTCCTAGCGGGCGATCTGAACTCGAACTTCTCCAGGTTGAGCACGGCCGGATGGAGCGACGTCGCTCGCCTCACGCCGCCGAACGCTCTGACTCTGTCCCCCCGACGGAGCAGCTTGGCCGTCCTTCTGAGGTCTCCTGTGGGCTCGTATGCCGCGACGGGGCGGTCCTTCCCCCCCACCCTGAGTGAGATGTACACGTGCCCTCCGGCGCCCACGGTGACTCCCTCGACAGCGCCGTCTAGCCAACCGGATGAGTATACCTTCCATTGAAGCTCCCGCTGGAGGTGGGCGTCGGTGTGCTGGTTCGAGACGTAGACCATGTGCCCTTGCAGAGGCTCGTCATGGCGGATCATGCCGAAGGCACGGGTCACTGACCGGGGCGAGTCACCCCTGACTCCTGCGAAGACAGGGTCGGGACCGTGAGGGGCGACGAGCACCTTTCTCTTCTGATAGTCGTAGTTGTTGAAGGTGTGGGGGAAGGTCCTGACGTCCATTTCTCTGACCGACGAGTTGTCGATCTGGCGCCTCGTCCCCCAGTACCCCTCACGCCTGTAGGCGATCAACTCGAAGGTGTGGTCGAACCTCGCGTTGAAACCGAGGGAGCTCGCTGCGCCGACAAGTCCCATGCCGTTCCCAAGCTCAAGCGATTTCGCCCCCAGTTCCCTGACCATCCGCCTCACCCTGTGAGGGCTCACCACGCCTGTCAGCGACTCGAGATACAGCGGCTCGAAACTCGAGGCCTTGGAGGTGTCTTCCAGGAAGACCATCCCAGAGTTGGCGCCGCCCCTGACGTCCGAGAGCTGCTTCACCTTGGCCGAGAGCAGCTCGAAGGCGCTGTCTGCGTCCTGGGCCTCCAGGAGGAGGCTCACTGCTGCGTTTCCCCTCGTCTTGAAGGGGATGTTGGGGTTCAGCCTCACGAGCTTGGGGTAGGGAAGGACGACGACCTCGGGGCGAAGGTCGCAGGCAATCCTGTAGGCGAGATAGGTCGTGCAGTATCCCCGCGGCGAGTCGGTGTCGTCGATGCCCACCAGGCAGCGCATGAAGTGATCTGGGACGCTCGGCTTATTTTAAGGTGGGAAGGATCGCGCCTCTAAGCCTCGACTACGATCATCGTGAGGGTGCTCCTCACCTTGTCGAGTCTACGTATGTGCCAGGTGATGGTTTCCTTCACCTTTTCCATTGTGTCAGCCTCCACTCTGGCGACTATGTCGTAGACGCCGTAAACGACGTAGACTTCCCTTACGTTCGGAATCTCTCTGAGCTTCTTCAGGAGGTCCTCTTCCGCCCCTAGGTCGGCGTTGATCAATACGAAGGCTTGAGGGATGGTCGCTCTACCTCTCCGCTTCTTGCTTATCATACAGTAATAACCCTTGCTCCTTGTTATCCTCCAGCCGCTCATCTGACGTGCCCAAACACACCTCCTGGCGTCAGGCGGCAGGGTCTTTCGATGGCGACGGATCTATCTCTGTTACAGACATTTCAGATCGGCCATGCAAATTGGGCTTGTAGCTTGTTTCCGTCGACCAGTGGGCTGACCAAATTGCCAGCGTGAGCCTTCCTGACAAACACGGCCTGCGGACCAGCAGGCTTCCGGGAAGGTCTGATGGCAGTGCCTACTAGCTCGCCATCAGCCCTCGACTGCTGCAAGGACGAATCACAGGCAGCGGGTTACTGGCTATCTTTCGAGGCGAGGTTGACGCAGGACGAAGGAGCGCCACGCCCAGCCGTTGCATTATTGTCAAAGGCGTCGCCCTGTAGACACCACCGACACCACCATAAGGGACGCCTTCAGGGCGCATCATAGAGCAGAAGAATGGCCTTAGGTGTATTCGCGCTTGAGATGGGTCAGGATGACCCTACGAAGTGCACCGCCAGGAAGATGATCAACATGGAGCTGGCGAAAGGGGTGAGCAGGAAGTTTCATGCTTCAGACAAGGTGATAGTCATGAACCCCTGGGCGCACAGGGTTCTGTCCCCCCCAGACAGAGGGGCCAAGGCGGTTCTGGTTGTCGACTGCTCCTGGAACCAGGCCCAGGAGGTGTTCTTCAGGAAGCTTGGAGGGAAGCACCGAAGGCTCCCGATACTTCTGGCGGCGAACCCCACCAACTACTCGAGGGCTGGCGTGCTCAGCTCCCTGGAGGCAGTGGCGGCGACCATGTACATACTCGGAGAGGTCAAGGAGTCCGAGAGATATCTCTCGATATACAAATGGGGTCCAACCTTTCTGACGCTGAACGGCGAACCTCTGGAGGCGTACAGGCGGGCGCGTACCGAGGGGAAGGTCCTTCAGGCGCAGAGGGAGTACTTCCCGCAGTTCTTCGAGGTACGCTAGGAGCGGCTGCCGCCTGAGCAGTGCATCCTGAGCGTTCCGAGGAAGTGCTCCCAGCCGCTTTCCCCGTCGTGCCTGAACCTTTCGTCGAAGCCCTTCTGGACAAGGGTGACCTTCGTCCTCCCCCCTGGGAGTTCGTCAAGGATCCAGGTGACCAGGGCCGCAGGGGCACTCTCCATCCTCGAAGGATCCCTGTCGCTGCGCATGACCGCCGCCCAGGTATAGGATAGTTTTATGCCTGGGACCAGCTCCTCTATCGTGCCTTCGACCTCGGTGTCAACGTTTCTCGCCTCCCAATGGAATTTGAAGCGGATTGCACCGCCAACGCGAAGGTCCATTTTGGCTTCTGTAGGCATCCACTGGACCAGCTCCTTCTCGTCCGTCAGCGCTCTGTACACAACATCGGGGGGAGCTTCGATCTCTATCGACTTTCTTATTTCCGCTGTGCTTGACCAGCCGCTCATCTTCCCGACTCCACGTGCCGCTTGAGGCGGCTCAGGTTGTCGTCCCAGAACCCGTCGAAGAAACTCATCATCTCCGTCATCTTCTTCCTATTGACCGAGTAGTACCTCTTCTGGCCCACCTTGCGATCCCCCACGAGCTCCGCCTCTCTGAGGACCCTCAGATGGGTGGAAAGGGCCGGAAGGGTGAATTCAAAGTTCCCTGCTATCTCGCTCGGCGTCTTTTCACCTTCTCTCAGAAGAAGGAGTATCTGCCTCCTGTTGCCGTCGGCCATGGCCTTCCAGGTGTCGCCCATGCCGCTTTGGTGGTTAATTATCTATTTAATTATTTATCTACGTCTAAACGGTTAAACCACCTGCGACTGAGGTTGGGGCCGACTCGAGCCGGTGGACGGGCCACGGGGATCTCCTGGGGAAGTTCCTCCCTCGGAGCAGGACGCGCGGCGCCAGGAGGCGCGACCAGAGATGGTCGGCTCCAGAACAGAAACGAGACCCGGCCCATCATGGGCGATGATGGGGCGACCTTGAGGTCGATGGGGACCGGGATGAAACGGCTGACCCGCGCGGAGCAAGGCCAAACGTGGCCGATGAAAGGCCTGCAGGAGGCCAGGGTAGGCCGCTAAGCTGAATCCCGTCTAGAACAGAAGGAGGACTACGGCCGGGACGAGTCGAACATAACCCTGATGGAAGGGGGAGACTCCTTCCATTGGGGCCTAAGCACCACTCTATCGATGGTTTGTGACCAATTACTTGGCTTCAAACTCACCGAAGAAAAACGCATGGGCTAGTGCGGCACCGGGCCGAACCATTGTGAACATGCACCATCTATGATGCAGAAGTAGTAGAACTCGGATTGGGGCCAAACCCCATAGGAACTCTCTCCCCCGAAGCCTATGAAGTGTCTTGTCACCGATTGGCGTTGGTCGGGGATGCAGAGGAGATTGGAATTGCATACTGTTGAAGGGCCAGTGATGAACGGGACGAGGACGAGCACGACCCCTATGATGATGACGAGACTGATGACTATGACCTTCGTCCGAAGCCTCATTTTCTCGTATCTCTCACTTCTTGGCTAGGCTGGTTATACGCCTACTCATGAGAACGGCCTGGTGATTTCGGTGGAGTTAGAGTTCTGGCTTACGGAAGGAAAGCACCAATGCAACTACTGAAACCACTATGATTGCGATTCCGACAATTTCCCCCACAACGAAGTAGGGAGTAGGTTGGCATGAAGGTGGCAAAGGGCCTTCCACAGTCCCACAGAGACCATGTGACAAACCCGAAGCACCAACAACAACGAGAACGACTACGCCAATGGCCAGCCCTATGAAGCCAGTTCTGGTTCTCATGTCTCAGAAGTCAGCCTATAATGGATTTGCACCTACTTACCAGAACGCCCTAGCGATTTTTGGTGGGGTTGGACGCTTAACCTACCTCGTGGGAAGTGGAGGTAGTGGCTGTCGTTTATTGTGACGCAACTACCCTGAACAAAGTGCTCGAATCCTCAGATGCCCCATCCCAGGCGTTCAAGACGAAGGCGTAGGTTTTGCCAAGACTAACCTGAATCTCGTCTGGAGTGAAGAGGTATCTTACAGTTGTCTGGTTCCCTGGTTTGAGATGTGTATCTGCAGACCCTACCACGGTGTTATTCGTGTTGTCAAGAGACACCTGTAAAGACGTTATCAGGTTGCCATAGCCAGTGTTCTGAACTGTCAGTGTAAGCGCACTGGAACCGTTCACGAAGGCAACCAGTGAATCGGTGACAATCTTGGAGCCCCCGCAAATGACTCCAGGGCTGCCGCAAGGTTGAGTCGTCGTATCTCCGGGCACAGGAGAACCTGTGGAATTCACGAGAACCACGTAGAACCCTACAACTACAACAAGAACGAAGAGCACAACGATTACCACAGCAGTCTTCCACCCGAGCCTGCCTCTTTTGGGCGAACTAGGCATTGAAGGGGACGATTGCCGATGAATCACATGCACTCATGCCTCAGAGGTAGCCTCAAGGGGTGTAAAATTCTACTTGTGAGAACAGCCTAATGATTTTGGGGCTGGACTGAAATATTCTCAGACTAGTCGTCTCAGGCGTGAGGGCCCTCCGCCCGGGTCTATCGCTACTGGGATATTCCTTCCGCCCTATCAGGCGACTCCTGCTGGGGCCTGACCAATGGTTTCGCCGGCTGTTGGGGCTGAGGCTGCGGCTGAGCCTCTGCGACACTTTGGGACGAGCTCACCCTCAGGGCGAGCTCGACGCGAGCGTAGTCTTCCTCGTACTTCACTGAAAAGCCCATCTCTCTGCAGAGAGACAGCATGGGCGCGTTGTCCCTGAGGACCACCCCGAAGATCGACTCAAACCTCCTTTCCTCTGCGATGTCGATGAGCATGTCGACCAGCTTGCGCCCAAGTCCTTTGGTTTGGTACTGGTCGGCGATTACCACGGCGAACTCGCCCCTCCGGCGGTCAGGTTCGGCGATTAGCCTTCCTACGCCTATCTCTCGGCGGCGTCCACCCTCTGTGATCTCTGCGACTATGGCCATCTCCCTGTCGTAATCGATGTTGCAGAAGCGCACCAGGTCCGAGTGGGGGAGATTCCTTACTAAGTTGAAGAACCTATAGCGGTTCGTCTCTTCCGACAGGCCATTGATGAACTCCGACTCCATGGCCTCATCCTCCGGACGTATGGGCCTGAGCAAAACATCCGTCCCGTCCTCAAGCTTCCAGGGGACCACGTACTTCGTTGGGTATGGGAGGATGACCATGTGCGGGTACGGGATAGAGCGGTCGATGGGCTTCTGGTCCAGGAGTATCCTCACGTCGACGGCGAAGACCTTCCCCTCTGCCACGGAGAGCGGATTGACGTCCATCTCTGCGATTTCCGGGAAATCGGCAATCATGCTGGAGAAGCGGATTATGACCTCCTCCAATGCCTTGAGGTTCGCCGGGGGCCGATTCCGCAGCCCCTTGGAGAGCGCCTTGTAGATCGTCGTCTCCTCCATCATCCTGCGGGCAAGGACTTGGTTGATCGGAGGGAGTCCTATGGCAAAGTCCCGGAACAGCTCCACGCCTATGCCTCCTGATCCGAAGAGAAGGACCGCACCGAAGTCACGATCCTTCTTCGAACCAAGGATGAGTTCGTAGTCCACGTTCTTTGCCATCTTCTGGACGTAGACGCCGTCGATCTTCGCCTCTGGCTTCAGTATCTTGACCCTGTCGATGAGCTTGTTGTATTCGTGGGCCAGCGTCTCGCTGTTCGTGATGTTGACGATCACGCCTCCGATGTCCGACTTGTGGACTATGTCCTGGGACACGATCTTGAGGACGATGGGATAGCCAACCCTCCGAGCGATCATAAGTGCCTCCTCTTCGCCCCTTGCGAACCCGCCTCCCAGCCTCGGTATGTTGTAGGCATCCAGGAACTTGTCGGCGTCTGCCTGAGAAAGGAGGAGCTTACCGTCCGCGATGGCCTTTCTCACCATGAGCCTCAGATGGCTGTTGGGGGGCATCAGGTCGACTGGGACTTCGTTTGGGGTCTCGTAGAGGAGGTCGAGATTCCGCCTGTACCTGTACATGTACATGTACGTCTTTATGGCCTCCTCAGGCGTCGAATAGCTCGGTACGCTGTTCTCAGCAAACTTGCGCCTGGCATCTGCCACACCCTTCTCCCCCATCCAGACGGTGAGGACAGGCTTGTGCTTGTCCTTCGACTCCTTCACCACCATCGAGGCGAGATCAGTCGCCGGGGTGACTCCCTGGGGGGTGCACATGGCGAGGATGCCGTCGACGTTCGAATCCTCGAGGAGCGCTTTCATGGCGAGCTCATAGCGGCTCACGTCGGCATCTCCCAAGACGTCAACCGGATTGCCTCGACTCCAATAAGGGGGAAGGTGCTCGTTGAGGACCTTCATTGTGGAATCGGAGAGCTTCGCCAGCTCGCCGCCGAGGTCGGTGACCTTGTCTGACGCCAGGACTCCCGGCCCCCCTGCGTTGGTGACTATGGCAAGCTTGGGACCCGAGGGGAGGCGCCTCGAGTCGAGGACGCTCGCACAGTTGAACAGGTCCCCTATCTCGTTCACCCTGAGGACCCCGACCCTCTTGAAGGCCGCGTCGTACACCTCGAAGTCCCCTGCGAGGGCTCCGGTGTGGGACTGGACGGCCTTTGCCCCCGTGGTGTACTTCCCTGCCTTGAGGACCACGATGGGTTTCGTCCGCGCGAACCCTCTCGCCGCGCTCATGAATTTCTTGGCGTTCCCTATGCCCTCGACGTAGACGATGATGCTGCGCGTGTTCGGATCGGTCCCAAGAAAGTCGATCAGGTCGCCGAAGTCGAGGTCCAGCATCGACCCCATGGAGGCGAAAAGGCTGAAACCAACGTGGGAGACAGTGGCCCAGTCGAGGATCGCGGATCCGAGGGCGCCGCTCTGGGAGATGAACGCTATGGATCCAGGCTCAGGGCTGTCCTTCAGGAACGTGGCGTTGAGCCGGACGGACGGCCTCGCGAAGCCGACGCAGTTGGGCCCGAGAATCCTGAAGCCGTACTTCGCCCGTATTGCACTGATCTCAGCCTCCAGCTTCGCCCCTTCGGCTCCTATCTCCCTGAAACCGGCCGAGATTATCACGATGCCGTCGACCCCTGCCTTTCCGCACTCCTCCACGACCTCTGGGACAGACTTCGCAGGGGTTGCAATCACGGCGAGGTCCACGTGCCCGGGGACCGAAGCAATGTTCGGGTAGCATTTCAGGCCAGCCACGACTTCATGGCCGGGGTTCACGGGGTAGACCGTGTGCTTGCCCTTTCCCTGAAGGAGGTTCTTTAGGGTCGACTCGCCGACCGTCCCCTCTTTGTCGGTCGCGCCTATGAGAGCGACCGCCTTGGGGCTGAACATCCTCTCAATGTCCGCCATTACCCCTCTTGGGTTCGGCCGACTTTCCGAGTATTATTGCCTTTATGCATACGGGTTAGGCATGGGCTTCGAGGGCGGCGACTGTTGAGGTCCCGTTCCTTTTCTCAACTCTGTAGATGTGGTCAGCCATGGATTCGAGCTCTTTCTCGTGCGACACGAGTATCACCTGCCTGGAATCGAGCTCCTCCAGGAGTCCTCTCATCTTGTAGATCTGCTCCTTGCTGAAGCCGTCTGTGGGCTCGTCGAGGATTACAAGCTCAGGCTGGGCCATGATGCTCTCTCGCACCACCGAATTCAGGGCGAATCGGTAGGCAAGGGCCATACTGGTCCGCTCCCCCCCGCTGAGAGCCTCGTAGTCCTGCTCGAAGCCCTGCCTTTCGAAGACAGGGGTAAAGTCCTCCCTGACTCTGACGACCATATCCGGATCATCCACGAGAGAGGCGAAGAACCTCTGGAAGTGTTCGTTGAACCTCGCGGCTGCCTGAATGAGGGTCTGGCTCTCGATCAGCTTCACAGTGGGCCTGAAGAAGGATGAGAGCCATAACTGGTACCTCCCGAGATGTTTCGATCTGGCCCAGGCAGCCCTCATCTTTGCAACCTCGGCGTTCAGTCGAACCAGATCCTTGCGACCGTTCTCCAGGTCTGCCTGGGCACGGCTGAGCCCGAGACTCGCCTGCTTGTCCAGCTCCCTGGCATCGTCGAGCTTTCTTTGCAATTCCGTCAGCTTGCCGTAGATTCCGCTCATCTCCCTGATCTGCGAGCTGGCCTCGCTTAGATCCGCCTGGCGCTGTGCGAGTTTCGCGGTGGCCTTTCTGAGTTTCCTTCGGGCGGCTTCGATTTCCGTGTTGATCCTATTCTCATCCTTCAGTGCCCTCGCGTAGTCAGACTCGGCGGATTCGTAGGCGGTGGCTCGCTCGAGCTCCGCCGTCAGAGACGCGACGGAGGTTGTGGCGGCGTGCATTTGTGTCTCCACCCCGGTCAGCTCCTGCTCGGAGTGTTGAGATCTCGCGGAGATGTCGCCAGAAATCTTCTGACCACAGAGGGGGCAGACCCCCCTGGCGACCAGGTCCTTGGTCCTCTTCAGATCTCCTTCCAAGGTGGCCTTGGAGCTTGTGAGCTGGGCGAGCCTTTCTCTTTCCGAGTCGAGGCGAGACCTAATCTGCCCTGCTTCTGATACTTGCTTTGGCATCCCCTCAAAACCTTTGATCACAGGCACGATCTCTTCTGCGAGACGTGCCTCGAGTTCCCTCAGTGTCTGCTCTTGGTCGTTAATCTCGTCAGTCA